>Ga0065711_1009261_pt1 | contig 11367 bp, 6 predicted proteins | sample Hoacrofraction12_FD_59098 | JGI IMG/M metagenome (GOLD analysis project Ga0065711, IMG submission 59098) | Hoatzin crop microbial communities from Cojedes, Venezuela - Epithelial fraction 12 v2 (version 2) | ecosystem: Host-associated > Birds > Digestive system > Esophagus > Crop | place... | reverse complement strand
GCCTGGGCCGGCCGCGCCCGGGGCTGGGCGCTGGGCCGAGGGGTGGCCTCGGGCCCCGGAAGGGCTGCGCGCTGGGGGCTGCCGTGGGTGCCGTCGGCCCCGGAGGCTGTGCGGTCCGACCGTGGGCTCCGCCTGAGGTAAAATGACACCCACGCCTTTCCCTCAGTGGGTCCTTCGGCCCGACAGGTCTCACAGATGTCCCCGTGCTCCGAGATGCTCTAGGGATGCTATCGATCACCTGCTGATGCGAAATACTCTCTTGCACAACCTTACTTTATTTATCACCCACTTTTTTTTTTTTTTAATTAAGTCAATGTGCTCAGAGCAGCGCTGTTGAAATAAGCAAACTTGGCTGGACGTCGCTGTGCCCGTCTTTGAGCGGGGCCCTAGCACAAGGCCTCGTGTGCTCCGATCACAGCAGGGAACGATGCTGATGTTGTACATAACCCTCTCTACGTTGTTTGGTGGGCAGAGAAGACTACACCTCACTTCCTCCCCCCCTCCAGATTTGTCGTTACAGCTGTAATAGGTATTTTAGAAACAGCAATGATGAGCCCTAGTACAGGCGTTCCTCTTTTCCGAAGTTCAGCAGGACATTTGAACTGGCTGGTGCACCTGGCTCTGGAAGCAGCCAGAAATATAAAGTCATCCTCAACGACAACTGACATTATTACAGCGTAGTTTATTAGTGATTCATTTTGTGCAGCTTAGTGGTTGGTTTGTCACTTGCTTTCTATATTCTGTAATGTAATTATTTATCCAGTGGCACCTTAGACTTTATGTGCTATTCACAAATCAATCCACCTGAGCTGCCTTTGGGAACTGAAAATTCCAGCTTTAAATTCTTACTCTTTTCTGTAGCTTTCAGAGCTAAACATTTCATTCCCCATTTTGCTCTAGTTTGGTTTGCTTCATATTCTAACATTAGTGGTAATGAATATATAAAGTACTTTGTGTATAAGCGGTGTTAGTTAGCTGTATTTACAAGCAGCCCACATAATCATGTTAAATCAATATTAAATGTGTGCTACTGAATAGTTGTCTTTGGGATGCTGATGGTCCCAATTTAATTTAAACTCCATCCCACTAGTGCTTCAAAACAAAAACCTCAGAGGAAAACAAATACAAAATCAAATCCCCAAAGGAATAATTCCAAATGGAATAACAGATCTTTCATAATTGGCCCACAGTGGCTTCATTTAGGTGGATATACAAGCGTGTGGTATGCGACAGCAAACAGTCCAAAGCCTGGTCACTGTCCACTGTCTTACAGCTAGCAGATGGCAACCACAGAGAATGGGTTTTGAGATATTTTTTGTGATAAGAGAGTTTGTTTATTTTAACTAGGAAAATATGAGAGGCTGGTTGGAGTTACGATATTTGGTGTGAGGAAAATATTTAAATACTAGAAGTTTCTTCAGAAACCCAGTTTGCCCTTACCCTGATGCAGCTGTGCTGCTGGTGGTTCTGTTTTGCAGGATGGCCAAGAATAGATAGCATGAAGGCGAAAGAGGGGTGGCAACAAGGAAACCTGAAACTTTCCTCTGGACCTTCTTGGTATTCAAAATGGAAACTCTTAAATCATCTTCTAGTTATAATGAGAGCAAAACATTCTCCCTTGAATTTTTCTGTGCTGGGCTTGTGTTCAAGGGCTTCTGTTTCTACGGCTGGGGCTGTGTTCAAGGTGAGGGGGAAAACAATGCAGCTGAACTAAATTGCCTAGTTGGGAAGTTGCATGTTGTTGCAGGGAGCAGTGCATCAAGTGGAAACCAATTCCAGTGTCCAGTACTCACTGGAGGTGTTCTAATGTTATCTCTAGTTGTTCATAAGGCCTTACAATGTGTTAGAAGCTACTGTATCCAGAAGTTGTCTTCTGTGCATTATAGTGGGGAAGCAGAAAGGTCATACCTGCAAGTGAAGTGAGAATTCTCCCTTTGAGCAGAACAGCAGGCAGGGACCCTTGTTCGTACGAGAATATCTCTGCTTTAATAGGTTGAATATCTGAGGAAAAACTTGGGACGTTATTTATAGGGACTTTTATTTGTGGCTTGATGAGGCTTGCAGTTTGTGGTTATAGATCAACAGGTCAGTTTTAGAGTATTGTGGTGCTGCTAAGTTGAAGTTTCCTCACGTCCTTACACCAAAAACGGTGCTTAAGAGATACAGGTCGTGCCTGGCAAGCAACAGGTCATGTGAACCTAGGTCTCTGGTGTGTCCTTTTCTTAGGGGTTGTGTTGTCTTCCATTTGCAGCCAAGAGGGTTCTAGAGGCTGCACAGCCATTCTTATCTGTTTTATGTGAGTGAGTTATTAGGGAAGGGGAAGAGGAGAAAGTAAAGGCAGCAATGTAGGTTTGTTGAAATTATTAGTAGCATCCAAACGTACATTTTAAATGGTGTTGTGTGTCTACATATATATGTGCATGTATAATAATAATTTGTACAACAGTGAAAGAAAGGAAATGGCAAATTTAGCCAGCATTTCAAATGTGGAAGGTGTATGGTTCTTGTTTTCCTCTGAAGCTGCCTGCTGTATTGAAACCTACCAGTAATACAACAGTGCAGCCTTAGTGATGGGGTTTACTTTTATTTTGGGATTTTGATTCAGCATATGAAAAGTGAAAAAATATTAGCTAAAATCAAGAGAGAAAACAAAATATATTATACTTTCTGTTGTCTTTTGAGACACTGCAGATAGGCATTTTAATTGAATTGTGTTTGACTTGGCTTTGAGAGGGAGAGAACGTAAAATAGCTTAGCAGAGCAAGAAGTTTTGAATTACCACCTAGCCTCTGTGCTAACCTGCATTTTAGAATTATTTAAGTGCAGAATTGTGTTCTGAGTCTCGCCATTCCCAAACAAATCAGATTGCTAATACTAAAGAGGGATGCAAATGGTGTACAAATACAGCAAATAAGTAATTTGACACTTTTCAGCCCAAGAGAAAGCCTGACTGGCTAATAAATTTGCATACAGACTACACAGATGCTGAGTATTTTTCCTTAAATAGTGATAATAACTTCTTGTAGTAAATACCTTTATTTCAACTTGGCCAGCAATGACAAGTAATGCAAGTTATTTTTGTTGTTGCTATAAACTCTTTTAAGTATTTATGGCTTACTCTCCAAAGTTAAATCACCATATTCTCATCTTCATTTCGGCTTCTTGTGAAAGTGGTGATGAATAAATGCTTCAATGTAGCCTCCTGGGGTCTATGATACATTATAAAGATCCAGTGTTTAGCAGATATAGCCAAAAATAGCGTGGGGAAACCTCAAGTCTATCGAGACACTTAAATTTTAGCTAGTGATGGGCCCCCATAAAAAGCCATGGACTTAAACATCTGTGAACTTAAGTTCAGATTCAGATCTGTTTTTATTTTACAGCTTCCTCTTAGTCTTTGTAAGCAGAACCAAAACCATGGTTTCAAGTCTCTTTTGTCCTGAGGATTAGATGTGTGGGCTTGTACTAAATCCAGATTTGGTGGTTTAGGCTTGTGCTAGTTTCATCTTTTTTTATTATTATTTATTTAAACGAAATAAAGTATGAACACCACTTTAGCAGCTGGCCATATAAGCTGCCGTTTTACCATAGCTAAATTAGGATTCTCAGTTAAACTGTAAAATAGGTCCGTAGGAAAGGGAAGAATACAAGATGCTGCCCTGAGACAGTTGGCAGGTGGCAGGTTGATATAGCATTTTCCTCCAAACCTGTGCTGGGCCCCGCAGTCTTGACTTGAAACCAAGTACTGGAATGATCATATATTATTACTGTTGAGCAGAGACTCCTTACAGCATAGGACAACAGTTGCATACGTATCAAGTGCGTGAAGGAATCAGATTAGATACACTAGTGATTTTCTGTTATAAGCAAGTATGTAGACAGGGAATTTGTAATTGCAGTTGGTTTTCTGCAGAAATTGTTGTATTCTATTGCATTCTTTTCACAGCAACATTAGGGAGCTCTTTCAATTAGACATCTTTTGAAATTGGTTTAAAAAGCAATATTCTTCTTAGTTTACAAATAGACACTGGAGCCAGGGTAGTGGTTTTGTTTTGCGTGGTTGTGGGGAATTGTTCAATTCTCCTTTCTGAGTCCTCTTTCTCTAGGTCAGCAGCCAGCAGTGAGGAACATTAAGTAAAAATAAAACTCCTATTTTTAGTTCAGCTACATAATACCCTTTTTATAATACTGAAATTTCAGCTACTACCTGGCCCCTTTCAGTTCAATGAACCATCTCTCCTCTGTTAGCCCTCATTGCTCTTTTTTCACACCTGCTCCATTTGATTCTTTTGCAGTTATTTCTGTAGTTTTGGGATGCTTTTCCAAGAAGGCTCTTAATTCTGCACAGTGCTGACAGCTATCAATTCAAGCGGGGAAGTAAGGGAAAGTAGTAGGTAGCAGGGGATACTCAAAACTTGGCATAATTCATTCTCAGAATTTTAACACCACGGAACTCTTACGAAAAAAAAAAGAAGCTGCAATCATAATGATGTATCAGTTTCTGCAACATCCAGATAAATGTTTGCTTTTGGTTTCAATCCCTTATGATTACTGAAAATAAGATGCTTTAACTGCATTTTCCTCAGGATGATACATGACACCAATTTTCTTTCCCCCCCCTTTNGTTTTGTATAAGTTTTAACACAGCTCACCACACTAACAATATACCAGTGAGAGGGAGACAAAGAGGGGCATATAATAAACATCTCATGGCTAGCCAATAAGCTGCCTACTATTTGGAAGTGAAATTGTTAAAAATGTGTTGAAAACCTCAGAGTCTAGCTGAAGTCTGGGGTTTTGGCAAGTAAAAATGGCCCTCAGCACAGGACCTTAGGAAAAATGCATTTGCGCAAAGGCAGTTGTTACCCTGCCCACGGTCTTGGAGATAAGGCAGTAATTGTAACAACAGGAATAGTTCCAAAATACTTAAAGAGTTAGAAGGAAATGTTGATGTGCTACTGTGCATGGCTCTGCCGCCATCATAGAGTGGGCTGCAACATGGTAATATCACTGTGGTTAAATCAAAACTAATGCAGAAAAATTCCCAGTTAGAAGAAGCTTATGAAACCAGATAGACACTATTATCCACCAAGGATCAGTCACTGAAAATAACTTTTGTAAAACATTTTATTTATTTCCTCCACATGATGTATCTCACTTGAAAGAAATGAAATGACTTGTAAACCTACTGCTTTTCAACTGGGTTGAGTCATACTAGAGACTGATGAGGAGTTGGATGGGGGCGGAGGAGGAGGGAATGTAATTCTGGTAATGTGGAGACCTTGTCATTGTGTGGCAAAGTTTGAGTGTTAAGAACCACGATTATACTTGAGAGAAATTTTTGCATGATCTGTATAATACATGATGCCAGATATACTGTGCTGGGTTGTGCTGTGTTGGAAACTGAATAAATAGATTGAGCAAGTAGTTAGCTAGGCATGGCTTGTTTGTTATAGCAGAGGTTGCAAAGTCTGATGGCTGGAAACAGCCATGCTTCAGCAAAATGGGGAGCTGCTTTAAGAGGCAAAAGTAACGTAAAGCCACAATTTAAAAAAAAACAAGCAGCAAACCCTGTTTAGTATTGCAGTATCTGTGAGAGGAGAGAAAGGTGGCAGGGTAGAGATCTGCAGAAGAGGAATATTTGAGGGCGGTCAGTCCCTGCTTGAGGAGAGACCACACGAGTGAAGGAGTTCACCAGAAGGGAAAAATAAAAAATGTGGAAAAGTGGTAGAGTGAGAGGAGCTCCTTGGAAAATGTCCACAGTGTGTGAAGGGAGGAGGAAGAAGGTAGCTCTGAGAAGAAAGGCAGGGAGGAAGCCCGCTGAGTATACAACTGTGTACCAAGCTGAAGTTTTAGTGAGAGATGGGTAATCTGTGATGTCAAAGATCTCAGTGGAGGCTTGTAAGAGACGGTAAGGAGAAGACAATGTTAGGTCTCAAATTTAAAAAGTCTATCAGTGATGCCTGTGATGGCTGTTTTAGGAGAAGCTAGAAAATGCATTTCTGTAGACCTGAGGTGGAGACTGTTCTGCGCTCACAACAGCTTCCTGAGTGAATAAATTCACGTTTTTAACCTTCTTTACCTTTAACAAGTTATGATCATTTCATGTCTTGTAACAGACATCCTCCAGCTATTCATTAAATGACTAATATTCTTGCACTTTATACAGCCATGAATAATGTGTGTTAGATGTGACCATTCCTGGCAGAGCTCCAAACTCTGTTTCTGCAAAGAAGCATTTGTTTGCATTCTACTTAATAACAATCAAGGGAATGAAGATACTGCTAGAGTATTTTTTTTTAATATTGGGAATGTTTGCTGCAACATAATACATTCACTGCTCCTTGCATTCTCCTGAATTATTTTTTTTAATGACAAACACCTGCCTCCTTCCTGATCTCCCTTCCTCCATTCACCTTTCACTTTGAGCAGAATCCTTTCCAAAGCAATCAGCTGGACCTGACACAAGTACAAATATGCTAAATTATGCCATTGTTCTTCTGTTTTTCTGAAGTTGGGTTTTTTTTTTCCCCTTGTTTAATGCATACCCGTTTGATACTGTCTTCTTGGCTTTGTGGTACATGGTGCATACATATAGTATAGCCTTTGAATTATTTCTGTGTATTTAATTTCAGTATCTCTTTTTGGCTTGCTTTTCATAAACTTTGCAAACAGTTCCAAACTGGTGAAGTTTTCAAACCTGGTGCTTTACTTGTTTCTATAGCCTGAAGTGCCAACTTAGTATAGCTACATCTGCATTTGCAATTAAACATCTTCACTTAGAGACTGGTTTAAGACCGGAGAAAAGTAATATGGAAAAGACAGAATTCAGAGACAGCATGATAATTCCTTTCATTAATGTTAGAGAAGAAGAGTTCATGGAGGCAGTGAAGGCTTCAAATATTTTCTTCGAATTAAATGAAAAACTGCTATTGCTCTAGTGCAGAAAACATGACAATAAAATGGGAATACGCTGCTTGCTTTTGCACACATGCATTCTGCCTGCTGTGGATGAAAGGTCCGATAATGAAAAAAGTGGGTGAAAACAGTTTGCATCCCTGTATCTTTGATTCATTAAGGTAGCTAGTGCACCGAAAGGGACTGAAAATACTTCTCCATAAGCAGAGGGAATATTTACAAACACAGAGGATGAATAATTTCTTATGGTGGTAGAACTATTCAAGCTTGTCTGTTTCTTAGGCACTAAGAGAATAGATCGGTTTTGTTCCCTGTGAAAAGGGGTCAGTGCCTATCTGTTGGGTTGTATTAACCAGTGTTATCAGATTAAACTGGAGGAGAAATTTCACCAGTAAGGCAGCTGCTCCGCTGTTTCTGGTGTATTTGAGGAATATGACTGGAACACTGCTTTGGTTTTTCCTTTAAAAGTCTTGATTTTTTTATGAGTATCCTAAAAATTAATAAGATACAGGAGAAACACAAATTCCATTTGATATTTGAATATGTATGAGAAAGAGAAGGCTATCTTAGGAGACAGCTGCAAATAAGAGAGAGTCTTATTCACAGGAAATTGGGAGCACAGTTCAAAGAATATATTTAAGAAAGTCAGCAGCATTGAAGCAGCTAGAAAAGCATATGTGGTGAGAGAATACTATGCTAATAATAAATAGAAATACAAGGCTACTGCAACCAGTAATAACACAGAAAACCATATGTAACTGTCTTCCACTGAGATGGATATAATGGCAGAGATGAAGTAGAATTTAAGCTTGAGATACAAACTGTGGCTTCAGAATCCAGAAGCCGTTCATTAAGTGTCTTGGAAACTGAGAGCCTTTGAGATACTGCCTCTTCCTTGAATGATTTTCTAAAACTTAAAGTACCACATGAATTGCAGAGAAAACTGTTCTTCTTTTTTTGTCTTAAAATTAGGAATCTTAAAAATTATTTCCTGTCCTAGCCGGAAAATTTCTGACTTGTATTCAATGAAACTAGTAGGTCAAGAAGCATAAGCTCATCTTGCAATAAGATAACTTGGCAGTATTATGTCTATGACAGGTTACTATCATTCCGGTCATTTCTATAGTATATGAACAAACAGCTTAGTATCCAACTGTAAGATGATCCCAGAACACATTAAATTCACCGATTCAGTTGATCGATAACGCAGTCCTAAAATCCTTGCTCTGCTGAAACACAGTCTGTCTAGCTGAATGAATCTACCAGAGAAAGACTTACTGGCAGTGATAGCAACATAAATGAATTTAATAAGGAAGAGGTAATAAATACTGAGGCCTTTATACAAATAAAAGTTGTCCTTTGTCTTTGCTATGTGCTGAGAATACATGATGAAAAATATTGCTAGAATTTTATGGCTTGCTACCAAATACATTTATAATTTGAGGTACTGCTTTGCTATGTATCCTCCAGGTTTTCAATTCTAAATTTTTCCTGAATAAAATTGGGTTCTGGAAATCTGAATGATTGTTGTCATTTGCAAGAGCAATTGTGTAATCACATCTTGCAAATTAGATGGTAAAAAATTCATTTTGTGGAGGGCAGAACAATGTATGAATTTGTTTCACAAAAGCTTTCTTCCACCACTGAATATCATGATACCTGTATAAAAAGAATAAAAGACCAGTACTACACAAAGACAGACGTGTGGACCTCTGAGCCCACATAGAAAACCTGGTTTTCTTCAAAGGGCTGAAGATCCCGAGAGCATTAAAATGCCATGAAAGCTTTGGTTTTGAATACCGTTTTGGAATGCCTCTGGAGCAGGAAGAAAAACAGTGGTGAACAGGCAGGACTTGTAAAAGGTAGGCCCCAAAATCTGTGTGTGATGTTCTAAACACCAAGTTCTTCACTGGCACATTCTTTCCCTTTCAGCTGAAATGAGGCATGGAAGAACTGAAGACTGGTCTGGAATTCTTCAGTGCTCTGCTGCCCAGGACACTTTATAATCTGCACAGCATTCCCTTGCCCTTTTTCCTATCTTTAGAGCCTTTTGGGGAGAAAAAAATTCTGATTCATATTGTGGATTTCTGCTTCCACATGGAGATTTTGCGTCCTTGAGCTTGTGGCTCTAAGGGAATAAATTTGAATGATAAAGCAGAAAAGACTTATTTGTCCCTCTTGTCCCAAATGCTTAGTCATTAAAATGCACCAGCCTTAGAAAATTTTATGTGTGAAAATTTTGTCATATTGTGAGGCAATAATATTTCTTAAGTGATTGAAGTGAAGCATGAACTTAAATGGTAAAAAAACACTGCTCCAGAAAACCTTCTGGTTGGTTAAGTAGGATTTTTCCCTCAACAGTAGTTCAGAATCTGGTCTGTTTCTGCAGACCATTTTTTGATGTTAATTCATGTCTTGCATATGCTTAAGTAAGACTTGTCTGCTCTGGTGTTGGATGTCCTAAAGGCTCTAAAGGTTCTCATTTCAGTTGTATAACTAGAGAAAAGCAATAAAATTAACAGGTATATGTCTCCTTTAATTCAACTGTGGAAAAATCCAGTTTCTCCATCAATTTGAGTGACAGCTTTGGATAAGAAATTATCATGTTTATTTTCCTCCCAGTCATGTTCCTCATTGCTAAAGGACGGGTGAGTAGATACTGTTTCTCTGCTGGTGATGTTTATGGCAGCATAGAAAATTAGCTTTGAATAGGTGTATTTCTGAAATGTATGTTTTTCAGTCCCTGTCAGGAATTGGAATTTGTTGGCTGTTACGGTTTTAGTTGCTAGTTAACATATTTTCGTGTTTTATTCTTAGGACCTGTGTCACAGATGCCTGTGGCTCATCAACAGGTGCTCTGTGCATGTTTTGCCTGGTAAAATTTGTACAAAAATTAGGGTTGTACACAAACTCCTGTTTGTCATGCTTTTTTGGTTTCAAATGAGAATGGAACCACAATTCTAGAAGTTGTTGTCCTGTTTGAAAATAGTTAAACCGAATTGTACAATTTATTCTACACAGAAATAAAATTAAAGCACATAAAGATCCACTTACTGCTCCTGTCAAGTTCTCCATTAATGATGGCACATTAAGAAGAGGAGGAACATGCTATTCATTGTTTCTTTACAGTTAACCTAAAGCAGTTACTCTTGATTGGAATTTGGAAAAAGCAGTGATGTCTCTAGGGAAATATTCTTGACTTGATACTTAGTGCCCCTGAAACTGTATAATTTTCATGCATTCTCCTGAATTTTATCCTTTTCTAAACTCTCTTAGTTTTGGCCCTTTCCCCTTTTTCTGTATCTCCAGTTACTCCATATTAAGTAGATATCAAGTAGCTTTTGATACGAATGTGTGCAACAGGAAACTTCCTCTGTTGCCTGACGCTTTAAGAATTATATACCATATTGTGATGTTGCCACTAAGACTTTCTAGACTAATGTGACCCATTTTGTTTTTCAAGCAGAATGCAATGATCTTTGAGTTTCCCCTTGCCGCTTTTCCTTCTGATATTTCACTGTAATTCTGGAGAAGGAGGAATAGGAGGCCTTTTTAGATAATCACCACAATTTCCTGTGAAGGAGAGTTTTTGACTTCCCCTCAAATGTGTGCACATCTTACAGGCTTATTAACCTTTAAGATAGACAAAACTTTTCTTGTGCAATGGTGCGTAAGGTGCATAAGAATAGAGGCCAACCCTTATAACCTTTCCTCTCTTACTAGGTACGAAACTTTAATAGCAAGTGTTAGGTCTTTCAAGTCTTGGCTGTTTGTCTTAGTGCTGTTCTCTTTCCCAGTGTACCTGTGTTGTTGATTATAGCAGCCATCAAGGCATGTTGAAATGATCAGTGTGAACTACTGTCACTGCTGAAGGAGCAATGTGTGTGGCTGTGTTTTGCCTCCATGACAGTCTCTCCCCTAACGTTTGCTGCTTCCAGACACATGGGGTGCCAGGCCGCGTAAGCTGTTTTCCTTGGGTAGTTGTGCATCATGCCTAATTTTTTCCCTACTTCTCTCCGAGCTGGCAGTGATTCCAGAGGCAACAAAGCAGTTCATTGACAATCATCCAGGAAGAATTGCTTTGTTTTCTTTATTGAACTGTGAGTTTATAACACAGAGACTGGAATGGGCTTAGTTCTAGTATGTTAGAACAGCCTAGAGGGTTTTCTGTGCTATACCAGCAATCTCCTGAGTACCAATGGTACCATCCCTACTGCAGTGTAAATCGCTGGGTAGCTCAGCATACCTTTTATTTAGCTGAATATAAATAAACAGCAGGATACTTGAAAGAAATAACACTCCAGAGAAAACACAATCCTAGTGCAATTAGAGCATTTCTATTTAGATAATTGCTCACTGAAATTATAAGCTTGGATCCAATCCTCAAAGGATACAGAGAATTGGCAGTTCCAGGATGATCTGCTTCTTTCACTCTTCCCCCCCCCCCCC
>Ga0065711_1049307_pt1 | contig 11368 bp, 8 predicted proteins | sample Hoacrofraction12_FD_59098 | JGI IMG/M metagenome (GOLD analysis project Ga0065711, IMG submission 59098) | Hoatzin crop microbial communities from Cojedes, Venezuela - Epithelial fraction 12 v2 (version 2) | ecosystem: Host-associated > Birds > Digestive system > Esophagus > Crop | place... | reverse complement strand
CTCCCCTCTAAAAAGATGTACCAAAGCTAGGGCCAACACGAGGACACATTGTTCCCAAACACCTGAGCTACGTCAGGACTTCACGAATTTGTGAGTGGAACTGCACCTTTTCTTTCAGAGTACATGATAGAAAATCCACGAGAAAGCTTTTGGAACAATATCCTGCTCCTGAAAGGCTTTTAATATACGAGACAATCATTGCCTCCAGTACAGCTATGCAGATGCGGACTTAGTCTGAGGTTTACACCTGCAGCTACAAAAATATGAGCAAAAAAATCTCATTGACATAAAGGAGCCCCTCCTTCATACCAAGATAGTTTGGTATTCCAGACAGTTCTCACCACACTCTGATCCCATCACTAATCTTAAAGGCCCCACAGCTAACAAAAGCTCCTCATCTTTGGGAAGCACAAAAGAATACTGGAAGGTCAATAGAAGTAACAGCATGAAGCATAACAGCAGACAATTACATCTGCTGTGGTATCAACCAGGTACTCAAACAGCATCGGAAGTTGCTTGATCAATGACTGGAGGAGAAGGATAAATGAGCTCATCAGTGAAAGCCCAGCTGACTGACAGCTACAGCAAATGCCTTGACTGCAGGTGCTCGAAGTGCATTGCTTCCCACTCGGAGGCCTCGGTTACAGAATCCCCAAGGGAACGAACGGTTAGCGACAAAGAAATTTCTTCTCAGAGCTTTGCTAGAACATTGATGCTTTGGGGTTAGGGTTTAATGGTGCATTATATGTTGAGGATTTGGACCGGTAATTTTAACTACACTCGTTTCTTAAGTTTTTTTAAAGTCTTTTGTTAAAGTCTACTCCATTTGAGTTAACTTCAAGAAGTTATCACAAGATCTCATGCTATTTCAGATAGCTGTTTTAAACAGCTAAGCATGACTGTTCAATACTTCACATCATGAAGAGAAACATGATACGCCAACTTTTACACAATCATGGCATGTCCTCTTTGTGTGTTTTACTGCAGCAAAAGCTCCCACCTGGATTATCCGCTTGGAGGTGCATTTAAACATCTTACACAGAAATGCAGAAATGTTATCCCACCTCTTCTGCAAGCTTTCCTTCTGTGCTTACATATCAAGTAACTCAGCTAAGATAACTTTTTGCATGTAACCACATAAATCATTCTGGTCTTAACCATCTTTCATGAAACAACAATCACGTAGTGAGGGTCAGCATGTTTACAAGAATACCCCAACGAATTACAGAACAAAGAACTAATTTTTGCATTCAAATTCTAGCAGAAATTTCTAGAAGAAAATGTATCTCAAAGCAATGTATGGACAGTCTCCACTTCTGAACTTATGCCTCTGAATTCCTCTATTTTCATACAGATAAATTAACTTGCCCTTGCAAACCCATTAGCCAAGAAACTCTTGCAATATCGTACAGACAGTTACATAATTTCTGCTTTTTCTTTTTGTTGGATATACTGATGTATAGCTATAAAGCCCTCCATCACACATATTTCCATATTTTGTACACACAAAATGCCAATAATAACTGATATCGTCTCACATACTGTCCTGGTCTTTTCGGAAAAGAAACTAACAGCAACCTGCTGAATCTCGCTAAGGAGATATTTTGCAATTTTTATTGGAGCATGCAGATCACTATAATTACTGATGCTGCAAACAGTGTTAGTAAGAAGTATTTTTGAAAGTCACAGATCAGGGAATATAATTTTTTATACACCATGAAAGTATATATAGTAATAGCTCAATTAATAATACACATAATTACATTTAATGCAACTGAGAATAAAGTTCTACTAAAACCCACTTAAAGCGATAGTCAGCCTAACAGACCTCTTTGCCGATTTAAACAGTACCTTTAAAGATCCTGCAAAAAATCTGCAGCTTGCCTAATGTTAATCAAAAATACGCACTACACCAATGATGCAATGCATTAATCATGGTATATAATTGCGGTAAAATAACAAACAGCCACAGCCTGAATAATGTTTATAGTTTGTTGACAATACTTTTTCAGTCATTTGTCAAACACTTTCTTTCCCCCCTGAATAAAATCTTTAGGTTTAGGTGAATGAACAATATTTAAAACCTCATGCAGGTGACATTAATGAGATTTTTCCTCATCGTTCAGCAACAACTTACTAGCATTTTTCTACATTTTATTCAACCAAATTGCTATGAGAACAGTTGCCAGGACATTTACATTGTAACATTTACCTTCATGTGTGGTTCTAAAAAACATTATTTCTCCACAAAATGGAACATTGAAATTGGATAGATTATTTCTTGAAGGCAATGAAAATAATGTTGTTTACTGCTATTTTTCTATCTTTATACATATAATAAGACACTAAAATTAGCTCCTTGGAAGGGTAAATTAAGTTAAAGTAAGCCTATTCATTGTACAGCAGAAGCAATAACTCATTTTAATCCCATGTTAATATAATTTTGCCTGGATTTTTTAGAAATAGACTGATTCTGTTCCATTCTGGTGCAAATTATGCATCCTATGCACATTCTGAGCATGCCTTGAAAACCACAGATTCTATTACGTGTTTAATAATTGACTATTCAATAGAGCATTGATGCATTTTTGTCTGGAACTAATTCACCTTTGTCTGTGTATCAGCATGAATGTACGGTGAATTACAGATAATGGTCTTGAAATGTAAAGGCCATACGCTTTATTCATCTCAGGTTTTTCAAACTACATATTCATGACAGGCACTGCTTGGAAATTAATATCCTAACTTGTATATGCTAGTATATATACAAAATGATTTATTAGAGCAGTGGTTCAATGAACAGCACCTTGAACCTTTATCTGGAGAACAGCATCTGTTGTAACAGACCTAAACTCAAAAATGGAATTCTCATTGCTGTATTTGCAGAGATACTTGTGACATGGCATATTAACAAATAAAAGCACTGATTAGGGTTTTTAAAACATCCAGTTATCAAAAAGCCAGAGAGAAAAATCGCTATGACTCATACACATGAACATCTCTGTGGCAGAAAAGCAAGCATAAGCAAGTCCCCACTGTTCCATGCAGACCTGGTACCCCACCATTGCCAAGTCAGGAAAAAAAAAGAAAAAAAACCAGGTTTGTAGCAAACTGCTTGCTCACAAATACTGGATGTGCTGTTGCACCAAAAAATAAGCATCTCCATCACCTCTGTTATCTCCATATAATCCTAACAGAGATCAATCAGCCTTAGCAGTTTTGAGCACTAGCTCACTGATGTAGGTCACAAAACCCCACTCAATTCAGTCATACTAGCTGAGAATGAAACACAGACTGAAGAAAAGCGTCTCTAAAATCTTCAACAAATTACATTTAATCTCCTAGAAGGAGAGCAGTAATGTTTCTCCATTGGGAAAAATCACCATTTTGCCACAGAGTAACCAAATTACTCTTTCGTCCTTAGAAGCTGTATCTCTAAAGGTGAAGTTAGTCTATAGTATGTCAGCCAAGCCACACCTATGAAAGCAATAAATTCACATAAAAACTATTCATGTCACTTTGCCAGAACAGCACTACTGACCCAACTGTGCCTTTGAATTTCCTCCAACTATAACCAATGCCTAACACTTCAGCAGTAAAACAGTAATGCCTGAAAGTAAGACATCAGTTGCTTTTATCCTGATCTGTAAAATCATAAATATTAAATTTATTAGCCATTTATCCAGTTCTTAAAAGACACTTCCCTTCCCCCCTACACCATTGTAGATTAGAGATATCCTATGCAGGATTATAGACTATAGGAAGTCTTACTGATTTCACTTACTTGTTCCAAATTTGCTTGTCTTGAGCTCCACCTTGGGTTGCTTCTGGTCACTGGGGTAAAGAAAGATTAAGAAGTAATTAGTGAACTCTTCATAGCTTTGATTCCATCAGCCAAACCTGGTGAAACCTTGCTTCTAACTAATAATTTCATGTATTGCACTATCTTATAACATATACAGGCTGACATGTTAGAATATATGCTAAACAAACAATAATATTCAATTTAGCATTTAAGAGATTTCAGTTACAGAATGTACTACTGCATTATCATTATTATCAGCAAGTGTTTATTGTCAGATAACTGCAGAGTATACTACCATTTCAAACACCTCTTGGCAAGCTTACCTGAATTCTTGCTGTCTCCCCAGCCATCCAACCCAATTCTTTGCTTTTAGCCTCTTAACATGTTCACTTCAAATCATAACAGACCTTATTCCCTTAATTTGCAGCTGATTATTTTCGCTCAGAGGGTTTAAGGGATGCTACAGACTACAAAGTACCCCTTATTTTGCAAGATGACAAAGGGTACTGAAAACATTTTTATCCACCACACAGAGCCATATCGTGAGAGGCATGACATTAAACTGGATCACCATCTTGCCAAAGCTACGATGATTACTCTCCAAAGTCCATGTGCAAGTGCACGGTTTCAAAAGCCCCATTCAGAGGGGCACGCTATTGCAGCAGTAACTCATGTTTGCAAGTTCACACAACCTGACACATTTGTTATACTCTGTTTTGGAGCTTCCTACAGATACCCTGTGCATTCAGTAGGACAGACAAACAACCTCCCACCCAGACTATCAAACCAGCACAGCAGCTCTGCTGCATTCTGTTAAATAAGTGCTGTCTGTCACCCACCTGTGGTTGCTGATGAGCAAGGTCATTCCTTCCCATACATGGAAAGGATCTCAAGTCTTATCAGCTGTGAGCTATTGGCTCGGCTGTAGCAGGGAGGCCACTGCAGGTGCCCCATTATCTTTTAGATCTCGAGCCAGTGTAGAGAGAAAAAAAAAAAACCCACTGAAAAGACCTGATCCAGGATTTTTAGGAATCTACATTCATTGACTTCTAACACACTGTGATGTCTAAATTTCATTTCCCTGTAGACTGCTGGTTTGACTACACAGCTAACCAAGTGTTAAATGGCTCTGTTTTTGATTGGATGCTTGTCTGTGATTTTGTCTCACCTGGTACTGGTGGAGCCAACAGGAAAAGTCAATTTAGCAGTTTTCTGAAGCAAACAGTAACTTACAAGATGTAGATTCAATTCACAGTCCAGCTAAAGTGCTGGGAATCTCTCAAATGACTTTTCTAGGTGTTCAATGTGGCCCTGTTGTACTTAATATTTCTACTCTTCCACACCTCTTGCTGAGAATACCTTTGAGGAGTACAATTGATTCCCAGGGATTTATTTTACTTCATGTGTTTATTTCACAAGATATGCTCTTCACCTATTTGTATGGCATTACAACCCTGATATGTTGCACTTTCACACCTATACTTGTGTTTTTGTTGGGACTGTGATTACAGATGCATGGGCAACAAAGATACTGCACATGAAGATCTTAATTACACAGCCCGTTTTTCCTTGATTTTTATTCAGGACAGCTAATATTCATTTATAACAGAGAATGCTGGTTTTTTTCTGTTTCCACATAACTCTTAAATTGTCACTGAATTTAGCAAAACGTATCTAGGAAAAATGATAAAAGGGCAAATGCTTCGAATTGAAGACTTTGAGAGATAACGCGGCTTCTGCATTAGCTGGACAATTACTGACATTTCATTGCATGAAGGATGCTGTTTTCTAAATGGATACTTCACCTTTTAAAGGGCTTATTACAAGGTTGGCTATACACTGTACCATTACTCACAGATTTTGTCTTCCATCAACAACAATGGCAAGCAACAACACTGTTCTAAAGCTCTAGAGACATTTCAGCTGCTGATGGCTTCTAAGTAGTGAAAATAAACCAGCAGTTCCTTGTTCACGAGTTATTTTATGCTCTGCTTAGTTGGCTCCCTAGTTCTCCGCATGCAGTCTCAACAATTTGTCAAATGCCCCACCCAGGACAAAAATGAAAATGCACACAAAGATAGGTGGGAAAGGAAGATCACTATTAAAACATTCATATCTTTAATGAAAAATAGACCAAGCCCTAGCTAGACGTAGTTTTCTATCTCCTTTTTAATATGCATATATTGTCAATTGAATGTTAGCACATCATAGTGTGCCACTCTATTTTACAACAATAACTAACAGTGACAGTTACGCAAGATTTTATGGCTCTCCTGAAGGAAAGAATCTTGACACAGCAGTAATGAAAAGAAAAAAAAACCCTTAGGTCTGCTTTTCACAGAGCTTCCTATAAAATATTCTTCTCTGCAAGGGTTTATTTCACCAGTGATCTCTGCAGGAAGAACAGAGCTACAGATAAAGTCAGGCACTGCTGTCAGCTTCCGAATTGCCTGTGTACGGACAAGGCAATTAGTGACTAGCAATAAGTCATCAGGTGCAATTGAAAGGAATATGCAATCTGGCTTTGCCTTTCTCAAGAGGCATTTATCTTCTCGTCTATTGCAGCTATAACTTGAAACTCCTCTGCAGTTGCCATCTGGCATGTAAGTGTGGATCTGGGCCTAAATGAGAAAAAATAAACATGGCTAAAAGCCTTGATGCTTCGTGCTGCACAATACTGCTTTGTAAAAGATCCTTTATATTAAATTATACTGAAATCAAGGTTTTGAGCATTATATTTATGCCTCATCATATCATTTTAAAGTTTATATAAAACAGATTAAATAATCTTCTAGCCAAGTCATTAAAAACTAGACTGGTGAGGGCTGAGAGAGAGAGAAATCCCCTGGCTGACAAAGACAACAAGAACCAAGAAAGAGAACCATGTTAAAAAGTGGGTAAAATGTGATATTTACATTGCATTTAATTTTTATGCTTTAAAGTACAATATTGCATGTTTTAAAAAAGTGTACAAATATGAACAATTTTTCTTTATTTTAATTAGAACCATGTTGTGCACCAATAGTCCTTGAGGAGGATGGCAATATTAGCTACACAGCAAAGGCAGGCATCTGGCTGACACTAAGGGGCTGGAGCCGACCATCGCCTGAGTAACGCTTTCCACTGCCTGGGGAAACTGTAATGCTTTTTAAGAGCACGAGCACCATCACCACGCGTGCACAGAGGGAATTCTCTTGTGGGAAGAGTGACACTGCAGTGCCTCCTCAAAACACAGAAAACACATTACCGACCACTCTGTTTGTCCACAAAAGTCCGGGTGTACTAACCGTAAGATCGGTGCTGAGCAGGCAAACACTCCCTCAATTTCCTCCTGACGCCAGTAGAAGAGGAGAAGAAAAAGAGGTCACTTGGGGAAAATACCCTGTAACTATGGTTTGCTCTCAGAAAATAGCAGCAAACTTCAGTGTTTCAGAAAACCTGTGTGGCTACGGCAGCAGCAAACAAAGCCGGGATCACCTCCATTACTTAAGAGTGGGAAATGATGACCCTTCACAGCAATGTCTCTTAGACAAGCAATAACGAAATCCACATATTATACCCATTATTCTATGTTACACAACTCCGTCTTATGGAGGAGCTATTTGAAAAATTACAGAGCTCCCCAAAAGATCATAGCTCTGTTTCACAACAAACCGTCAAGGTTTTGAAATTAGTCTTTGTTCTGCATTGAAAGAACACAAAATCCTCTCGGTATCTTTGTAGAATGGAATTGTATCAGATATCCAATTTTTGAAAACCCACAAGCTTTCAAGTATTAGACTTGTTTTCTTTTCTCTCTGCCCTATCTGTGCAAGAGATTAGCGAGTACTATACAGACAAAACTTTATCAGAACAAATATGTCACCATTTGAATTTTGACTGGTGCTACATTTTAAGTAATTCAATTAAAATTATTCCAATTATTACAAGACTGTTGCCTGCACTTTAAACAGAATCTTAATGCCGAAAGCTTGGTTGTTCCTCTCACGTGTACCAGTGTAAAGTTAGAAAGATTCTGTTCAGGCTCAGAAGTGAATGTTTCTTTGCGCTCACTCTCGGCAAACAGCATAAAGTTTATGCTGTCTCCTCACAACAACCGTTTTTACTCCTGGAGTTTCTGCCCTGGCGCCTCTGCGGCCTTGGCCCTGGCCGGCACTGCTCTGCTCACGGCCGCGCTCCCACCGCCCCTTCCGCTCGCCAGGCCACTGCCCCGCTGGGCACAGGGACACTGCCTGGCCGCGCCAGCATGCCCAGACCCAGCAAGGGCCCGCATCGAGCAGCCTCGCTGAGAGGAGTTTTGCCTCTGCTGGCTTACCCATCTGCCACAGCGGGGACACCACAGCACCTCTGCTGTACAGAAACATATTACGGTACAAGCGCTTGTTGTCTTGCTCCTTTCTGAACCAGAACAGAGCTATACCAGGAAAACAGGAATCGTTTCCTTTTGATAACAGTATTATTTCCACTTTCAGCTCAGCAGAACTATTAGATCCCAAACTTCCAATTATGTAGAGGCCTTAGGAATCAGAAAGCTGACATTTGACAAAAATGATGCTGTGGTTTCCCGTACAATTATTAAAAATACCTGCAGCAAAATTCTGCTGATTACAGAGGAAGAATACAGTAGCATGCTAACACCCATCAACAGATATCCCAAGGAGTTTAAGAATGAAAAGCAAGGTGCCAAATATTTTTACAAAATCCACTTAAAAGAAACACCATCAAGTTTCTTAAATCAAAAGAATTATTTTTAAACAATCTGACAAAAATTCCCTTAGACTGTATATATGTTGTTGTTGTTACTTCCAGACACAACCCCACACAACTTTTTAAAGAGTCATTAAATTATCAGACAAAACCCCAATTCTGAGATTCTTATCAACCAAAAATACCACTATCCTGGAAAGATAATATGGAACGTTGTCTGAAAAATTATACAAACAAAATGAGCTATTTCAACATCACTAAAATTCAAAACACAAGCAACAAAAAACAATGACCGAAAGGAAAAGACTAAACAAATGGAAGACAATGCCTACCAAGATACAACTGATAGATATTGACAGAATTTTACAAACGTTGGGAGATTAAGGAGAGAGAAAAAAACCCCAAAACAATTAGAAATGCATGCCATCATCTTTAGGTAATTGTCAGAATGTTACTTGATTTTGTAGTGGTAACTTTGTCTCAGTTTAATAGCTGGAAGACAGGTTTTAATTAGTTCATCTTTCATAGTCAATGTGGAACTTTGTTTTGTGGTCATTTGTTCTTCCCTTGCAGTGTGTCATCTCAGTGCTTCAGCTCTTGCACACTTTCTTGTCTGATACTCACCTCTTCCCTTTCCACCTCTTGTACACGCCTGCACTTCAGGCAGGGTGTGCAATGTCACCCACCTCGAGAGGGCTCAGTGCAGAACACAGTTCAGGATCAGACCTACTGCTCCATTTGCTTACCATTAGCAAATTATTCTAGGTACAACTCGGTTCAAAAAGCATTTTCTGTATTAAACCGTTTCTTAGAAACTCTAATGTGAAATGTAAAGCTTATGTTTAAAGGCAACAAGCAAAAAACGCTTATAACTACAACTCTGATTCAGTTTACAACAAAAATGGTGAAGGACAGATCTTCAGCTAGCATAGAACAGTTCCCACTGGGATCAGTCGAGCCACATGAACTTCTGCTTACCCGTAGTTTCCAAGCCTGATGCACAAGATTTAATTTTTGGATTGGTTTTCTTTTCTATAAATGAAGCATGTTTCCTTTTAAAGGGAATCTTATTTATTCCCAAAACACGTAACAGTAGTTCAAAATCTACAAAGAGAAAGTTTTAATTCTAGCTACTCATTTTCAGAGTAGGCTTTACATGTTTAGAAAGCCTGGTCAGCAAAAATAAATGATCCCTTATGTCAGCTTCATGAAGTTTTTTAAAACGGACTTTTCTCCCTCTAAGGAGTTGGGGGAATTATTGTCTCTATAACGTTGTAGATTTAGACTAGATCTAAGGAAGAAACTCTTCCCTGTGCGGGTGGTGAGGCCCTGGCCCAGGCTGCCCAGAGAAGCTGTGGCTGCCCCCTCCCTGGCAGTGTCCAAGGCCAGGCTGTACGGGGCTCTGAGCACCCTGGTCTGGTGGAAGGAGTCCCTGCCCATGGCAGGGGGGTTGGAACCAGATGGTCTGTAAGGTCCCTTCCAACCCAAACCATTTGGTGATTCTGTGACCCCTTGATAGGAAAGATTATTTACACATACACATTAGTTAATTTCAAAACCACCTGGATGGTTTTTCATCTTTACATAATCCCATAGGATTTTAAAGCCTGAGCACCTATAGCCTAGGCTGCTTATACATAAGAAATTGTTTCTGTAGTCTTTTTGTCCAACATTTTTCCTGTATTAAACAATGAAAAAAATCACTCCACTGCTAACAACAGTACTTCCCTACCATCTTACATTGTAAGTTGTATTTTACAATAAAACTTCATGGGAACAGGGTAGGACCAGAGAAGAGCAAAGAATAGTCATGGAGAAATACACAGCCACACACAGGCAAACACTTTCAGCACGCCCACACCAGTACTTTCACCATCCTGAAGTATCAGCTCCAAGGATCGTCTGCTTGTGTGAGAAATTTAGTGCTAGGGAGAAAGACCCAAACCCACATCTATATATACTCAAAAGCAGAAGACATGATACTTTATATACTCGTCTGGATCGGGTTTTTTTAAGCTTGTGCCTTGTCTTGGGAGTCTAGTTTATGATTTCAGACTTTCTAAACTTATGCCTAAAACGCACATGCCCTGCTCCCAGTCAGAAGCCAAAGACCCAAATGCTGAAACCATCTCTTGGCCATCCGTCAGCCAGGCCACCCAAAGATCTGAAGTACAGCTCATGGCTTCCATGCAGCAGTGCAGTTTCATCGTTTCCATGTGTTTCACACAGTATAGCTTAAAAATACAATCGACGATCCTATTTATATTTTATCACAACGTCAGACAAGAGGAAGAGTTGTGCTTCCCTTCAACATTATAAAAATTAGGAGGTTTTGGGTATACTGTAAAACTAACTGGTAACATTCCAACACCTGAAGAAACTGGCTTTTACACGCCTAAGAATTAAAAAGAACAAGCAAATGACTTATAACTCTCTGGACTTCACTTTTTGCTACAATCTATTTAACAGACACTTTGTGACATCTGTGTATTTTGCGAAATACTCCACAGCTGACGGAGAAGGTGGTGACTGTGAGGCCGCTCATCAAACAGAGAAAGCTTCGTTATTTCAAGCCTCTGAGAAGGCCCCAAGAACTCCCAAACTCTTTTCAGTTGCCAGCCGAACTCGCCGCCCTGACAGGACAAGCGTGGAGCCCATCCTCCGGAACAGAAGTGGCAGGAGGAAGCCGACAGTCCGGAAGGTCGCCTTCAGGCGAGTGGACGAGCTCAGCCCCCCGCCTGCCGGCGCTGGCGAGCCAGGGCGCCTGGCAGTGCTGGGCGAAGGGCAAGCCGCCGCGGCCGGCGAGAGGGGGCAGCACTGCGGGGCGTGCCCCGAGGGCCAGCCGCACTGCCGGGG
>Ga0065711_1049306_pt1 | contig 11368 bp, 6 predicted proteins | sample Hoacrofraction12_FD_59098 | JGI IMG/M metagenome (GOLD analysis project Ga0065711, IMG submission 59098) | Hoatzin crop microbial communities from Cojedes, Venezuela - Epithelial fraction 12 v2 (version 2) | ecosystem: Host-associated > Birds > Digestive system > Esophagus > Crop | place... | reverse complement strand
TTTTTTTTTTTTTTGGTTTTTTTTGGTTTTTTTTTTTTTTTTTTTCCGGTTTCTTTTTCCTTTCTGGGGAGGGGGCTGGCTAGAACGGTTTTGATGATGCATTAACTAACTGACTAATTAAATAAATAACTAAATAAATAAAACCTTTAGGGAGATCATTCATTTCGGGCCACGGGCCTTCTACCTAGGAAGTACCAATGGTGTCAGGCAACCAGTGTTAACATGCGGACATTGCCAACAAGGGGTTTTCAGATAGCCATTCTCCAGGTCTATGCGCATTGTGAACAAGTTCCTGTAATTGTTGTTTGTATGTATAATTCAACGCACCAAAATAAGAAAGATGTAGATTTATTTCATCCTATTATACAGACTCAATGGTTGTACAAATTTATTTACTGCTAGTGATAAGACCTGCTTTTTTTGTTTTGTTTTCATATTTTTTCCTCCTTTTTTTTTGGAGAATAAACTAGATTAAATTCTGTTGACTTAAAAGTGTTTTGTGCTTGAGGGTGGGAAAGGGAATATGTTTCTTTCTTTATTATTTTTTTTTCTTTTTTAGTTTGTTTTGATGGTGTTTATTATGTAGTTATGACGGGTATGGGAATGTGTGTCTCTGCGCTTCTGCTGACAGCCAATGCAGTGTTTGCAGTGGCTTGATAAAAAAAAAAACAACACAGAACAAAGGAAAAAAATCCCTGAAAAATAAATGGACTGCATGTTAGTGTAACCCCACTGTCCGGTGTGTGCTCCCTGTCCCTCGAACCGCAGCCCAGCTGCTGCCTCTGCTTGCTGTCGGGCTCCCGTGTGGGATGGGTCCCTTGTGGTCTCAGTCAGCCATGGCCACCATGGTGGAAAACTGCATTGAAGACAATTTGGGACTGGGATAAATGCAAATGTGTGGCAGGGTCCTTCTCATCTTGGCTACTTTTGGGCAGTACTAGGAAAGACCCCGAGACTTTGGACAGGAGCTCTGCCCTGTTGGGTACTCACTGAGATCATTCGATGGTCTACAGATGAGATCTTGATGAGAGATCGGGGTGGACCAAACCTTGTCCCTTTGCTTGGAGCAATGAGCAGAACCTGCTACAGAAGGCTGGATTTAATGGTAGACAGAGGGCAATTCCCCAAAATTCAAAGGCTGAAGGCCAGCCCCCTCCTGTAAGAGATTTCTTTCAAATGATGCCATCTATATTAATATTATTATTATTGATAGTAAAGTTTGATTCTTATAGTTAGATTTCTGATGGTTTAATCCTTAGGAGTAGGTCTTCCTTTTAGTCTTCGGTATTTACTCTTCCAGTTTCTTTACACCATCTTAAGGGTTGGGCATTACTCTCCAAATGAAGGGTTAAACTTCTTATCTCCTCGCTCCATTTGTTGGAGGTTTAAGCATGGGGTGATAACACAGAGGTTGCCAAGGCTGTGAGAAAATGTTTAAAAAACCCCAAACAAAAAAACAACCCACAAACTTAAAAACCTCAACAGACATGACCTGCAAATGAATTATTATTTATTTTATGCGGCATGAAATAACTGAGTTCTTTCACCCACAAGTATTCTGAATTTCAGTGCCAGGTGGATGGAACAAAATCGCCATTCCTGTCAGATGCTATTTTGAACCTGCTTTCTCTGGGATGATAACTGGAGAAGGTAACAGTGGCATGGTCTAATCTTCTTCTGCAGAGTGGCTCACATGAGTAAGGAAGTTTCGCATAAGAAAGACCACTTCAAAAACTTGCAAGATGATTACAGAGGTTAGATAGTCATTTGATTTGGGAATGGGGGAGGAGGTGAAGAGGACTGACCTTTATTTGGATTTTTTGCCCCCTGTTTCAAAATGAACCAAGTTAAACTATGTCTACCACAAAGGAGGATTTAGCAGATGTAGGCGGAACAGGCACTAATTGTTTTGTAATGTTGTACATTCTTTCTTTTTTACTCTGTTGACAAAAATGTGTAAAAAAAGTCAGAACAAATGGCACACATTTAAAATCTTATGTTAATCACCTTTCTGCTTTCTCAATGAATATTTTAAGCATAAAGACTAAATGTCAAAATAAAACAGAGTAAAGATTTACAGAGATACAAATGGAGATCTTGTTGGCTCCTAATTAATCATCTGTGAACTATAAAGCTATTTTCAATTAAACTGACAAATCAAAGGAAATAATCATCTTTGCTGATTTTAAGCTTGAGAGATTATTATTTTGTAATTTGTGATGCTACAACCTTTCCCTCCTTTTACTCATCAACAGATTGCAGTTGGGCTAAGATAGTGATTCCAGGACCTCAGCAATGGAGAAAATGACAGGAGGATTCGCACGGCAGAATTCTGCACTCACGTATTATTGTGTTTGAACCTTTCCGTTTGCTTTAGAGGGAACTGGCTCCTGAATTTCTCACTCCAACTTCTTTTTCTAAAACCTGGAAACATCTTCTTCTTGCAGTTTCTTTCAGATGTTGTTTCATAGGTCTTAGGGGCATTGAGCGAGACGAAGCAGGACTGGGGCCAGCTCAAAGAATCACCATCCTGAAAAGGACGCCAATGCAGACACTCTGTCTGCATATACTCTAGGAAACACATACGATTTTATCTAGAGAGTTCTTACATTGATTATCTTATATTTTAATGCCAGGAGCAGGATGAATAAAATCTCTCACATCACATACCCCCTGATTACTGCCCAAGATGTTAAATTAACATGAGTGGTCTACCAGTTTCTGTTATGTTTTTTTTTTTTTTTTCCTTTTCTTCTCTTCTCTGAGAGCTAATATTCCAGAATTTTAATGTCTTCAAAGGTTTTCTTTGCTGGTTTGTGGTTTTTTTTTTGGTTGGTTTGGTTGTGTTTTTTTTTTGGTTTCTTTCTGTTTTGTTTGCTTTGTTTAGTTTATTTGCTTTGTTTTTTTTTCTTTCCTTACCTTTAACACATGGGAAAAAGCTGGTTTACAGAAAAGGCTGGGAGCTGTTGTCCTTGGGCAAACATCTTGTGAATGGAGACTCTGCCTTTCTTCATCTTTGAAATTGCAGGGAAGAGCTGATGATGGGCAGATTGGAGCAGGAAAGCCCTCTGAGTCAGGGCTCTACTTAGATAATCTAAATGGTGTAGAAAATACCATGGAAGTTATTAGTGGGGTCTAATCTTGTGGCCTTTTTTGCAGGTAAAACGCCTTCTGGGAATCTGTGTGAGTAATAGCTGCTATGCTAATGTGACGTGGTAACTACATTTTACCCATGATCCAAGCAAAAGTCCATCGACATCAATGGAAAGACTTCTAATGAGTAATGCAATAAGACCTGAATCAAGACCTCCAAAGTATTAATTGCAGTGTTACCACCTTAATTTATCTGCCTTAGTTAACTTTTCACCTGTGTTGGTCCTGTGTCAGTACACATGTGAGCACACAGACACACACGTGATATGGAAGGGAGTTTTTTAAGATTACCAAGCTCAATGCTTCAAAGTTGAAGAAACGAGAAAAGCTGTAATTAACACCATCTGCAAAACCTTTGTTTTTTTTCCCATGCATCTGAATTACGAGTTTTCTTAGGATGCATCTAGACCTGCGTTTAGGGTCAGATTAGCAGCGTGCTTTTGAAGTAATTTCCCAATAGTCCCACCTTAGGGTGATGAGGTTTTTGCCTTGGCTCTCACAACATGGTTTCCTTGGACACCCCCCCCCGCCTTAATGTGCTGCCACACTAATGGGAACTCTGGCCACTGGGCAAGACAAAAACTACCCTGAAGCAACGCCCCCCAGATATGGTCTTTGGGTCCTCAGCTCAGGTTGTTTTTTCCCTCCAGAGTCATTCCTATTGCTAATGCACACATTGCCACAAACCAGATGTTCTCATACTCCTTGTCGGTCACTGAGACTTTTGATTCACTCAGGACTGGTTGTAGTCTGGGGAAGAATCTGGGTGGGTGACAACGGGACTACAGGGAACCTCTCTTGTTTTTTTCAGAGTCTGGGAGGTGTTTGGGATAACAGACCAGAAGTGCTCCTACGGGAAAAACCTGTAAACTAAGCTTTAAAAATTGTCACATTTACCCCTACCCCTTTCGTAGCAGTTCTGTATGACATTGGGAAACTCAATCCAGCCTTGTCACATGGGGACAGGCACTAATTGTGTGATTCTCCCTTTTGAGGTTGCCTAATTTCACACTCTGAGTTCTGCTTTGCAGAACTGTTTAGTGCTCTCAGTGGCATTTGAAGCCAGGGGATCTTGTACCTGGATTAATGCTGCATAATAAAAAATTCTTGAAAAATTTAGGATTTATCTCAATCTGAACTGCAAATCCAGGGCTTCATTTCTTCCACCTCCTTCCTTCCCCAAATCTGGAGAACAGATAATAACTCCTTCTCTCCTCAGCGATGTGTTGTGAAGATAAATCCATCGCTTGTGAAGTGCTTGGATGCAGGTTGATGAGCACCATGGAAAGCCCATCAGCTTCAGCAGGTCTGCAGGAAAGCAGACGTGAGGAGTGAGCAAAATATAGGTCGACTGCTCATGAAGGGCAATCTCCTCCCTGTGCCCTGAATGAGGCAAAGGAAAAAACTTGGTGTGTCATACGTAGAAGGAAGAGTGGAAGTGGTGGGAGGGGGAATAATTCAGTATCGTGCTTCCTAACATTTCAGTGGTTGATTTCTGAATCTTCACACCGATTTTTTAGTGTATCTTTTGGGCTGCATGCTTCTGTAAAAATATTCTTGCACAGGTATAGATGGGTGCTTATCAGTGGTATGGACCCCATACATTGTCAGCAAAGGAAATGTAGCATGTGTCATGCCTATGAGTAAGCACGTCTATACCCAGAGAACTGGAGCGCTCCTGTTGTCACCTGTCTGCCTTCATTGGTCGTGTGATGTTCTGTGTGTGCCTGTGCGGATGTCTAAGCTACAGCTCTACAGAAACCAAGGCACGACACAGTTGTATAGCAAATTTATACCTGTTTCACACAATTCCCTGAGGCTATGCAGACTCCTGGGTAGATGTTGGATCAGTCTATCTTAGAAGTATACTTCCCTTGTTATAAGTTTAAATTAAGGCTTTGACCTGAAGTTCAACTCATTTTTTTTCTCTCAAGGTACAAAACACCTGGTTATTTAACCTGTCCTTTTACATTTCCACTCTGGGTTACTGTCAGTTCCAGAGGCACTGAAATAATTCATGAGAACCAGTCCTCTGGGAAGACAGAAGTGACAGAAATGCTTAAGGAAAGCTTGTTTGTGAGCCTCACAGGCTGATGTTTGTGCTAACATGGATAATTATCCAAACTTCTGCATGTGTATTTAGACTTAGCCCATGAACTTAGTTCCAAATTAATACTGTGTTGCAATATTATAGTGCAATTCTTTGCTTAACTGTTTCTGTATTAGAATCGCATGAATGTTCTTACACTACTTGACTGGATAAATTTTTCTCACTAAGCCACAAATCACCCAGTGCTTAAATCAGGGTGGTCCTGTTGACTGCAGGGAGCACTGCTGTCTGCAGATCTGGGTTGCTTTATTCCAGCTCAGGATACAACCCTTCAGCTCTGATTCTGCTTTTAGTTACGCTCTTCCCTAATATTCACTAGTCACGGGAGAGCTTCCTCTCTCAACTGAGGTCATTGTGAATAATTAAGAAGTCAGGAGAAAGCAATATGAACTGCTGTGAATTCAGGGGTGGTGTTTGATTACTGTTGACTTCTTCAAACTCTTGGTTTCTTCCCCCACCTTCCAAGACTGTCCATGGCCAGGGAGGCCAGAAGAGCCCTCTCTGCAAGAGGTGAAGTTGTCTCGCTTGCAAAATCTCAAGCTAGTTGCAGAAGGTCATCCCTTTTCTGCATGCATACAGAAATGATCACTGATGAATTTACTTCCTGCGGAGTCACACCGAAGTAGATTTATAGATTCTGTGATAAATTTTAAACTATATTTAGGGACTCTGAGGAAACAGGAATGAATAGGCACAGGTCCTGAACTGTGATTCTTGGTTGCAGCTGCTTCATAATAGATTTTTTTTTTTAAAAAGTACCAGTATGGGACAGGAAGTGGAGGGGAATATAGAATTATGCTGAGCCTGGAGAGAGGAGGATCCTCTAGTAGGAATTAAACAGGACCCATGGGAAAGCCAAAAAAGAGGAAGGAGGGACTGAACCTATGATGGGTTTCTGAACAGTCACCCAGGGTCTTTCCATTAATAGCAGGCAGGATGTTTTCCTTTATGAAAACCTGATTAGGTTTGTCAGGCACTGATAACCTTTCTATAAGAATTTTCATACTGTGTGTACTGTATACATGTACGTAATAGGGATATTGTTGTCTATTAATATCCATAGGGTGGCTTTTCTATAAAATCCTGTACATCAAAAAAGAGTTATGCTTGCACATGGGCCCGTCAACCTTGTTTGTATTTAGTAGACCCTTTCCAAAAGGGTCATGGGAGAGGAAGGTGAAAGCCTACGGATTTGATTATGTATATTTGGCCTTGTTGTGTGTATGTGGGTCTTTCATGGATATTTTCACACAGGAATAGCTGTTATGTATGCTCTACAGAATTGCCCTTTTGCATCAGGGTATGTAAAAACTGGGTGCAGGCTCTCATAAGGATACATCCCCTTAACACCTCATTGGCAAATTGACTTGAAGTTTTATCACAAAAACCCTCAGCACCAAACTCAGCATCTCTGCTCTGAGTCACTGTTTCAAAGTGTCTGTTCTCTCTGCTTATGCCCTCAGAGTGGACAACACCCAGGTCTTGCTTGGCTTCTGGCTTTAGCAGTGTGTCTCATATTTCACTTGCCCATGGTACAGAGCTGCTCAAATTCTTCCTGACCTGTCTCAGCAGAAGTAGCTGGTCTCAGGGAGGTTTCTTAGGCATAATTGGTTTGGGAGGCAGGTAGGAGACAACTGGCTTTCCAAATCTTCAGGTGGTATGTGTTCATGCCTCCTGTCTTGTTGAAGACCTCAAGATGGTCAAGCACATACGTGCTTTCTTTACTTGAGTAGGATGGATCAGCATGGAGTGTGTCAGCAGCTCAGACATGATTTATGGTGTTTGGAGAGATGAGGAAATCCTGTGTTTTCACTAAATTTTCTTTCCACTCCCTCTGGTCTACTTGGTCTACATCTTTGACATGATGTCATGCATCTTTGCTGTGTATGCAGAGCGAATAACCCTTCAACTCAAATCTGCCTTCAAACTTTCAGGATCAGGTCTTCATAGCGGTGTTAGGATCAATTACCAGGTCTCATTCTCTGCTCGTTCCCAGGAATTACTGCGTTTGTTTGACTAAGTTCTCCCTTCAGGCCATTGGATACACACATTTTCTCTATTCTCCACCACAAATCTCCTGCTGGCTTAGGAACATAAACCATTTTTCCTTTAAGGCAATGGGAAGTCTGTAGTCAATGAGAATCCAGTGATACGGAAGGGAAAACATCTATCACGCTTATAGAATTTTATTGATTTTGAAAAGTGCTCAGACTAAGATCAGTCCAGATAAATAGATTCTTGCTGTTTCAAGATAATCACAAAGATTTCTAGGTGTTCTGTAATATATTTTAAATGTCGTCTTTGACCATTTTTCATCTTGATGACTGACTGTGGCTTAGGAAGATGAGTGGACTGCATGTCCTTTTCTCAGCTCCTGGGTGCAGAGACATTTGTGTCCACACTAGCTGCAGTAACAGATCAGGAGCCGTGGTACATGTGACAGACTCACAGACCTGCACCAGCTCTAGCACATCTCAGTGTATCGGAGTATATGTCAGGTGGAGCACTGACAAATATAATTAATCAGAATGACCTGCAAAATAGTTTATTCTGCATCCCTTCTGCTAAACCAAAGACAAACTTTTCCTGCGTGTAAAAATGCATGATCTCATTTCAAAAGACCCTGCACTCAAGTGTCTGTTCATTCATTTCTGAGTCCATTCCACCGTCTTAAGTACTCCATCCTTTAGACTTTCCCATGGTCTCTAGCCTTTGCCCAAGTAATAATCTGCTGACTTTGCTATCTGCATCCACCAAAACAAAGGCAGCTTGCGGCAGGAGGTGCAGCAGGATAGATTCAGTTGATTCAGCAGTTGATTCAGAAATATGAATCAGCTGAGATCCTGATCTTCTGGAAGATGTTGCTTCTGAAAAGGCCCTCTCCCCTCCCTTGAGGTCCATCTCCAGAGACACTGGTGCTGATGGAAAGCCTCCCACTTCATTTGTCAGCTTTGGCTCAGCCTTGAACACGGGTTGGATGTTGGATTTCCTGGGCCGTCAGCTATTCTTGGTCCTCAAAGGAAGAGACAACCTGTCAGAGGGGATCAATAAAAGCCATTGCCTGCCCTGGAGAGTGAGGATTTTCAAAAAGAATCTCCCAGGAGGAGATTCAAGACTGGGATGTAATCTTGACTACACTCGGCTGATATTCAGTGAGGGGGAGTTTCTGATGGTGGCGGTCGTCCTTTGAAATCTTCACAGTATGTGTGTACTCAATCGATCAAAAAAGAGGTGGAAAAGATACATATACCAGTATCCTGCTATAGTTACACCTAAGGAAGGTGGAGTTACATCTTGTTTATACTGGACTGAGATCAGCATTTTAGCTGGGTCCTTTATATTTTCATATGTTCAGGAAAAGTCCATCTCTGCTCTCAAGTGCATCGACGTAACTGATTTTGTGATGTTAGAGCTGTGAAACTAAGGCTGAAATTAATCCAATAACAAAGTTCTGTCCTGAATTATACTCAACACTTGAGCAGCGTGAAACAGGAACAACTTTGGAGTTCAAACTCTCTTTGTAGTGAATATCCAAGGAAAAGTTTTCTGTTTCTGAAAAATGATGCATGTTTAGAGTCCTTTTATCTCTGCAGCCTGCCCCAGTGTCTATGGGAGCTGGCCAGTGACTCAGAGTGGACACACAAAATAACTGTTTTCTCCCTGAGGTCTCTTATGACGGGTTTCTGACTGTGTTTGCTGTGTTACCTGGCTCATTTTGCAAGTTCTGATGCCTGTTTATGCTTGGAGTTAGAAGTATCCAGTTGGAGAAATGCCCTTTTCAGGTATGTGTAGTCAACTACTGTGTCATTAGGCTTGAGATTCTTCCCAGACAGCTTTGGACCATACAGAGAAGAGGTTTATCTACAGGTAGTTGCCTGGAGTTTCTCGGCAGTAAGTGGAGAGAAAAAGGCACTTCTAAGTTTGTATCTTATACATATTTTAGACAGTCATTTTAGGATGTCAGCCACATCCTGGAAGTGCCCATTTCTTGCCACAGAGTAGCTCTACTGAAGATATCAGCTTTGCCTATACCTGGAGGTAGGAGAGACAGGTCCCACCCCAGGCATCAGTGCACAATTTGGAAGAAATATCTTTATGCAAGGCAAGGGTGACTTTGCTGGCCTTTGACCTTTGCACAGATTTTCTGGTTAGTTTGGAAGTGGTCTGGCACTACTCGATAGCAAGGAATTTTCCAAGGAAAAGAGTAGGTACAGTAGGAAGGAGACTTGACTTGCTCCTCATGTAAAAAGCCCCTCCTAAAATGGCATCCAGCCAAAGTGCCCCATGCTCAAACCTTTTCAGATCCGGGCATCTTTGTTTTTATCAGCACCGTCAGTGTTGCACTTGGTGATGCAGTGATTCTTCCTTAACTTTATTGTGATCAACTAATTTACGTGAATCAGGTTTTCTTTTTGGTCTTAGACATGGTATCAAAAGGGCTTCTGGCAGAAACAGCAATAATTATAGACACAAATTATTTTAATATTTTTCTTATCTAACATCTGAGCATGTAATTGGAGGGCACCCAGACAGAGCAATGATGTTAAAGGAGTTTGAAATGCCATTGCATATGTAAATAAACAAACACATAAATACTTTGATTCTCAGATACATAGAATTAATTCTTCACACATCTTAAGGGGGTGTTATTTCACTGTTAAAGCACTGTTACAGCGCCAAAATCAAGTCAGGACTCCTGAGTTCTATTTTTTCTTGTGCATTCAAACAGTCACAAAAATACTGTCATGTAGACCCAAATCTATGAGATGACCCTTAATCAATTATATGCGTTTTTTTCCTTGCCCACATTAGCTTTCAAGGCTTTATCTGGGATGGTGGAAGAGAGGTTTAGGCTCCAATGTCTATTTCTGTAAACTGTTAGGTTCTCCTCTTTTTGTACATCTGAAAAATGAGGCTAATTAGCCTCGTCATCAGACATTACAAAACTATTAGAGATGAAGAGTATTGTATCTGTCTCCTTCATTATGCAAGAATAACAGTAAGTTTCTGAGTGTGGTGTTGAAAGCTTCAAAGCTAGAAGAACAAAGTGGCTGCCATAACAGTCCGACTCCAATTAATGACCTCAGAAATGCCAAAACCCCTTTTACAATACACCTCCTTGTTATTATGGTACTTTTCCATGGCAGGAACTAGGTGTTGCACTGTCTGAGAAATACTGTTTTCTGAGGATAGCTATTCTAAATCTGCAAGCATGTCAACCCACAAAGCATGGCTGTGCAAAAATCAGTGGGTGTTTCAGTTACCAATCTTAAAAGGTTAGAGATTAATAACATGAAAAATAATTCTGGCTACTCAAGATGGTGTTAGATTATGACACTGCATTGGTTTCTTCTCACAGGAGCTATGTTCTTGGTGGAGCAAACATGTTTGTTGTCTCCCTGCATGGGGTAATTAACATAAGAGGGTAAAGTTGAACAAAATATTTTGTCTTGACCTATAATGTATTTTAAAAAAAATTTTCTGCAAAAAGTTACAGAAGAATGTTAACTCTTCTTAATTTTTATTTAATTTCTGAATAAGACCTCTCTTCTCCTTCTAGTAAAGGGTAATTTTTTTTTTTCCAGATCATTCTTGAGCTTAATCTCCTCTGTTTGTGATCAATAATCAAGATAGGCCAACATGGCCTCACTTCAGAAATCCCATCAGTAACAGGGATAGTGACATTTTACTGCTCTCTTTAGACACCCTATAGAGATATCCAGTGCAAGTAAGGTTTTATTTTATCTATGAGTGACATATTGACTAGTACGCATGAATGAGTTCACACATTTCTGTCTGGGCAGAACGATGAACAATAATGATGATGCTGTTTGAACACAGCTTGAACACACATGCATACACAGAGTGTGAAGAGCTGGACTTCTTGCCTGGTCATATAAATCTAAAGGCCTTCAACTACATAGTCATCAATTCAGCTGTCAAATAATTGCACCACTTCCCACTGGATTTTTGGCATGAATATCTCTGAGGCCATCTTGCCAGAAGAGCACTAAGAAGTAGAAAGAGATAAGAGTCTCTTCTCTTCTCTTCTCTTCTCTTCTCTTCTCTTCTCTTCTCTTCTCTTCTCTTCTCTTCTCTTCTCTT
>Ga0065711_1049304_pt1 | contig 11369 bp, 8 predicted proteins | sample Hoacrofraction12_FD_59098 | JGI IMG/M metagenome (GOLD analysis project Ga0065711, IMG submission 59098) | Hoatzin crop microbial communities from Cojedes, Venezuela - Epithelial fraction 12 v2 (version 2) | ecosystem: Host-associated > Birds > Digestive system > Esophagus > Crop | place... | reverse complement strand
ATTGCCATTCTTGCTCATCTGGGGGGGGGGGGTATGCTTTCTTTAACCTTCCTTTTCTGGTTTACATACCCATAGAAGGCCTTTTTGTTATTCTTAGCATTCCTGGCCAAGTTCAGCTCCAGCTGCGCCTTGGCCGTCCTGACCCCATCCCTACACAACCGGCCAGCATCCCTATACTCTTCCCAAGATGCCTCTCCCTGCTTCCATTGTCTGTGCAGTTCCCTCTTGCCTGTTAGTTTGACCAGCAGGTCTCAACTCAGCCATGCTGGTCTCTTCCCTTCCTTGCCTGACTTCTTACACCTGGTCTGAATAAGCCTCAGTTCTCTGTGAGGCTAGCATCCAGAGAAAAAAGAAAACTTGAATGTCTGAACTTTCTGAAGCTTGATATAAAAAATATTTTAATGAGACACAATAAATCTCATGATGATCTTTCCTTAAGGAACACGGGAAAATAACCAGATTCACCTAGAATATTTCTGATGCCAACAACTGTTACTTAACACTTCAAGATATTTTCATGATCTCAAAGATGACTGGGTCTGATTAAGTCATTAACAATAACAGGAGAAGGATTACAGAATCAGTAATAAAAATTAGCCTGATAAAGAGTACCAACAGTCTTACAAAAGGGCATTCTCCCAAGTTTATGGCAATCATATGTTTGGTTAGATCGTAGAAATTCTAGTGCTTCTAGCTAGTGGTACCAACATTCCTAATTGCATATTGCTGGAAACAAAAACTGTTAATAAGACAATTTAGCAAAGCCCTATTGCATAAAAAAGGGCCCTGACAAAAAAAAATTGTGCTCTATTCTGATGTCAAGTGCTTCTTTCTTTCTCTGTTTTTTTCTGTCAGTCAATCAGTGTCTTTGGAGACAATTTCCCTGTCTTGGTAGTAGTCAGGTGAAGTATTAATTGGGCAAAGGTATTTTATGTGATAGAACTCTTCTGGGTTTTAATGCATCAAAGCTGCACAATCATGAAGCAGAGCCATAACAGCTGTTTGTTTTTCTGCTGAGATTTTGGAAACCTTCTGAAATTTGTAAGATGAAAAATAACAAAATTAATTCTTTTCATACAATGATTTTAGATACACATTCAGTATTTTTGATAGCCATAACAATATTTTCTTTATTTAAGTATACATAAAATATATACAGTGTATTTACATCTGGCACCAGAAAATCATCAGAAATACTTTAATTTTTTGTTTAAAATTTGTCAGAAAAATAAATTTTGTTGTGTGGCCCTCTTGTAAAGAAAGGCTCTTTTTCAGTTTACGAAGAGAATACTTTCATGTTATAATACTGAATACTCTAAATACGTAGTATTGTAACAACCAGAACATTACAAAGTTTCCTAAACTGTGAAGTTATCTATACCATGCTTCAGCAAAATTATTACTTGTTTATATTTTATTGAGGTAACAAAAATAGTAAGTGGTTTAATCTGCAGAATAAATCCCCTACACGCAAATAGGATTTTTTTCAGTTGAAAGGCCATTATAAAAGACTGACATTAAAAAATACTCCTAGATTTTACCCCAATGTAAATAACAGTTTTTACTGCAAATTTTTCACTCAGTAAGGATATGCACTTACATATATATGTTTTTCATACTTACAGAATAAAAAGAAATTATGAAGTAAGTGTGACAGAACTTAATTTTTTTTAGTCATACTGCTAATGAAAAAAAGGGATTGAAAGGAGAAAGCATTATACATTAAATATTTGCTAAAGCAATGAATAAAGATTTCTTTACGTAACCACTAAGACATATTCAGATTTTTGTACATGTTTGAAAATTGTACACTGGAACCCATCAAAAATATATTGTCACTCCAGCTGTTTTTTCTGACTGACCTAATTTTTATCTTTCTCAGCTTTCTTTAGATTTTTTTTATTATTTAGATCTCCCGTTTTTATAAATAATGTATGAAAATTAAATGTCTGAATATCAGAATCCAGCAATTTGAATATTTCTTGTTGTTTTTATTTCATTCTCACCTCATACTGTTAATATGCATTCAGAATACAGTATTTACTGTGCAACACACCTATCTTGCAGAGCAGCCACTAAGACTACAGACAGGTCCTTGGGACATCCATTCTTGGACAACTAATTCCATGCAAATGACCATAAGGTGGCTTTACACAAACAGAGGCAGTAAATACTGTGATGGTCTAAAAAAAAGAGCTTTTGATTAATAGCTTGCCAGTATGATCTCACTGGGAGCTTAAAAAAAAAAGTGGACAGGACATAAAAAATTATTTAGCAAGTCATTTAGCTTAACTGTTAACTAAAGCAGGATTAGCTATGCCTAAAAAATTCCTGACAGTTATTTCTCTACACTGCACTCCAAATTTGCAGTGCAAAAGAATCCCTAACCTCCACAAGAAATCTGTGTCCCTATTTAACCACCAAAAATACACTTTTTCTCTCCTGGGCTGTAAGCCTTACAAAGGGATCATTCCTTGCAGAAGGGAAAAAGAAAAGGAAAACCGTCTTTTGAAAAGGTGTGTTTAGAAGAATGAAAAGCAATAGCCCAAGCTACTGTCTGCTGTGGACTTCATCAGGAGAAACAGTGTTTTCTTCTTCTGAAAGGCAGTTATTTATCATTCTGAGGGGGACAATTTTTACATTTTGCTTTCCTCCAGAAATATTATCCCCCAAACAGTCCATATTTTCAGTAGTCAGTTTCTCTTCTAAGTCTCAGATTTACTAGCTTCCTAGCTATACATATATATGTGTGTGTCTCTATGTACATAGATATAGATATTCGTATTCCAATCCCACACATATTTTAACTCTACAAAAGAACATATCCTTGCTATCATGTCAGTGTGCCAGCTGACTATGTATCCTTTTTTCTTGGTTGCCAGCACTATTACAATGAAATTGTCTCCACTTGTGATCTCATATTATAAAGATTCCCAAAGCTCTGACAACTCAAGGCACTATGATATACTCCTCTTACACTGTTAAAGCAGACACAGGGAGCAGAGTTCTCTGTAGAGCACAAGAAAAGATTTATAGACATGGTGAAAGAACACTTTCCCTGCTGACTTCTTAAAATAATTATGACTTTCCATGAATCTCTAAATCAAGTGCAGAATGACAAAAGCATAAGGAAACAAGCCACAAAAATACCATTTACAATAAGCCCTAGTGGACTTACTTCAGCAACATATCACATCCTTAGATGAAAAAGGTACATAATTATTTCAAGAAGACATATATGACTTAATGTGAAAAACAAGTGTTTATTGTGCCTGCCATGGTTTCCAAAACTTGCTTTCAGCCTTGATTGTTGTGTTACTATAATACTATAATGTGACGGTACTAAATATTGAAAGAGTGAACAGATACAAAGTGAGAGACACATGAAAGGACACTATGTGACATTAAATGAACATATTAGATTAACCAGTTCTAGCAGTCATGAAGAAATATTCTTATTTAGAAAAAATATAAACACCCCTGAAATTTTACAGAGACTATTGCTGCTCTTCATTCAGGCTGAGTGAGAAAAGTCTCTATTTCGTCTGATCTGCCCGCAGCAGCTACATGGGCTTATCAATACATGGGGTTAGGGAGCCACTGTGTTTTCAAGGGTATCAGTGACTTCTCACACTGCCATTTCTGCCTAAGCCTAATATATCTTACTGTGGCAGTACACACTGCTGAATTAACACCCTTCATTCTTTGTGTTAATTACACAGAATAAAACCATTCAAGATTAGTTGTTAACTTGTCAAGAAACGGTGGGGACAAAACCACCCTTCTGTTATATGGATCACAAACTCAGAATTTCTCTCTCAGGTGCTCTCTGATGGCCTCTCTCAGCTGCACAGTGCCTTGATGGGCTGTAAAACCATCCTCATCTCTGGATGCTCAAGTGCTTCAGCTCACCAACGCAGCCCCTCACCCTGCAGCCAAGGTTTCCCCTCAATCTTGCAAGCGCTGGGCAACACACACAACTCCCTCATAACAACTGGGCTATTTCATCTGGTGGAGGGCACCCAGATCACGAGATGTCATCAGCAACCCTTTCAATGAACAGACTTCATTCACAGTCATCCTTAACTGAATATTTCCCTCATAGCTGATGTCTCCCTGGCAGTGTCGCTCCACCTAGGTAGGTAGGCTGAGATACACCATTCTCCTTGGGTTTGTAACCCCAGTTTTTCTGACCTTCAAACACTGGCACAGCCTCAGATGCTGTCTGTGGTTTCATGGTATGAACCTGATCCCTGCTTTTCAGAGACAGATTGCTAAAGCCATTCAGGTAGACCCCTGCCATTATATAGTAGTACAATCAGTTAATAAAACCAGATCCAGTGAAAACCACTAAATGAAGGCACTAAAAGATGATCTGGACACACTCATTTGGCCTCATTGAAACTCATACAGGTGGCCTCAGCCCATCAACCCTGCCTGTCCAGATCCCTCTGAAGAGCCTTCCTATCCTCAAGCAGATCGACACTCCCACTGAATTTAGTGTCATCTGCAAACATACTGAGGGAGCACTCAATCCTCGCATCCAGATCATTGATAAAGATGTTAAACAAGACCGGATCCAGAACTGAGCCCTGGGGAACACCACTCGTGACTGGCCGCCAGCTGGATTTAACTCCATTTACCACAACTCTCTGCGCTCGGCCATTCAGCCAGTTCTTTATCCAGCGAAGTGTACACCCATCCAAACCACGGGCAGCTAGTTTCTGCAGGAGGATGCTGTGGGAAACAGTGCCAAAGGCCTTACTAAAGTGCAGGTAGACAATATCCACAGCCTTTCCCTCATCCACTAGGCAGGTCACCTGGTCATAGAAGGAGATCAGGTTGGTCGAGCAGGACCTGCCTTTCATGAACTCATGCTGGCTGGGCCTGAATCCCTGGTCGTGCTTCATATGCCCGGTGAGAGCACTAAGGATGAATCGCTCCATAATCTTGCCTGGCACCAAGGTCAGGCTGACAGGTCTGCAGTTCCCAGGATCCTCCTTACGGCCATTCTTGTAAATGGCTGTTGCACTGGCAATCCTCCAGTCATCTGGGACCTCCCCTGTCACCCAGGACTGCTGAGAGATGATGGAGAGTGGTGTGGCCAGCTCCTCCGCCAGTTCCTTCAGCACTCTTTGGTGGATCCCATCCAGCCTCATAGACTTGTAGGTGTCCAGGTGGCATAGGAAGTCATTAACTGCTTCATCCTGGATTATGGGAGGTTTGTTCCGCACTCCTTCCCTATCTTCCAGCACAGGGGGCTGACTACCCTGGGAATAACCAGTCTGACTACTAAAGACTGAGGCGAAGAAGGCATTAAGTACCTCAGCCTTTTTCTCATCCTTGTTGGCAATATCCCCTCTCGCATCCAATAAGGGATGGAGATTCTCCTTGGCTGTCTTTTTGTTGTTGATGTGCTTGTAAAAACATTTTTTACTGTCCCTTACAACAGTGGATAGCCTGAGTTCTAGCTGGGCTTTTGCCTCTCGAATTTCCTCTCTACATGACCTAACGAGACCCCTGTACTCCTCTTGAGTTGCCTGCTCTTTCTTCCATAGGTGGTAGACCCTCGTTTTTTTCCTGAGTCCCAGCAAGAGCTCTCTGTTCAGCCAGGTCGGTCGTCTTCCCCACTGGTTTGTCTTGCGGCACATGTGGACAGCCTGCTCCTGTGACATTAAGACTTCCTCCTTGAAGAATGCCTAGCCTTCCTGAACCCCTCTACCCTTTCAGGACTCTCTCCCAGGGGACCCTCTCAACCAGCATCCTGAACAGGCCAAAGTCTGCCCTCCAAAAGTTCATGGTGGTGGTTTTGCTGGCCACCCTCTTTACTTCACCATGAAACAAGAACTCTAACATTTCGTGGTCGCTAAGACCACCAGTCCTTCTCTGTTAGTAAACAACAGGTCTAGTGATGCACCCCCTCTGGCAGGCTCATTTACCAGCTGTGTTAGGAAGTTATCTTCCACACACACTGCAGGAACCTCCTAGACTCTTTTCTCTTTGCTCTGTTGTATTTCCAGCAGATGTCCGGTAAGATAAAGTCCCCCGCGACAACAAGGGCTAGCGATTGTGAGACTCCTGCCGGCCTCTTGTAGAAAACTTTATCTGCCTCTTCATCCTGGTTGGGTGGTCTATAACAGACTCCCAGCAAGATGTCTGCCTTGTTGGCTTTCCCCCTCATCTTTACCCATAAGCATTCGACCTTGTCATCACAATCGTCAAGCTCTATACAATCGAAGCAGTCCCTAACATACAGTGCCACCCCACTGCCTCTCTTTCCTCGTCTATCCCTTCTGAAGATCTTGTAGTCATCCGTTGCATCACTCCAGTCATGAGAGTCATCCCACCACATTTCTGTGATGGTGACCAAGTCATAGCTGTCCTGCTGTACAATGGCTTCCAGCTCCTCCTGTTTAATGCCCATCCTGCATGCATTGGTGTAGATGCACTTGAGCTGGGCTATCGATCTCATCCCCAATCCTGGCATGCAATGCCTGGTCTCATAGCTAGTGAGCCTGGTTATATTCCCTTCCCCCTTTGAACCTAATTTAAAGTCCTCTTGATGAGCCCCGCCAGCTCATGGGCAAGAATCCTTTTGCCCCTTTGAGACAGCCGGACTCCACCTGTCGCCAGCAGGCCCTGTGCCATGTAAACCTCCCCATGATCAAAGAAACCAAAATTCCACCAACGGCACCAGTCTCTGAGCCATCTGATAATCAGGTGAGTTTTCCTGCCCCTTTCAGTGCTCTTCCCTGCCACTGATGGGATTGAGGAAAAAGACTGTAAGCAAGACCTGTGAACACATCCCATTTAGATCAAGGCAGCAATGAAAGTTGTGCTCGTATGTTTCTGATGTTGTCACTGTAATACAGCTTCTTCTTCTCCCTTGTCAGGGAAACAAAACATAAGAAATAGCTAGAAATAATCAGAAATAGTAAAAACTCCTGATTCTGGGGCAAAAATTCTCCAGTTCATATAATAGATCTGTAATGCTCCCTGCATCCTACCAACATTTCTCTCTAGAAAGGACTGGCCTAAGATGATCTTAGACTCAGTGGATCTTCAGTGGGTTCACTAACCTACAAGTAGGTATGTTTTTTGAAGTCCCAGTACCCTTTACAAAAACCTTTGCATAGGCAAAGAAAACCAACCAACCAAGCAACAAACTGATTTTCTTTTCTTATTCTTTGATATGTATAGAAAAGCAAATAGAAAAATTGAAAGATCTGGAAATGCTGTCATGTAGAAATATACAAACTGAAGATGAGTACATTTAACTTACTTTGTATTTAGTTTTATTTCAAGACTTCATTTATTTCAAAGTTCACAGAGATCTAGTTTTGTTGCATTATATGTGGTAATTTTCACTTCTTCTTGGACTTCACCACAATAAAAATTGTATCACACTCAACAAAATCAAATAAGAAAATGCTTTAATTAACAATACTAACCATTCTTTAACTATTGAAATCTTGTCTATATTTTGATTGTGTTTCTATTAGGCTTGCTGATAAAAGATAGGTATCAAATACCTGTAAATATATATAGCATGAAAAAATTGTGCTGCTTTTTTTTGCTATATTAATTTAAAGCTATTTATAGAGATGTTTTTACTGAATAAGCAACGCTAATGACTCACTTTTCTTTTAGACACGTTACACAGTAAATTATGAAGTTTCATAGTGAGCTTGCAGACAAGAAATTAAAATGAACAAGGTTGAATGTTCATTTTACTTTCATCAAATTCAGTGAAGAATTGAATTGATATATTTTCCTATGTGTTTATTAATGTGTGTATATTATATATGTATATAGAGAGAACAATGAATAGCCTATATTTATTATCAACAGACTATATATCATTACATACTACTGTATTACACAGAACATACCATTTTTATATATTAAGTATGGATATTTCAGTGTACCAATCTCTAATTTGTAATGGCAGCAACAAGTTCAACCCTAAAAGACAGAAGAAAAGCTCAAGACAAAGTCTTTATATAATTTTTTCCACTGCTAGCTGTAAGGAGACAAAAAAAAAAGTTATTTTTTCAGTGAGTTCAAACACTACAGAGGCTCACTTTTAAAGTGTAGGCCTCTGGTACCCCTTTAACACTTCAGCAATACACAGTACATTTTCTCTTGTGCTCCCTATTACATTCACAACATATGACGCATGGCTGTTGTGTAATTAAATGCTTTACTCTTGACACTCATACAGAAAACATTCACGTTTTAATGGGAAGTGCTCTGTGGATGAAAGAAATAAGACCTATTTGTCATCCTTCATTATGTCAATTCACCATAATAAATTAACAGGGAAGAAATATTTTCCATATTTCCACCGTACATTCTATACCTCTTCCCTTTCAGCATTTTAAGAGACCAATCTCTTTAGGGAAATAGTGCAGGAGTACTTAAAAGCACTTTGCAATCTGGTGTCTGAATTACATTCTTGTAAACTCTGTTTGGCATTGGATTAATATCTAATTTTGCTCTGACAAGAATAAGCAGAACTTGTGCCTGCTAAAGTGCTTATTTAGGCTGAATATGAGAACATTTGTTTCTCTGTGGGAAATATACATATAAAGCTGCAAAAGAGAGCCCGAGCTATGGAAAAAAAACCCTCTTCAAGATGCAGTAACACTGGCAGTTCATGCAGCTGTGTACAAAAGAAATTACACAACATACATGAATTTTTTAATAATCCATTTCAAACTCTATGCAATATATATGATCAGTCACAAAAGTAATAAAGATATATGAATTATTTTGACAGAAAATGTAATGGAAATGGGTAGGAAACAACATATATCCTCCATTACATGAAAAGTGTGTTGTGAGATACACAATTAATTGGTAAAAAGATCTTATGGGAACATTGTATAGTCACTGCCCACCATAGTAATCCTGACTACAGGACTTCAGAGAATATTTATTAAACTATTGCATACTGTAGATGATTCTTGGTTAGGTCATGACCTAATTCTATGTCTTTTTTACTCTTTGTATCACAGCTGCTTTAGAGCTCTTCAAAACAAAACAAAAGCCAATTGGTCTTTTCGTTAAATGCCTGGGGAAATTTATCTTTTTCCTGACTCCTCTGTCTCCTGTTCATTACAAGAGACCTTGTCTGATGTGTTCTCTTTTTCAAAAAGTTAATCTTGATTCCGCTGAAATCAGTGTGAGAATGACCCTTGGATTTTAGTGAAAGACCATGAGTTCACCTAACTCCTTGAAAATTGCAGCTCAAAAGGTAAGATTTTCACAAAGCTAGAGTTGTCCACAGATAGCAAACTAGAAAGGATCACCTTGATTTCATAGTTTCCCCACATGTCATTGAGTACTTAACTACTCTAGCATCAAAATCATAAGTTTTGTTTTGCTTGAATATCTAAGCAGCCACAAATAGGTGTTTTCCATTTTTTGTTTTTTTCAACAGCTGAAAAAGCGTTCTCACTGTAATAAAGCAATGCGACAACAGCTTCTTGTCTCCCTGAGAACTGAGATTTTTCCTGTTCCATATATTTCTTTGACAATGTAAATTTTTTTCCCAGACAATGTAATGTATTTTTCTATTTAGTCATTGGATAGGTATATTTGATATAGTAACACTTGGTATACTATTAGTATATCTGGAAAAAATATTATCATTAATAGAGAAATTGTAAAATTGGCAACGATGCAATTTTAGGGAGAGCAGCCCACAGAGGTTTCAGATGGTAGTATCAAGATGGTTCACAGAATCACAGAATCACAGAATGGTAGGGGTTGGAAGGGACCTCTGTGGGTCATCTAGTCCAACCCAATCTTGTTTAGATTTAAAAGCCTCCTGCCATTTCTGCCCAGAAACTTCCCCCCCCCTTTTTCTTTTGTATGCAGTTACTGTCTTCATTTCAGTTTCCCCTACAGACGTTTCTTTCCAGTTCTGCCCCACGCTTTGTCTCTAGCACTTCAACTTTAACTTAAGCATCAGTTCTGCTTTTGCTTGCAGATTATTTTAGCTGCAAAAGTTTCATAGGCTGAGATAGCTTTCTCTCTATATATATCTGTTTAGGAAATTACCAGGTTTTCACCTGTTCTTTTTAACTCTGGTGTTAAAATTTCATTTACTGAAACCAGTAGGGAGATGAAAAAACTTTACCATGCAGCTAAAATTTTATCACATCGTGGTTAGAATTCAATTAAATTCTTTATAATGCTTTCTTAGTCCTCTCAGAGATTGTTCGCTTTCTAGTAAATACATGGGCTGCATTGTTTTGCATAGGTCTGTCCATATTTTTCCATTTTGACATTTTAAGTTTTGTTTCTCACATACATGAGATGTGAGAGTTGCTTTCTCCTGCGAATAACCAAATCTCGTCATCCCTCAATGACACATAGACAGTTTCTCAGCTTTTCAAAGAAGACAGAGTGCTGAGAACCTTTCACAATTTTTCTTTCAGTGGCTTAATCAGAAACATAGATGATGCAGTTTTTAAGCCATCAGACATCCTCCGGTTTCACTGGAGAATTTATTGGGGGAGAGGAAAAACACACAAACAAAAATGTCAAGACCCTCTCACTGTATCTAAAAGGAAAAAAAAAAGATAAGGAGAGGGGACTTGTGTACCTTACTATATAGCTGATGCTATCACTAGGAAGAACAATACCAATGAGCTCTTCTAGCAGCGATCCTGCAGGCAGCACCACCCACCCAGCCTCCAAAGGGAAGTCCAAAGAGGCCCAAAGGTTCCTGCAGGATTTGCTGTGGGATTACCTGTTTGAACTCTTTGAAGCGAAACTAGAAGCACCCAGCGTCAAGCTGAAGAGAGCATCAGAACATCTCTCTTTGTGGCATTGATCTTTCAAAGTTTTGACTCGTATTTTTGCACCATGATGTCATAAGCGTGGTGCAAAAAAAGTGTAGAAAACCACGGGGAAGTACTGCACTTCGTCACAGAATCATTAAGGTTGGAAAAAACCTCCAAGATCATCGAGTCCATCCGCCACCCCAACCCCACCATGCCTGCTAAAACACATCCCGCAGTGCCATGCCCACACGTTTTCTGAACACCTCCAGGGATGGCGACTCCACCACTGCCCTGGGCAGCCAATTCCAACACCTGACCACCCTTTCTGTGAAGAAATTTTTCCTAATCGTGGAATCACCTGCCTCGCCCCAAAAGCTGATCTCCCTTTGCTACCGAAGCCTGATTTCCCCCTGCTTTCTCATACCAAGCCACAGCTCTCCCCTGCTCCCAGCCTCTCCCACCGAACCCCAGCCCCGCAGCTGCCCCCCCTCCTGCTGTCCTGCCCATCCTTTCTCCCTTCACCCCTGGCCCCGAGGGTGCCCGATCCCCCCCCCTTCCAGCCGGAGACAGCAG
>Ga0065711_1049303_pt1 | contig 11369 bp, 2 predicted proteins | sample Hoacrofraction12_FD_59098 | JGI IMG/M metagenome (GOLD analysis project Ga0065711, IMG submission 59098) | Hoatzin crop microbial communities from Cojedes, Venezuela - Epithelial fraction 12 v2 (version 2) | ecosystem: Host-associated > Birds > Digestive system > Esophagus > Crop | place... | reverse complement strand
CCCCCCCAAAAAAAAAAAAAAAAAGGGATAGTTCAAACTCCCAGAAAAGAGGGAAAACATGATTCCAGCCCACCGGCCAACCCCCATTTATAAACTGAGTATGATGTCTATGCACGGAATATTTCCATTTGCCATCTTGCGCTAGCTGTCCGCCTATGCTCCCTCTCAACTCTTGTACACCTGCTCATTAGCTGACTATGGGAAACCGGAAAAGGTCCTTGATTTCTTAGCAACAACTGAAAGCACCAGTGCTATCAATATTCTTCTCTTACTAAATCCAAAACACAGAAGCTACTAGGAGGAAAATTAATTTTACTGTGGCTGAAAACAGGACAACACACTAAGAGACTGATTTTTTTTTTCTATGACCACTGTGAAGATTTAAGAACAGTATCTTCATGTGTCACTCTAAAACCCTGAATAAACAGGAACACAGCTTTTTTTTCTGAAATGAGTATTTACACTTTGTGACTTTTACTTCTGTGTTTTTAAGTGCAGGTAAGAATATTTCACATTTTACTGTATGGCATGATTTGAAGGGCATTCTGTGATTTAAAACTCTATAGGCTGGGGTTTTGATAGGACCTAGAAGGTGCTCTCACTAGTTTAGTGCAACAGAGGAAGGAATGGCAATAGTCGGATATGGAAAACGAAGAGCTTTTCTGTTTTTTTTACATAATGACACAGAAATACATTAACAGTAATATTCAGTTCTTGACTTCACGGATCTGTCTTCCCTCAGATAATGATTTGGAAGGGTGACCATATGGCTATCCTACTGCAAAATGCCGTGGACAGCAACAGCTGAAAAAGAGTAATGTGAGTGAGTCACATCTGTGTTATGTGAAATACCCCAAATTGTCTTAGGGGACATTTGCTCCAAACTTATTGTGCCAGAGGGAAAGATGACCACCAGCTGGACTGAGTAGTAACCAGAGAATTAGAGTCTTCTGAAGCAAAGTTCTGCTTGAAAAGAAAAGCAGAAGAAGCATAGCAATTTGTAAAAGTAGAGAGACGTTGGTGGGAAGAGGGCAGCAGCTGGATATGGTTTGATGTTGCAAGAAACGGCCACTGACATCAGAAACTCCCTCCAGCCTGGCAGCACACCTTCCTGTGGGGCACCTGAGCCCAGCCAGGGGCTGTCCACGTGGGCTGGCACACAGGGACACCCTTGGTATGTGTGGGGCCTCGTGGAGTGCTTTTTTCCCCTGTGTAGGTCGGTGGATGGTCAGGAGTGGCAGGAGCTCATCTGATGCTGGAGCAGCCGTATGCCCCACACAGAGAATGCGGGAACTTCCTGCCCATGGGGCTGTTGGTGACCCATGCAGCCTGGGAGGTGGCTTGGTACACACCTAGCTCTTTGCATTTGTGTGTGTGATTAGCACTTCTAGGGATTAGTTGTAGTAGTTTTAGAAATTTGCAACTGTTTACTAACCTTTCTTAAGTGTCCAGTACTGTAGTTTATCTTTTATATTGCTGATATTGATCCTGAAAGTATAGCTCACTGATGATTAGTTATATGTTATTAATAAATTAATAAGCTGCTTTGATACCGATTTGATTTGAACAACATGAATTGAGTAGCTTTTCCCTAAGACAGTTTATTCTCTAAAAATAAAAAAAAATGCATATTTTTTAAGAGGAAATGCAGAGTATTCTTGATTTGTTTTGCTGTATTGCTTGTAATTAATCTTGCATCTCATTTTTTCTACATTCTTTCATGTACAGAAAAATAATGCCTCTTCAAATTAAGGTTTCTAAAGTAACAGTTTCATCTATTTTTCTCTGATTCTACCAAGAGAAGCATTCTAGATGAATGTTTTAGTTTTAACCTATCAGATTAGCTACAGTCAAGGAGGAAGAAGACTACAAATGGAAATTACTGGGAACTATCCTTTGACATAGCCTTTAAAAATGAATAGACTCATAAGCTTGTGGTGGTTCAGCTGTCTCCACCACTATAATGCATCAAGATAAGATCCATTGTCCTGTTATCTTGGACACAAATGCAGTGATTTGGGTGCCAGGCACCCTCTAGCCACCCCTAGGCCGTTTGCTGCCTGAACGGTCTACTAGAACTACACAGTAGAAATTGTGGTCAGAAATGAGAGTACTGACCAAAGCCAATCATCTCAAGTTCCTATAAATAGTGATCCAAAGGTGAGACTCTTTGAGCTCTCCAGGACCCCAGTGGGCTGTGTGACCCAGTATCTCCCCCTGAGCTGGGACGCCTCTCAGGGCAGAGTTCATGAGGACTGAAAGATCATCCGTCAACGATTTCATGAGGACTCAAAGGCCTGATTTCTTCAGGTTCACCAACCATCCATTGATGAATACTGGCACATAAAAGTCAGTTATCCACAAAACTCCTGAAAGGGAAATTTTAGTCATAGGTTAACCTCTGTGTGCATGTGTGTGTGCAATTTGGTTCAGAACCATCTACCTGTCTGTATACAATTCAATTCAGAATTATTTGTCTGCCTGTACGTGTGATTTGATTTAACCTTCATCTGTGTGTGCAACCCTGCTGCAAGTTTCGGGTGACCATTGCCATTCTCAAATCTTTAAGTTGCTTTTTTGATTGTAACAAATTCCATTGAATCACTGTTAAATTGGCTGATGATTAAGTGCTGTTCATAATTATACAACCTAATCTTGTGATCTATCTCAAAAATATTAATAAATCCTAAACTGATTCTAAACCAAAGCTCTGTAAAAAAATCCTATTCATAACAAAGCTACATGTTGTTCCTTGCACTGTTTAATAATGCAGTGAAGAACACGGCTACGCACAGAGCTCCTTTAGAGCTTCCACTTACACAAGAGGAAAACTCTAAGTCTCTCTTTACAGTTGGTTTTCTCACTATGCCACAGAAATCTTACTGAGAGGCTAAACAAACCCGAACAAACCAGTGGTTATATTTCCCCTTTACTTCTAAAAAGTTATTTGGGCACCCACAGAGACAAATAGCAGAGGCCAATTTCTAAAAAATCCACCCAGACAGTTTACTTCTGTCCATCTCCAGCCTTGTCTTGTGGCTGGTGGCCATCCCTATGTTAGCGTGCCAAGCAGACCTGCAAGAGGGAGTCTAGAACAGAATAGCTGGACCGCACGTCCACACTGTACACATTTCAGGTAGTTTTTTACTACAGCCTAACTCTTGCCCTGTCCCATAGGCTGAATGAATGACTACTGGAGGACATCATGCGTAACGGGGAGCACATCTTCCAGCTGATATTCACCCGGAAGGATCCAGGCTGTACTTTACAGAACCTCTCTGCAATGTGAAACAATGTGCAAGGAGGTGGTGACAATCTTGAGGTTTTCTGTGGAAATGCACTCTGAATTAAAACACTAGTGTGGACATGCTCAGGATCAAAATTATATTCTTCCAACCACGGAAGCTCAATTTGCAAGGAGCAGGCTCAGGTGCAGCCACATTTCAGCTGCAGACCGTGTCCAGATATGTAAATAAGTAAGTAGCTTAACAACTATAAAGCATTTCACTTATACTAAATATGATATTGGAATATAAACTATCCTCATATTTAGACAAAACTATTTTCAACCGAAAGCTATGTGTTGATTTATAGGCATTGAATAGATAGCCTGAGAAGAATAGCATGAGTATGTCAAGAAGCAACATTGATCATAACTGACGTCTTTGTGTCACGCAGAGCTCCAGATCAGAGGAGATAAGGAAGGATGTATGGATTTACTGTTAATATTAGCCACCTAAAACCTCTGTTTCTAATCTAATATTTTGGTACTAACCCGACAACTACCAAAAAACCCTCCAAAAGCAGCTTCAGCTTTTTAGACATCTAGCTTTGGATTGGTTGATTTCCCATCAAAGTAATTTTCTTTCTCTCTAGAAAACAGACAAATGTAAGTGACTAGCTTAGACATGACACCCACCTTTTAGGTAAATTTAGGTGAAATCAGTCCCTACCTAGAGAATAAAGTTATCTCTAGTACTCGTGGCTCCTGTTGCTCAGGACAGATTGACTGGCAAGAGGGCAGACTCTGCTCTGTCTGCTATTGAGATGGAAATACTGAATGACTCCACTAACTTCATTTCAGCTTTCCTCGATTTAACCAGTGAATCAGAATTTGTTTCGATTTGAGGACATGTTTTGTTGCTCTTTTTTGCTCTGAAGTAGCTGTGCAAAACAAGGAAGGGTTTCTGTTTCAGGAATTACTAACCTAGCCATTGGAGTGAATACTAAATTCACTTTAAAAAGAACAGAAACAATAATTAAAATATATACACTTACTTAAAAAAAAAGGACAAAGAAAAAAGCCTCAAAGCAATAAGTTAAATACAGTAAATTTCGACCTGAGAACTATGGCTTCAGCCTTAGACAGTCACCAAGATAACTGCAATCTTGTAGCAATTTGTGTTTATTTTATTCCTGTGTGCCGAGTTCTCACTCTTTTTAAATTATTCAAAAAATAAAATACTGTGACAACTTTCCTTTTCCATTTCCCACACATGAATATCCTGTATTACATCAGTGCAGAAGCCCATTCTTGATCTTTGTATGTTGACCCCTGGTCCTAATTCATACCAAATCGATAGCTGGTCGAAAGCCTAAATTTCAACTCTGAGAGCCCCTCCATTGCTTTATGCCTTTTCTTTCTCTTTTTCTCTCTCTCTCTTTTTTTCATTTCTCTCTATTTCTCCTTCTCTTCTCCCTTCTTCTTTTTTTTTGCTCCCAAAACAGTGGAAGCAGGATATTAGACACCGAGCTACACTTCTGCCTTCAGATTTTTTTTGCACTGCTTCCTTACTTATCCCTTGTACATTGGATAACAATGACATCTGAACTCCTATACCAACACCAGGTGTAAAAGAAAGCTTGTCTAATACAGGCATGTGTGATGGAAGCACCTTGTCTGCTGTACATGAAGAGTGGAAGAGTAGTAACAATGATCAAAACCACTTGTACTACATTATAGTTTTCAAATATATTTACTACATTTCTTTTACTTTCTAAATTTAATATGAGCTGCTGTATGCTCATTTAATTCTAACCTTAAAATTTTTCACTTGATATGCATAGTCACATGGGTGCAAACATCCTTCTCTGTAGTGCATGCCAGGCTGTAATAGATCATAAGTTACTAGAAACTTAAAGAGAAGCTGGGAAAACTACAAATGCAAAAGATTCCTCTGTTGTGTTTTTCTTTTTGCTGTTGGGGTACTTCAGTAACTTTCTCTATAACAACAAATAAATAAATTAATAAACATTTCCTTTTTCTCAAGGGAGAAATTATGCGCTACTCTAGTAAGTCTTAGGACAGTTTTTTTTTTCTTCAAATTTTATACTGAAGTAGGTGGTATAAAATGTCCCTGTTCAAACGGACAAGGTTGATTTGGTGTGTGAAATCCAGTATTTTCTTACTGGTTTAAAACAGTATCATAATTTACAAATACAGTTTGGTACTGGTAAATTGCATTGACTTTAAGATTTAAATAAAACCACAAAGCAGAAAGTTAACCAGTTATATCCGATTTTTTTTTCTATTAAAGAGGAAAAAATACAAATAATGACAGATTAAACCTCATTCTATCATATATTTTAGTAGCTACTACAATCAGTTATAAAAGTGCATCCTTAAATGAGGTACACTCTTCACTGCAAATGAGGTACTTCTACTTCCTCTTCTGCCCTTCACAGGTTTTCTTAAAAACAAAATGATTAATATCTGAGACATGACCCTTACATAAAAACTAATGCCGAACTTAGTAAGACACATTGAACAGCCAAGATATCACAACAAGAAATTAATTATCAGGAAATCTGTACAACACCTACAAGCTAGGACATTTTGATATATTTGTCTCCTCCTTTGTAAACCTCTGCTGTATTGTCTGGCTTTACATTTATTTTGTTTTTATGCCTCTTCATGATTGTTGCCCACACCTATATAGTCTCCTGAAATTTGTTTGTTAGGCAAAATTCTAACAAACAAGATTGATTTGTACAGCATCTGCTCAGAAATATGACATAAGCAATATAAATAAGATGTAAGAGAGTATGCTTCAAAGCATAATCATGTCTTTTTTGTTTTCATTTTTGAAATGCCAGAGTACGGCCTTTTTAAAGCGAAGAGCAAATGGCAAGCATATAGCAGAGTCTTCATATTTTCTCATAGCTTTTGTCTATACACATCACATTTACGACTGTAGAAGTGTACCTGTTGAACTTAAAAGTGTTCAAATGTGAAGTGAAATCCATTGGGGATTACTGAGTACATAGAGACCACAGTTGGTTCAGGAGGTCCCTGAGCCATAATAGTTGGAAGATAGGGTATTAGAGGGAACTATCACACAAGTTTGTCCTATGCTTACCCTTCCCTAACTGTCCGTAAATAGCCCCAACAGTGTTTGGAGGCAGGATGCTTGGCTAGATGATGTTTTGGTTGTAATCAATCTAACTATATATTCCTTTTTTGTTATGACTCTGTGTGTAACATGAACAGTATTGTTTACTGTAAAGATGGCAGGAAGAAAGGCGGAGTGATGGTAGTCCTCGGCACACGTTTAGCAGGAAGAAAAACGTTGCTGATTTTTTCCTGTGGCATGAATGGGCCATGAAAAGCTGAGCAAGCACCACTGCTGCACACAGTGAGTCTGTGCAGAGAGAGTCCGAAACAGTAATCAAGTGACTAAGACAAATGGGATGACTCTGGAGTGGCCGTGCACGGGTCTGTGTAGAAATAATGTTACACAGATACTTCTTCATCCTGAAAACAAAACATTAACTTTTTTCCTTCAGCTGCAAAATAGTTTGTAATTTCCAGGTGCTACTGTGAAAGCAAATTTTTTTATATTCAGCAACTCAAGCAGTAGTATGGCCTGCTATTCTAAAATAACGGTCACAGAAAAAAATTTTTACCTGCTATAGCTACTTACCCTACCCAGCTCCAGCTAACACCCATTTAAATTTTAACTCAAGATATGATAAGTGAAGAGAAAAATGTAGTGAAGACAACTCAGCTTACAGTTTTCATATGAGTTAATAGATTTGTTAAAATATAAAGGATAGTCATGTCTTTCATCCAATTTTCTAACTCAGGATTAAGCAAGAAAAGAGTCTCTTCTGATTCTGCCTTGATGGATTCTTTCAAATTACTTCTGTTGTGAAGACAAAACCTAAATCTGCTTGTCTAGAAAAAACATATAATTATCACATGCAATATGAAGGAATAGATCAGAGAGAAAAATGAAGTGAGAATACTATTATTTGTTTCTATATTGTTTCAATACTGAAATCTAAAGTATTTTCTTTATAATTCAGGAGAATACCTAGTCTTAAATACATAAAAGCCTTTTGAAAATGTCCTGGATAGAATATGTTTATAAGAACACTTAGGGGGAAAAGAATGAAAAAAGAAAACAGGATGGATTTTCATAAGATTTAAAACCTGTTTTATATACATTTCTAAACAGTGAAAAGCTTGTTAGAGAGCATAAATTTATTAGACCACTAGGGCTGTCAACAAGTTTCCTTCAGTTAGGCCATTATGACATTTTTACAATGAAATATTTTAATGAATCCAATTTAAATTTGTTCATGACACCTTAACTGCTTTTAAATTTGTCTTGTTCATTGTAAAATGCTCTGAAACTATTACGCAATGAGGTTAGGCCAATGAATGCTATCTAAAGTATTAGAGATTGAAGACATTCTCAACATTCAATTCTATTGTCAATATTCATGATGAGTAGCACATAACTCTATATGAAGTGTCACTGAAGAAGCTTTTGCCAATTGTTACGAATGTAGATCTTTTAAAAAACAGTAAATAAAGTTGACAGCAACAAACATTGCAGAACACATTCATTGATCTATTAATACTTACTATTTATCCAAATATTCACAAGTTAAACCTGCCATTATACAAAACACAATCAATAAAACAGCAAGTCCAATAAAAAGATTGTTATTCAATGCATTATAAACAGCCTTATTAAAAACAAATCAAAACAAGCTAAAACCAATCCATTGCTCTAAGAATGTAATTGCCAGGAATAAAAAGAAGTAAAAAAAATAATTGTATGTGTTGGAGAAGAGACTGACAAATACCTGGTGTACTCAGTCAGCCTAGGTTTTGAAAATATTCTCTAATCACTGATCTAGATTATCAAATACAAGGGGATTGAACAAGAGACATGCATTATGAATACAGAAAACCAATTGAATAAGCCACTACTTTTTTGTGGTGTGTTGACCCTGGCCAGCAGCCTAGCACCCACAAAGCTGCTCATTCAGTCAGCTCCCTACCAGAAATACGTACGGAGAAAATGCAAAGAAGAAACATAAGAAAACTTGTGGATTGAGATAAAGACAGTGTAATAGGTGAAAGCAAGGGAAAAACAAAACTGAAGGAAAGGACATCATTCGCCACCTCCCACAAGCAGACCAATGCCTAGCCAGTCTCCGAACAACAGCTGCTGGGAAGCCAAACCCACTCCACTTCTTCCTCTGATGTTATGTCCTCTGAGCACGACATTACACAGCATGGGATATCCCCTTGGCCAGTTTGGGTCAGCGAATTCGACTCTTGCTCCCCCTCCCAATCCCTTGCCCATCTCCAGCCTACTGGGTCTGGGGTAGAGTTGGGAAAAATAAAAAGCCTTGGCACTGTGCCAGCACTGTTAAGCAATACCCAAAACACTGGTGTGTTGTCAACACTGTTTTAGCCATAAAACCAAAACACAGTGTTACTCTGAAGGAATGTAACTGTCCCAGCCAGACCCGGTACATTATTCCACAGTTGTGGCATGGATCTCCACTTCTAAAGCATCTGGTTTCTTTTTAGAGGTGTTATTTCATCATGAAGAGGTGTGTTGCAGTTCTGTGAAAGCTGGTAATATTTTTTATACTATTATTATTATAAAATCTAGATGAAAGATATGAAACTAAGACTAAATTAATATACTTTTATTTTTTTTCAACTAAATGATCAATATTATGGTGAAGAGACAACATCTTTAGCTGGTCATCTATAACAGAGAAAACCCAACAGGACACAGAAAAGAAGTTATGTATTTTAAAGACAAGCAAAGACATTTAGGTTTACCCCTACAAATGACAGGAAAGTTAACCTGCATGACACAAATGGCAACCAGCTGTAAAAATGGCAAAGGGATTTTTATCTTTTGTTATCAACTCCAAAAGATTGGAATCTTTCAAATAAAAGGGTTATAGGAGATTAGGCATAATTTTATCTTCCTAGGAAAAACACCAAGTGATGAAGCAGACAATATTATTGCATTACTATACTGGTGTCAAAAAATAAGCACTTACAGGTTGCTGAGAAAATGAGAAACAAGAGCTCACAATGTTAAGAACTTCATTGGGTTATTTTTTGTTTAGTATTTGAAACAAAGTTACCCAACAGTTTTTGTTGGTTTTACATAATGCTACTTTTAAGAGAAATAAAATTGCACTGTTTACCTGTAAGTTTCCATTGAACTGTACGGAAGGTCACTGAAACATGAATTTCCCTATTGGTCAATGGGCTGTTAGTATCATGGCACTATCACCTCTGCAAAAAGGTAGGTGTCCTCTTAAGCCAAAGTATTGAAATAAATTAGAAGTCATCCCAAGGGACCCTCCAGTGAATCCTGTCAGCAGTTTAGGAAGTAGTCACCAGCACTGACATACATCTTCTGACTTTCAGTTTTATTTTCTTGTGCCATAGCCACCTCTTTTCTAGTATGAATACTGCTCTTTGCTGTCTTGTGTAAGAACTGGGTGGCAGCTAGCAGCACCAAAACTCATAATTTTGTCTTGAGCGAATGAAATTATTAGAAGATGAGGTTTTGCAAAGAATTACTGTTTTGTACACATTAGATAAGGGCTGTTAGTATGCAAACTGGAGTGCATTATTCCCATTGCCTACAATCCTTTTCATTCAACTTATTTGACCTGAAACATTAATTAGATACATGCTAACTACCTTCAGTGGAAAGACATTTGAAATTGTATGTTTCTGTAAAAAAACAATTTAAATAACTAAATTAACAAAATAGCACTGTTATGTCCTGTAATAAACATAGCAGAGAAACTTTGATTCTGTGAATTCAGTGCAGTCAATGCAGATGCATACTGATGGAACAGATATCCTACAGGTAACATTCACCTCACAGAGCTTTTTCCAGGGACATGAACATAAGGATTCAATGGATGGCAAAGAAATAGAAGTGGGTTAATGCTTATTATCTGCATTGGCCCTATAGTGGGAAAAGAGGGATGTAGAACAAAAGAAACTTTGAAAGGGTTATTCCAGTTTGGGATTAATTACGGCCTCTTGCAGCTGTGTCTGTAACACCCTTAACACTGTCCTAGGCATTTACAGATCAGCATCATCCATCCTCCTTGGAATGTGCAGAACAGATGATCTGGCAAAAATCTTCAGTGATCAAAAAAGCTTCAAAAATGTCTCAGTAACATAGAAGTAGCTGGCACAAGTTGTGACTTCTAGTGAGCTGATCTGATAAGAGAGCAGTCCCACAATCAACAGGAAAACAAAAGTCAGTCATGATCTCATCCCAAAGCCGCAACGCATGTCCCTCAAAGCAAGCTGATTTTTTGTGCCTCTGTTCACATTTTTCTTGTGTGTCATTTTGAGCTTAAGACTGCATGTATAGTTGGAAGAATGGATGCAGCAAAATATCAGAAAACAGAGGAAACTAATATACCACAGAAGATACATAATTAAAAAAAGAAGAAAAAACAAAGAAAAAAAAGAAAATATTTAGATTTGTTTAGTTCAAATAGACTATTTACAAAGGTAACCACTTTTAGAAACAAAAAGTAGCACAATGTAAGGAAGCAAATGCAGCATCTAATAAAAAATGTCTTCCTGCTAGGTAGCCTGACATCATTAATCTATTACAAAAGGCTATGTGATTTCAAATGGCAGACTTTTTATGAGGACTGGCCACTTGGAAGACAGTGATGGATAAAAAGTGATCATTAGCAGTGGTATCTCTTGTTTTCTGCTCCATGGACAACTGTCATCTTAAGCACCATTCTCAGGTGCAAGAAGCAGACATGAGGAGTCACCTCACTGGCTTGTGTTGCTTCCTGTTCTCAGGTATAAACACCATTCCCCTGAACTGGCAAACAGTGCATAACATTTAGACATTTAAACAGAAAATGAACTGTGCTTCTTTTTTTTAGATAGAAATATTGAAAGACAGTAAAATATCATACGTCTGGAACACAGAATCACAGAATCACAGAATAGTAGGGGTTGGAAGGGACCTCTGTGGGTCATCTAGTCCAACCCCCCTGCCGAAGCAGGGTCACCTACAGCAAGCTGCACAGGACCTTGTCCAGGCGGGGCT
>Ga0065711_1009259_pt1 | contig 11369 bp, 8 predicted proteins | sample Hoacrofraction12_FD_59098 | JGI IMG/M metagenome (GOLD analysis project Ga0065711, IMG submission 59098) | Hoatzin crop microbial communities from Cojedes, Venezuela - Epithelial fraction 12 v2 (version 2) | ecosystem: Host-associated > Birds > Digestive system > Esophagus > Crop | place... | reverse complement strand
ATCAGGTTCCTCTCTGCCCAACTTTCCAGCCTGTCCAGGTCACGCTGAATGGCAGCACAGCCTTCTGGTGTATCCACCACTCCTCCCAGTTTGGTGTCATCAGCAAACTTCACACAGAATTCTTGCTTTGGTTGATTCCCAGTTTACAACTATGTCACCAAACTATGTATGTAATATATTCATTTCAGCATCACGTCAATATGTTCCATTCACTGTGTTCATCCCCATGGTACCAGACACTTGCACATCAGTATCTGTAGCTAACACCATAAAATGAAATTAATATCCATCAGTAGAATTCTCCCACTATTTAACAATTTCATGAAGTGTGCTTTGACGCTCTATTTTGTCTTCCCAATATCCATGTCAGCTAAGAGCTGAATACATTTCTATGTATAGATAATACTTCATAGTCAAATAAAACATCACTGTTACTTTTTTAGCATTATTTTAGTCAGTATTTGGACCTTCCTTTGTGTGGTCATTTGATATGAAATATTCCCACTAAGTTGCATGTACATAGCAAGTTTTTGTGGCTATAACAATTCCAAAATACATCGCCTGTGATCATATTTGTTACTCCAGATGAATATTCAAGGATAAGTTTTGATAAATACATAGTTTTTTTTCCTGAGTACTTGAAAATCTGTCTCTGAAATGTATTTTGGTTTGAACTGCAGAACACACGTGACAGTGTGAAGAGTAAACCAGCATTGCAGGCTCAAAAGATCCAAAGCAAGGTGAGTAACCTTTAAGGTACTGTTGTCAGATGTACTTGAAGACTTTGGAGTGAAAAACACACATGCAAATTCTGTGGTGATGCAAACTCACCTGGAATCCATGTTTTTACACGTGGCCAGAAGAATGGGATGGATTGTGTCTATGGCTCATAAATTTTGGCTTATGCACCATTAACAATCCACAAACAAATGGTCAGGGAGCAACAAGAGTGTGGCTACTCCAGGAGGGAAGAGAAACAAGGAGCCAAAGATAATAAAAGCACAGGCAGCGCCCTCACCAACCAGGCGACAGTATCTGAACATGAAGTTAGTGGTAGTGACAGGTTCTGCTGACAGCCAGTCACCTTTAGACAAAGCAAGGTGACAAGTCAGGTCTGGGGTTCACCCACGAAGTCCAGTCAGGGGACAAGGCTACAACAGCAGCCCATGTCTATGGTAGCAGGAGACAGAACTGGAGAGGCAACCAGGAGCAGAATCACCTCCCATGTAACAGGAAAGGACTGGAGCCCATACCTGAGCTTAAGTGGGGCTGCTGGACCAGTGAGCTGAGGGTGTGAGCGGAGGTCCTAGGTGAGGCTGGTCAGGGCAGTTAAGACCTGTTCATTCCCTGCGGCCTGGGCAGATAAGTTGTGTGCAGTTGCACAACATAATCATATTGCATTAACAGTGTTTTCAATTCCAACGGGCCAAGTTTTTATGTAAAATGGTAAGGACTGAGAACAGTTCACAGGAAAAAAAATAAAGAATTGTGAACCCCTGGCTTAAGAACTCAGCACAGGGACAGAAGAGTCTTGCTTCTGTAAATCAGTTTCAAAACGAGATCCTAAAGAATGCTGAGCAATCATTCCAGCTAATGGCTGTCTGATACACAATACACAATCAGTCTGGATATTTGTCTTGTTTCCTTTACTCACACACTGAGGTAATAAAATCCACTATGCTGACTGCTTCTTTGCTACTATTTCCAAGGGTCAGAGACTTGTAAATGTGGAAAATGGGCTGTTCAGCCTTAACAGTACAACACATGAAAACTCATATTGCTATTTCTGCAAAAACTGTACTACAGATAATCTTCAGTCTTATGTTATTCAATCTGTCACCTTTCATTTGTTTCTAGTTCATATGCAGAATGATTTAATGGGGAAGCTGTGCTTGTATTGTGACCTCAAATACCTTGTGAGCAGGTCTGCCTACTCTTTAAAACCATGTATTTAGGTGCAGCTCATAGCCACTTTGGAATGACTGATCCCCTGCTTGGGGACCTGGGCATCTGGCAACCACTTCTAAAGCATATCTGGCATTTATCACATACTGAGGTTATCTCTAATAACAGTATCACCTACTCAGTCTGCTTGCTTACAATTCAGCAGCATTTAAATTACAGGAAAGTAATACGATCCCAGTTCCTTCTGCACTCAAAAGAGGAGAAAAAAACAATACAGGAAAAATTTACAGGAATGAAGTTCAACGAGGCCAAGTGCAAGGTCCTGCACGTGGGGTGGGGCAATCCCAAACACAAGTACAGGCTGGGCAGAGAGTGACTTGAGAGCAGCCCTGAGGAGAAGGACTTGGGAGTACTGGTGGATGAGAAGCTCAACATGAGCCGGCAATGTGCGCTTGCAGCCCAGAAAGCCAGCCGTGTCCTGGGCTGCATCAAGAGAAGCGTGGCCAGCAGGTCGAGGGAGGGGATTGTGCCTCTTTATTCCGCTCTTGTGAGACCCCACCTGGAGTCCTGCGTCCAGCTCTGGAGCCCCCAACACAAGAAGGACACGGCGGGAGTTGGGGCTGTTCAGCCTGGGGAAGAGAAGGCTCCAGGGTGACCTTATAGCAGCCTTCCAGTACCTGAGAGGGGCCTACGGGGAGGATGGAGAGGGACTTTTCATGAGGGTGTGTAGTGATAGGACAAGGGGGAACAGCTCTAAACTAAAAGAGGGCAGATTTAGATTAGATATTAGGAAGAAATTCTTCCCCATGAGGGTGATGAAACACTGGCCCAGGTTGCCCAGAGAAGCTGTGGCTGCCCCCTCCCTGGCAGTGTTCAACGCCAGGTTGGATGGAGCTCTGAGCAACCTGGTCTAGTGGAAGGTGTCCCTACCCATGGCAGGGGAGTTGGAACTAGATGATCCTTAAGGTCCCTTCCAACCCAAACCATTCTATGATTCTATGATGCTATGATTCTATACATAGTTAACCCAAACACATATGGCCTGTAAGTATGTGGACTTAGTTTAAGACTCTGTATATTCCACTTCCTTTTCTGATAATTTAAAATAGTGCGGACTAATGAGAATCAAACCATCTACCTAAATTGCATAATGAAAAATATGGATCTGTCCTCTTATGCCATTGACTAGGGCCACCTCTAACACCTGCTAGTATCTCTTCTAGGCACACAATCAGTTTACCTCATCTAAACACAGTTGCCTTAAAGGCTGGTTAGGTGATAATCAAGATGCTGCTATAACTCTCAAGCTGAGATAGGCATATTGTTATTGACTTTTAAAATACTTTATATTCCTGCTGCCTTCCTGCCTGTGCAACTCTGTGAGCAGACTAATCCTAAAAGGAAGGTTTATCCAAGATGTATAAACAAGATTTTAATCTGTCCTCAAATTAATGAAATTACATAATATTTTAACCAACTAGTATTTTCTTTCCTCTTTTTAGAGTGCCCAAAGTGTATTAAATACATTTTTTTCATCTCAGACACTTTTATTATGTGCTGCAGCAACTCTTTCTCATTGCTGCTACAAAATATCTATTCATCCTTTCCACTGGAAGAACAAGTCAGCACAGATGCACCACCACTCTGTCTCAGTCTGCCTCTTGCTCCTATCAGGCCTTTCTCTTTACATAGTTATTGGTTTTGGTGAGCTATTGTATGTTCACTAGAAAGAGCGAATACAGGTTTTTTCCACAAGAATTACAGTGTTCTGCAGTTTTCCTGATTATTTCCATTTTCTCATCTTGAAAAAAGGGAAGAAAAGTCACAACAGAAGAGAACAAGTAAAATTCAAAATTTCCTTGATATCACATGACGTAGAAGAATCCATTCAGTTATATTACTCATACCTGTCTGCATCTATTTTGGAAGTCCTAGTTACTCTGACTATATGGGGTGTTATTTTGGGAGTCCTAGTTATTTTGACTATATGGGCTGTCATATTTCTGTTTCATTGTCATACAGTCATATTTCTGTTTAATAAACTGGGAAACTGAAGGAAGGACACCATTAGGCATTAACAAGAGTAAGTATAGCGAGTCAAACAAAAGAAGGAAGATACATTGGTTTGGATTCTTTTCCTAAATTCTTCGAGTTATTATCATTTTATCAAGAGACAGACAGGTGATTAAAATGTGCATCTGTGTGGAAAACACAATAATTCTACTTAGTGAATTTCTAGGTGATAGCATGTGTTTGTTACCCTCAACCTACTTAATATCAATTACAAAGCATCCTTTTTCCAGTTAGCTTATGCATTTCAGGAGACGGCAGTATGTATTTGTGCGTACAATATTTGCAGTATGTAGCTTGAGTGATTCTGCGCATCTGTTTGTCAGCCACTCATTAAGCTGCTAATTTGGAATTTAAATACATGTTTGGATTCTGAACACTTGTTTGGATTTAGGTCAAATGTGTCATGACTAAGCTTTGTTTTCTGCAGGAATGATGCCAGTTCTTCCCCCACCAGCACTGCTCTGCCTCAGTTCAGATCAGGTCTATTATACATGTCTGCAAAGGTGATAAAATTTTTCTGAATAGCCTACTTCTGCAGGGAACATTTTTAACTGGCAGAGAGTTTGTTCCCCTCCTCCCTCAGTGTCTAGAGGTTGTCTGGGAGTTAGTCCTCCTCAGGCAATACTTTGGAGAACAGCAAAGCAGCCACAAGATCTAGTCCAAGTTACATCACAAGGCCTGAAAGTCACTGAGAACTGTACTCCACTTCTACTGTCTAGAAAATGGATATGGCAATTGGTGATGCCAGTTGTCTTGGAACTATTCTGAAGTTCTAATAGTGATTGTTTGTAAAACACTTCTGAGACCTTCCTATGAAAGGTGCTGCTTATGTTTTACTTTCATGGTTTTGGCTAACTTGCCGTCTTTGAGAGCAGCAGTTTATTTTCTTTGTCCAAAGTAGATGGAATCCCTGCACACTCTGTATATGAGCACTGAAAAAAATGAAAGGAAGTGAACATGTTCTATGGGATTTGACATGGTCCAAGAGTGATTACAAATTTATAATCCACTTGGGGGACTTTGCTGATTTCTTAAGCAGCTTGAGTGGTTCATGAACAGCATGCAATTTCATTGTGAATGTCAGATTAATGCTAGATGAATGCTTTAAGAAAAATTTATGCTGTCTTAGGTCGATTTATTTAACCCATTGAAATGTTTTTATATTCTATTTCACGGTTTACATTACTAACTCTAGTATATACATTCCCTTTCCTGACAGGCTGACAATATACCTATTAAATTAAATGCTGCAGCTATTTTAAGAGAGGGCGCCCTCTATCAGCGGAAAATGGAACAGGAGCTCAAGAGGTAAAATCACAGTTTTTTCTCAGATTAGTTTTCACGTCCCTGAGTATAGAATAATTAACCACATTAAAAATAATTACGTAAATGCCAGGTAAACTAAAATAGTGGATCTGTTATAAGGCATTGGGGAGCTATTCTATAAACATGGTTGACAAATAAAGAGAAAAGTGGACTGAAATGGAAGTCTACATTAAAGTCATTGTTTTACTGTAGATGCTATACAGTGGGACTGTGTTCTGGCTTAGCACTCTGGCTAGTGTCCACCCGCAAAGTCCAATAAGGATCACTTGTTATATTTGATTCCCCAGAATAAATAATAATGCAAATACACATCTATTTCTGTGTCCATTATAAAAGATGCATATAAATTAAGCCAAATCATTTCATATACCTCCATTTTCTTCAATGGTTTGTGGTCAGCTACATGCCAAATTTGATACTTGAACTTGTTTATATGTATATAAAACTTGTTTCTATGTATACAAAAATACCTGTCGATTTCTATCACAGTAAGATATGGAGGACTACGAATGTGCTGCTCCACATGGCAACACGAGCCAGGAGCTGCGGGTGACAGAAAGGCATGCAGGGACAATGCCCTTGCTGTCCGCAGCTCAGTTCCGTAGTACCCTGGCAAGGCAGCAGAGCAGATCCAGTGACAGACAGCACATCATTGGACGGTCCAGCAACTGCCAGATGTGACAAGTCAGGGCCCAGGTCAAGCCAGGAAGCCAAGTGAACAAGGCAGCGTCAACAAGGTGCTAGGCTGGGCGCAGGCATACCTACAGCATAGCTTAGGCAAGGACAAAGGCTGTTAACAGCTGCCTAAATGTGGCTTCTGGGAAGAAACTCTACACACACAACGGGGCTTTTCACAGCTCTTCCTCACACAGCTCTTTTCACTCCCGTCTGATCCAACGTTACATAGTTGCACTGAAACAGAGCTAACTTTGAACACAAGCAACTAAATCCTAGGCAGGGGTGGGGAATAAGAGGCTGCAGGTCCTTTTGGTGCACTTAAGGCTCTAAGGCACCCTGACACAAGGATTCCTCTGACCTAAGGAATCCTTATTCAGCAGCATAGGTTTTCAGTGGCCATTAACTAGCGAGCGGGTGACTCCTGCATGGCCACTGCAAGTTGTATTCTACAACTAGAATTACAGAACATTTTCTCTAGTCATTTTAACCAAGATAAAACCTATATCATGTCATATTGATTTAGTATTATTTCTAATCCGCCCGATTTAGCAGGCTAAGCACTAAATATTGTTGGCATTTTAAGTCCTGGAATGACTGCCTAAGGTTGGATTTAATCTTTGGACCTGGCAAATTTTGGTATATGGACCAGGATTTTAGCAGTAAAATATTATGCATCACTCAGCTTCTGTTATCAGCTATGTCTGTATATTGAGGTTCTTTTATATTACATAAGATACTGTTCACACCGTCTGGCAGAATCTTGTTCCAGTCAGCAAAGGAGTGACTTAACACTATTTTATACCAAGTTTTAATCTTCAGCTGCATTTAACACACAACAGATACATACATATATGCATTAGGGAGCAGCAGTAAGGCGCAATTCACTGCAGTTTTGTGTCTCTGCCCTAATTCTTGGCTCCTTCAGTCCTCTGCTGCAGAACTTTGATAGGCCTGCCCCAGGGCTTGGCTATGCTTTTCTCTCTCAGACGAGCACAAAAAATAAGAATGTTTTGCTTAATAGCTGAATATTACTTTGCCTCATTACAGCAATATTATTTACTTGACAAAATACAAAACAGAAGTAGAGTTAAGCAGAAAAGTTTTTAGTTCTCTGTGTTAAAGTGGACAAGAAGATTGCCAAAGAGAAAAAGTATGTGGTCGTTCTACCTCTAAGCAAATTAATCCTCTGAGAAAATGTACATATCTTCAGCCTGATTTTCCTTGCTGCTTAGGAGAATCCATACATAGCTAAAGTTTGCCCTCTCTTGGGGCTTTTTTTTACTGAAAACTTTCGGGTCCATGCCCTCATGCACTCTCTTCCAGCCTGGCTTTCCCAGGCTTTCCAGGTAGTATGAACTACCTCTTAGGCTGGAGTTAAAGTATCGCTGTCAAATGATTTTGCGTTGACCGCCCTTTTTCCCTGCAGAAATCAAACACCTTAGATCATAACAAACTACTAAAAATGTTTCACGAACCAAGGCAGTGTTGCAGAGCCAGATCCCTAGAATAGCGTACTCTTTCTTCTCTCTTGCAGAATTGAGAATTTGCTACAAGGGGCTGGAGACCCATCTGAATTCTTGGAATGGCAAAAACAGATGCGTGGAAAAGATTTGGAAGAGCAGCTGGCTGAAATAGAGTGTAGGAGGCTTCAAGGGAAACTGAGTCATGAAGAGGCAGTTCTAGCCCATCAGAATGTAACTCAAGAAAATAAGAAAAAAGACTGAGCTAATGAGAGAAGAGGTAATACGTACAACGATGCTCAAATTTTGCTTACATTCAAGCAGTGCAAATCATACCACAGATGATACCTACTATAAGAAGGTGTAAAAGTTCTACACAGTGTCTTTACTCACTGGGGTCTGCAAACAATAGAAAAATAGTGCTATAACTTCCAGACATAGCAATCCTTACACATTAAAGTACTTTTTACAAGTGTTTGATTTTATTGATAACACTTATGAAGTAAATTGAATGTAACGGAAGGTTACAGCATTCTCACATATCTTCATGTCATTGTGCGTATTCTTTTTGAACAGATACTGAGATACTGAGCACTGCTTACAATGAAATCACCAGTATATGACTGATTTCATTATCTTGTTAAAATGAGAGCCACAAATATGAAAGAATTTGTTTTCTTAAACCGATATAATTCAATTTACTTCATGTCATCTGACATGCCTACATCTCTCTTAGGTGGAAATTCAGGCAGAGAACCCTCTTTGGATCTGTATGTATGGAAAACTGAATACTTACGCCAAGAAGTTTTTTCACGCAGTTTCCAATCTAGCAAATCAGTTTCCCAAAAACATTGCTAGATCTTTTCATTTTTTTCCCAAACTCATGTGACATTTTTCCAGTGCCTTTCCTATAAACTAAATCAGTGATCAAGAAATGACTAATACTATAGATTTTAAATTTTTCATAGTCGCTATCACAGGTTTTTCTTTTCTTTTCGCCCAGTTTGCTCCTATGCCCTGTAGGCCAACCAGTACTTTTCTCCTGGCCACCTCTCACAGATGTCTCAGCAACTTAAGATGTGACCACAAATGTACAAGATTTTCATGAAGGCCGTGCTGCAAAAGGGAAAGCTACTTAATGAGTTGCTTCTCTGTCCTTTAAAAAAATCTTTCAACCTTCTTTGGCACTGAGTCTTCATGTCTGTTTGGACAGGCTGTAGCAAGAACTTGAAAGTGAACCCTACTATGTACAACTGAGCGTAGTCACCCACACTTATTCCAAAATTGTTGTAATTATTATATTCACCTCACTTTCAAAGCATGTATGTTTTATTTGTTAACAGAAATGTCCCAGTATGTATAGATTTGGGGATGTGCAAATCAGACTTGCTCTAACCTGACCAATTCCAGGTAGCTCCCTTCGCCTGCCAACAGATGCCAGCAGGGCACTTCATCCATATGGAGATCTCCACAAATACTGAGCACCACTTCCCCATTCACCAACAGCTGTCGTTCTGACTCTCCTCCTTCTTTTAAAACTGTAGTTTTCCATCTAAAAGAACAGTAAGGAGTGTAGTCTGGGAAAATCCAGGTTCCTGCTTCCTGTTCATTTCCTCTGACAAAGAAGGAGCACGATAGCCAAAAGTGGACTTCTGTATGTTACAGAGAGCTGATTTTGGCCCAAGAAGATCCTGAAGGCACATAACCAGCTGTGTATTAGATTGGCACTCTTCTTGGTATCCCACTATCAGATCCAGAGACAGCTTCTTTTGTCTGCTTTTAGAAACATCTGAGAGGAAATCCTGGAAAATAGCAGTATGAATGTTATGGAGGGCTGTTGTGGGTAAATAAAACATAGAGAGGGGAGCTTAAATCTGGGTCTCTATGTTGTCCCCAGCCAACATCCTTTGCTACTTTTGTGGATGATGTAATACTTAGAATCCATTTGTCCTTGCACTATTTCAATGATTTGACACACTCAAGATCACGTGTTATCAGAAATTTTATTTATCTGTTTGTCTGGGATTTAGAAAGCAGAGCTGATGCAGCAATATGCAGAGAAACGTCTACAGGAACAGCAAGAAATGAGAGAGCTGGTGGAGCAGGTCGTCGAAGGACACAAGAATGCGAAGCAAGCAAAAATAAAGCTCCAGAAATACAAACAGCAGATAGGTATTTATATATTGCCAGAAAAATGAGAGATGCTGCCAAATGTCCCCAGATTACTTTATTTTAGTGGGCCAATTTTTACAGAAAGGAAAAGGAACTTGAGGGAAAGATGCAGGCTATACATTTCCATGAATGCATGAATAAGAATTCTAGGAATAAGTTGGTAATGGGTAGATCAGAAATTCTAAGCTACTGGTCATGGGTATTACTCTTTATTTAAAAGGGATAAATACAGCACTAATGTTCTGCAACTAGTTTCCCTTACATCTAAAAGCAGCATATGTGAATGACTGTACTTTTTGGCAAATCAAGTTATGAAGCTCAGATTCTTGTGATTTATATCATTAAGAGAAGATTTGCCTAGCAACCACTGTGAAAGAATCATGGCTTAAAATTGTCTTCTCAGAGAATACAGTTCAGAGAAGACGACTGTAGCTAAGGAAAGAAAAGCCGTCTCCTAGAAAGACAGTATCACAAGGGGGGTGGATGTACCACCTCCAAGACAGACCAGCCGTTAGGATGAAGGGAAATAATGTTACTCATCCTTCATTATTCTTGAAGAAAATTCTTCAGTTAATGCATTAGCTAATGAAGTCCAGGGAGAAGGCTGTTCTGACTGGCATGGCTGTACACATTCCAGTGCAACACCAGGTTAACATCTGCTACACGAATAAGCTACCTCTAGTCATGCATACTGTGGTGAGCAGACTTTTCCCTGCCTATGTGTCTCCATACTTGATCAGTACAGGTTGAGGGGGTCGGAGGGTGTTAGCCACTCTGAAATGGGTGAGAAAAGCCTAGCAGCCTTTGCAATTCAATGATTTCTACCATATATATATCTTCAAAAACTATGAATATTTGCTATTGTCTAATATCCTTTTATTAAATAATGAAACCATATGCACTAATTAGAACCGAAATTGCAAAGCAGTAATTCAAAGTGTCTACTTTATGTATATATATAGTATGTTTATGTGTTGAATAGAATGATAGATAGTGGAGGTGGGAAGTACTCATTTGTTTCTCTGATCATTCCTCCCACCAATGCCAGACTGTTCCCTCAAGTACCTTTAGATCATTACTATTATCACTATTCACAAATGCATGTGAATTTTCTTCCAGATGGACTACTTGTTAAAATATGCAGTCAGCTAACAGAGATTAGTCCTTTTCTTTCAGTTCAGGAAGTTTGCGAAGAAAATCGAGAACTTCTTCGGCAAGCTTTAGAAGAAGAGGAGGAGAAGCTTAGGAAAAGATATGAACTAATTCAACAAATACGAGCCATTGAGTCTTTACCAAGACTCAGACACAAGTTTGTTGATTTAACTGAGGTAAGCTCAAAAGGAAAAGTTACTGTTTTTGCATAAATGCGTATTGTACATATTCACACATTCAGAGGAATTGTGTACTGCATGCAGATATATTGCAGTCTGGATGCTAGCATTACGCACAAAGTGACCCCATGACGCAAAGGTTAGATATGAAATGGAACTTTCACAGAGTTTATAAAATGAAAATTTTACCAGGAAGAATATTCTGGTGGTAAGAGAAATCTTTGTCCCCTTGAACTTCCTTTTAATTTTGCCAACAGGATCTGGGTTTCCCACTATCTTTCGAAAGGAGACTGACAAGTGATTACAGAATCACAGAATCACAGAATAGTAGGGGTTGGAAGGGACCTCTGTGGGTCATCTAGTCCAACCCCCCTGCCGAAGCAGGGTCACCTACAGTAGGCTGCACAGGATCTTGTCCAGGCGG
>Ga0065711_1049302_pt1 | contig 11370 bp, 10 predicted proteins | sample Hoacrofraction12_FD_59098 | JGI IMG/M metagenome (GOLD analysis project Ga0065711, IMG submission 59098) | Hoatzin crop microbial communities from Cojedes, Venezuela - Epithelial fraction 12 v2 (version 2) | ecosystem: Host-associated > Birds > Digestive system > Esophagus > Crop | place... | reverse complement strand
AGCTGAACATGAGGAAGAACTTCTTCACTCTGAGGGTGACGGAGCACTGGAACAGGCTGCCCAGGGAGGTTGTGGAGTCTCCTTCTCTGGAGATATTCAAGACCCGCCTGCACAACGTCCTGTGCAGCCTGCTGTAGGTGACCCTGCTTTGGCAGGGGGGTTGGACCAGATGACCCATAGAGGTCCCTTCCAACCCCTACTATTCTGTGATTCTGTGATTCTGTAAAAGCTGTGTACACATGGTGCTTTGGGACATGGTTTACTGGTGGGCTTGGCAGTGTTTACAGTTGGACTCCATGATCTTAAGGGTCTTTTCCAACCTAAATGATTCTATGATTCTATGATACTATGATTACTGGAAAATCCTTCTCACATCCTCCCATGCTCCTTCTGTACACTCCCCTTCTCCGTGCATACCAGTAATAAATAGGTGATGTGGGGAACCACTGTGTGGATGGATCAATGCAAAAACAAGATGCATGTGCTGTGAAGGCTCTGTACGGGTTTGGGTACAGCCTACAGACTCCTAAACTTTCTAGCAAATCTGGACCTGTGATGTCATCTCCAAGTTCAAGATCCGGGATTGCCCAAAAGATTGTGTGTGAGGGCAAATCAGGACTAATTATTCCATGCCTCTTCCAGCAAAACATCTGTGAAACAGTGTATGGAGCTACCATGTGACAAGTTCAAAGTGACCAAAAGGCGATGGTTTGTTCCATGCATATTTAAGGTGTGGAACTACTCGCAGGATGCTGTGATTGTTAATTTTTAATCCAATCTGTTCAGAGAGTATAGTTTTTTTGAAAATAAATGAACTAAGGACTGCTAAATAAATGGAAACCATCTCCTGATCTGGATGTACCACAGCTACAAGTAGCTGGAAACTAGTAGCGTCTCTGGAAAATACCTTATGTGCTTGCTCCAGTTCTTATGTCCTTTCCCGAGCACCTTTGGCAGCTCTTACATGGCAGTGAGCTGAAAGGTCACTGCTTGTGTTCCTTGTGAACCTCTGACTGTAGTTTCAGGTCTCAGTATGAGAAACCACATGTTGAAAAGATGTATAACAGCAGACTGTTGCTGCATAAATCTTACTGAATCAGAGAAGTGTAATATAACACAGGATAACATAACATAACATCAGCATCTTGTCTGCTGTTTAGTCGCTGGGTCCACATGGTAATTCAGTCTTTTCCACTGAGGTTACTCAGATGTCTGCAAATTTCCTTTCTTCCCGGAGGAATGGAAGTGGGACCCCAGCTCCTTTTGCCAGAAACCTGCTTTGTCCCTTCTTTCCCCCTCTTGCCTTGCTCGCTGACTTTATCCAACCTCTTGAAGTACCCAAAGAGGCAGGGAGGCCAAAACAGTTTCAGAAGCACTCAGGAGCTGTACAACATGCATCTTAAAACATCATCAGATGTTTTCACATGAGTAACTTTAAAAAACTAGAACTATTCCACCATCAGCTATGATCCTTTCCCAGCCAGAGTGGAACAAGGGCGTTTGCGTGGGTCAGGATCCAGCCCAAAGGTCTCTGCCAGCCCCTGTGAGATGGCTGGGTGGGAGGGTCCTTGGAGAAGCAGAATGTTGCTGCATCCATCACTCTGAGAACCAGTCTTCACCTCATTTACTACAAACAAACAAGCTAGGAGTGAGTTCTTGCTTTGATCTGTCAAAGTTTTGGATACTCCAAGGTCTGCGCCTAGCAGGAAATTAGTCAAACATCCTGGGAAGCTACAAAAGCAAGAAGTGAGCCTATCCAAGCCTGAGCTGTTATCAAGGGCAGAGGCGAGTGAAGACATTATTTGGATAACCCTTGCTCAGGCACCACAGCTCAGACTTACGTTGCAAGGCAAATATTTACCTATGGCCTAAACAAAGTCAGTGTTTCAAAACTTTGTTCAAAATACCGCGTAACCCTGAGCTGTTTCCTTGAACTTGTCTCAGAGAAGGAAAGATCTTGTACCTATGCGGGCTGTTCTCAGGAGACAAGCAGGAAGAAAATGAAGCATCTGCTCTGCTTCTTGGTTTTGTTCCTCATTTCTGGAGTAGGAAGCTTTGATCTTGTTATCGACGAAATCCCAGATGTGAGTATTTCCAGGCAGGGCCTAGGTCTTCCTTCCTTGCTGAAGTCGACATCGAAGCTGCAGCTGGCTTCGGTGGGAGCAGAACTGGGTCATTGCTTCACAGCTTTGCTTGTATCTCATGAATTCTCTTCTTCTCTTAGCTGTAAATGGGATTCTTCTGGTAATTGGCTTTCACCTGTCATTCGCAGTGCTGCTTTTTTAATATTATTAAAGTTGGGATAATATGGGCAAAACTCCAAGTTTCTTTTCAAGCAGGGTTCATATTTTTACCTGAGCTTTGGCTTCTCTACTGGTTTTAACCTTTAATCCTACAAGTGGGCTTCTATTCTCAGACCTTCAGCCTATTTTATATACTGTTTCCCTGGAATAGGCAGAAACAGAGTACCTAGATATCTTTGTGGATGGGATCTCATGTATGAACCATTCTGAACTTCAGCAAAGCTTCATATGGACTCAGGTTTTTGTTAACAGGAATTCGAATGTGGAGTTAAGATCCTGTTGACCGTACATCCCTCATCAGACGGATGACAGAATTTGTAGCAGAGCTTGTAATTTCTTAGGATAATACAATGATGAAGAGAGGTATAGTTATAGGTTTGATTCTGAAACTTAGTCCAAATTTAAACCCCCGGACTCAGGTGAACTTAAATTTGGGCGTCTACAGCCATTTCCACATTGCCGTATTGCAGTATTTCTGCAAAATCAGCAGTGATGGTGTGAAGATCTATTTTCCTTTGTAAGATAAAAAAAAGAAATAGTGAGCAGGGATAGCTTTTTCTGAGTTTATAATTCCCAGGAAAAATATTCCAGATCTGTGGTTCTTTCTAACCATAGATGCTATATCAGTTTAACATCAATGTGCTTAAACAAATGCAGTTAATTTTGTGCAAAACTTTGTGGGTATGCTGTCACATAAGTTGGAGAGCAATTCATTAACTTAAACTTCTGTTGCCATAAATTAAACTTCTAAAAAACTTCAGTTAAGGGTTTTGCTGTGGTGTAAGAACCACACTTCTAATTGAATAAGTGCAGCTTTGTGCTTGGAAAACACCTGATGTTCCTTTGCTGTCAATGGGACAAGTTTAATTCTCAGGTATATTAATATAAAACCAGGGACAATTTCTACTGGTTTGGTCGGAAATTCTCAGAATTTGTTGGTTTAAGTGAGATCAGTATTTGAAATGCTGTATTACGATGGCTGGACCCAAGCCGATGATAATCGGCCTCTTGCTTTTTATGGGCATTTCAGTGTGTTAAACATTACTCCTTGTTTCAGAAGAAAAGGTTGTAAAATGATAGTAAAGGTCATGGTCTTATGAGAGTATATAGGGCTACTTGGCCACAGGTGGAAACTGAATGTGTGAGGATGCAGCATTTTGGTCTCAAATGGTTTTCACCTTTGCTCCCTATTTGCACCAAGGGGATTCCCAAAATTCCCTTTGGAATTCTTTTAGAGTGCTAATCAATAATAAAACAAGTGATAAACATTAAGGCAGCATAAATACCTCTTTCTTTCTTCCTCTTTCTCCTCTAGGAAGTAGAAAACCTGATTGATTTAGAAATTGATGGATTTCCTTCAAGCTCCAAGATGAGAAGTGGCAGGTACCAGGTACAGTACTCAGAAATGCTTCAAAAGAAGGGAAGAAAGAATGGCTGGGAGCTCTCTCCAGGTGTCTTGTTCCATGTCAAGGGTTGTGAGTGTACGACCAGGTGGGACCAGTGGGTCCTTAAGTGCATTGAGACCTCCGTATCTCTTGTTGGGATAAGAGCTGCTACTATCCTTTATGCAGTACCTAGCACAGCAAGGCTTTGTTCCACATCTGAGCTCCTGCAGATGCTAAACAACAGAGTTACTTATCTGTCTAACTTGATGTGTGGGAAAAATCCCATTGATACTGGTGAGGCTGTTCCATGAAGGAATGGCAAAGGACTTCAGCCACTGGCAATGTAGGCTGAAACATTTCAGTCCTGCAGATAGTCCATTCATTCACATTCCAGTTGGGTAAAAAGATTGCATCACAGTGTCACATGGGTAGTGAACTGGTGGAGTCTGAGACCAGGGAAGATTTGTTTGCAGTATGCTGATGGGTTGCAGATTATTATAGTCTGTCAGCTTCTCAAACAAAAACATTTAAAACAGCATTGCAGGAGTTTTCTTGTGTTTAAACAGTAGTAATTAACGATAATAATAATGAAATCAGTTGTTTGAAGGTATTAACTTTTATTACACTGTGTGAAAGAAATTATGATCAGAGTGGATCTTGTCCTCCACCAAGCTCTGGTGCTGCCTTTCTTGAGCTTGTTCAATATAGTTAAAACAAAAGATCCTCTTGAGTAAAGTTGGATTTCCCAGCACCTTTTAAGTTAAGCACCGGCAAACATGATTCTTCTTTATCCTCAGGCTTTTTGAAAGGTGCTTCACACAGAGTGTAAATGTAAATTATTGACACCTAATGCTCCCATTACACGGCCAGAAAAATGGAAGATTTTAGCACAAATATGAATCAAGGCAGCTCACATTTGCCAGACCAGTATTTGAATAATTTAATCATGATTTAATCATTAAATCCTCTCTAGCTGCACTTCTTCAGGGCATCATCTCTTTCCAACATGTTTGTATTAGCACCCTATGTATTACGCTGCCTCTGTTCCCCAACTTTGTGGGTACATAATGATATACACATATACATGCAGTTATTTATAATTCTATTAGTGGTTTTATTATACCAGTTATTCCTTATATTGCCATATATGATTTCCTATCCTTTACCTATCAAATGAGTCTTTGCAAACCAGTAGAACTAAGATCTTAGCTATAGGCTGAGCTACCTTTATGTTAGTTGAGTCACAATAAAATATTAGTAAATGAGGTAAATATGAACTACGTGAAACATCTTGAGACAGTAGCTCTTAGCCAGCAGCAGGCACACAGTTACTTACTGTTAATTATCAGCGGAAGGTTGTCTTCCAAACTATTGTTTTAACGTTACGTTTTTCTATACTGAGGCCACTAACCCATTGGCAACAAGACCACAGAGCTCCTCTCCAGACCCTCCTAATTAGCGCTAAATAGAAAGAATTGTTTTCTAGGTCCAGATCAGGTATTCTGGTGAAAAATATTTGTGCCTGTGTAATTCAAAAAATACAGTGTCTCAGGTACATGAATGGTCCTTGTGACCACAGAAATGGAGTGTCCCATGGGCTAGAATGCAGGTAACCTTGTGAACGTCTGTGTGATGGTGCACTGCCATTATCTCTGTTTTAGAGATAGATAACAGAGCTTGTGTCTAGACTGTAAGGCGGGATGTTCTGTAGCATGTCCCCCAGTCTTGGTCCTGATTTCTGGCTGTCCAGAGACAGCTGAGATCACACGTATTTCCTCACTGCTCTGCCTGCCTGGTTTCCTCACCATGAGAACCAGCGCAGGAAAGAAATATGGAAGGAGAGAGGATGGAATCAGCTGGCTGGAGAGGCCTCCAGCTCCCAGGGTATAAATGCAACTAGAGAGACCAGGATCCATCTGCAGCACTGTGAAGTCAAGCTCTGCCAAGCCTTAGGTTTGAAATTGCTCTTCTTGCACCTCGCAGTAAGGGTCACGATCCCCAAAAGGCGTCTGAAGAAGTTGCGAGGCGATTGCAGTGTATTAAAAGTGCTTAGGAAATGACTCACACGAAAACAAGTGAATCTGTGAGGAGACAGCATGCTGGGCATCTGCTTTTCAACCTTTTTGTTAATTTACAGATTCTTACGACTTTCCCCAGGAATTTTCATGCCCCAGTAGAAAATTAATTTCCTTCAAATGCAGTACAACATGTCTGAATCTGCTTTCCTTGTTTTACTAAGTCACACCTCAGAAGTAGCCTGTGGACTGCAACTTGGAAGCAATGGTAAGCTAGGCATCCCATAGATGACCTAAAACCTGCAATATTTTGTAATGCATTAGCTCTTGTAATGCATTCCTCGCTTAGACACCATGGCTTCTTCTTCCACAGACAGGACAGGAGAAGTCAGGGCCAGCAGCCCTCGATAAAAGTAAGCTTGAAGTACCCAATGTTTTCTTGATGGTAGACACCATAGTAGTTGCAGTATTCATGCACAGTAATTTGAAAAAAGATCATTTATGGAGGGCTAAATATCCACAGCCTGCACAGATGTCAGGAGAAGATGGGTCTTGATACCCGAACATAGCGCCCAGCACCTGTCAAGACCAGATCCTTAAAACAGTTCCTCAGGCACTTCTTGTCTCCACTCTAATCAGCAATTTGCCACCCATTAACTATTGCACAAGGTAGTTTCTCTCCAGTGCAGCCATCAGCATATCTGAATGCCGTTTAAAGGCAAGGATCAGCCAAGAATCTAGAAACAGCACGAGTCTTATGTGCCACAGAAGTCCCTGCAAAGCCCATGTTCTCAGTAACCACACCAGTGCTCAAACCTGGAGAATAGTTGTCTACAGCTCCTGACCTGTTGGAGTGGTGGCCCTCTGTGACCTTTGAGATCCTAGGGGCATGGCTGGCCCATCCCATGTCTAATCTCTAACAACAGCAGTGATAGTCACTACAGCTGCAAATGATAAGCTCACATCTCCATCAGTGCCTCCCTCTTCTCCTCCACCCTCACAAAAACAAACAGGAAGGAAACTCGAGCATCTTGAGAGCTTTAAGCACCATTTGTAAAGTGAGTCAGGAACCCTGAGCTCTTCTGAGAGCCAGAAAAGTACCACATTAAAATAAATCCCCTCTCTGCTAAAGTCTTGGTCTTCCTCTTTTCAAAATTTAATTTGTTTCAGTTGAGGTTGGTTTATACTCAATTTGTATTCGTGCTGGTGATGTTTCCTACCCAAAGAGTATGTGTGGGGACAACAGTCATTCTTCACGGTCCGGTTCTTTACCAGATGCAAAGGGTCCAGCTCACTGTACAGTGATGTTTGTGGGGTGTCAGGATGGTCTGAGCAAGGGTCAATCCACCAGGCTCTGCAGAAGGTCTATAGAGAGCCACAAACTTCCAGATCCTGAAATCCTAGTCTGAATGTTTCAGATGGACCCTCTATAGCCAGTAGATAAACCCCTGCATTTTTCTCTCAGGCAAAAATCCTGCAGTCTCTCTAGCTGTCTTGAAAGGATCTTTAAAATCACCTCATTAAAATGATCTTGCTAAGAGATGTATCATCTCTTATGCAGCCCAAGATTGTCCTGGTAACAGTATGTTAATTAGCTTCAAATGAATTTAGTAACTGTAGAGCAAGCCTTACATGTACAATGTGACTAAAGCAGTTACTGTAAGCATCTTCGTTGAATTTGGATCCTCTTGGATTCAAGTGCTACTGAAACCAGAGATGAGATCGATATGTTTTTGTTCATTTTTTTATAATTCAGCCATCAGTATATGAAGTAATGTCCCTAAGTTCTTGATCATAATCAGTGGAGTTGAAGGGCTCAGTTCAGCTGCCTTCATACACGGATCTAGACATCTCACTGGTTATCAGATATCAGGCAAGCCTTGTGACCTCCTAGAGATCCAGCTGAAGGCCAGGGTGGTACCCTTGAGCACCCGCTCCTCTAACCAGTACCGTCAGCACAGTTTAGGGCAGAACTCATTCAACCAAAGGGGAGTATCAATTTTCAGATGAAACGGGTCGCTCCGTTGACTTCAAAGAGTTAAATTTGCCCAGCTGTGATGATAAGACCGAGGCAGATATCAATTGCATCTGCCCCTGGAACTAGTTGAGCCAAATCCCATCCCAGGGTTACTCATGCGAGTTTGAAGTTTTAGGGAATTAAACAGAATGATTCCAATGGCCACGAGATGTCACCACCTCTCCATAGAGATTTCCAAATGGAAATACTCATACGGCAGTGAAAAAAACCCCACCATTAACAGTTTCAGGTCTTCTAAGCAGTGCGTACATAACTGACTTTACATATATGTAATGTAAATGTAATATCAACTATGCAACAGATTTTTGTATACATCCATATTGCATATAATACAATAACATAAGTATATAATCTATAATATATGAAAACAAAATGAGGTTAAAAGGTCTGGATTTTGAGGTTTTTATCACTTTTCTTAGAAAAAATAAGGTAATTTTTTCTGTTAAAAGCTAGGATTTCTGAGTATGACTTTTTGCCAGCACATTTTGCTTTCAGGAAAATGTTTTTGTCCTAGAAGAAAATGTTTTCTACAAAAAAAAGTAAGAGAGCTGTCCTTCTGATTTTGATAGCCTCTAAGTCACAGCTGGGAGATCACATGCTCCAGCATCCCATGTATAAATACATAAAATAGGACAAAAGGAATATGCACACAAAGTCTCAGAACTTAGACCAATTCTCATCATCTTGGAAAGCAGCTTTTAGGTGTTGCCACTGTCTGATCCCTGTCTTTAAACAGCCATAATCTGTATTCTTAGCTTTGCTGAAACATGTTCTCCATATCCTTCTTTTCCAGCGAAGCACATCCGACTGGGGGTATGTTGGAGATCTGGTGAGTTTTTTTTCTTCCTCTGTGGAAAAGAATAGTGAACAAAGTGGTTTTCTAGTTAACCATTTTTTGGAAATCAATCCTTTTGTTTGTTCAGTTCCTTGTTTTTACTGCTGGTTGGGTATTAACCTGTTTTCTTTCAACAGAGCACTGTTTGCACAATGCTGTTTATACAACTGCTCTTGGAGGGAGTAGGGTATTGTAAATATGAAGAAATAAGCATCAAAAGTGATTAGACAAAGACAATATCATAATATACCAGTTTAACGCTGTTCTCTCGCTGCCATGGTTTAACTATTTACAAGACTAGGTTGGTAACGAATGCTTCAGGTCTCCTTTATGTAGCACTTTTATTGAAAAGGTAAGCTCTCTCCTCCACAGGATGTGATGTTAAGGATTACTCTGTACCCTTCTATGCTGGATTACACAGAGTCATTCCAACGACTGGTTGCATGGTCAAAAGAAGGAAAACATTCCAGCTTAATAAATTCCCCCTTTCAGCTGAAATGTTATTATGATCTATATTCACATGAGTATCCTGACACAATTGCCAGGTAAAATATGGAAGTGCCTTGAACGTGAGTTCATGTCCTTTCTGATTGTCATACTGTAATGAATAGCAGTTGAAAAAAAGGAACTGTGATTATAAAATGGGTTGATATTGCCCTCTAGGGAACGTTTTCTAGATGTGTCTGAAATTTATAGAGTAATTTTGTCAATTACAGGTGGAGGATGATGACAAGATAGGTCTTTACAGCTACAAAGTTCAATCCACTATAACGTCACGGTTGGCCAACACAATGATCCAAGCCAAAATGGTGAATAACGCAAAACATCCCCAGCACATAGTGTTTGATGTACAAGTCCCCAAAGGAGCTTTTATTGACAACTTTACTATGTAAGTAGTGGGCAGGTATCAGCCTTGTGCTCTGGCAGGGTTCAATGCAGTGGCAAAACATGGTGGGAGGGAGGTATTTGTAAAAGTGAAACACTGTTTTCCAGGTTTAGAGTAATTTTAGCAGGCTTTCTTAAAGAAAAAAGGCTCATGTCATCATACTGTCTGTCTGTTCATCTCTTCCTCTCCAGTAATTATTTGGCCATTGGCCAACATCAACAAAATCTGACAAAAGGACAGAAGTCTCAAATAGCCTAAGCTCCTACCCATCTTGTGCAAGTTGGCACCAGATCAAAGGGGAGAGAGATAGACCAAAATGAGAGCCCTCACTGAACTGAAAGGGACTAGCCTGGTTCAGTATACATTCAGAGCAGCTTCAAGCAGCCAGCTTGCAGGTCAGCAGACATGTCCTGATCCACGTTTCAAAACAGCCTTGACATGAGTAACTGCCTGCCCTGCCCAAAGGATGGGGAAAGTGTGAAGGTGGTGGGGGACAGCAGATCCTCCTCAGAGTACAAGAGTGCTGGCTACTTGAAACAAAAAAGCAGGTAGGGAAAAAGATACAGATCTAGTGGAAAACAGACTTCATTACTTTAGGGTTAAATAAGAGCCTTACTCTTTCTTTTCCCACCAGCTTAGGTTTCACTGATGTTTTTCTAAAGCAAAGAAACAGTCGTTGATTGTAAAGTTGTTTCTTTTGCAAACTGACTGTGCTTCTCTCTCCTAGGGATATCAATGGTATAACATTTACCAGCAAAATTCGGGAAAAATCTGAAGCCAGAAAAATGTACTCTCAAGCAAAAGCCAAAGGCAAAGCTGCTGGAATAGTAAGGTATAAAGATTTTGACGTGTGGGTATTGTACTGAACTTATTCATAGGAGAACTGAGGTGACCCTTCCCAAGAGGAGAGATGAGGGGGGAACTCTGGGAAGGAAAATGGGTTACTTACTTAGAGTGACTCTGATATGTAATTGCCAAGGACTTAGCTTGTGTTTCTGCTTTCAGATTGACAAAACACACTGTGTTAATAGAAAACTGCAGATCACTGATATAGGTCACAGTTAGAATCAGACCCAGCAAATGCATAACTCTAAACCAAAATGCAAAGAAGCTCTCTTTCTCAAAATAACCCCATAGCTGACTTTTCAGGAGCAATGCCTTGGATATGGAAAACTTCAAAACCGAAGTGAATGTGCCCCCAGGGATGAGGATCCAATTCGAACTTCACTACCATGAAATGATTCGAAGGAAACTGAGCTCCTATGAGCATGTCATCTCTGTGAAGCCAGGTCGCTTGGCAAAGCACATGGAGGTAAGGTAGAGCTGGTGTACATAGGCAGCACCCTACAGGTGAATCAGCTGCTTTCTCAAGCATCCAAGGTTCCTATGAGCCCCACAGCAAGACGTTTCATCTATAGCTACTTGCTTTCATATGGGCTCGGTGCAAACAGCCTCAAGCCACTGTGTGGATAAGTATGACAGACTTCAAACCAGGAGCTATGTAGCTATATGAGTGAGGAGCAAATGTGTCCTGCCTTCTGTTGTACTGAGAGTTGGGCATCTTCTCAATCATGACGGACTCACATCAGAACGACTTGGGCAAACAAGCTTTGGCCTATACATACCCTTGTGTGAATTTGCCTTGACTGAAGGAAAACAAACAATATTTGCTATTTGGAACAGTGCTCTTCACAAGAATCCCAACTTCATGGATAGTATCCTATGAAAGCAGGTGTTCTCTGAATGACAGTCCCTCCACAACTGGCTACCAGAAGATGATTCGTCTTAGAATCATAGAATCATAGAATCATAGAAAGTTTTGGGTCAGAAGGGACCCCTAGAGGTCATCTAGTCCAACCCCCCCGCAGCGAGCAGGGACACCACTAACTAGATCAGGTTGCTCAGAGC
>Ga0065711_1011895_pt1 | contig 11370 bp, 10 predicted proteins | sample Hoacrofraction12_FD_59098 | JGI IMG/M metagenome (GOLD analysis project Ga0065711, IMG submission 59098) | Hoatzin crop microbial communities from Cojedes, Venezuela - Epithelial fraction 12 v2 (version 2) | ecosystem: Host-associated > Birds > Digestive system > Esophagus > Crop | place... | reverse complement strand
CGAATTTTGCTGCGCTCGGAACGAATTTTTCAAGGCAGCAAAAAAAATTTTCCACCGCATCTTTTGAACTTTTCCACCGCTTGAAACGAAATTTTCAAGGCAGCAAATTTCGTAATGGCCCGTTCGGAACGCGAAATCGACTCCGCTGCGCGTGAAACACTCCCTCCGCCGCCCAAAAGCAGCGCAGCAAACGCGTGGAACAATTGCCGCGCGCGCCAAACCAAGCGCTGGGAATTTATGCACCCACCCGCGTTTTATGCAAAAAACAGTCAGAAAATTGGAACTTTGCTTGGATATTCAAACCACAAATCCTAATTTTGCAGTCACAAAAATCGTGAAAATTCGGAGTTGTACTCCAGATTTTACCGCAAAATTCGGAGTTGTGTTCCGAATATTCCAAAAATTCAAAAGAAAAATTGCCACCATGTTTAGCCGAATCCTCCAGTTGAAAGACAGCGAGCACGACAGCGTTTTCCTGTTCGGTGCGCGCCAAACGGGCAAGACCACGCTGCTGCTCAACCTGTTTCCCACTGCGCGCTACTACGACCTGCTCGAGACCGACGTGTTTGAGCGGCTGCGGCGCAATCCGTCGCTGCTGCGCGAGGAGCTGCTGACGGCGGCCGACGGCGAACTCGTGATTGTGGACGAGATTCAGCTGCTGCCCGAACTGCTCAATGAGGTTCACTGGCTCATCGTGCGCAAAGGCATGCGCTTCATTTTGAGCGGCTCGAGTGCCCGCAAACTGAAGCGGCGCGGCGTGAACACGTTGGGCGGGCGTGCCGTGAGAAACGTGCTCTTCCCCCTCGTGAGCGCCGAAATCGACGACTTCGACCTGCAGCGCGCGCTGACGAATGGAATGATTCCGCATCATTATCTGTCGGACAGCGAGCAGATTTGGAAGCGCTTGCAGGCCTACGTGTCGGTCTATCTGAAAGAAGAAATCAAGGCCGAGGCGCTGGTGCGCAATCTGGGCACTTTCAACCGCTTTATGGAGGCCGCCGCGCTGACAAACGGCGAAATTGTGAACTACAGCAATATCGCGCAAGACTGCGGCATCGACTCCAAGACCGTGAAGGAGTATTTCGCCATACTCTCCGAAACGATGGTGGGCTATATGATTCCGGCTTTCACCCACACGCAGAAGCGCCGCGTGGTGCAGGCGCCGCGTTTCTACTACTTCGATGTGGGCGTGCCCAACTACATTTTGGGACGGCGCCATTTGCAGCGCGGCACCGATGCCTACGGCCACGCGTTTGAACACTTCATGGTGCAGGAACTGACGGCCTACTTGAGCTATCGCGAGAGCCCGGAGACGCTGTCGTATTGGCGCACCTACGGCGGCTACGAGGTGGACGCCGTTGTGGGCGAAGGCCGCTTGGCCATTGAGTTCAATGCCACCGAAGAAGTGAAGTCGAAGCACACGCACGGCCTGAAAGCGTTCAAGGAAGAGTGTCCCGACGCGCGCCTCATCATCGTGTCGCTCGACGAACGCCCGCGCCTGCTGAACGGCGACGTGGAAGTGATGCCCTACGGCGTGTTTTTGAAGAAGTTGTGGGCCGACGAGTTTTTGCTTCGCACCTAAAATTTTCTTTGCAAAAACTGTGCCAAAATTGCGGCTTGTGACCTGTGACTTGTGACCTGTGACCTGCCGCGAAAGTATTAAGTTTTGCAAAACGCTGAAAGAAAAGCGGGTTTTCTCTTTGTCCTTTGCTGCTTTTGCGCTACATTTGCCCCCGTTTTAAAGCAAAAAAAGAGAGAGCAAATGTCAGCAGGCAAAGTGGACGCCCTTTTGGGCATCGTGTTTGGGGATGAAGGCAAAGGCAAGGTAGTGGACTACTTCACGCCGCAATACGACGTCGTGGCGCGTTTTGCGGGCGGTCCGAACGCCGGCCACACCATCATCTTCGACGGCAAGAAATTCGTCTTGCGCTCTATTCCGTCGGGCATATTCGACGCAGGCAAAGTGAACATCATCGGAAACGGCTGCGTGATTGCGCCCGACCTTTTTATGGCCGAAGCGCGCGAACTCGAGACTGCCGGCTATGAGCTTTGCAACCGCCTCTACATCAGTCGCCGCGCCCATCTCATTCTGCCCACTCACCGCGTGCTCGACCGCGCCTACGAGGCCGCCAAGGGCAAAAACCGCGTGGGCACCACGGGCAAAGGCATCGGCCCGACTTATTCCGACAAGGCCGCTCGCGTCGGACTGCGCGTGGGCGATATTGAAGAAAATTTCGAAGAAAAATATGCGCGCCTCAAGGCTCGCCATGAGCAGATTTTGCGCGACCTCCACTTCACCGACTACGACATTGCCGAGGAAGAACGGGCGTGGCTCGAGGGCGTGGAATATATGCGCCGCTTCCCGCTGAAAAACACGGAGGCCGAACTCAACCGCCTGCTCGACGAGGGCAAGAGCGTATTGGCTGAGGGCGCGCAAGGCAGCCTGCTCGATATCGACCACGGCACCTATCCGTTTGTGTCGAGCTCCTCGACCACGGCCGGCGGCGTGTGCACCGGCTTGGGCATTGCGCCGCGACGGATTGGCCGCGTGTGGGGCATTTTCAAGGCCTATTCGACGCGCGTGGGCGCCGGTCCCTTCCCCGTGGAACTCTTCGATGCCACCGGCGACAAGCTGCGCGAGATTGGCCACGAATACGGCGCCGTGACCGGCCGCAACCGCCGCTGCGGATGGATTGACTTGGTGGCCCTGAAGTACGCCATCGCCATCAACGGCGTGACCGATTTGGTGATGATGAAGAGCGACGTGCTCGACACGTTCGACAGCATCAAGGTGTGCGTGGCCTACGAGAAAGACGGCGTGCGCACCGACGAAATGCCCTACGACACCGAAGGCTGGCAGGCCGTCTATGAAACGCTGCCGGGCTGGCAAACGCCGCTCACCGAACTGCGCCGCGAGGAGGACTTCCCGCCGAAGTTCCAAGCCTATATCGACTACTTGGAAGCCGCGCTCCGCACGCCCATCAGCATCGTGAGCGTGAGCCCCGACCGCGAAGCCACCATCGTGCGCTCCGCGCAAAAAATTGATAATTGATAATTGATAATTGATAATTATTTTGCGCCTCCGGCGCAGCGCTAAAGCGCACGCTCGCTTCGCTCGCTGAGAATGCAAAATTGAAGAAAATTTTCCGAAAAAAATATTTCTCGATGAAAATTTTTGAAAAAATAGCTCCGATGAAAGAGACGCTCGCCGCTTGGCGCGCCGAAGGAAAGAGCATCGGACTCGTGCCCACAATGGGCGCGCTGCACGCCGGCCACGCCTCGCTCGTGGAACGCAGCGTGCGCGAGAACGACTGCACCGTGGTGAGCGTCTTTGTGAACCCCACGCAGTTCAACGACAAAAAAGATTTGGAAACCTATCCGCGCGACTTGGACGCCGATGTGGCCCTGCTGGAGAGTCTGGGCGCGTCGGCCGTTTTTGCGCCTACCCCCGAGGAAGTCTATCCCGAGCCCGACACCCGCGTGTTCGACTATCCGCCCATTACGAGCGTGATGGAGGGCCCGCGTCGCCCCGGCCACTTCAACGGCGTCTGCCAAGTGGTGAGCAAACTGTTTGCCTACGTGGAGCCCGACCGCGCCTACTTTGGTGAGAAAGACTACCAGCAAATCGCCGTGGTGCGCGCCATGGTGAAGGACCTCGGCTTGGGCCTCGAAATCGTGCCGTGCCCCATCGTGCGCGAACCGAGCGGCCTCGCCCTCTCGAGCCGCAACAGCCTCTTGAGCGACGACGAACGCGCCTTGGCCGTGGACATTTCGCGCATGCTCTTCGTGAGCCGCGACTACGCCAAAAACCATACGCCCAAGGAAACGCACGACCTCGTGGTCGACACGCTCGGCGCCATCGACGGCTTGGAGCCCGAATACTTCGAAATAGTGGACGGCGACAGCCTGCAAACCATCGAAAACTGGGACGACGCCGCGAGCGTGGTGGGCTGCATCACCGTCTATTGCGGCGCCAAACCCGTGCGACTCATCGACAACATTAGATACAAATAGTGTGCCAAAATGCAAATCCGACTCCTAAAATCCAAGATACATCGCGCCCACGTGACCGACGCCAACCTGCAATACGTTGGCAGCATCACCATCGACGCGGCCCTGCTCGAGGCCTGCGGCATGCAAGCCTACGAGGAAGTGCAGGTGGTGAACGTGAACAACGGCGAACGCATCACGACCTACATCATCGAGGGCGACCGCGGCAGCGGCTGCATCTGCCTGAACGGCGCCGCCGCCCGCAAATTCCTGAAAGGCGACGAAGTAATCATCATGGCCTACGCCTCGATGACCCCGCAAGAAGCCGAAAACTTCAAACCGCAAATCGTGTTCCCCGACGCCGACAATCATCTGGTGCAAAAATAACCAAATCTAACCGATATGAAAAACATAGATTGGGGCAATTTGAAATTTAGCTACACGCCCACCGACTACAACGTGCGCTGCTACTACCGCGACGGCCATTGGGGCCCCACGGAAGTATGCTCCGAAGAGACCATCCCGATGCACATGGCAGCCATCTGCCTGCACTATGGACAAGAAGTTTTCGAAGGCCTCAAGGCGTTTCGCTGCCCCGACGGCAAGGTGCGCATCTTCCGTCCCGAAGCCAACGCCGAACGTATGCAGCTTAGCTGCCGCGGCCTCGTGATGCCCGAGATGCCGACCGACCGCTTCTGCGAAATGGTCGAACAACTCGTGCGCCTGAACGCCGAATATATCCCGCCCTACGAGACCGGCGCCGCCCTCTACCTGCGCCCGCTGATGGTGGGCATCACCCCCGACGTCGGCGTGAAACCCGCGCAAGACTTCCTCTTCGTGATTTTCGCCACGCCCGTCGGCCCCTACTTCAAAGGCGGCTTCGCAGCCAACAACTACGCCATTGTGCGCGACTACGACCGCGCAGCCCCGCTCGGAACGGGCCGCTACAAGACCGGTGGCAACTACGCCGCCAGCCTGATGGCCAACAAATTGGCCCACGAGGCCGGCTACGCCAGCGAATTCTATGTGGACGCCAAAGAAAAGAAATACATGGACGAATGCGGCGCCGCCAACTTCTTCGGCATTAAGAACAACACCTACATCACGCCGAAATCGTCGTCGATTCTGGCCTCTATCACCAACGACAGCCTGCAGCACATCGCCAAAGACTTCTTGGGCATGAAGGTGGAGTGCCGCCAAATTCCCGAAGAGGAGCTTGCCACGCTCGAAGAGGCCGGTGCATGCGGCACAGCGGCCGTCATCAGCCCCATCAACCGCATCGACGACATGAAAACCGGCAAGCAATATCAAATTTCGAAAGATGGGCGCCCGGGTCCCGTGAGCGAAAAACTCTATACGACCCTGCGCAACATCCAATACGGCATCGAAGCCGACCCCTACGGCTGGGTGACCGTGCTCGACAACATTTAAACAGACAGTATGATTAAACTCATTCGCGGCGCTTTGCTGCTGACCCCCTTCCTGCTCTTCGCCTGCAGCGACGACACCGTCTCCGTGGGCTCCGACATCGTGCCCTCGGCCGACCGCATCACCGCCTCCACCGGCACCTACTCCGTCGTGTCGCGCAGCATCGCGGTCGACTCCGTTTTGGCCAACACGAGCACCTGCCTGCTCGGCAGCGTGGTGGACCCCGAGACGCGCACGAAGACGACGTGCAACTTCTTGGCACAGTTCCACATGTCGGAAAACTCCATCTTCCCCGACCAATCCAAACTCGTGATGGACAACGGCGTGCCCGAGGCCGACTCCTGCCTTATCGCCCTCTATTTCAACGAATACTACGGCGACTCGCTCACCACGATGAAGGTGCGCGTGCAAGAACTCGACACCGCCAAAGTGATGGAAGAATCGCAGGCTTACTATACGAATCTCGACCCCGCCGACTACGTGAACGAGAACGGCTACAGCCAGAGTTTTTCGTATAGCGTGCAAGACCTCACCACGCCCTACGTGCAAGGTTCCTATACCTACGCCGGCAAGGTGACCCTGCGCCTCAGCAAGGAATACGGCACCTACATCATGCAGCAGTATTACGCGCATCCCGAATATTTCAAGAACTCCTACACATTCATCCACCACGTCTGCCCCGGCTTCTACTTTGAAACCACGGGCGGTGTGGGCTCCATGCTCAACATCGACATCTCCGCTCTCGACGTATACTTCCGCTATCACACCGTGTCGGCCGACACCGGCAACGACACCATCGAAGTGGGCATGCGACGCATGGCCGCCACCGAAGAAGTGATTCAAAACACCAACGTGGCCAACACGATTCCCGCCTCTATGCTCGACTCCGCCAACGAATACACCTACGTGAAAGCGCCGGGCGGCATTTTCACCGAAGTCGACCTGCCCATCGGCGAAGTGGTGTCGGGCGAACACTACGGCGACAGCATCAACACCGCCAAAATATCGTTCACGCGCTACAACACCGAGTCGAGCGGCTCCGCTCTCGAACCGCCCGCAACGCTTCTGCTGGTGCGCAAGGGCGAACTGTTCTCCTTCTTCGAAAACGGCGACGTGGCCGACTCCAAAACGTCGTACCTCGCCGACTATTCCTCGAGCGACAACGCCTACGTCTTCACCAATCTGTCGCGCCTGTTCACCCTCTTGAAGCAAGAGCGCAACGAAGGCGCCGGCGTGAGCGGCTTGGAGACCGAAGCCGAGCGCGAAGCCCTCTATGCCGCGTGGGAGGCAAAAAATCCCGACTGGAACAAGGTCGTTCTCGTGCCCGTGAACACGGAATACAGCACCTCGACAAGCGCACTGGGCACCACGACGAAGACCCTGCTGCGCGTGCGCAATGATATGAGCCTTTCGAGCGCGCGACTCGTGGGCGGCCCGAGCGGCAACATCACCTTGGAGGTGGTTTATAGCGATTTTCCAACCGATTAGTCAGACGTATATATTATAAGTATTCAGAAGAAAATGAAAAGTATGCTTTTTGCAGCGGGCGTAGGCTCGCGTTTGAAGCCTCTCACCGATAGTCGCCCCAAAGCGCTTGTTCGCGTGGGCGGCAAGACGCTGCTCACCATCGCCATGAATCGTCTTGTGGCCGCCGGCGCCGACGAGGTGGTGGTGAACGTGCACCATTTCGGCGAACAAATCATCAAATACGTGGACGACCACGACTTTGGCGTGCCCGTACACATCAGCGACGAACGCGAAAAACTGCTCGACACCGGCGGTGGCTTGCGCAAGGCTCTGCCGCTCTTCAGCGACCCCGACGCCCCCGTGCTTTTGCACAATGTGGACATCTTGAGCAACGCCGACCTTGCCGCGTTCTACGACCGTGCGCAATACTACGACGTGACCCTGCTCGTCAGTCCGCGCCCGTCGTCGCGCCAGCTGCTTTTCTCCGAAGATATGCGCCTTGTGGGCTGGAAAAACATGGAGACCGGCAATGTGCGCACGCCCTACGCCCACCTCGAGGAGTCGAAGTGCATGAAGATGGCCTTCAGCGGCATTCATGTGATTTCGCCGCGCCTCAAACCCATGCTCGACGCCTTCCCCGAAGTGTTCAGCATCATGGATTTCTACTTGGCCTGCTGCCATAAAATCCAAATCCACGGCATTCTCAAGTCCGACCTCCAGCTGCTCGACGTAGGCAAGCCCGAAACTTTCGCCAAGGCCGAAGAATTCTTGAAATCAATTAACAATTGACAATTGACAATTGACAATTTAAAAATCCCTCGCTTCCGTGATGGAGAAGCGAGGGATTTTTGTATCTTTGCAGTTCTAAATTCTAAAAGAATAATTGTCAATTGTCAATTGTCAATTGTCAATTGTTTAGTACGCTGCTTGGAACTCGTCGAGGAAGCGCACGTCGTTTTCGGAGAATAGGCGCAAGTCGGAAACCTGATAGAGCAAGTTGGTGATGCGCTCCACGCCGACGCCGAAGGCATAGCCCATATATTTGCTGCCGTCGATGCCGCAGAGGTCGAGCACGTTCGGATTCACCATGCCGCAGCCCAGAATTTCCACCCAGCCGGTGTGTTTGCAGAAGCCGCAGCCCTTGCCGCCGCAGATGTGGCAGCTGATGTCCATTTCGGCGCTCGGCTCCGTGAAGGGGAAGTAGCTGGGGCGCAGGCGAATCTTCGTGTCGGGGCCAAAGAGTTCGCGGGCAAACGTGAGCATCACTTGTTTCAGGTCGGCGAAGCTCACTTTTTCGTCGATGTAGAGGCCTTCAATCTGGTGGAAGAAGCAGTGTGCGCGGGCGGTGATGGCTTCGTTGCGATAGACGCGGCCCGGGCAAATCACGCGAATCGGCGGCTGCGAAACGTCCATCACGCGAGCCTGAACCGAACTCGTGTGCGAGCGCAGCACGATGTTTTTCACCACGTCCAAGGCGCTCTGCTCCACGAAGAACGTGTCCTGCATGTCGCGGGCGGGGTGGTCGGCCGCAAAGTTCATCTTGGTGAACACGTGCAAGTCGTCTTCCACCTCGGGGCCGTCGGCCATCGTGAAGCCCATGCGCGAAAAAATGTCGATGATGCGGTTGCGCACGATGCTGATGGGGTGGCGCGTGCCGAGCGGCATGGGGTAGGGCGTGCGCGTCAGGTCCAAATCGCTCTCGGCCTCAGCCTCCTGCTTGGCGGCCACGGCGTCGCGCAGCGCCTGCAGACGTTCTTGGGCGGCCTGCTTGAGCGCATTGATTTGCATGCCCACTTCGCGCTTCAGCTCGTTCGGCACGGAGCGAAAATCGTTCATCAGTTCGCTCACCTTGCCTTTTTTGCTCAAGTATTTGATGCGCAGTTCTTCCAACTCCTGCGCGTTCTCGGCGTGCAGTTCGCGTATTTCGGCCAATAGGCTTTCGATTTTCTCTTTCATATTTTTTGATTTATGTTTTCGTTTGCGGCGCGAAAATACAGAAAACTGTGCGAAAAAAATACCTTTTCCGAAAGATTTGGCATAAAATTCGCTTTGCTGACCGAAAAAATGCTAAATTTGTGGCCAAATCTGCCAAAGTTCTGCCAATGAAGCGTATATTTTACTTCGTTCTTGCGCTTGTGCTCGCCGCCGCATGTGGCGAAAAGCGTGCCTCCGATGCCGACGCGCTCGACGTCGATTCGCTGGCTGTCGACACCATTGCGGCCGACACCATCGCCTACGAAGACCCGCCCGCCGCTGCCGACGGCCTCTTCGACGACTTCCTTTTTAATTATATGCGCAATGCGCGGTTCCAGAAGTCGCGCACGCGTTTCCCGCTCGAACGCACCGAGAACGGCGAGAAGACGCACGTCGAAAAGGACGCGTGGAAATATGAGCCCTTCTTCACCAAATGGGACGTCTATACGCTCTTCTTTGGCAGCCTTGAGGCCCGCAGCGCCGCCAACGACACGGCTGTGAAGGAGGCCGCCGTCGAAATAATGTCGCTCAAGCAGCAAACCTATCGGCGCTACCACTTCCAAAAATTGCGTGGCGCATGGTGCCTCACCGACGTGCTCGCCAAATCGCTCAATGAATGCCCCAACGCCGACTTCCTCGGCTTCTACAAGCAGTTTGCCACGTCGGCCGCGTTCCGCAAGAAGCACGTTTTGCGCAAGTTCTACTACAACGGCTTCAACTTCGACACCGACGCCCCCATACGCGGCAACATCGCCGCCGCCAANTGGGAGACCTACGCGCCCGAACTGCCCGACGACCGACTGACCAATATCGTNTATGGAACGCCCGACGTGCCCGACGACAACGTGGTGCTCGTGCTCACCGANGCCGACGGCTCACTCAGCAGCACTATGGTCTTCAAGAAAACCAANGGCACTTGGGTNGCCACCACATTAATTAATAATTGAAAAAGCGCATTTTGAAAGACCTTCAGAACTATTCGCTCCTCGCGCACAACACGTTCGCCATCGACGCCCACTGTCGCCGCTTCGTCGAATACGCTTCGACCGACGAGTTGCGCGCCGTTTTGCCCTCGCTCAAGGGCGACCGCGTGCTCCACATCGGCGGCGGCAGCAATTTGCTCTTCACCGATTTCTTCGACGGCGTAATTCTTCACTCCGCCGTGCGCGGCCGCCGCGTGGTCGAGGCCGATTCTGCGACCGCCCTGCTCGAAGTGGGAGGGGGCGAATCTTTCGATGAAACCGTCGATTTTTGCATTCAAAATGGGCTCTATGGATTAGAAAATCTCTCGCTCATCCCCGGCGAGGTGGGCGCCGCCGCCGTCCAAAACATAGGAGCCTACGGCGCCGAGGCCGCTCAGTTCATCGAGCGCGTCGAAGCCATCGACCTCGAGAGCGGCGAGACCCGCTTTTTCTCCAATTCCGATTGCCACTACGCCTATCGCCAGAGCGTTTTCAAAGGCGAGCTTCGCGGCCGCTGCGCCATCGTGCGCGTCAGCCTGAGGCTCAAAAAAAATTTTGCCCCGAATTTTTCGTACGCCGCTCTGTCGCGCGAGGTCGAAGCGCGCGGCCTGAAGCCCGACGAACTCACTGCCGCCGACGTGCGACGCATCGTGATTGAATTGCGATGCCGCAAACTGCCCGAAGTGGGCGAGGTGGGCAGCGCAGGCTCCTTCTTCATGAATCCCGTGGTGAGCGCCGAGCAGTTCGCCCGCATCCAAACCGACTATCCCGACGCGCCCCACTACGACGTGGAGGGCGGCGTGAAGGTGCCCGCCGGCTGGCTCATCGACCGCTGCGGCTGGAAAGGGCGCCGCATTGGCGCGGCAGGCGTGTGGCCCGAGCAAGCGCTCGTGCTCGTGAACTATGGCGGAGCCACCGGCGCCGAAATCGCAGCCTTGAGCGCTGATATTCAGAAAGATGTGCTCCAAAAATTCGGCATCGCCCTCCATCCCGAAGTGAACTTCGTTTAAAACCTCGAAAAGCATGCGCATCACCTTTCTTGGAACCGGCACAAGCAGCGGCGTCCCCATGTTGGGATGTAAATGCGAGGTCTGCCAATCGACCGACCCCCACGACAAACGGCTGCGACCCTCCGTGCTCATCGAGTCGCGAGAGCATACGCGCGTGCTCATCGACTGCGGGCCCGACTTCCGCCAGCAAATGCTGCAGCGGCCCTTCCGACCCTTCGACGGCGTGCTCCTCACGCACTTCCACTACGACCACGTGGGCGGGCTCGACGACCTGCGGCCTTTCTGCCAGAAGCAACCGCTCGACCTCTACCTCGATGCGAAGACGGCAAAGCTCGTGAAATATCGCATGCCCTATTGTTTTCAGAAAGACCCTAAGACGTTCGTGCCCACGTTCCACCTGAACATCGTTCGGCCGCGCAAAGCGTTCAAAATCAAGGAACTCACCATTCTGCCACTCAAGGTGATGCACGGCGCCAACGACATTCTCGGCTTTCGCATTGGTCGCATGGCCTATCTCACTGATATGAAAACCTTTCCCG
>Ga0065711_1009648_pt1 | contig 11370 bp, 5 predicted proteins | sample Hoacrofraction12_FD_59098 | JGI IMG/M metagenome (GOLD analysis project Ga0065711, IMG submission 59098) | Hoatzin crop microbial communities from Cojedes, Venezuela - Epithelial fraction 12 v2 (version 2) | ecosystem: Host-associated > Birds > Digestive system > Esophagus > Crop | place... | reverse complement strand
GGAAGGGACCTCTGTGCGTCATCTAGTCCAACCCTCCTGCCGAAGCAGGGTCACCTACAGCAGGCTGCACAGGACCTTGTCCAGACGGGTCCTGAATATCTCCAGAGAAGGAGACTCCACAACCTCCCACCTCCGTCTTATTAGACAAAGGCACATTGTTTAGACGAGATTAACTTCTTGCCTGCCTTTAAAACAGCAAAAGTAGGGCTATACAATGGGCATCTCTAGCAGCAGCGTCTCAGGACAACTTAATTCGGGTAACACTGTTGTCTTCATATAGGCCTATATGATAGAAGCAAGGCAGTAATGCAACGGTTATTTAAAAACTGTAATATAGCATCTAAAATTTTAGAAGTTGAACCTACTAACTTTTGGATGGGACTACTGTTGGCTCTGCTTGATAGGTACTGTCCCCAGGAGCCTTTTGCAGACTCAAAGATAGAGATGACTCTCCATGTGAATTCAATTACAGCACTGAGGCCACGGTAAGCCAAGTCAGCAGATGTAAATTTAGAAGAAACTCATTTTGTACCAGCTAAAACTCCTGAAAATACCCCTCTTCTGACTGTTTGATGTGCGTCCTTTTTCTTTATGCTTTGTAATTTTTCTCTGATCTTTTAAGTGAGGACTGAGTGATTTGTAAATAATCTATTCCTTTATTATTTTTGTTGACCATGTAGTTATTCTCTTAAGTTTGGCTGTGTTCTGTACTGGCTGTTTGACTCAGAAGCCAGATCTTAGGAAAGCTAATGAAAAATTATCCATTAGAAATATTTTCAAGTCAATTTCAATATAGTGTTTCCGTACAGCAAGTTTTCCATGAACACGGTCTCCTTCCCCTGCAAAAATTTCTTCCAGGAGAAAAAAAGTTGGTTTGCTTTTTGTTTTCTTTTCCTTGGCACTTGGTTGGAACAGTGTCATATAGTTAGTAACTTCTGAAAAATATTTAGCAAGGTATTTAGAATTTCTCCTGAAATATCTGTAGGAGAGATGGACCATGTAGGGATTTGTTTTCTCATCATTTTTGTGGAAACCAGCCTGGTCCTGACACTTTCCTGTGCATCCAAACCCAGAGCATAAAAATATTTCTGTTGAAGTTTTATTAATTAATCATCTACAGCCATGGGATATTGTGCCTACCTACTTCCTCCAGCAATCATCTAACCAAAGATATTAATTGAATAGAGGATAAATTAATTCCTGTAGCTAACGGGATTTTTCATATGGCTATCTTGCTTTATGAAGGCTTGGGGTTAACCAAGATAACTAGATCCTGCTCTACTTATCCAAAATGCCCCGTTGAGGTCGTTGAACTATTTAGATGAGAAAGGACTGAATGATGGGGTCTCATTTCTTCTGTATTATGTGCCTAACTTGAAATTCCTCACAATAGGACAAAAAAAAATGGATACGCAGAGACTAAATTGCCTTTAAGACAAATATTGAAATAGAAGCTAAGTAAATGGAAGTTGTTATGGAAAATGGAGGGCTAACTTCCAGGTATTGTGGAAGCAAAGCATAAAAGCTATCCTAGAGTCTGAAGCCGTGGCGGTAGTTGGAGTTGTGATAGCACTCTGAGCCAGGTTTCAAAGCAGTAAGCACAGGTGAACAAATTCCTGACTCTTTCCGCGGACTGATGAGTCTCTTGTTTTTCAGTAATGCCTGTTTGTAAGGATTTAAATGAAGAATTCTCAGAAAACATCAATACAATTTAGAACTTCAATGATTAAAACATACAACTTACTTATTATTCTCCATTTGAAATATAACAACTTTACTATTTTGGTATTCCAGACACCTCAGCCCTTTTTTTTTCCTTCTTTAGAAACACACAAGTGAAAATTCTCAGTTGGTATCACAATACATTCCTGTTCTCTGTGATGAAAGGCCCTAGGAAGAGTCAAGTGGAGTTCTAATTATAACATACATGTGCAGCTAATCTGTAAAGAACATAATTTATGTTATTACATTCTGACTTATCAATTATGTCTTGAAGTGATAACTTGTTTTCAAATTGATCAATATACACAGTGTCTCATACTAAAATCATTTCACCTCCATGAGATGTCCTGTGAGAAGACTCAGCTGAAGCATTGGAGGCTTTGGTTATAAATTTTGGGGAACACAGTGGAACCAATTCCTGGTTGCTGTGGGTGATGAAAAAATATAAATATAATGTTCTGGAGTAAGAACATAGATGATGCACTAGTGTGATAACTGCTAGTAAATACTGATTTTTAATTAACTCATGTAAATTAATGTACAGTAATGCATGTAAGCAATATTTGAAAATATGAAGCTACAAAAATTATGATGTGGCATTATCTTTCTTTTTCTTCAAGTGGGTATTTAAGTTTGGGGGAAAAAGTAACAAGAGACAATTCATGCACAGTGTTTTCAAAACAAAAAGCATATAGGTAAAGAATGAAATTTGTAATATAGAAAGCTTTTAATCCTTTTAATCCAACAGTACCTGTCTCCTTTCTTGCAGCAGTGGCTATAAATGCATTTATTTTTTCACTAGTTTTAGACTGGCAGCGAACATTTGTGAGAATTACTAAGTCTGACATCTAATTAACACAGTCTTTCAGGTTTAATGAGCAGTGATAAATTTCTGTCCTTTCTTTGGCACATTTTAATTAGTTGTAATTATGAGTGGAGTGACCTCAAAAGCCTGTTGTCCCATGGATTCATCATAAATTTGTGTAATTTATATATGTAGAGACAGAATGAGTTTTTATGGAAATGAAAACCCAGAGGTTGTTTAAACCATTACATTAGTCATATAATATCCTTCTGTAAAACTCAGGTAAGCAAAACATTGGACATAAATATTTGACTACACTGCAGGTGATGCTTCATAAATTATATCTATTGTCTTTTTTTTGGTCTGAAGAAGAAGTAAGAATCTAATCTACTTCATCTCTTTCTCATGACAAACATTGACTGCTGACATTCATCTTTAGTGGTGTTATAAGTTTTAAGAAGAAAGAAAGAAAGTGTATGTGCTTAAAATAGTTATTTATAAAGATTTTTAGCACTGGATAGTTGCTGAATTGAAATGCAAACAAATGAAAATATAATCTTTGTTAAGATGACAGCATGAGTACAAAGTGTTTTCCTTACTAGAGCCATGCTGCAAAAGTAAAGAGGAACAAAACTTTCTAGCAGCCAAGACTGTTCTTCCTTCACTGGTAGTTTTGTATAGTCTCTAGGGAGATACATGAAAGATCTGTCAATGAAATTAATACAAATTTACATTACCTAAGACAGCATATGAACGTACCTGAAAAGTTCAGCCATTAAAATAAACATGTATTTCATAAAAAATGTAAAAAATGAAACATGTTAATGTTTTATAAAGTCCTCAGTCATGAACTATACTTTGATTAAAAAGATAATTTCATAAAAAGGAATTGTACATAGCATTTCTTTCCTGTAAATATTTTGTTTCACTTCTTGTACGAGTAACGAGGGCTGTTAAAGGAGAGCATGCTGAGTCATGGTTAAAATCACTTGAGGTCCAAACTTGTGAAGTGCTATACCCCTTGGGAGCTGATGGGAATCCGAGACCTATGGCATCCTGCAGCAGTCCCTTTTCTCCTTGCTGTGGAGCATGACATCCCTTTCACAGGGAGGTGGGTCTCCTGGTAGTGCTATTTTTTTGGCATCTTTTATCCTAACACCCCAAGTCTGACTGCTACTGCACCACCATGCAACATATCTGAAGACGTGAAAGAGATGAGAGAACAGGTGGGAATTTTTCAGCTGAACTGTGAAAAAGGGAGCAAAAGAAATTGCACTTATTAACACAATCAGAAAAACATTAGTAGTCTGTATTAAGAGTAACTGAAATATTCATATTCAGAAGTCAAAACAACATCTGAGTGGGTCTGTTTCCACTATTCAGGCTCAAATACTCTTTCCTGCAATTGTCAAAGCAGCGAATGAATTCCTAGCTTCTGCATTAGCAGCAAGTTGGTGATTCCTTTGGTGTCTCTTGGTATTTTCATTTCGAACAGCACAGCTTCGGGCAGCTTCTGCTGAAGAACGTATTTTATAATAAAATTGCGAAATGCGACCTTCTGTTGAACCTGTGTCTCATACTTGGCAGCCTGTGAATGGTAGAGGGAGCAGTAGAAAATACCTTGGCTTTTTCTTCCTAACCTGTACCCCTTTGACTGTGGTTTTTGGTCACTTGAAACTATTCTGTTATCTAAACTGTCGCCTCATTCAATCCGGAGATTATCACTGGACTAACCTGAGGTGAAATACGTAAGAACAGAACTCAAAAAGGAAGAATAGCCACATTAAAAAGAACAAAGGACTAGAAGCTGAAACAGTACATGGATAGGGAAGCTTAAAAAAATCAGAACGATGTTTTTGTCCTCAGACAACCTTTTGGAGATAATATTAAAATAATGTTAAGCATCACTGTGAAGCTCAGGTCTCAGTTTGTTGTAGAGACTTATTTTAATGAACTTCTTTCTTTATTCAGTTCTTTCGCAGTGTTTACTACCCTTGTTGTCTGCCTTCATTTTCACTGCATATTTTCTGTTTGTTTTGTGAAAGATAAGTAAATTGTTCTCAATTACTTTGCATAACGATTGATGACAGCCTGCTGTTTAATCATTTTTTGATGTTTTTTTTCATGTCTGTTGGGCCACGCAAGGAAGTAAAGAATTTGTTAATACAGAGAGTTATTGCAATTACAAACAACTCACTTTTATTTGATGAGAAATTTGCATCAGGTCACATATACAGCTATGGGTTTGTTTCCTAGAGAACTTTTACTGTTGCTTTATTAAGCTAGTTTTAAACAGTCAAAAAGACAGAGTTTCTTTGGGAGCCTGGACCAGATTTGGTCAGGAGGACATTTTCTTTCTCACAATCATCCTAAATTTTTTTCTTTGCGTATGGTTTTACATTCTTAGAAAATGAACTGACACTTAACATTTCACTTTAAAAGGCACAGGTAAATTTCAGGGTATCTTGTTCTGAAAGCAATTTATTGATAGCAGTGTACTATTTTGCCAAAGACAATTAGATGGTCCTTTGAAGGCACGAGAAGTGTGACCTCATATTTCACCAATTTGTTCTTTTGCGGACTCACAAGACTTTTTTCAGTATCTGGTCCATGTTAGCCATCAATATCCTGTTATTCCAAGGTCTGTTTGCTCCTCTGGTAAATCTGATTTGTAGAGTTTGAGGGTTTGACCTGTAGTCTTTTCTTTCATGTCATTTGTTTTGCTTAGCAAGTTGAAATAACTTCAGCATTTCCTGTATTAATATAAATTCAGTATTTCTTCTTCAGCAACAGTATTCTACAAAATCACTAAATCAAGAGTAAGCATTTTTGGTGTGGCCTTTTGAAAATGACTAGGAAGACATAAATGAGAGCTTCAGGTGGTGAACATCAGCCATATGAATACTCTTTCTGAAACTGAACATTAACTTCTCCCAGTAATACCTCTGAATATAAACAAATCAGATTTTAGTGTGTCTATTTGTTGAACTGGCTTTATTTTATCCCCTGCTAAACTCATAAGGAGCAAAAAGATGAAATATAATAGTGTGAAAATCATCCAACCTGTGAGTCTGAGACAGAATCTGGAATAATTATCTTTTCTCAAGTACTGCTGCTCATATCTTTTCCATTGCTCTTACTGTCATCAAGGAGAAAAATAGTTGAGTCCTAAATCTTCTCCACCGTATATGTGAACAGAGATAATGAAAACTCCTTGGACTCCATTTGGGTACATAATTTGACCTTTCTTGTAAATGCTGTCAAAACTAGTCTGTAAATGGGGAAGGAACAATGACAGAGGATACACATCATTGTCTCTACTAAGTCTGCAGAGACTACTTAGCAAACATAATGATGACACGCATTAACTCTGACGGGTATCACTTCCAAACTGTGGAATTTCCTTCTGAGGAAGTTTCTAGTGCATTTCTAGCTCAGTGCATTGTGTGAAGGGCCTGGCCATGTTGTTTTGGCCTGGGTATGACCAAATATTTACTGTGCAAGTAAATGCTTTCCCATTTGCAATTATGCAAAGGGAAGATGTGATCTAAATGGTGCATGGACTGAATTAAACTGGTATGTGTGATAGTGAGCTCAAAGAATTCAGTTTTCAGCATTGCAAAGAAATTAATAGAAACACCATACATCATAGGCAAACTACCCTTCCACATGCACTATTTTCCCAATTTGGATTGGTTTTAAATCAAATCTGTGTTGGTAAAAGGATGAATGAATGAAATAAAGCTTTCCACTTACAAGTGGTCAGACCCAGTCAGACCAGTGATGTCAGTGAAATGGTGAAGAGGATAGCAATATATTTAATATTAGAAGAGAAGCACTGCATATGTACTTTACTGCATATTTATTGCTTATTAAAAAGTTGCATAGGCCCTTATTCTTAAAGGTATTTATTCAGCTCTTCAGAGTTTGACTGACTTAATCTAAATTTCATTGACAATGGGTGAGATTGAAAGCTAGAACTAGTAAAGGAATTAGGTGCTTTAAAGTCTGTTTTAGGCATTGAAGTCCAAAACTACTATTCAAAAACCCTAAACTTATTGATGTCATGGCTTAGGGCAATTTTAAAATATTTAGATGCCTTCTTGATTAATTTCAATATCTCTCTTTGGCTGTACAGCAAGTAGTTCCAGTGTTGTTTAAGCCCCAGTAGAATCTAGTCACCAGATGACACTCTTAAATTTTCTGCAGGTCCAATTATTACATCTCTTAAACACAGTCAAGGTCTTACTCCTTAGGAAATACCGTTGTGGCCATTCTGTTACAGGGGAAGGTCTGTGATGACGTGTTGCTGAAAAATTCTTGTGTAGACTGTTTGCCCAGAAAATAAGAAAGCCAGTGATAGTTTGGAAGAGAAATAGACCTAAAAGTGCTGGCTGCTCGAAGAGAGAGTCGTTCCTATCCCTTATGCTTTTTGTGTGTTTCTTCTCATTTTTGTTAAATCATATTTTCTAAGAAATAATTGACAAGTTATTTCAAATAAGATTTATGGTATACCGTACTTAAGGATGCTATCTGGCCCAAGGAGAATTTCTGCCTTCTCAAATGCATCTGTTTCATTTGTTATAACCATGACAAAGAAGTGTAAATTAGCTAAGTGTAGTACCAACTTACATACAGGGTGTTTTTATTTGTACTAATGCTCAGAATTAAAAGGAAGGTTCTTAGCTGGGAAACGGAAATTCTAGTTGGCACGACTTTTCAGAGAAATGTTTTGAGAAATATTTTAGTTCTTAATTTTTTCAAAAAGCTTTTTCCAAATGGGAGAAGCAAAATATTACTTATGCAGTACGTTAAATGAGCACTGTCCCATGATGTAGAAAAACTGTCCCATAAGAATGCTAATCTGATGCTGAATTTTATTGATTAAAAAATGAAGCCAACAAAAAAGTCCCTATACTGGTCTGTGTAGAGCTCTGAAAAGTACCTATTTATTGTTTTCTACATAAAGGATTATTTTTATTGTGATAAATCAGTTCTTGACTTGGTGGATCTTGTAGAGTCCAACAGGAGCTATATTTGTGTAAATAACTGAGAGAATATGTAGTCTTTTCTGTTGCAGTAAAAGAGAGAAAAAAGTTTTACATACTTTACAGTAAATGAGAGGAAAAAAGTTTTAAGTACTATACAGTAGAATATTTTATGTACTGTGGTTGGCCCTTATAGTAACAAAAAATTTGAAGACCTTCCTGCTCTGTTGCCTCTGTGTTCGAAGAAACAAAACTGTGAGAACCACATATTGGTCTGGAAAATGTGCATAAAGTATTTATCTGGCTGCTTTAATAGTATTTTTGTGTTTTCTTTTCCAATCATATGTGCCAAAAAAGCAAACAAGTATACTTTAAAAAGCCATCAAGAATCAAAGTACAATCACTTAATCTAAATATGTTTCCATACCTGAACTTTGTAATTCTTTCTCTCGTATACTCAGGAGTCATAGTTATAAAAGTCCCAGACTGGACCAGCTTCTCCTTTAAGTTCTTTATGATGCTACTGTGGCTGTAAGGAGCAGGGTTAGTTCCAGAATTGACATTTTTTGTAGAAACTGTGGTCTGTGTATAAAGCTATAGGTTTTTTTCTCTGGCTTCCACTTCTAAGTGGCTTCAATGGGTAACTCTGGTTAACACACATTGTAGCTGCTGTCAAAAAGCCAGGTTTGTGATGGGGACCACACTTGAAAGAAGTGGTGGTTTCTATATCTTTAAATCAAAAAGTAAAAAGCACAGCTCTCTTGGTCACAATTACCCAAATATATTGGGCAGCTGAGTAGCTAACAGTAGTGTAATATGCATTTACTTAGTGCTTAGCATAAACTAAATAAAGCTCCACTCCATATTAAACAGTAATGTGCAATTCCGATAAATATAGGGAGATGCTGATATGTAAAAACTACAGGGTAAAAAAATCTGTGTTCTGAGCAGTTCTACTCCTGCAATAACTGGAAATCATTTTTCTTTACTCCACCTTCAAGCATGTTTTTGTGGGAAATATTTACTTCCGTTGGATCTCTACCTATATTTATTTTTTTTCTAATTCCCCTTTATCAGCTTTGTGAATGTCCTAATGTCAAGGTGTAGATTTGTAATTAGCACAACTGTAAAAGTTGCTGTGTTAGCCTTCCTACCTTGTTGTACTCTGTCGTGTCCAGTGATTGTGTCCTCTCTGTCACTGGCTTTTCTACTATTGCTCTCTCTGTCCTTCAGTTTTGCACAGAAAAAAAAATACACCTATATTTAGACATCTGAAGTAATTTGGTAAGACATTTTAGTGTCACACCAGGTGTAAGGCTGAATTCATTGTACTAGCACTCTTTCTCTGCAATAGATGAATAAGTAAAATGTCACTCAATACAAATGAAGAGCAATTCATTGTCGTCTGCATTAAGATGCTTGGGATATTAGCTGAGTCCAAAATAGCAAAAACTAAACCAAGTCAGGACTAGAGGGACAGCTGCAAGAAATCTAGAGCAGGGAAGAGAATCGTTACTGAAGAAGAAAACTGGGTAGACTGAACAGAGGACAGCCTGAGCGATCTTTTTGCTGTGGTCGGAACTGGGCTCACATACTATGCAATACTACTTGAGTAGTATACAAATATTACTACAAGGAGATGTATAAACCACCTCTCAGTGACCTGTTCAAGGGATGACTTATGTATTCCCATCACATATTTTTGTCCTCCTCCAACATAAATTAACTAAATACAAACCCAAACATTAGTCTGGGGGATGTAGGATTTATCCTTACATGTAAGGTGCTGAATGTTGCGTAGTGCTCTATGAACAGGCTCAGGTAAAGAATACATTTCAATATATACAGTACGGTGAAAAACAGGGAGTGTCTACCACGGTTTCCAGAATTACTAATGAAAAAGTAATTAAATTACTCTTGTAAGAAACCTTGACCATAGTATACCGAATAAGTGTTCAGCTAGGTTTGGAACAGCCAGAGTGAATATTTCTCTTGATATAAGATTTTTTTTTTCCAAAAAACCAAGTGTTCTTTCTTGCATGTAAATGCTTTCAATCTTTAATGGTGCTTAAATTAGATTTTATTGTTACTTCAATCAGTACACTGGAGAATTGTCTGAAATCCACTTGGAAGTGCATTTCAACAGAATTAATTTTTCTAAATTTTTTATGATACTGTACTAGGGGCACCAGATTGAACTGTAGTAATTTAAGAGAACTCAGATGTAGATTATTTTTTTTTAATCTCCCACTTTAACCACTAAGTCTGGCTCTCATCCTGCCTTTTTTTGGCAGATGATCAAAGCAGAAGGAGTTAAATTAATGTGTTTAGTAACAGAATGCGTCATTGTTCTTCAGGCTTGCCATCAAGGAGGTGGAGATCAGACATGCACATTCTTTCCATGCACCTTTCAGAGCTGCATATGCGTTCCAAGGTACAGGAAAGTAAATGAAGGATTTTCAGAGGGAAGAAATGAACAGATATTCTCCAGGGATAGTAGGTAAAGAGACAATGTATATGCATTATGCATCAATAACATTAAAGAGAGGTTCTCTTACACTTGAAAGATGCTGAAAAATAAGCAGCAAACCTGAAGCACAAGGCTTGAACTGATTTGTGTACAGCACCTGAATGCGGGTAATAGTCTGCATTTTAGCCATGTGAGCAGCTTTCTGCTTTTTACTGTGTCAAGAACTATCAAAAGGGAGCGTAAGGAAAGAAAGAGAAATGAAGTAGCTATTCTTGATACTCAAATACAATCTAAAGAATGAAAACAGCCATTATTTTTACCATGTTAATTTACTGATGGAATTATGCACTTCATAAGCTTGTGAAGGAGCTGTCTGTTTAAAGTGAAGACTCGGTGGGAGAGGAGCTGGGAGAAACCTCCTACCGGCAGTTTTTCCGGACGTTTGATGCTACAGCTCTCACAGGTGACTGTGGCTTATAAAGGATATTGCAGTGAGAGGCTGAGTTGATGGTGTTCAGCAGAGGCAGAAGGAAAGAGCAGGAGATAGGAAAGTGTTGTAAGATCTGTGGAGACTTCTGTAAGTGATGCAGAATTGGAAGAGTGGCAGAGCCAGGTANAGTTAGAAGGGGTTAAGACCACAGAATCACAGANTGGTAGGGGTTGGAAGGGACCTCTGTGGGTCATCTAGTCCAACCCTCCTGCTGAAGCAGGGTCACCTACAGCCGGCTGCACAGGATCTTGTCCAGGCGGGTCTTGAATATCTCCAGAGAGGGAGAACCCACAGCCTCTCCGGCCAGCGTGTTCCAGTGCTCCATTACGGTCAAAGTGAAGATGTTCTTCCTCATGTTCAGACGGAACTTCCTATGCTTCAGTTTGTGCCCATTGCCCCTTGTCCTGTTGCTGGACAGCAATGAAGAGAGTCTGGCCTCATCCTCCTGACACCCACCCTTCAGATATTTATAAGCATTTATTAGGTTCCCTCTCAGCCTTCTCTTCTCCAGGCTAAATGAGCCCAGCACCCTCAGCCTTTCCTCGTAGGAGAGATGCTCCAGTCCCCTCATCATCTTTGTAGCTCTCTGCTGGACTCTCTCCAGTAGCTCCTCATCTTTCTTGAAGTGGAGAGCCCAGAACTGGATGCAGTACTCCAGATGGGGCCTCACTAGGGCAAAGGGGGGAGGAAAACCTCCCTCGACCTGCTAGCCACACTCTTCTTGATGCACCCCAGGAGACCATTAGCCTTCTTGGCAGCCAGGGCACACTGCTGGCTCATGGTCAACTTGTCATCCACCAGCACTCCCAGGTCCCTCTCTGCAGAGCTGCTCTCCAACAGGTCCACCCCAAGCCTGTACTGATGCATGGGGTTGTTCCTTCCCAGGTACAGGACC
>Ga0065711_1049301_pt1 | contig 11371 bp, 9 predicted proteins | sample Hoacrofraction12_FD_59098 | JGI IMG/M metagenome (GOLD analysis project Ga0065711, IMG submission 59098) | Hoatzin crop microbial communities from Cojedes, Venezuela - Epithelial fraction 12 v2 (version 2) | ecosystem: Host-associated > Birds > Digestive system > Esophagus > Crop | place... | reverse complement strand
CTTCTTCCCTCTGAGGGTGACGGAGCACTGGAACGGGCTGCCCAGGGAGGTTGTGGAGTCTCCTTCTCTGGAGATATTCAAGACCTGCCTGGACAAGGTCCTGTGCAGCCTGCTGCAGGTGACCCTGCTTTGGCAGGGGGGTTGGACTAGATGACCCATAGAGATCCCTTCCAACGCCTACCACTCTGTGATTCTGAAATGGCATTTGTTTGGATGGGGCAGGGAGGTATTTTTGATGGAGGTAAGACACTTCAGCAGCGAGATCGAGGGACAAACAAGCACAGCAGGGAGTATCTGACACAGAGAAGCAAGGGTTCGTATAACCCCTAAAGAGGCAGCAGGTAAACATATGGCTTAGGAACACGTGTTGGCTCCTCAGCTCCCTAAACCAGCCTGGCAATCCCAGCGCTGAGCAGCCAGGCAGTGAGCTGCAGAGATGGCTGGCTGCACGTTCCCAGGAAGATCTCCAGTAACAAAGTTAGCTGGAACCACTTCAGGGGAAAGCTCTGTCATGAAATACCAGCTTGTGGAGAGCAAAGTCCTTCACAGCAGAAAGTTGTCTTTGATGAAAACATATTTCTAAACACTAAAAGCCCATTTTTTACTCTTTTTAGGATCAAACATTTTAACACCTTACTTGAAAATGGCTCGTTACATAAAATGAAATGGAAAAGGGTGAAGTGTCAAAATCTGAACAAAGCATTTTGGTTCAAAATGCGAGCTTTCAGAGTTTTGCTTCACAAGAAATTGACTTTTGTGAGTGGGTGTTCTATTTCATGCTGAAACAAGGTATTTTTGTTGCTGTATTCTTAAAGCAGAATTTCCCTCAAAGTGAGGATTACAGGTTCTGTACCGCTCTAAGCACTACTTCTTGACATCTTTTGAATTTGATATTCTGCAGCGGCACAGACCACAAGAACTTTTCAGTCAAGATATGACCAAATCAGACAGCAAATCCAGCCTCTTTCTTTCTAGGAAAAAAATAAAATTATCATCTCCTTTTTAACACCAGAAAAGGAAATAAATTTTACCTCATCTTGGGAGTTCAGAAACTGAAATTAGCCCCAAAGTGGCCTCTGAGGGGCACCAAATCAGCACAATCTCACAACTTGCCAAGTTTGTAAGGGACTGACTGGACAGTTCACTAATTTGGAATTGATATTACAGCTTTGGTTTTACAGTGGAGACTATCAGCAAGAGAAGATGGCAGTCAGCTGAAGTATTTTGAATTAGCCAGCCAAGGGCTTCTCTGGACTCACACTCCAGTCAGCTTTCTGGGGCTAGCACAGATCATCCCGAAGAGCTGGCTGGAGATAATGGAGTGGTCTCTCCCCATAGGGCTTACCAATGCTACTGCTCATCAAGCGATCAAAGACGTCAAAATCCATTACCTACGAGGTCCATACTCGGTGTGCACACCCCACTACCAGCACAATTACACTTTAAGTCTGGGAACTTAGCTGATAGTTCTCTAGAAGAATATCCCATGAGATGCAACGGGGCAGCACAGTGCTGCACCAGAATTTTACTGACTTGCTGCTTTGTTAAACTGCTTCTCCTCACACTGCTTCTCTAAGACTTAGCATCCCAGCTGCGCCACTCAAAGACCATATTCTCATCAAAAGAAAGTAACCATGGAATTCACTACCTGGAAACTCCCCAGGACTATCCAGTTAGTGATTAGTTGTCAGCCTTTAACACAGAGATGACACTTTTCATGTCGGTAACTTCAAAAACTGCATAAAATACTATGATCGCAAACTCCCAACGGCATTTAAAAACAAAAATCATTGCCCTTGCAAAGCATCCCCACCTTGTTCAGTGCTCCACACTGCTAGTATTATTCCTGATAACACTCACTGTTCTCTTCTTTCTCCCAGACTCGCCAACAAATATCCAGAATACACAACCTAATTTACATTAGCAAATACTAAACATGACACACACCTACTCACTGAAACATTTATCAATGACCTGATGCACAGCAATGAACAATGCTGTTTGCAGTCCTTCTCCTCCAAGCCTAGCGTAAAAATGCAAGTAATCCTTCTCAGTCCAGGCTCCCATTGCTATGGAATAAGCTTTCAGATTTCCCAGAATCTTGGCTGGCTGAAGCTGAATGAAATACGATTAGCAAATGGCATTTGATTCAGTATTCACCACTACAGGTGGGTTTTTCGAAGGGTTCTCCAGTAATATTTTTAAGCATCACACAATTTTATTAATCATGCTGGATAACAACGAACACGTCAGTTAAGATCATGTGTACATCTACAGCCATTCTTCCTCGTGCACAGCGCATACCCAAGGGACTGACAGGTGAACTTCACCATCCAGAGGAAAAGAGCTGCTGCCCAGTGGCCCAATGAAGCTCAGCGACCAAGCGCACAGCTACCATCCCCACTGAGCCAAGCTCCGGAATCCCTAAGAATACGTCCTCTCCTTTTCTAACTAACTGGCCCATTACTTCACCCTTTGCAAACCAGCACAGGACACAGAATGGATTACAAAATCCTTGCTAACCAGTTCTCAGCCCACCTCCACACCGTGAGTCATAAGTAACAGAGAAAGCTGCATGAGAGAAAGAGCTATGCTCTATGCAGCATAACTAACAGTTTGATGAAACTAGCAATAATTAAAAATCAGTAGCAATATTCTATTTATTTACACATGTATTGCTACAAATAGGCAACTGACTGTAAAGAAAATTCAGCCTACCTTTGGCAACACTTTAAACAAACAACTTAAGATGACTGACATTTTCAAGCTCCTGATTCTGTTTTGTTCCATTTCCCTTTCCCCACCAAACGGCTTCAAAGGACAAAAGATCAGGTATAACTAAATTAAGAACAATTCATCAGGAAAAATAAGAAGTAGCCTCAACCAACATTTCTTAAGTATGCATTTCAAAAAGCCACAGCACCAATTTAAAGGATCCAATTCATTAGCACCCACGAAGGGCAGAGACTGGTAATGTAACCAAGCACACAAATACAGATGAGGTAATAGGAAAGCTACTGAACTGAAACATGCAGCCAATTGAGTCATTTGAGGATGACTCCCATGAAATCAGACTCCATAAGAAGAAAACCTCCTATTTTACCCACATCAAAGGAGGAATGTACTTTTGATACATGGATTAGTTATTGCTATAAAAAGTTACTCAAGCAGATCCACCTGGCTTCAAACACCAGAGCTACGGAGTTAAATTTAAAATGTACTAGACCAACACCTTCAAAATGAGACATGGTTTTCCAAATGAATGACCTGTCTCAGATACACTTGGAAATCTAAATTAAAGTTGGAGATGAACACAGCAAACACACGATAGTCTCCTTTGTAATTGCAAATGCAACACTGGAAATTGCACAGATATAAATATTTTTAATTTTTAGTACAGAACATCCTCTTCTTTAATACATATTTCAGACGTTAAAGTGAGGAACATGAAAAGCAAATACAAGCTTACAATTTGGCCCCTAATTTGTAGCAATGGAGATTCAGTGTGGGGGAGTGTGGAGTTAGAGCAAAACTGCCCCACAGTAGCAGCACTCACCGAGTAGCTCAGCTCTTCATAAAGAAAGAAAAGAAATTCAACCAGAGCAATTGAGGTGTTTCAGGTTAAATCGGATTTACACAACTGCAAGAGTAAATCAAACTGCTGGGAACTGAAAGGACGGGCAAGTCACATGCACAATTTGACTGACCTGTATTAATTATTACACATGCACACAAGTGTTCACCTCAGGCTAAGAAAGACATCTGATTCAGAGTGACAAACAAATCAATGTTAGCTATGGTAACAGTTCACAGTACATTGTATTAAAGCTGGTCTTCACACCTCTAATCAAATATTCATCCTATGAACTAAGATTTGTGAATGTATGCCTTGGTATTATAACAATTGTTGAGAGAAGAGCAGGGATGGAGAAAACAGGTGACCAGATAATTAGTGCACGCAGGAAAAAGATGAGGAGGAACATATGAAAGAGACCAAGAAATAATGTGAGGAAAACTCAGAAACTGGGAGTATTCTGACTGAGAGCCTGTGGTAGACACTGCAGGGTAGACAACACACAAGCAGCAGGAAAAAATGGAATGGGTCTGAGAAGTGCAATATTTAAAGAGTGCGACCAAGTGAGAAAAACCTAATAAATAATCAGGAAGGGAACAAAAAAATTGGAGATGGAACAGGACACACAGATGACGCAGGATTGAAGCTAGAGAGACATACTTTGGAAGGAGGGAGCAAGGAGAGAGAAAACAGTTTAATCTAGATAGAGGACTACTTTTGCATACTTAAGTTGCACTTTTCCAGAGACACCTAACAAAGGGAGTCTTGCCCAGCCCTCTCCTAACCAACTCGTACAGCTAAAATATCAGACAGGGCTTTCCCAATTTCTCCTGAGTGACCTCCAGACCCTGTGAGGAGAGTTGATGCTGGAGAGACTGTAACACCTTCTCAGAAGCTGAGGAGGCACACAAGGACTTCACAGCCCAGCCTTCTAGCAGGGGACTCTGCCCATCCCCTGGGTACCTCTCTGTGCCCAGATGATGCCAGTTTGTCCTGGCTTTCTCTCCAGTTAAAGTGCACTTAAAGAGATCTCAAGTATTTCTAATAGGTATATACATAAACCTCTGAATTTCTGTGGTTAGATTCCAACACATTCAGCTCACGAAGTCAGGAGCTTTTGAATAACCTCCACAGCCATGCGGGAATTAATGATCTCCGTTATAATTAAGAAGCCATTCATCACCATTTTTCAATCACTTCACATATGGAACCTAATACTTTCTCTGCGAACAACATTTGACAGCCTGACTTTCAATCTTTTCATCCAGTTGTTGCCTGACTACATTTGTAAAGCACTTCCCCTCATGCTTCAGGAAAGGACACGAAAGCCACCCGACCTAAGAAAACCAGAGATACACCTCTTTCTCTGCACAAAATTAAATATTCTGCCTCCCTCTACTGGCCCTGCATTAAACCAAACCAGGAGGAGAACAAGAAAAACTAGAAAGCTGGTGTTTATTGGTATCCTAGAGAATCCTATACAGAGGTCAATGCTGAAATAGCTGAGGTTACTACTTCTCTTTAGTTTCTAAACAAGTATTACAACAGAGAATACTAAGGGTCTTTCTGAACACAGCACAAGACCCATTTAAAGTTATTATAGGTACATGGCACCAAATTAATGATCTCTTGGTGAAATTTTCTACTAAAATAATTTCTCCATTAAAAATACAAGAGAATATTAATGAACTTTGTGTTAATATAACTTCAGCTTATTTTATACCAAATCAGATTTAAGCATTCCTGCTTTCTACCAGCCAGACCAAGTTAAAATTGAGCTGGATGGTTTTACTTACAAATAACTTATTTATAATACAGGCTATTTTTTAAATTAAAATGACAGGCAATCAAAATTTGTGATTCAAGGAACTTCTGGTTTGCAATTTGATCTGTCAAAATACATTTAGTAATGTAAGCAAGCTGTCACTATATAAAATACAGGAAGAGAGAAAAGAATGAGATGTCTTTTGCATATTCTTTAGATGATAGCTGCACAAATTTAAATTATTGTTTACTGAATTCTGCTTTTCTCGAATTACATAATTCAGCACGTAAAGCACTCTGCTTTCTAAGATGGACTTGAAATAGTTCACAGTGCTACAGAACAAACTTCTATCTTGTTACTCCAAATAAGTCAAAATCACAAGAGTGAGAGAAAAGTGTGCCTAGAAGCCATGTCTGCCATCAGGCCACCACCCTGGCTTGTCTCTTACTGCTTTTCTTCACCGGAGTATTTTATTTAAATTTGGGTAAAAAAGTCTCATTAAAATGAAACCAGTTAGCCATATATATATATATCTTACGAACTACAAGTACAGCACAGTGTACTGCTTCCATCACGGATCCAACAGGACACGTGATCCTCTCTCAACGGAGCCGTAGCCAGTCACGCTTCTGACCTAAACGCGAATGACTCTGCAGTAAATTTTGCTTTCTATGGTAATACCCATGGGTATGCAAAACATACATCACCACCAGGGATAAGGGTCAACTGCCTAACGAGGCACACAGTAAGCTCTGAAGTCGTCCATTGGCTCCTCCACATTTGCTCTACCCACCCAGCAGCCCCAACGCCGCGGGTGCCGCGCAGGGCATCGAAGCCCAAGCCAGGCACGGGCTTCCGAAGCTGCCCAAAGGCCGTTCCTCTGCCCTGCGTGGCGCAGACACCACAAGCCAGCGCAGGTCAAAAACCCGGCCCCGATCGGCTCCCTGCGGGGTCTGCAAAACTTGTAGGCGCTGAACACACAGAGTCTTTAGCGTACAAGTTTTTAAACAGCGCCCATTTTTCCTCTGTCGAAGCAGACCAAACCATGACAGACATTTCTTCAGAAAATAAGGGTTCCCATTTATCAGCCCTGTAATTTCCTAACTAACTGAAGTTACCCCTAGGCGTGGAATTGTCAGGCCATATTAAAAAAAAGTTCCCAGCGTGACAACAGCAGAAACATACCATGAAATTCTACATAAATCAGTTGAAGAATCACTTATATTTCAAAATGTTAGAATTAATGCTAACACAACTCCAAGAAACTTCAATTTGCCACTAAAAAACATACTTTAAAAGGAAAAATATTTTAATGACTTTTCCATACTCACTTGATACAGATTTTAGTACTACAGGATATCACAATGCTAATGCTGTACATTAAAGCATATTATAAAGCTTTATGGCACATAACATTACATTGCAAGTATATATTGTCATCAGAAAAACCCAGAACAATTAACATTATTAATAATATTAATGTTAATAATATAGTATTTTAACATTAAATATTAACATTATTAATAATAATGTTCTAAATATATAAAAACGAGAGAGTAGTCTACAGAAAATCTAGTTTCTGGGGACTTCAGTGAGCAGAACTCTCTTGACATTTTGAGGCGGAGGGGGAGGTGTGCATTTTTAAATATTCCATCACATTACCTGTTCTTTTTTTAAAGTTCAAAGAGGAGAAAATAGATTTTTCGCACCGTTAGCATAATAGTTTTGCTGAGTCTTTAGGACTTCACTACATACTCAGCAGCTGCGCTTCTCAAGCTACCCTAAGCAACCACCCTCTCCTGTGCACCCAGTTCTACTACGCTCTGCAGACACTGGAAACAGGGAACTGTTACAGAAAAGAAAAAAGAAATTATTTTACCCTCTCCTGTTTGTTTCATTATATCCCACACAGGGGTTCCTACTACTGCCGTTACACAGGAAATAGTACAAAAGGCAAGAATATAAGGCCAGGGGGAAGAAGACCAGTTGTGCCTGCTGTTGATCAAATATCGCCTGAAAAGCACAATTACCAGGAAATTTAAAGTTGTACATCCTACAGCACAAGCTCATTCCTGCATCCTCTGTATAGTGCTAGTACATTTATACTGAGCAATAAAAACACGTCTCAATCCATTCCAAAGCAACTGAAGCTAACAGGAGTCATTCACCAAACGCAAGTGGCTTTGGATTAGATCTTCAAGCAAGCAGTGACTAAGTTTTAGGTGCCCGGAAATACACACATCGGGATTTTCAGAGACATAAACTGAAAATTAGCACTAGGTAAATAAGCTATATTAATAATAAAAAATATCTCACTTAAAGAGATGTAATATACAAACCTACATACAGCCTTCAAAAACCTGCATGCACATGCATGGATATTAGGCAATGAATTGCATTACTTTAAAACTTCAGCTATCTCAGATGTTACTAGTGCATTTTAAACATAATGCCCCATTAATTTAAGTATGAAATAGTACCTGAAATTTGTAAAAACACATTCATATATAGGATGAAAACACATATTCCTTTCAGTCAATAGGTTTTAACATAACAAATGAGGTTGGGATGCTCGGACCATCAGAATTTACAGTCAAATCCTCTAAATACTTAAATACATACAAAATTCAAGTAGTCTCATTTAAAAGGAGACTGCGGTATATGCTTAAGTGTTAATGGCACCGAGGACTCAATTATCAAGCTGATGTTAAGAAAAAGAGTAGGTGAGAAGACGACATACACCTACACAGTGCATGACAGCCAATAACTTTCACGCTAGGTTTAAGTAAAACAAAGAGGCACTTTTAAATGCTTACAGAATTCAAGTTTCACAGTAACAGACAAACCCTTAACTAAACTACATTAGCACATGCCACTACAGTAAGATTCTTTTAATAATTTTTTTTACATGCACCTCAAAGCTCCTACAGGCATTTTTGTGAAAAGACCATGCTTTTTTTACTGTACCTGAACACTTCTGTACCTGTCACGCTGCATGTTAATGAAAAAATAAGACAGGGAACATTAGGTTATTTTCACACGTCCTTTCTAAAGGTATAATTTCTATTCATTTTTATGTACGACATTACATGCAGTTTCACTTCAGCAGAACCAACAAAAGCACTTCAGCCTATCTTTAGAAGACAACTTTGCCAAGTCAAATAAAAAGGTTTCACTGTGCTGGAAGAAAGGGCTAAATAAACAAAGTGCAATATTTCTCCTCTTTCTCATGCATTCCCTCTGAAAGCCCACAACCACAGGTGTTGATCAAGAGGCTTGAGGGAAGTGGGTTTGGTTTTGCTAATACTCCTCATCTTAACTCCACAGAAAGGAGTTACGCACTACTAACAATGCTCTGGGAAGACAATTGCATATGCTGTCTACAGCTCCCAGCGAGAAGAATTCCCACTTCCAGCATCCCCCACACGAAAGCACACAGTTAAACACAGCACAAACGCCGAAGAATTCGCTTGGGCTTTCTGCGAAGTAAAGCTGAAGAGGCCTGGCAGACATCCTGGCAGACATCCCACGGCAAGGGTGCCGCGCGGACACACAGAGCTGAGGCGACGGCAGCATACCCGGCTGGGCAAGCTGGGCTTTGCCTGTTCCCAGGTGCCACTGACACCACTGGAAGCCAGTCATGTCTAAGGAAAAGCGCAGCCTGGCCACCTGACTTCAAATCGGGTGCGAGGGCTTAACTGAAATACTGCCCACATTAACGAAAACAACTCCTTGCACTAGCACACACGCACACCGAAAATACTTACGTCGTTTCTGGGAAACCGCCTGTAAACAAGCGGTGACAATGTCGCAGTGCTTCTGGACGTTACGTACAAGCCTGTCTTTCTGCTTCAGAAGGCGAAGCAGCTTTGCTGATTGAACAGAAATTCTGTAATTCAGTTCTCGTTTTATAGTCGTTAATTCATCGACATCTGCCAATAAGCACAGAAACTAACTTCAGGTCAAAATAATCACAAACAGCTTACTGTAGTTGACACGCAAAGAGATTATTTGCCCCATGGACATTTACTTTTACAAACTTTTTTATAAATTACAATTTCTATTGACTGGGACAATTCCCAGTTATAAACATTTTCAGGATCTGAGCCAAAGTCTTTAATTTTCTCTTAAACTAAACAACTTATTGCACAGTGTATGAATCTTAATAACTACACTGTTACAAACTGGAAACCTCATGACAGATGTAGCCAGAATATACCTATAGTAGTGCAACCCGGGGGTGTAATTTAAATACAGCACCTTCCAGAAGCCGTCTGTGGAAAATGTGCACGGGGAATAAGCAAACGGTAACAGACCAAGGAACATGTTCAAGAAGCTGCCTGCAAAGCTAGAAACGCAACCACAGCATGAGCTCTAAGTGGGAAACTCTTTCCACTAAGATGCAAACAAGGTGGCTTGTCACGGCCTCAGCTATTTCCACTGGTCAGTCACAGTGTCACCAGCTCCCCTCAGCTCACCAAAATGTCTCAGCTTATGTCTAACACTCCTGTTGTCCTTTACGCGGTAAGCTTCAGGGAGTTGTTGGGCAGATGTCTTGAGTCTATTATATTTATTTTGAGTCCTCTGCCCTGTTCTCAGGGGCACACTCCCTCAGTGAAAGCTTGGGTCTTGCCCATGAGATGCTGGCCACCTCTTCAGCCCTGTCATAGCCTGGTCCAGCTGGCCATCAGCACCTGAACAGCTGTCTGTTCCCTGAGGCGAAGTCTTCAAACCCTATCACTTCCCATCCAACCATGCCCCCTGACACTGGAAGAAAAATCAATCCAAAAAATCCATACTTTGGTAACCTGATCCAATGAGAAAAATATTCATGCATCCAGGAAAAGCTACTACCAGCGGGATGGTAAACAGTTCCACTCATATGGCAAAGCTTTTTCAACAGTTCTGGAGAGCTCAAATAAAGGGACAAGTTAGGCTGAAAAGACCATCAATCATGGGAATGTATAGAGCAAGGAACGACTGCGGGGGAGGGGGGGGAGCCACTGGTAAAACAGTCCTGTACTCCTGTATTTTGTAGCTTCCACCCTGTTTCAGCACCTGCTGCTCAGCCGGCACTCCCAATCGCTTGTACCAGGCAAGGTGATTTAAACCACATCCATGGATTTTGAGAGCCAAAAAATTAGGTTGCATTCCTACTGACTCGTACAGTCACCACAGAAGTAGTGAGCTGAATTTTATTCTTTCCCGCTCATGTCAGTCAGTTGTCCCTGTAAAGACAATTAACTTTGCAGCAGAGTGAACAAGTTAAAATTCTGCAAAATACCTTCCTGAACGAGAAACTTTTTTGCGGGGTCCCGGATTGCCACAGGACACAGGGCAGAACCCATAACATCCGACGGCACGTCACCTCGCCAGGCAGCCAAACACGGCCGCAGAACGCTGTTCGCATGGGTCCCAGAAGCGGGCACGTTCATTCACCTCTCGCTTTCTTTCCTCGTCAGAACCAGTAAGGATCTAAGCTCAGGCAGGAGACGAGAGGCCCCTGCGCAGCCCCCCTCGCAGAGCCAGCCCGGCAGCCGCAGGCCTCTCCTTTCACAGACAGGCAGCGTCCCGGCCCCTTCACTCTCATAAGAATTCTTTGCTGGTTTCGTTGGGATTTTGGTTGGCTGACTAATGCGTTTATATTTTTTTATTACACCTTTCCCCCCCCCCAGGAACGCGTGCTTACCTGCAAATAATCTTTACAACTGCCAGGCTTGGTTTAAGCCCACCAGAGCCACCAGGGCCTGGAAAAAACCAGCTGCCTCCTACGACACAGCGCGCGTAGCGAGGAAAAAGAGGGGCTCAAAGGCAGGGAGGGGGAAACCGGCCGCCACCCGATCCGTCGCCGGAAGCAATGAGGAAAAGCACCGGGCTCGGAGAAGCAGCGCAGCTCCCGCCACCTGCCGCCGCCCCCCCGGCACCCGGCGCGGGGCGGGGGGCGAACGGCACCGGCGGCAGCGGGCGGGCCGTACCTTTTCGCCGCAGGTACCCGACCCGGCTCGGCCGCCGCCGGAGGACGCGGGAGCGGG
>Ga0065711_1049299_pt1 | contig 11371 bp, 6 predicted proteins | sample Hoacrofraction12_FD_59098 | JGI IMG/M metagenome (GOLD analysis project Ga0065711, IMG submission 59098) | Hoatzin crop microbial communities from Cojedes, Venezuela - Epithelial fraction 12 v2 (version 2) | ecosystem: Host-associated > Birds > Digestive system > Esophagus > Crop | place... | reverse complement strand
TTTTTTTTTTTTTTTTTTTTTTTTTCTTGGGCGGTTCTGAGAGTAGCTCTCTTCCTATGTACCTTCTCAAAAGTTGAGTAGATTTCTCAGATATTGCTGCAGTTGTTCTTGGCATGGATGAGTTGACCGAAGCTTCAGCCTTGGTACACGGTGCTTTTTAGACAACACTAATAAGCTAATCCTTAATTAACACTGACTTGTGTTATCAAGGATTAGCTCCTTCCGAGAGATGAGTGTAGTGGTGGTTCATTGGTTCCCTACAACTTGAACTGCCATGAAATGTGCAAATGTTAAAAAGCTGACTATGAGTTCTGGCCCGTGTGACTGAAGTTTAAGGGGATGGCTGAAAAGTTGTCATGACTTTATTCAGTGTTGGCAAAGGTACAGTGCAAAAATGAACACCTTACTGCTGCTAAGAGGAGTTAGGTTTTTTTGTAGCAGTGTCCTGAACTTTGTATTCTCGTTTATTTGAATAGTTTCATAGCTACCTTTGAGAAAGAAAACAGTATTTCCTTTTGGTATAAATCTAAAGATGACTTTGCTTCTCTTAAATCAGATGACTGTGAAGGAGCAGCAAGAGTGGAAAATTCCTCCATGCATTTCAAACTGGAAAAATGCAAAGGTAATTAAGTTGTCATAAGTTCATCTTTCTAATGTTGCACCCTGCTAGGAGACTTCTGTGAATGATTTAAGCTTGAATAATACTGGTTTTAAACCTCTAGAGTTAGGTAAACTGGCTGCTTCCAGCACAGAGAACACATGATTACATAACTCAGTTTTTCTGTCTGTGGCATGTAAGGGTTGTTAAATTGACAGGAGTACAGCACTGAGAGAATGTATTGCTTCATGGCAGAGATGATGGATTTTTGAGAGGAAAAAATGGCATTAGTTAAAAAATCCCTATAGTAGTGCAGTATGTAGAGCCTGAAACTAAAGTCTCTGGAGCTCACAAAGTAAAGCTATCTAAACTGAAAAAGGGAAGGATAATTCATAGAGAACCTAGCATGTTTCTTTTTAATACTGCAGCCCAAAATTCTGGGTACTTCTCCTTGTTGCATTCTTTCACTGATTCATTTTGATCACTGGTGAGGTTAGCTGGTTTTGTTCGTTGTTTCAGTAGGTATGTCCTGTCCCTTTGATTTTTATCAGCCAGTAAGGTTATGTTCAGAGAGAAGGGATAATTTGTAGTTTGCTGCAGTAACTGGTCTAATTGTGCTCAAACTTAGCAAGCTGTTGGGGTGAGGCAGCCTCTTCAAATGGAGGAAGGAAAAGCGGCATGTTTGGATGTTATTTTTTTTCTACCCCAACACAGCTGTATAACTGGGACTGCTAATTAGTAGATCAAATTTTAGGTTACAGATGCTAAAACCAAAGCAAAAATTTTTTAGAGCTTGCTAAAGGATCTTAAAATATGATCTATAAATAATTTTAGGTTTCTGCTTTTGAAAGCAAAATTGGCATTTAGTGTCTCTGACTTTTGCTGGCAGCCTTGCCCCTTACTTTCTCATTTTGAATCAGCTAACTCTTCACAGGTGTGAAAACAGTTTAGGGAAAACAATTTTTAAGCACAAATGGTAAAACAGCTTAGGGACTGGGATAGCTGCTGTCTAGTTCCTAAAACAAAGCAAAAAGTGGACCTTATCAATCAGAAACTGTCGTTCATACTAAGATATAACTTCAAGGGAAATTGTGATTTGGATTTGGGAGGGAATGTGGAATTGGAGCGAAGCTTAGTATTACCTGTTACAAATTTGAAGTATGTATAAAGGAGGTCCATTGAGGCATATTAATGATGGGCTGTGAGTTTGGTGTGTGTTTTTTGTTTTCTCACACAGTAAATGGAATAATGTTTGTTACGTCAACTGATGTTAGTTTCTGTGATTAACTGCCTCTGTTTCCACTGTAGGGATACACTATTCCATTAGATAAGCGTCTGGCTGCAGATGGCAGAGGACTGCAGACTGTTCACATCAATGAAAACTTTGCCAAGCTTGCTGAGGCTCTCTATATAGCTGACAGAAAGGTCAGGTGGTTGTTCAAAATGTTTTGTTCCATGTGGCTTTACCTTCTTTGTATGTTTGTTTCCTTGGGAAAATCAACTGTGAGTAGGATATAGCTTTTTGATTTGTCCTGCTTCTTGGCTAACAGAAGACATAAGGTCTTATCCCCAATATCTTTAAATCAGTGGCTTGGTGTGGGTTAAATTATTGGACGTCATGGGTCTTGTTTCTCAGCTTTAACTGCTGTGGCTGTCTAGCTTTGAACTTCCTCTTTGTGGCTTGGTTCATGTCCCGTTTACTGGATAACTCCTTGACAGAAGATCTTGCCTCCCAGGTGCTAGCTTTCTGTCTTTTTAACTATGTCTTATGCGTGCAGGCTCGTGAGGCAGTCGAGATGCGTGCCCAGGTGGAGAGGAAGATGGCTCAGAAAGAAAAGGAGAAACATGAGGAAAAGCTCCGAGAAATGGCTCAGAAAGCCAGGGAGAGGAGAGCAGGGATCAAAACCCATGTTGAAAAAGGTATGTTTCTTTGTTATTAAGGTGCTGTGGGTTTTTTTAGCACTCTGAAGTGTGGGTTTGCAGAAATAACCTGAGAACTTAAAACACCTAAATATTAACTGTAATACCTGTTCTTCATGTCTGTACTTGATCAGCCAGTGAATTCGGTTAATTCACTGGCTGGTTTGATAGGATCTGGATTTGAACCTCACAGCAGTATGTGAGTGTATACAGGTTTAAGACACTGTTCAGAATCACTGTAAGTAATGGCTTTCATGGACTGCTCTAAACTAATGAGGTTTTTTTTATAGAAAAGGCTTATTGCAGATGAAGAGCAACTTTGTTTACAAGAACTAAACCATCTTTAAGTTTGCAAAGATGATAAATACAATATTGTGTATCTTACACTGTTACAGCTGGTCTAGCGGAACTGTTGTTCTGTTGGCCACTAGGCCCAGAAACTGCTAACTTAACCAAATCACAATCATTGTGATAAGTCTTACATTTTGATTGAAATGACACTTCAAAGGTCAAGATGCTAAATTTGCAGAGCCGTTGTGATCTCTCTAAAAGGTGGACGATATGGTCATGTAATGCCAAATCCTGCAGCTGGGATGCACTAACCTCTTGCCAACAGGCTGGGGACTGGCCAGCTGGAGAGCCACTCAGTTGAAAACGGCCCGGGAGTCCTGGTGAACAATATGCTAAACGTCAGCCAGCAGTGTGCCCTGGCAGTAATAACGCGAAGGGCACACTAAGCTGCATCCACAGGACTGTAACCAGTAGGTCAATGGAAATAATAATTTCCTTTCACTGGTGACCTGTTAGACTGTATTGGGAATGCTGTGTGCAGTGGTGGGTCCCCAGGTACAAGACAGATGTAGATAAACTGGAATGAGCTCAGTGAAGGGCCATCAAAATGGTCCAGGGGGCTAGAGTACCTGCCTAGTCAGGAGATGCTGAGAGAATGAAGCTTGTTCTGCCAGGAGTTGATGTAGCTTTGGGGGGATCTAATGGAAGCTTTCCCATATCTACAAGGAGATCATCAGAGCTCTTCACTAAGCTGTATAGTGGAAGAATGAGACAGCGGTCAAAAGTTGGAGTGGGAGATTCCAACTACATGTGAGGAGAAAAACTTTCACCATGAGGACAAGCAGCAGTGGAACAGGTTGCCCAGGGAGGCTGGCAACCTCTGTCCTTGGAGGTTTTCCCCACCTGAGCAACCTGGTTTGAATTCAGCACTGATCCTGCTTTCAGCAGGAGGTTGAACCAGAGACTCCCTTCCAAGCTGAGTCATTCTCTGATACTGAGTCACAGAATGTCCTTCAAACCACTTGGATGCCTGCGTGTTTGAACAGTACTTTTACACTTAAAAGTATGATACGATGATCTGTGGGTGTTTTAGGATATTAATTCCTAGATGCACAAGCTTTCTAAGCTCTTGACAGTTGAGAAAACGCAGTTGTTAGGTGTCTGCTGTAACTCTCTTGTCAAGGACAGTTCATGGTTTGTGGCGTAAGAAAGCTGTGGTTTTCCATGTGTTCAGTTTATTTGAAGTGTAACGTTTTAAATAGTGCAAAGGGTCACTTCTCTTCTGTAAAAGAATACTGAATTGAATCACTGTGCCAGTGTCTGTGGTGGTGTAGTTAATTCAAACTTCAAGTATTTGTCTATAATGAGCAATCTTGTGTTTGTTCAGAGGATGGAGAAGCTAGAGAAAGAGATGAAATCAGACATGACAGGCGCAAAGAGAGACAGCATGACAGAAATCTCTCCAGGGCAGCCCCTGACAAAAGGTGAGTCACAAAAGCAAGCTGCTTTATTCCTGCACTGGCACAGGCTTCCCTACTAGAGAAACTCTTACACTGGGCTTCCTTTTGCTTGATGCAAGTGCCTGAATTTTACCTTGTGGAGATACTTGCTGGTATGAAGCACGGTTCATTCGTTGTATGAAATGGTATTGCTGTGTTAGTGTAGTGCAGTATGCTCTTCTAAATTTAGAAGTGAATGGAGGAGGGGGAGGGTTGTTGGTTTCGGGTGGGTTTTCTTCTTTAGCAGAACAGTATATTCAGATTCAGTTAACATGTTGACAGCAGAGGTTGAAACCTGGATCTTATAACTTCAGTGAGATCAGAGTATCGTTAGTGGCTTTGTTTCTTGAAGCTGTTTGTTTGAAGTAAGCTTAGATTTATGAGTGTAGGCTGAATGATCTTGTTTGCCCAAGCCAGTGAGATTTCTGAGCACAAATGCTTTCTGGAGGCTTAAAATCTGTAATATCTTAAAATTGGATTGCTTGGCCTTTCCAGAATACCATTACACTGTTCTTGCAAAAAAATAAATACGACATTTTAGACCAAGTCAGCTTGATGTAAATTGCAGATAGTGAAAAGCAAATTTAAATGTCATGTCCAGCTGAATGTAACTTCCTCAAATGTTTCCTTTACCAGGAGACAAATTTTAAATGTTACCTAGCAAGGAAGGGCAAGTCAAAATCTGGCTCCTGAGGCAAATTGTCAGCAACTAATACAGGATCAGGTTGCAGTTGAGCATGTTGACAAATATGGTTTACTGACCTAATAAAACTTGAAATTTTTAATTCAGGTCAAAGCTGCAGAGAAATGAGAACAGAGATATCAGTGAAGTCATTGCCCTCGGGGTACCCAACCCCAGGCCATCCAATGAAATCCAGTATGACCAGAGGCTGTTCAACCAGAGCAAGGTAAAAATACCTTTTCACAGCTGTGTAGCTTTCTGTGAGAACATGCTCGTCCTTCCTTCGTAGGTATGGGTAGAATACTCAAGGGACACGGTTCTCAGGGTTGGTGTGGATATGCTCTGAAAGAACTCTCTGCATAACTGGTTAGGAAGCTATGGATCTCCTTTATCCATAGCTGATGCAACAAAAATGGAGTATTTTGAATGTGTAACTGGATTAAAGTGGGTTTACTGTGGTTTTTCTTGCTATTTTGCCTTCAAGCTGCAGTGACCTAATTTTGTTCTTTTGTACAAATATACTGAGTGAATAATAAAGGAACTCTGCTCTGAGAGAGAAGCAAGTAAATAATTTCTATTCACATTATTGCTTATGTTAAAAATTCTTCTGAAGATATAAATAGTTAACAGCAACAGTTCTTTTCCCTGAGCTTTATGCTATTCAGAGATGGAAAAGTAGATTAGGCTTCAGAAAGTCCCTGAATAGACCTGCATTTTGTCAGTCATTCTTTTTCACATCTCCAGTGAAAGACTTGCAGGAAAGCTGATGAATCAAAAGTGAACAAGCAGGCACTTCTACTTTGACAGCTTACATAAGCCTCTGTGATTTGGATCAGTCAGCTTACATCGTGTTTTTCCAGAAATTAAGTAATACACATTTCTGTATGGTTGTACTTGGCTATTATAGACAGCTGTATTTGCAGGGCAGACCGAAATGATCCATTCTTCTGAAATATGAATGGCCTGCAGTCCTTCCTGTTGCTTTTCAGAAGAGTAGAAGTGGCCCTGACTGAGGCTTGTAATGATTGTGTTATGTTCTCTGGACTTAATCCCAGACCCAAAGCCACTTACGTCCTAATGAAGTGCTTGAACTCATTTGAAATCAGTAGTAAATCACACAATACCATCTTCAGGTATCTGCGTGACACCATTAGTGTGTCTTGATGTTAAAATAGGTCAGCTGAAGTTTTGCAGACTCATCTGTGTTACACTGCTGCTGTTCTTTCTTTGTCACAGGGTATGGACAGTGGCTTTGCTGGAGGAGAGGATGAAATTTATAATGTTTATGACCAGCCGTGGAGAAGTGGCAAGGATATGGCCCAAAACATCTACAGGCCAAGTAAAAATGTGGATAAGGACATGTATGGTGATGACCTAGAGGCTCGAATAAAGACCAATAGGTAAGAAAATCATGTTAAGAAATACAAAGAACAAAGCTTAGAACTCTGAAGTTACAATCGACTGCCTATCACCTCTCCTCCTGCAGGTTTGTTCCTGATAAAGAGTTTTCTAACTCGGATCGTAACACCAGAGGGAGGGGCAGAGATGGACCAGTTCAATTTGAGGAGGATCCATTTGGTTTGGACAAGTTTCTGGAAGAAGCTAAGCAACACGGTGGTTCTAAACGGCCGTCGGATAGCAGCCGCCCCAAAGAACATGAGCACGACAGCAAGAAGAGGAGGAAGGACTGAATGCCTCTGCCCCTTGAGAGGTAGAGAAATGGACTGGAAGCTCGGACTTCATGCAAAAGGCATTTTTAGTTTCAGAGGCATTGTAACGCAGCAGTTCCCAACTCGTGTCGTGTGGATATATACACACAGTAATTCTTCCACATAGGACAGCTACCCCTGGAGAGTGGAGGAACGGAGACCGCTTTGAAACATTTCACAAGGGAATTATTCTTTAGTACGTGCTCTGACTTTGCTGATCCCCTGTTGCTCAGCATCTCAGGGTAAGAATGTAGCCCCTTCCTACAGCTTTAGTTTTTGTAGGTAGCTAAAGCTTTTAATTCATCTGGTAAGAGCTTTGCTGCTGTATATAATTACTGTCTTACGCTGTAATGGATGTTAGGGAGTTCATGATTCAGTGTTTCTTTAGTGTGGCTACACAGTTTATTTGAACAAGGAGGGGAAACAGCTGGATTCTGTTTTAAAACACATACTCATTCATAGTTCCTCAGTAATCTTTATTTTAGTTTCTTTACATTTAGTGAAATAAAACGTCCTTCCACCGCTCAGTCACTTTGATTCTTTCTTTGACTGTCTTCTGTGGGGCTGCTGTCTGAGAGTGAGCTGAAAACAATGGAAATTATTCAAATTAGTCAGGCAAGAAGGCTTGATATTGTTAATTTCTGATCTTCTAAAACATTCATATGGGAAGTGGAAGATGTGTTTATAACCAGTTCAGTTTTATGAGCCATAACCACAAATGCTGAGTTCCCGACAGGCACAGCAATTACTAGTTGTATCAGCAAAAGGCATCTTAAAAGCTTGTGCTTTCAAGTGGAACTAATAGGAGGTAACTGTCTAAACCTAGCCTAGAAGAAAGTGGGAGAAGTACTTATGTATTTTGCTTCTAGAGAAGCTTGCATTTTTGAAGAAACGAAGAAAGCTAACTACTGTCTGCCTTCTGCTTTTTATTTCACTGTAAAGAAGCCTCTTCGCTCTGGCATCTCTTGTGAGCGTACAGCCCTTGAAGCCTAGGCAGTTAAGTGAATGCAACTATCTTAGAGCTTCAGGAATAAAAAGCAACAAAATAATTTCCAAGAAGTTGACACTAAATACTCATCTATGCTGTTCCTAGTCCTTGTTTTGATAATTGCATATAGATAACATCCTAGTTACTTTCAGCCCAGTTTGAGGGATGAGCCTATTGCCCGGCTTGTCACAGTTGAAGACCGAAGTCGGCAAACGGCTCCTTAGTTTCTGCTTCCATTTTTGCACTACAGTGGTAACTCAGAGGTCAGTTCTTAGGAGTAGGTACTGAAGTAACCACCGACCACTGAAGACTTCTGCAGTAGTATAAACCACATCAAGCAACATACTTTTATCACAATCAGCATACTGCATCCCTGAAGTCTCTTTGCAATTCACTTTACTGTTACAATCTCCTAGCTTTGAAAGTCTCAAACCAAGAAACTAGTTGTCAGAAGGATACTGAAGAATTCTTACTCATTATTCAAAGACTGTGTTTATTACACCAGTCTGCTTGTTGCCCCTGGTTTCACTCTGGACTGCTAGGTCTGAGTAGCTAAGCCAGCTGAAGCACATGTAAGCCTACAAGAAGATGCCCTTAGTAATTTGCCCCTATTTAGTGAACATACTAGATGCAGGTTTCTAATGATATTGACATGAGACCTGTTAATTTATTAATGGCTTTGGGCAGCCATTGACTCATTGTCCTTTTATCCTTCTCTGTCAACACCGCTGCATACTAAAATGGCCATCCCACTGCTTTCCAAACATTATTTGTTCTATTTATTGGCTGCAGTGAAGCTAGATGATGCAGTTGTCTGGCTCTGACCAGTCAGTGACCCCTTTGTATCAGTACTAGACCAAAAGTTTTTAAATGATGGTGTACGCAGTCTCTTGATACCACAAACTAATGCACTGAGATTGCCGAAGTGTCATTTCTTTTCCTTTACTAACCTTTAAAATGTTAAGAGACAGCAAGTAAAAAAAAAAAAGCTACACTAAAGCTAATCTGAAGTTATCTTAAATGCATGAAAACAGGCTGCTGATTTTTCCTCTATGACATGATATACATTCTTTGTCCCCCTGCGACACAGCATCCAAACTAGATGTGAGAATCCACCTGCAGAAACCTGTGTTACAAATAATAACCAGTTCCATAGCAGTTCCTGCAGTTTTACTGCATTTATATTCCTTTAGCTTAGTACAGCAGGAGGGTTTGATCTCTGGTATGTGATCTCTGTGGTATCTATGTGATCTCAGACCCTAACAAGTCAAGTTTAGAGGGGGAATAAACAAAAGCGTTAATGATTTAAAAAACATTAAAAGCACACTAAGTGGCAAAATGCTTAATCACATTTGGAACAAGTAGGGCAGTATTTTGATGTTACTGTGTCCAACCAAAGGCAGAATGAGAGAGTTGAACTTACGTTACTTCACTAAAGGAACTGGCACATTACCTTGGCACCTTCAAGTATGTGGGAGTCCTTCTGAAGTACGTTCTGAACACCTTCTGGAGTCGAGAATTTAATCCAGCAATAACGTCTGTGAAAGCCTGTATTTTTGTCCTAGTTACCAGTTAAAAAAAAAAATCCAATTACTGTACAAAATATTCACCTAGCTTGTCAAAAACTTTCAACAGATATTCAATTTAACAATTCAGAAATTATCAGAGAAATCAGCACACCTGCTGTTTCAGAAGGCTTTTTTACACTTCAAGACGTTCACAGTGACCACAGGCAGGGGCCTGGCAGAGGCTGTTCTGCATCCTTTCTCTCAATTTGAGTCCAGCAATTGTAAAAAAAATTAAGATTTTAAGTTACAGTTGAAGACTGGAATAATACATAGCCAGCTGTTTGAAACTGCAGTAGTTATCTACTATTAAGCCAGTCACAACAGAACTGACATTTAAATGGCTGCCTGATTTGAAAATAAGCCTGCCTCAATACTTGAGAAGCAGCTGCTTAAGACACTACAAAAGCAGGCTGCAGTTCAAGATGACAAGCACTAACTGCACTGAAAAGAAAGAAAAAGTTACCTTTAAGAATAATTTGCCAGTCACAGAAGACAGTTGTCAAAGAAGAGGAGACAATGCAGAAAAGCCACGTCTACCAAAGTGCCTTTTATCCCAACTCTGATCCCTGTCAGAGTTCACAACAGTTCTGCCACAGAACTGACCGATCATCAGGCGTGACTGGGGACACATCCAAACACCGGTGAAGTTTTCACCCACAAGGTACTGTAGTCACACTGACCGGTTTCAGTGTCTCATTGATGCCTTAATTAGGGTGTCTTACGCTGCTGGCAGTTTTTCATACCTCTGGCAGTTTTAAGCATTAATGAACACTCCTAAAGCAATCACTGAATCACAACACACAGGTGTGCATCAGTTTGGTTTTAATCAGTGATGGAGGTGGGTTTATGGTAAGCTGCCAGCCTTCCCCATGACTCACCGCGTTCTGTCCTGGGCCTGAGGAACAGAGCATGACACCCAGACACCGAAGCTTCAGTGTTCAGAAATAACCAGACTGTTTCAAACTATCTTTCTCCATTTCCAAACTATTCCTCAATGACAGCGAATCCATCAGCTTGCTAACTGAAGTTCACTATACACTGTGCTTAATGTAACAGACCATTACTTCACATGGAGAAACACAAACAGGTGGGAGAACCTCTGCTCTCTCCTTCAGTGATGGCCTGCCACTTGCCTGTAACAGTGGGAGAGGAACACTTTTTTTGACTTTTCATCTCTTAAGAAACTGCACTAGACACCATTATCCCTGACCTACGTGCTCAGAAGATAAATAGCCTAACGGCAGAGGCAGGACCAGCAGACAGCCTGGGAGCAGCCCGAAGAGCCTGTGGTTTCTGTCAGCCCCGTGCTCAGGGTGGGGTATGAGCCCACAGCAGGAAGGGACTGTAGGTCTATACCCACACCTTCAGATTTTTTAAGCCAGTAAGATGAGGCACATAAACACTTTGTGAGAAGAGAGATCACCTGATGATAGAGAAGCTCAAAGCGCTTGTAGGTTAATCACTGCGAAATGGCAGCATCGACAGGATCCGAGAGATGTACTTTCTCAAGCTCCCTCAGACCCCAACCACCAAGCTCCAGCAAGGCCTACAGCGTGCCGACGAGTGGCGGCACCGGCTGGGAGAAGGAATTAAGGGCGGAGAGCACCGAAAACCCGCTAAGAGTACGAGAAGAGGCATCCAGAAAGCAGCTCCGAGGGCGCGGGGCGGGGCCCCGGCACAGCAGCAGGGCCCACCCCACCAGGGCCCGGCAAGTCCCAGCCCGGCCCGGCCCGAGACAGCACCCACAGCGGCCCAGAGGATGCGCGGGTACTCACGAACGGCAGCTGGCACCTCTGCACCGACCCGAACTGGGAGAAGTACTCCTTCAGCTCCTCTGCGGAGGAAACGCACGCCTGGTTACGCGGGCCTCGTCCCCCCGCGCAGCGCCCAGGCCCGGCCCCCGCGGCCTGTGCCGGCCCCCGCGGCGCGGCCGCCTCCTCCCACCCCAGCACCGGCGGGGGATGAGCGGGACGGGGCAGACTCACTGCTCGACACCGTCCAGGGAACCTCGGCCACGAACAAGTCGAAGAGCCGCCCGGAGCGCCGCCCCGCCGCCCGCACCGCGCCGGACGCCGCCATCTTGGAGCTGCGGCGGGAAAGGGGCGGCTGGCCACGC
>Ga0065711_1049298_pt1 | contig 11372 bp, 7 predicted proteins | sample Hoacrofraction12_FD_59098 | JGI IMG/M metagenome (GOLD analysis project Ga0065711, IMG submission 59098) | Hoatzin crop microbial communities from Cojedes, Venezuela - Epithelial fraction 12 v2 (version 2) | ecosystem: Host-associated > Birds > Digestive system > Esophagus > Crop | place... | reverse complement strand
TTTTTTTTTTTTTTTTTTTTTTTTTTTTTTTTTTTTAAATATTGTTGTGTGTATAACATGCAGAGGCCTTACTGGCTTCCACATGTGGGGCTCAATTTACTTTTGCTGTATCTATTTTTGGCTTGACACAAGAAATGTCAGTGCCACATAGTATGAGATGATGAATTGCTGTGTACTGTACATGTCCATGAGGCTTGGATATCATCTGAGTGGTGGCATCTTGCCAAATACATTTCAATTATGTTACTTCATACTCTTTTGAAAGGCCTGTTACGTAGCCTGAGACAACTACCACTATGCTGGATCTCTGCTTAAGCTATTTGTGAACTGATATCATCATGTTGCTTTGAGAACTATGCTGAAAGTTTAAGCTTCAGAATTCTGTCTGAATATTTCAAACCTTTCTCTTTACATTCTTTTAACCCAGAACCTGGACAAGATCCTTATTTACAGAAGAAAAATGTCTGTCACTTGTGCTAAGCACAGTGAGGAGAGCACTGCAGTTTTTAGAGCCATGCCAAAATAGATAGTTTTGATTTGGTATTGCCTTATCAGTTTACTTCTACAACAAATGGGAGAATACTTTCTTTTACTTTATTTTTGTAAGTGAAAATCAAGCAAATACTGTAGCACAACTTTATGTTCAAGGTTTTCTGCAAGTATAGTATATTACAGCTGTCCCTATAAAATGACTTTGTGCAAGTATAGTGTTTTATGGGGATAGCTGTAATAATATGATTTTGACTTTTTTTTTCAGAGTGGTTCAGATTTTTGGTAGCTGAACCATACACAAGTGAAACCTGAGAGAAGATTAAATATTCTTGATTGTTCCTGGGATTTAAATGCATTCCTGCTTTCACTGTGATTCTTGTTGTTTGTTATTTTTTTTTAAATGAGTCATAATGAATCATTGTAAGCTCTTTCGTGAACCCCTGAAGACAGCGATCACTACCACACACTTACCGATACAGCCGTAGTAGCTGCATTTTTACTTTTATGTGTGTATGAGCACTGCAGAATATGGTAGCTGTACTGTGCTTTCCACTCGCATTTCAAAAAACTCAAAAAACTGTAGAACACACAACGCTTAATCTTTATGGTTCAGTTACTAACTATAGGCTGGTCTGTGAAATCTGAGTGGCTTCTCTGTCGCTCATCTCCTTGGGTAAGACTTTGTGCAGAGTTCAGCCCTGAAGCCCAGCTGCTGAGAAGCTGACAGGTGCTGCAATACTTAAATGAATCCCAGAGACAAGCATGTTGCTATCAGCCTCTGGTTAATATGTAGTTTATAAACTTGAAGCTCCTCTATCTAGCTATTGAAAAAGGGAAGATTTTGTTTTCCACAATAAGTCTTGTATGTCTAGTAAGTACAATCAGATGCTGAACTGCGAAGAAAATAAAATCTGTGTCCAGCTGCTTGCTACTTGACCACTGTTTCTGCTGTACATTGAACAAGACCGGAGGTGTTGGGAGATGATGCAGGAGGAATCAAAGGCTACGTGGCGTGACACATGTGCATAAGACATAAGGTTTTCTATCACCCAGTTGTGTTTTTTTATTTCAGGGTGTTCTTGATTTTGATCTGCTCACTTTTATTGCAGCCTAAACAATGTTATTCATGGTGTTATGAGTGAGTGGGCCTATAAAAGTTTGCAACATCTTCTTACAGAGCTGTCACAGAAAGAAAAAATCAAAATGATGCATGCAGGGGTAATGCAGTAGTAGTCTGTACAGGTGTCTGACTTGTGTAGTGAAGTAAGGGGCACCAGTTGGTTGTCATCGTCTTCCTGGCTCATCAGGAATGTCAGAGGAGCACAGCTGGTCAGTGGGCTTTGTGGTTAACTGCTGACAATAGTGGGATACTGGGAGTCTGGACTGCTGGATTCTGTTCCACATCAGAAAGGGAGCTTGTTTTTTTGCGCACAGGCTCCTTTTCCAACTTGGCATCCTCTCATTTCTCAAACATGCCACCCCCCGGCCCTTCACCGACTTAGTTCTTGATCTTATTCCTGCTGCCTTGGGCTGCTCACTTGTAATCTCCTGGATACGTTGGTCCAGTTATAGCTCTTCTGCCCTGTTGCTCTGCATAATTTCTCTACGCAATACTAAAACTTCAGAGAAGAAATGATTTCCATGACTTGCATGCAAGAAGTGTATCTGCCCAGTTCTAGGAAACAGCTACATTTCTTTAAAAAGTCATCTTTGGACAGAGAAGTGGTGTAGAGTGGATGCACCTGATAAGTCAGTGTTTCTCAAATGTATAAGCAGGAGAAAGTGTCTTACAATAAAAATAATAGGTAATTTTAAAAAATAGGTGTTTTACTTAGCCCTGTGTGAAATAAACCTGTTGGTTATAGTCTTCCCCCCTACTCCATGCACTTTATGATAGAAGATTAGCAATACAGCTTTTACTTGATGCTTGTCTCCCTTGCCTGGAGACATTTAGCTCTTTAGGAACGTTTTTCTGGTGGGACTAGGAGTATGACAGTCAAACAAATCTGTTCCATTTGTCTTTTCCTTATCCCTAACTTTTTCCCTGTGTGTTGTCTAGACAGCACAGAGCAAGGAGCTACCTGAGTAAACGTAAAGGAGATGGAATCTAAACTGGGAAGATAAGGGTCAGAACAGAGATATTCTACTCACGCAGACTGCTGCTGTTGCTAGAACAGACGGTTTGATCCATAGGCAATGTGCTGCTGTATAAATGCCAGAGCCTTCAAGAAGTCTTGCAGTTGCAGGGCAGCAGTTTAGAAGTCAGACAGTTGTGGGGAGCAGGGGCCGTAGTACGGCACTTTTGTTTTGTCCCTGCCTCCAGAAAGAGGAAATCTGGGGTCTCTTGCAAATGCAACCCATCTGTTGCTTCAGTGGTGCAAAGTTCTCTCTAGATACATGCTAGACAAGTATTAAATGTATTGGGGAGCTTGAACTGCTCCTGCTTTTGTGGCTTGCTGTGCCAAATGACTTCGCAAAAAAGTTATGAAACATGACTTTCTTATTTCTGAAATCTCCAAACACTTGAAATGTCACTGTGATGTTCTGAAACAGCAAGAAACTTCCATGTATTTTAATATTTAGTGGATTTGAAGTCTTTTCCCCAATATCCTAAAGGAAATGTAATCAAGGGTTAGAGTCCCTGGGAAATTCTGAGTACTAGAGCACTTATGTCAGAATATAGGACTGTTTCTCTGGTTCAGTGCAGGCACTTAGATTTGGCTTTCCTGCGGCAGAGAATGGCTGAATCACTGGACCAAAGAAGTACTGGGAGAGTTCCTGTTGTATCCCTGTCTTGCGTGGGGATGCCCTTCCAGGTGTGGTGTCAATGGATATCTAGCCAGCGGGGCAGGGTGTGACAAGGTACCCAACACTCAGGGCGCACAGCTGTCGGGTGGAGATACCCGGAGTCAGTCTCTGGTCTGATGTGTGTATGTCAACATAATATATAAATTTTATGTGGAACAGCCTTAATATAAACAAGAAGTCTAGGTCTGAGCATCCTCTGTCCTGGCTGCCTGTTCAAAGCCTGAAAGAAGGAGGGTTTAATTCATGACCCCTACATTAAAACAGTGAAGTAAAATATGAGTAAACCAATCCTGTGGGACGAGATTGCTATTTTACACAAGTTTAGTAAAGAAACTTAAGAACCAAAGTACTGAACTCGGGAATGCTGCAACTGCTGTCTCAAATTTTTATTTTCTCCAAAACTATTTGCTGAGTTGGCAGAATGTTTCAACCAGTTAAAAAAAAATCAGGCTAAGAAGAAACAATTTTCAAAACAACATCGAGCCTTTTCAGTCCACAAATGCTGATTCTAAGAAGTTTGTGCTTACTGATTAGGAAACAACAGTGTGATTGTTTTAGTTAGCTAATTTAACTCTGGCATCCAGAAATATCTCTGTATTAGTGTTATGCTTGAATTTTTTTGACTCGGTTATCTTTACATCCACTTCTGTAATGTTTACTGTACTGCTTGCTTTGATGATGTGTTGTAGCAGGATTTGCTATGTGCAGAAACCAAGGCTGTGCTATTTAACAACCACAAGCCCATAGGTGGGTCTTCCTCCTCACTTAGCACTTCAAAGGTTTCTTCCTGGGCAAGGCACAAAGTGTTTTGTTTTGTATTGTGTTTTTTTTCCTTGCAGCCATGGATGGATTTGCTTTTTGTGAGATGTGTGCTGATCTTTCAAGTTTTCCTGTATAGGTTCTTAGTGAAAGGCTGCTGCTGAGAATGGTAAACATAAATTTGCCTGTCAGTAGTATAGCAGTATCTCCATGTCATTTGCTACTGCAGTGTTCACCTTTCTGATCACAGATGATTTACCTATAGAAAAAAAACTTTAAGATAGAAATTTCTATAAGATTGGTTGACTGGGGTGTTCATACCAACATTTGCTTGTTTGTGTTTTCCTAGGTGCGTGTTCATTTGATGTTGTGGGGTTCTTTGGTTTTGTTTTGTTTTTAATGTTCTTCCTTAGGAATTTGTGGGGCATTCTTAAAAATATAGGATACTTTAGATATAGATCTTGACTTCCTGTTATTGGAAAAACTGTTTTTGTGTTGTGCTGCTTGCAACTTTCAAATATGGTACAACCTAGACTGCAGAAAATCTGTCTGAAGTGCATCTGCTAGTAGACATGCTATAGTCATTTGAGTTTCCTTTGCTTGAACAAGCTACAGATCATCATTGCTACATACTAAAAAATTACGTTAAAGCAAAATTAGAAGTTAAAATCACTAAACCGGGGATATAGTGAGGAAAAGCTACTCATGGAGATTTCACCTCCATGAACTGCTGTCCTGTTTGCACTGTTTTCCCCACATGGTTTGAATGTCAAATGTTACTAATTCCTGCATGATAGAAAGGAGACATTTGCTTGCTTTTTTTTTTTAAATTCCATTTATGTCAATTGAGCCTTCCAAAAAAGACGACCACGGTACTATTTTATTATTTTGAGTTGTGCTATATTTAATACACACTTAGAGGTATATTTCTGCTTTCTTTTTTTAAAGAACCAAGCATGAACAATGGTATAAATCTGCCATCTAGTTAAGTGTCTGGCAATGCAAAAACTGCTGTTTGCAAGCTGTGTTACTATCTTGGCTTGAGGTAACATAATATACTGTAGCTATTGACAGATCTAAAAAAAAAAAAAAAAGTGAAAACTCAATGTAAACATGGCCTGAAGTTTAGAACAAACCTGGTTGCCCCTCAGCAGGATGGGATGGATATGTTGGGCCTGTCTGTGGAGAGGTCTGAGGAAGCAAAAAGTGTGGCACTTCTTGTTCTCTTCCTTTAGCTCCTTAAAGTAAATAGGCTTATGGTTTGCAAGCGTTCATCTGAGTAAAAGTTACCCTTGTTGTGGCCTACATAAGACTCGGTTTGGACTGCTTCCAGTGCCACTAATCCTGGTCTCTGTGAGTGCTCCAGTGCTGTCAGGCTGAGTATGCATAGGTGATGCTGCCAGCATGCTTCAACCCATGTATCCTTCCCAAACAGCTCCTGGTGCATATCCACCTCTCTGAGTGCAGTAGTAAAAAGACACGTGAACTATAAACTGCTGCTCCGGATTATATTCATATATAATCCTCCCAATATAAGCTGCAAGATTTGTTTTACTTTAAGGTATGTGCTGCTTTGGTGGGGGAGGAGGGGGGAATAGTTAGGTTTAGCTATATTGAGAGTGACCCAGTGAGACCACAAAGCAAACGTAGGAAAAGTTTCAACTCATCTGTTCCAACTCCATCTGTTTCTGAACGAGCCCTAGTTAAGGCATAAGATATATTGAATGGAAAATTCAAAATCAGATTGAAAAATATGAAACTCTTAGACTTGAGGGGTGGCAGCCAAACTATAATTAGTCATGAATTTCCTTTTTTTTTAATATTGCTTCCTTGTCTTGTTTGGAACTGGGTAATTCATCTAGGATGACTGAAACTGGAATTTGCTGGGGTATAAGTAGTGCCTGTTATGAACTGTGTAGGGAATCATTTGCAGAAGCACAGGCAGACCCTAGGAGAATGGAAGAGGACTAGTGGGTGCTTGCAGTTGTGTACAGCTGGCTCCTGTTCAATCAAGCTAGATTGCTTGGGATCAGCTCATTGGAAGCCTCTCTTCCATTGGCTTTGAACAGTACTTAAAATGCAGTAATCCCCTACTGAGTATGCTCAAAGCTTGAACAGCAGTGCAAGTTCAGAATTAAAAAGCATCTTTAAATAGATAAGGGCATGACTGGGCTTAGCTCAACTTTTCTCATGGAGTAGTCCAATGCAAATGCTTGGTTTCAAGGAGCAGGATATTTCATGTAAAATGACCGTGCTGTGTTATAGCGCAGCATGTTAGTTGTTTTAGAGATAAAATAAACATGTTAAAATAATGTTATGGCTTTGTACAAAGTAGCTTGTTTTCTTTTCAGTATCTTAAGTTTTTATAGAGAGTTTCCCAAGTGCAATGAGAACCATAGAGCTGAAGTTGTAATGACCCTTTGTGTAAGCTGGGAGCCACGCTGAGTGGACTTTTAGGACTGTCATCCATCATTATTCTGGCAAAATAGCACTGGAGCATTTCTACTTGTAAAATAGTCTCTCTCTGAAATGAGACAGAGGTATGAATATTAGTATTGGGCGGGGGAGAAGCTAAGGCTTCCCCTGGTACCCTGCGCAGGTTCTTGCAGTGATCTGCATGGACCCAAGTGGGAAGAGTTGCTTTGCAGATGGCGGGAGGGAGCCTCATGGCCTGCTGTGTGGCTCCTTCCCTTCTGGTTTTAATACTTTAACATGAACAGCCTCTTGCACTGGCAAGTGGTGCAGGAGAAACACCTGAACCATGTTCTGTAACCAGAATGGGAAGAGGAGAGAGTGCTTGTGTCTGGGACAGATGCCTGCCACTGAAGGCTTTAGATGTAAAGGCTGAAGATGGTTGCAGTTGCAAGTAATTGAAAATAGGGGTTCTTAATGGAAAACCCTAACTGTGAGCATCACTAGTACTCCACCTTTAATAACTTTAATGACTTGTATGTCATAATGAAGAGTGGCATATGCTGAACAAACATCTCCATAACATCATTCATTAAGAGACAAATCTTTCAGTATCTAATATTATGTCTTAAAGTCAAGTAAACAGTACATTTTTGTGCACAGACTGAGTTATGGAATTACTTACTACTGTATGAACATCACTTTGTGGGTGTGTGTGTGTGACACAAAGGAGCAGACAGATGATGAAGTTGACAGCATTGCTGACCAGTCTGACTAGAGCCTGAAGGTCATTTTGACCAGGGCATAAGGGAGTGCTGTATAAACACTAAACAAATGGGCACGATATCTAGAAATTTCTAACTGGGAAGGGGTAAGAGTTCCCTTCAGAAGGAAACAAGCAACGAGTCCGAGAAAGTACATAAACCGCTTTATCTGCCTTAGGGAAACAAAAATCCCCATGTGGAGCTAGCAGAGGGAGGAAAATAGAAACAAGTGGGAATATTTAGAGTGAGGTTTCTCTTTCAGTTCGCTTGTGCTCTATTTTTGCTCCTGGTATGTCACTTAAGAACCAGCAGTCACCAATAGACTGGAGCATGTAGGTACAGACAATTCACAAATGCTTCACTTGTTATAGAGCTACTCTTGGCACCCCAGGCTTGGCTGAGCGTTGCTGTCCTCAAGGACCCCACTTCTCTGTAGCTTTCTTTTCTAATTGTCTTGTTTTGAGTCTTTACCTTTATCTGTGGACACTGGAAAAATTGTGAGGTATCTGAAATAAGGCAAATCCTGCTCTGATTTTACTATCCATTCCCTTTGAAATGCATGGTCAACTGAGATGTGGTGAACTTGTCTGTTCTGACCCAGGTATTTCTGGTGTTATTTAACAACAGTGAAAACATTCCTGGTGATTGTTACTAAGCTTTTTAATTGCCACTGTGGCGCTGAACATTTTTGTGAATCATTGTTGTATGTTTGATACTCTCGGTGTCATGTTTGACAGATCTATTGGTGTGTGCTGTGACATTTCACTGAAAGAAGGCAGACGCGAGTGAACTCGCTTATCTGGAAGAGGATTTGGTTTGCTGCTTGGCTTCTGTGGATGATCAATACTTAAAAGACATCCCAGGTCAACGTACAAACTCTCAGAGCTTGGAGCCTCCTATGATGGACTGTGGCAGAGCGATCTGTGGAGGTAGCTCTTCGGTGCTGGTCTGCGCCAAGGGGTTGGTGTTAGTCATGTCATCTGCCAAGCTTAGTGTCATAGAGCAGAAAGTAGCTCCTCAGCTCTGTGATGCAGTGACTCTAATGTGGGGCCAGTTCTCAGCTGGTGGTGTACCTCCAGGCAGAGAACGAAGTTCATGTGTTTGAAAGGCTTGTTCACAAACTCACTCAGGGAAGAACTAAGTCCTCAGAACCTCCCATCATTCTTTCATGACCTTAGAAATTAATAAATAAAATAACCACATTTAACTAAAACCAGGCAGCAGAATGACACTGCCCTATTTCTCAAACTTTCTGAGAAAAAAAAAAATCATTAAGTTGGCATATTTACTTAGGATAGTTGGAAGAAGGAAACCCAAATTAAATTTAAACTCTGGTTAATTGCAAGTGCCCTGCAGCACCTCCTACCTAATGAGCAGAACAAGCTTCTGCTTTTCCAAGTGCTGCTGTAAACCACATTATTTCCTTAGGTAAAAACTTTGGTCAAGATCTCCATAATATGTGTATCCCAATGTAGAAGCTAAAACACTGATGAGTTTTTTGAGTCCTTATGATGGAAAGTAAAGCCACAGATTTAGATAGTTAACTGTGTGTGGATTTATAGCTTCAACTTTCAGAAAAATGGCCTTTGACAGCTTACACGGCAGCACTTGTGCACTTTAGGCTGAGGACTCAGTGGTCTTGCGGCAGGGAATGAAATTGAGTGATTTGAAGCCAGTATCGGTGAAGACCTTCAGCGGGATGCTGCTGGCCAAGTCAGGGACATTTGATGTGCTTCTGAGCCAGCATGTGAACGGACACAGGTTCTAACCCACTGTTTTATGGCAAATAAAGTTGGGGTGGTTGTATTTGTACCCAACTGCCCTCATAAGTCTCGTCAGCGCTAACTTTGGCCATCCAATTTTAATTTGCTGTCATGTGTCTGCCAGAGCATTGCAAGGGTGTGTGAGAGAGGATATTTTCCCTGATGACTGCTGTTGACATTTGCAGAATAGAAGTGAAGTCAGTCGCTTGTTTGTTCAAAGGTTTTAGTGCCCATAGTGGTTTTCAGCCAGCTGGGATCGCTCAGTGCCTGCAGCCCAGCAGGGACCTTCCCAGCTGCAGCATGGGAACAATTGATCAAGCTGGGTTGGTGTTTAGCTTTGTTTCTTAGACCAGGGGCATCAGTGAAACCAAAATGATTGATCTTGCTATACAATTTGGGGAAGCAAATGTGAAGGTATTCTGTTCTTCTTTGCCCTCCCCCCCCCCACCCCAAAAGGAAATAATTAAGGAAATACTCATATACACACATAGGCTTGGAGAGGCTGTGACATGGGAAAGGACTGATGGCTGTGTTTACAGAGGGCATCTTGCAACTCTGATTTTTCACTAATGGCAGCTACTGCAGATGCAAGGCAAAATTTTAGTCTTCGCTCCAAAATCTACAGGGGGTGTATATTTCAAGGCTACTGTTTGTTTGTTCTGCTATTGCACACTCAAGGTAAGGGTGTCAGAATGATACGTTTGCTGGTGGTCCTGAAAAGATCCTTGGATCTGGGCTTTGCATCTAATAGCAATGTAAATAACTTCTCTCCTAGAAGGGTGGTCATGGACTTGGATTTTCACAAGGCTGAGCAAAAACTGCATTTTATTTCCTCAGGCTGGTGTGTGCTTGGGCCTGAAAACATTACCACTGGGTGAAATTGGATTGTGGGGGCATCTGATGGAAAGAGGAGGGATTGGGGGACAAAGAGAGTAGGATTGGGCTGTGTTGTAAAGAACAGGAACAGACGTAGAACAAAGATGACACCAATAATAAACACGAGCTGAGACTGCAAAGAAACAAGGAGAGATTTGGGAAAACTGCAATGTAAAAGATGTAGTGGAAGTTACTATAGAAAAGAGGAGGTGAAGTGGAGCAAGGGAGAGAAGTGGGAGAAGGAGGAGGAAGCAATTGCTAAGTGCAGTTAATAGTAGCACCAAAGAGTTTTAATTGGAAACCTGTTATAATTAACCATAGTTCTGCTCCCATGCATTTCAGGAATGCATGTGGCAGGTAGTTTTCCTTTTGGCTGCTGCGTCACTGATGCAAAGTTTGCTGGGTTTCAAGCCAAGTGGCAGATCTGGATTTGTGTTTACCAGGCCCTGAGCAAACATGTTAACAATGTCGTTTGTCATGAGAGATGGCACTACAAACTGATTTCAGATTTTTCTGTAGCAGACGGGGAATGCACTCTGATTCTGCCCTGTCTAAAGCTGCTCATTTTAACTGTTCAAGCATGAGCTCTTGTCACCTGGCAGGAAGACATTGACCCTAGTTGGTGCTGGAGGGAGACCTTGACCTCATTGGTATGACCTGTGGGGGCTCCTTCTAAATCCCCTGGGGAACTTTCTAAGTAGGGAAGGGGTGAATCTGCAGCTTGTACATTCTTTATGTCTGGAAGGGTAAAAAACAGCCATGGAGGGTTCCTAAAATTCATTTGAACTTAGTTGTCCTTTACCTTTGTAGGATGCCAGTGCCACGTGCTGGAGAGCTGCTTTGTATGCCGGTGCTTCCTCAGAGACTCTTCTGAGCAAGTCCGGCAGTTTTTTGCATGCTGATAAGCAGGATTGCTGCGAGTGAAATGTTGTGGATGCATCTTTCAAATTCCTTGGGCACTTGACAAACAGAACAAGTTGAAACCAGTGGCTGCAATTTCAGTTAAAAATGACCACTTCCCACCCCACAGAACCCTCTGAATGTAGAAAACATGGGAATTCAGAGATCAGTGAGGGGGTGTGTTAAAGCCGAGCCCTGAGCAGTGGGAGCTGTGAAAGCTCAAGTAAAGGCAGGTGTACCAAGGCTCTGTGTTTCTGGTGGAGGCTACTGGCTCTGTATCATTAAATCACAGAAGGTTTTGGGTTGGAAGGGACATTCACAGACCATCCAGTCCAACCCCCCTGCCATGCGCAGGGACACCTTCCACTGGACCAGGTTCCTCAAAGCCTCGTCCTCAAACCTGACCTTGAACACTTCCAGGGAAGGGACATCCACAACTCCTCTGAGCAACCTGTTCCAGTGTCTCACCACCCTAACTGTAAAACATTTCTTCCTGTTGTCCAATCTAACCCTGCCCTCTTGCAGTTTCAAAGCATTGCCCCTTGTCCTGTCACTACAGGACCTGGTAAAAAGTCTCTCTCTTTCTTACCAGTGCCCT
>Ga0065711_1049293_pt1 | contig 11372 bp, 7 predicted proteins | sample Hoacrofraction12_FD_59098 | JGI IMG/M metagenome (GOLD analysis project Ga0065711, IMG submission 59098) | Hoatzin crop microbial communities from Cojedes, Venezuela - Epithelial fraction 12 v2 (version 2) | ecosystem: Host-associated > Birds > Digestive system > Esophagus > Crop | place... | reverse complement strand
ACACATAAAGTCTCGTAATGCCTTCCTTCTAAAAGGAAGAAGGTAAAGTACAAAAAGATTCTTTTGACCACCAGTCTAGTTGGCTCCCGATAAAAGAAAATTGCTTCTCTCTACAAGGAGTCCTCTTCCTTCTCTTCTTTTCCTTGCAGAGATTGTTGGGTCCTTCCCATTACCTCCTTCATTCCCCAATCCTTCCTCTCGACCGCTCAAAGCTGACGTGTGTACAGGACCCCACAGCGCCTTCGAGGCAAAGCCTGACTTCAGCCCCGCAACAAGCACTACAGCTTTCTAACACAGAAGCACTTGCTAAAGATGTTCCTAGAGAGGGTGTTCACACTGTAACGTACTTGTAAAGCCTGAGTCAGTGTGACAAATTTTAACCTCCCAACCCTATCAATATAAGTGGGAAATTATGAATAAAATATGTAAAAATTCTTTTGATACAACTACAAAGTTTTAAGTAAGGAGAAATTGTTACACTGACTTTACTGGCAAGAAGCTAAAAAGCAGATTTGGCTCCTGAGGGAGGGGATATCAGACAAGGTAGAAAAGGTTTTATGCACTTTTTTCGAAGCTTTTGACATCTCCCCACGTCAGTGGGGTCTACTGCCAACAGGAACGTGGGTACATCTCCAACGTGAACTACAAGTCTAGGGACTAATTTATTTTTTTTATTTTTTTATTTCCCCCAATGTTTCAGACCCCTCCCCCCTTTATTGAACTTATTTGTTACCCACAAAAATAAGTGATGTAGCCAGACTTACCTAATGTCCATGCAAAGTAATACTTTGGTTTTGCTGCCTGTGTTACAACATACAGGTAACCAAGTCTTGACAAGAAGGGTGTTTTATCAAGAAATTCGTTATCAATAATATACGCCATAGGAAAGTTCTTGGTGAGTGTCAAGAATAAAATGAGAGATACTAGTGTGATACACAGCTTGTACATCACTGCTCCCTAAAATCACAAACAACAATGAAACATTCATTAGAAACATTTGCTTAAGGGAAAAAAATAAAAGGCAGTGCTCATGACATACGAAAACAAAGCGTTTCAAGAAGCAATAAAGTTAGCAGTGACAAAGTTGATAATAATTGATTTAGAAGAGGTGACAAAGAAAAGGTCACAGTCAAAGTTTTGGTTTAATTTGGTTTACTGAACTACCTATACATAGGTACAAAGGACAATTAGAAGTCAAAACTGGTGACAAACTTCACAAGAGGCTCCTGCATCAGTTAGTGGAGGTCCTAAAATGAGAAACGAAACAAACAAGCAAAACCCTGCAAAGGAAAGCAGAAACCTGCCCTATATGTAATGTCATCTCCTGGAACTAAAGGGTGGATTCCTCCTGGAAGCCAAAAGCACTGGCATTCAGTACAACACTAGGTCTTACTCTCCAGCTACTGTCCAGAGGTCTTGCTAAAAATCACTTGTCCAAAAAGCGTATGTCTTCTACAGCATGCGCTCCTTCCCGTGATACAGGGCATCTGCTACACCACAGCTTTCTATTACAGGTCCCCAGCTTTCTATACACCGTTATTGACAATCATGTCAGTAGCTCGAAGCTCGATTTTAAATACGCATCAGGAGTAAACTCTCCTTGATAGTCATAATTAAAAGGGTAAATCTGGCACTTGGGCACCATGTAAAAATTGACTCATTCTCAAAAGACTAATAAAAATGCAATATACTATTGAAACAACAATGCATATTTTTGATCCAAAGTACTCTTTTTATATATTCTCCATATTCAGGAATAAACTAATGTGCAATTATCTTTAATGCAAATTTTAATATTCTCTGTTGACTTGCATCTAACATGATATAGGCCTTATTCTGACCTCAGTCAGATTAATGTATATCAGAAGTAACGCCACTAAAGTCAGTAGAAATACATCCATGCGCAACAGGAATCAGATATGCACAGGCACATCATCAACTTCAGAGAAGACATCTGCGCACACTCAAGCAGCTATACATTCATTGTCACCCAGTAAGAGGAATCTAGTTCCCATTCAATGTTATCCTGCCTTACAGGAAGGTAATTTTATACGACTTTTAAAAATCATATTTAAATAATATAAAATAAAATTAGTTTTACTAGTATGTGAAAAATTACCTCCACGTCATCTTAAAGTGTGAGACTCTCTTGCAAAGCACCTGGACAAGCCACAGTTTCTGAACAACCATGATTCATGTACGCCTAACATCTCCTGCACTAGGGGCGAGATTTGACTTTTTTATTTTCCCTGACATTTCCTCTTCTGTCGGGAGCTGAACTGCAACTCGTCATTGTCAGAAACTGCAGACTTTTCCCATCACTGCACAAAGGACACCCATTAACCAGTGACCCGTTCTGCAAGCCAAACACATTTGGGGAACTCAGGAGGAAGACACTAGCTGCTTCATCCCCGACCCCGTGATAAAACCAGCCACCACTTCACAGAAAAAAACACTGTAACATTGACTAGGAAGATAACACAAAAATGGATTTTCTTCTTAGTTTTCAATTATAAGAATCATGTACAAAGTTGTACTCTCCTGCCCTTTGGAATAAATCTTTGTCATTGTAAAACTTACAGTTGGAGAAGGCTCAGGAAGTCTGTCATAACCCTTCTGCTTCCAGTTCACTTCTAACAGTTTCATATGCACGTGCCTCCCTTCAATGAAGGCTATATAATCCTTGTAATTGCTGCAAGGCCCAGCTATGATGCTCATAAAATTGAGGAGATAGCTTAAATACTCCAGTAAAGAAGGTCTTGTCCTGTGAAAATCATCCACACACAACAAAGCAAAAAAAAAACAAACCATAAAACAAGGTAAAACACAGCAAAGGCTTTCACGAATGCTTCTTGTTGTACTGTCTGCCTCGGTCCTCACCTCTCTTCTCACCCTCCCCCCAGCTGAACGCTCACTCCGTCTGTTTTGGAGAAGATGCAGCACAGGCTCTCTCCTATCCCAGCGATGCCTGGCAGAGGGCAGTCAGACCAAGGGTAACGTGGCAGTGCTTAGGCTACAGGTGAAGGAACGCTACCGATCTGAGAAGCTGTAATCTTACTAGAAACGTTTTAGTTAAAAACGGTCACAAATTTAAATACCCACTCTCAAACAAATTGACTTGCATATCTGGAACAGGCCAAGAGCACCAAGAGGGAGAAGTGGGTAACTGGTTTTGGATATCTGCCCAGTACGCCAGGGACCAGTAACGGCTGGCAGACCGCAAGCTGAGTAACACTGGTCTCACCGAGCAGTGCAACGCAGCACCCTGCCTTGCTGTGCAAACCACAGGGCAGGGAGCACTGAAGACCAGGGCACCCCGGCCTGAGAGGAGCTCTCGCTCACCCTTCAGTTCAGCCTTTTGAAAAACGGGAAGTGTGATGCGAGACACAGAGGCAGAGAATGAAGAGGCACTCTGTCCTGCTGTGCAAATAAAGGAAGCAATCGCCTGTATTGCATCATCAACAGGAAAAGGAACTAAGGGGAAAAAACACATAAATCAAAAGACAGCCGAAGATGAAAGTCAAAGAGTTCACCGTGGTCGTTATTTCCATTTTGCAAGTGCACAACCCACAAGTTCCCTGGGGGCTTTTATACACTAGATGTAAAATGAAGAAGATCCTTTGTCCTTGCTACAGATCAGTAGGATGGAAAAGGAAGATGCGTAGGCCTCTCTCTGCTAGTGTAATTTGTAAATTGTTGGGCTTGCTTTATGTATGTGGCAGAAAACACCAACATCTAAATTCTGCACAGAGATACACAGTGCTGTCCATGAGTGTGCGAACAGTCACCATCCAGGTAAACGAGGAGTCCCCAGACGAGAACAGAAACTAGAGCGCAGTGTTTCAAAACTTTCCTGTCCAAGACACAGATGGACATGCATAAACCAAAACCCACTTAAAATGCTTTGAGGCTAAAACATAAATTTCTAGCAGAAAGACTAAGCAACAGTTAAACATTTGCTGTTGCCTACTTTTCTTCTGAAGCGGAATTAGCTTGAATAAACAGTTAGCTTAGCCAGGATTTTCTGCATTCACCCTGCTGGTTATTGTAGATGTTTGTGCCTGAATGATATGTTCTCTGGTGAAAGTGTCCCACAGAAAGATGCAGCAAACAATCTGGGGTAAGGCTCATCTTTCTGTTCTGCAAAATCAGGCCCACGGTTTGGGCTTCTGAGCTCTACAGTAATCTTAAGTCATTAGTTTCAACTTAGATTTTGAAACATGGGTGGGTGGAGAGACATGAGCAATGCATGAAGGAATGTACAGAGGATGAGTGAGAAACAAAAACAGACCAAGAACAGGAGGGAAGACAAAAGGCTGTATTACCAAAGGGGATTTAGAACTTTTCAGTTATGACTTGTCTGCCACTGACACTTAAGCTATTAGCATGTACTTTTCTATTATGAGCTCATCTACTGTACAAGGGGGGCAAAAAAAAAAAAAGCTTGTTTGGTGAGAATTTGGCTAGAATTAATCATATGGTCACAAGGTCCCAGTGCAGCTAAACATAATGCTGTGAGCTTTAAAAACAGACACAAAGCTATGGGTCAAAGCAAAAGTTATACGAGTCTCCCTACAGGATTTATACTTTTCAAAAGCAAAATTTCAAAATTACTCTCATCTTACTCTTAGAAGCTCACAGGCAAATCTTCTGATGGCTGAATCTTCTGCCTTGAATGTGAAGGAAAAATTCCTTGGCCTTAAACAAACACCTCATGGTGAAAAGTAGTTATGGTTCTATGACTAATTCTGTAACACTAATTCTTCTTCTAAAAAAAAAAAAAAAAAAAGTAATTCACCTGCATCCTGCACTTGCACTCAGCAACAAAACAGCAAAAAAAAGGTGCTCAAACATATGGTCAACATGATGTCTCCCTCTGAAAAACCAGAAGACTATTCACACAATGTCAAGGACTAGGAGTATTAACATTACAGAGGGAGACAGGAACAATAAAATCTCAGTGTCAAAAAATTATGGCAAAGAAAAGCAGTACTCGAAGTGTTAGAGTGAAACCAAAATGGATTTTTACTATGCAGTGACATTGCTGACAGAGGAGTATTCTACTTGGAAAAATCATGTATCACAGATAGGATGAAGAAAACAGCCAAAAAGTCCATATAGTACAGTCTTAGCCTGAATATAAAAGAGTTGATTCAGCAAAGTCTAGTTTTGTTGCACGTGGAGTATATGTAAGAGTCAATGAGATGTTGCCAAGTACATCCCCGTGATTTACTGACCAGCACAGGGTGATAAAGGCAGAAGTCCTGGACTGAAGAAACAAGGAATATCGCAGAGAAGCCATGTCTGTCTAAGGAGGGCACTGACAAGGAGCATTACAAAAAAAAAAAACGCTTAAATAGAAAAAGCAGGTAGGACTTTTGGCTTATCGTGGACTGGGAAGAAGCAGGGAATATTTTCATAGCCAGGCCGCTAAGCTGGTCCTGAAATTGCAAAGGAAAAAAAAAACAAAACCAAACAAACCTAAACCCTGAATTTCTTTGGATGAAATTAAACACAAATCACGACGGGAATCAAATTCTTACTTTACAGCAAGCCGATTTTGCTCAGCAGTGAGTTCCTCAGCTTGTCGCCCTATTCCTAGAGGGAAAGAAAAGTCATGTAAGATCTTTCAGAAAGCCCAACAGTGAAAGCTATCCCCAAAGTCTCATGCTTCCATCCCACAGATAGCTTTCTAAAGCCATAAGCTTTAAGATTTCTTTGTCACGGGCAGTTGTAATACAGCTCAATTCCTAACTTCTAGGTCAAGTATATTCATGTTCTACCCTACCTCTTTACCCTGTTTCTTACCTCATTCCCCGTTTCTCGCCCTTTCTACACTTTCAGGAAGAGCAGCCATCGCATTCCCGCATGCACAATGCAACTCGCAATGCCACCAACTGGCAGTGACCCCCAGTAGCCTCCACTAACAGTCCTGGGCTGGAAAAACCCCTGTTCCCAGAAGCTGCTGGCTCATTTAAGCAGAAGCCTCCCGCTGGCTCCTTGGTGAGAAATGGAGCATTTCACAGCAGGAAGAGTGGGCAGTGGAAGAGAAACAGGCTCTGAGGGAACAGAAGCTCCACTGGTGCGAACGAGCAGCCTGGCTGCCTGCTGCTGGAGCAAGCCTCAACACACACATCAGTAATAACCTGGAATTGTACAAGGTCCAGGCTGGAAGGGCAACCTCCCGTTGAGTGCACAAGACCTTTGGGGCCAGAGGTAGAGCACAGACTCACTGTCCCAGGAAAGCTATGGGAAAATCTTGTATGATGGCCAGTGCGTAAACAGATGTTGCCCACAGCAAGCATCTCAAAACCTTCAGTCTGAAGCTTTACTGTGAGGAATCCCTCTGGCTTCAGCAGAACCACTCACCACAGGATGAGTCACAGCACTTGATGCTGAGCACGCATATATCCAGCTTCACAAGATCAGGGGCTTGGCATCAATTAACACTACTGTTCTAAACATACTGGCCATAATTACCAATACACACACACAAGACCCATTTCCTAAAAAGACTGCTGATAAGCTGCTCATTTCCATTCTCTCTCTGCTATTTCAGTTTGTAAATACTAGAAGGGTAGGAGTTCCAGGGAAACAATTAAGCACGTAATTACTTAAAGGGCTGGGTATTTTGTTTGTCTGTTTCCATTTACGGGCAGCTGTGTTAAATTTTTAGAAACAGAGATTGTCACTGACGCTTGAACTGCAAGCCGCCTCCGTTTGATCAACTGCCCCACACACGGATGTTCACAATGTTATGAGCCTTTTCCACCATCATTCATCTGTAGGATTTCTGGTTTGCTTAAAATGCTCCTGCCTCTGCTATTATCTTTTCCTTTCTGTCTGTTCGTTTACTGTCAATATTCTAGGCGTGCATCTAGGCTGCACACTGCTGTGGCATGCAGAGATACCTGAGCTGGCTAGCTTAAATAACAGAAGCAGAGAAGCCCCAGCAACATGGATGTCAACGGCGCGGTCAATTAGCCGAGCTTCAAGCTGCACCCGTTATAGCCAGCTAAAAGCTTCAGACCCACTTGTGTAAATTCAGCTTGTGAGCAATGCCAAACCCTGCAGTCTGTGGCGTGGCCATCCCCTGAAGCCTAGATCATAACTCTATAGCAGGCTACTTTCTCAGTCACCCACAGCTTATAATGCATTGGGCCTCGGAACATCAGAAATTCACACTGCAACACCAGCAGACACGAGCAGTAATGGTTCTGACGACAACCGACATTTCCAGCCTTTGCACTGTGCTAGACACGGGCATTTTACTGGGAAATAATGGTGCTCTTTGTCACGGCACAGCACAAGACCGAAGACAATGTTATTTCGCTTGCAACCGTGCTTCTGCTGCACTGGGAAAAAGCTGTTGAATTCCGTCTCTCACAACTCATGGAGTATATTATCACTGAATACATCAGTGACAGCATATTTTTCTTACATTAACATTAATGACTGAACTTATGTATCAAACACAACTCTTGGTTTTTGAGAATCAAGAACAACTTCAGAGAGCCTAACGAAGATGCACTGTAGCATCTAAACAGCAGATACTGATACTAGCTAAAATTCAAATTGGGCCCCAAGGAAGCAGAGCACCCAAAGGGGAAAACAGCTGTCCTCTTTACTGCAAAGACAGTTTGATCCTAGAGAACTGATCAAAACTTGAAGTTTCTCGTTCTCCTCCACTAAGAATTTCTCTCCTTCATTTGGAGCAACTCGCTGAACTACATTAATCCACTCTGTAACCCAACCACAGAATGCACCGGAATAAAAAGGCTGTCTTCAGGACGTGGGACAGGATTCCTTTTCTTACCGTCATGTAACTGGCATGCAAGTGTTGTGATCTTCTGTGTAATTATCATCAGCGGACTACAACAAAGACAGAAACAAGAGTTACATGTCTCGTAATACAAATTATTCCCAGCTTTCTTAGCGGATGCCTTTATCCCCATTAAAAGGCGTAACTGTATTAGCAACAAGTGGAAAACATCCAATTAAAACTGAAGGAGGAACTCAGGCATGAGACAATTGCCTGGGTTCAAAACAACCCCACAGTAACTCGCACTGGATTTTTTAATTGCTAAGTGCACACAAAGCCTTATTTTATGTCTCCCCATCCTGCAGCAGCGCAAACTGTAATTCAGAAGAAATGACACCACTAGGAAATACCGGCTTCTGCAGTCCACTGGGCTTCCTTTCAGGCAAAGACCACATTCAAGCCCCATACGACACAACGCTACAGTACAGCAACGCTGCTGTAACACAACTCTGGCTCTTCTTGCTGTTACTCTCCTATTGTTTGTCTCCTCAGTGCCCTAAAAAAATGTCTGCTCTGCAGATGTACATGCTTATTTCCCCACATGAATAGCCCTATCAGTTAGGACTGCATGCAAATACCAGAAGAGCTGCCAGCGCAGCAGTTTCCCACTTGCTTCTTGGCCATACAACCATTTGGTGTACGGCCTGTCCAAGATGTACCATCCAACCGGGAGTGTTTGGGCGTGTGGGATCTGGAGCCACCCAAAAACATGAGCTAGCAGTACCTGAGCCACGCTTACAGGCTACAACCACCCAACAGCTTTGGGACCAACCAAACAAGCATTGTCAAAATAGCCACTGCGTTCATCAGGGCTGCTTAATCCTCCTGTATCCAGCTTTACAGAGCTTCTTAGCACTGTAGGCAGATGTGCACTGTTGCAGCTAAGGAACAGAAAAAAAATGCAAAACTCTGCTTGGTGGCATCAGGAGCTGGTCCCCATGAGGGTAAAGGACAGAGCCAGGAGCATTCAGAGGTACGTCAGAAGAAAGATTGGGGAGTACTAACCAGTCCCCATTGGCAAAGGCTCCAGGGGTAACTGTGGTCCATACAGAGCTTCCAAGGGCTGTGGAGCCCTAAGCACAAAACCCGGTGCTGAACAGCAGTAATCTGGAAGGACCCATGGCAGGCAAAGCCAGGGAGAAGCACCTGCTAACACTGCCTCCCCCCGTCGCTCTGCCACTGGGGACACCAGCGCAGGGTGCCCAGATCTCTCACTACCTATGAGACCTTCACAACTGCAATAGCCAGGAGATTGTAATGGGTGATGAGGATACATCATTTCCAAAGCATTAATCGTGATGATTATATGCAAAACCAGTTCCACAGAAGAGATTTGTCTTCGCAGAGGATTAATACAATGGATTGCTTCTCAATCTGGTGATGAATTATCAACATAAACCATACAGAGGTTTCTCAATTTGGTGATAAATTATCAACATAAACCATATAGAGGCTTGAACACATGTGATGTCTTCAACATGGAAATTACAACCCAAGTTTGTGTACATGATTTCTACAGAGTTTGACTGGTTATCTGGAACTTTTTAAAGTGATGTAGATGATTACTCCAAATATTATGGCTATTCATTTTAAACACTAATATATTTTCTGGAATCCAATCAAAGAAAAAAAGCTGAAGGCTTTTTTTTTTTTTTAGTTTGAGCACTGTATCTTCCCCACCTATTTCTGACGGAAAAAAAAGGCAAAAGTTACATTCATTTATATCTGTCCAAAGTAACAGTTAAATACTCGTGTTCTGCAGAGATTTTCCAGAGATTCTGAATCATCCTTGACTAAAATCAACCTACTGGTTACAGTCAATCCAATGGCTAAGATAAAGTGTTTGCAATCTGATTATGCCACTAGGATAAATCAAACTGATTTTCAAGATAATTAATATACTGAGCATGGTAAACACAAGAATACTGGAAAGAGACATTCTTTCATCATAAGTGGTCTTTTTTTTTTTACTAATAAATATGACTGATCTTTTTCAAGAGTCCACATGTAATTCTGTGTGGGCAGAGTAGTTTACATTTTCTACCCAAAACCAGAGAACATGCAATGTCAGCCAATTTCTTAATCAGAAACTATTTTTATTGTTTCGGTAGTCTCTACTTGAAATGTCAGTAAGAAAGCTTGCACATAAAATCCAGAACAAGCTTAAATATACACAGATCTGGAATACAACCCTAACACAGGGGTTTGCACAGCAGCTCTCCTTGGGTCACCTAGACCACTGATTTCAGCTAAGGAATGGAAAAATTCAGCAATGACTTCTCACCTTCCAGACAACTCCAATATTGCGAAACCGTCATTCTAATTTTTATTCCAAATTATCTTTCAATAAAAGTTATTTATAAGCTATTTTCACTGTTATATTCAACATCCTATTTCTCGAAGTAGATTTTCCCGTTCAGACAAAATTTAGCTTTACTTTCACAAAGACACATAAATCCCAATCCTTTCACCATAGGAAAAAGCAGATTTTTTAATCCTTAAGACAGACAGGGGCTGTTGGTAAACCAGCAGTTCTACTGCAATAAGCACAGATTTTGATTTTGTCAGTGTTTAACCTTTCAGCTTTATGGGCGAACACTAACACTGGTTTCAAACTGGTTCAATTTGCCACGAATGTTTCTTACGGCAAGCACTTTATGACAATATTGAAGCGGGTAACTTTAAAACTCAGGCTCAGAGCCAAAACCATCTGCCTTTGAGCAGCTAAATTTAGACACTTGTCTTAGGAAATCAGGCCCCCCACTGTAAGCCAGAGAGAACCAAAATGCAAACAATCCTGGTGTGCTGATTAACCAAGGCAAGCAGAAGCGCACTAAAGTCATACGATGCATAAACGCAGAGAAGAGAGAGGTTCCCTTCATCTATATTAGGAGTTCATCGCCTCACTGATGGCAGACTGTAGCCCTGCAGAACCAGTCAGCCTCTCCTGCACTTAATCAGAAAAGGCAGACAGCCTGCCGCCCTCAAACCCCAACTCCAGAGGAGACAAGCGAGAACAACAGTGATGCTGCTGATGCCGTGGGTGGGAAGGAGACCCACACAGCGTATCTGAGATGCCTTCAGTCCTCTCTCCTGCCATCATTGTATTACAGATCTACGTATCCCTTACATAGACTACTCAGGAAGGTGGAAACCTGCTGGGCAGCGGCAACAGGATGGCACCCTCTAAATCTTTCACAAGATCTGTATCAGATATCATTAACCGTTTCGCACAAATGGTAAGTAAGGTTTCAGGTGAACAGGGAGCATCTCCCTCCTCCCTCACCCCCATCTACCATTTCCCCACTGACTTGGTCGCACTGGGGGGCCAAGCCTTCACAGAATCACAGAATGGCAGGGATTGGAAGGGACCTCTGGGGGTCATCCAGTCCAACCCCCCTACCAAAGCAGGGTCACCTACAGCAGGCTGCACAGGACTGCGTCCAGGCGGGTCTGGAATATCTCCAGAGAAGGAGACTCCACAGCCTCCCTGGGCAGCCTGTTCCAGTGCTCCGTCACCCTCAGAGGGAAGAAGTTCTTCCTCATGTTC
>Ga0065711_1049278_pt1 | contig 11372 bp, 2 predicted proteins | sample Hoacrofraction12_FD_59098 | JGI IMG/M metagenome (GOLD analysis project Ga0065711, IMG submission 59098) | Hoatzin crop microbial communities from Cojedes, Venezuela - Epithelial fraction 12 v2 (version 2) | ecosystem: Host-associated > Birds > Digestive system > Esophagus > Crop | place... | reverse complement strand
AACACCCCCCCCCCACACACACACACACACAATTTAATTACAAGTAGAAGGAAGAGAAATTATCTGGAGTTGATGCCTCTGATAGATATTTTCAATCTTTGTTTAAATCATATTGGGTTTTTCTCTATTCAGCAATTTTATGTGAAAGGAAAGAAGGGGTTAAATCATTCCGTAGTTTCTGAAATACTTTCTATAAAAACTAGAGTGCATATTAAAAGGAAAATGATTCTTTAAATGCTGTTAGTGTTTTATTTAAACTACATATTATTTTGGAGGTTGCGATTTTCAAGAAAACTCAAAAATTTCCGGACAGGGTCTCATTTTGCTAACCATGTTAAATGTAGTGTATATAGAACAGTATAATCCGGAGAACCACTAACAGCATTTTCAATTGTGATAAAACTTATTAACATATTTGCCTCTTTAATGATTAACTGTCTTTGAATATTAAGAGATTTTTACAACATCTTATTCACACCGAGCAGACTCTGCAAAAGGCCGAGCTTTTTCTTTTTTTTATAAGTGAGGCTTCGTTTGATATGCATTCTGATTTTAAAAGAACCATAATATTTTAATCGATCTCTCTGTAAAGATCATGATTATTATAAATGAGATACAGTCGTGCACATCAAGCCTGACTGGTAGATAGGAGGTCATGAGTCAGGAATTATATGAAGAGGGGAAGTAAAAACTAGAAAATTTTCCAACATGATTGTTTAAAAGAACAATTATGTACACTGGCACATGAATTCAAGACTTCAGTTGCATGTGCAGAGTTATCAGCCTTCATTTTCTATTAATTTCCTTCAAGCTAGCCCTGAAAAAATATCATTTGCAAAAAAATAAAATTAAACCCATGCATTTATTATGAAAAACATGTAATTTCGTACTGAACTCTTCACATTAATGAAATAGATGGCATTAAAAATCATGGCAGAGAAATATGTCTGATGAAAATGTTGATACAAACCTAGACTGTGAAAACACTGGTTAATGTCATTTGCCAAGTGTTATTTTACTGTAGATAATTACTTATGTTAAATAATTTGAAACACACATAAAGATAGCATCTGATAAGATACAAGCTTGTTATTGGAGTATAATTCCATTATGAGAATTGGAAAAAGTCTTTTGAACAGATTTTTTTTTCCCTATCAAACCTCTAGTCTACCAAAACCAATATTGCTTTATTTATACACATGCGCAAACACATAGACACACGCAAAAATATATCTGCACATTTTCAACTGATATTTCTCCCCCTACCTACAAATGCAAAGATATAATGTTATCCTTTGGAAATCAAATATTTTTTCTAGATGGCGTGCTTCTTTAATTAAACTGTATTCTTTATAGTGATCAAATATAATTAGCAGTAACAAGTATTTAATGAAAACAAACTGCTTTCCTTTGAAATCTTTCCAACCCACTGTACTTTAAGTCCATAGCTTCTCCGAGAAGATCATTGTATCATAACAACTAAAAATAAGTATATGATTAAAAGCTTGTCAGGTACTGCTTCATTTCAGACAAATAAAAATGGAGAAGGTAAACACTAGAGATCCTGATTCACGTCAGGTACAAATCCTATCATTTAAGATATTGCTTCCAATGAAACAGTACTGTCAGTGGTTCAATGTGCTACAGATCTGCCTTTTAACTACCCTATTTGATATCATTACGTACTAAGACATTACCCCAGTATCTTTGATTATTACTGAGCAAGATGAGAAGAAAGTATGCTTACACCGGACTCATTGACAGCGCGAGGTGCTATAGCAACTCTCCTGTAATTAATTGTGAGTGAAAGGGGGTTTGGTTTTTGCAGCCTCGTAAAACTTTTCCCACATGGCTGAACCCACGGTCAGGAGACGTTAGGCAACATTAACTGCCTGCACATTTCTGCAAGGCTCTGGAGGAAGCGGCTCGGCACTGGGGCTCCAATTCTGAAAACCCTGGGACACAAGACATCAGCGTCTACCTTTCATCTTAGCTGAGATTTGGAGAGGGTTCAGACCACAGAGGCTCCTTAATTCTCACTAATTCATTTGCTTTCCTGATTCACTTGGCTTGGGATAACCTGCGAATGATAATGAACCTGTAAGGGGAGCGCTTAGTCCCTTGCCTTTGAATGTGCTCGGCATGGATTGAGGGCTTTCTGTGAATCTTGCAAGAGGAAAAGAATCTTATTAGCACTGATTGCCAGTCATGAGGTTGCCTCTAAAAATTGCTCTTGTATTTTTAACTCTTGCTTGCTTATAACAACCCCAGCTAAGGAGATGTGTTGTTTACACATCGAACACAGCATTGTTCTCAACATTTACTCATTTCTCTTTGCAATTTGATCTAATCATAACACATTTGCTTTACGTATGTCATTACTATACCACTATGAACACTTCATCATTTTTCCCATGATTATTCTACGAGTTCATAACTAGCCAAGTCCTCATCTCTTCACCCCCAGCTAAACATCCTCTTTGCATAAATGTATGCTCTCTGGAATAAAGGATCTAATTTTCTTTTTTTCTTTTTGTTATTAACCATTTCAGCAGAGCACAGCTAGTACTGCTTTTCGTGTTACTAGTGGATTTCTAGCAGATTTGGTGTTCTCTCATGTTGATTCTTATCTTTTTTTTAATAAACATATTGTGGATCTGGATACAAATAAGAATTCAAGCCCCAGTGAGAATTTCTGAAAATAAAACCTGGCTTATTTTTGCATCTCTTTGTCAAAGGAACGTTCACCTTTGGACTAATTTTTTTTTACCATTAATTTATGTGAATTTAGGTAACTGTAAAGAAGAAATGGATTGAAATCCAGAAATCTGTGTCAGAGTCATTCAGTTTAGACCATCAAGTTCCTTCTAGAGGCAGCCTTTGCTCATCCAGATTTGAGGGGCTGAGGATGCAGAGTCCATTTACTCGCGGGCCCCTGTCATTGCCAGAACCAAATTCTGACTCCTGATGAAATCCTGGGAGATGCCAGCGTTCAACAGCATGTTCTGCTCCATTCATGTCCTTAGAGATGTAGGTTGCTTTACTAAACCCGAATCTTTCTAGGAAGAGCTTTCATAACATTTGCAGATGGACAACTCATCTTTTCTGAAAAAAATGTGGTGTTTGACTGTGGTTTCTAGCCTTTTAAATATGGCATATGTGCAGTTCTAGAAAACCAGTGCTCCACCCTTGGTATTTAGTAACAAGTTAAATGTCAGTCTGGTATCAGCCAAAGAGAGCCTTATACAGCTTCCACCTCTGGGACATCTGCTCACTAACCAGAAGTGAATGATGCAGTGCACTGAGACCATGATAACATTCTTTTGTGATAATTTTTATACCTTATGTCTAGATGGGGGCAATATGGTATTTAACTAAATTAAAAAAATTGCTTCCAGTTTCAGCTAATGAAATAATTTCCCAGATTCCTCTTGGAATATGAATTTTATGCTTTTGCTCTCTAATTTGGTGACACCTCAAAAAAACCTCCAAGTGACAAAATATTACACCCACTGTTTCTCAACAGGATTTGCCAAAAAAGATAATTATGTGAGACTGTTAGAACTCAAATTTGAACTGGAACTTCTTGTGTGGGAATATGGATTTCTACTATATTGATAGGCTCAACTCTTCTTCAAAGGGCATGAATAAGAGCTGATCAGCCAATGGAATTTATGTTGCATGGGAATTCTAACAGTTTGACATTTGCTTGTCGAATCATTAAACATTTCCGCAGGACAGTTACCAAAAAAATCCCAACTTGCTTTGGAAATGTCACACAAAAATATCCACATTTTGCATCAAAATGTCAAAACAAAACATGGATTCAAGCTGCTATGTTTCAAAATGTCAATTTGGTACTTTTTATCAGTATTTTGGCTGTATATGGTGTGTAAATTTTGCTTAGAAATTCTTTTAGAAAATTTCATTGAATTTTGCTTTTCTATAGTAAAACCGAGGCTCAGAAAAATCACAATTTTTTGTTGGAATCTTTTGCACATCTCTATGGATAACAGTGAATGGAAAAACACTTCTTTATTAAAACTTCCTGACAGATATTTTTTTGCCATTTTTTTAATATTGTAAAGCATACTTCACTCATTAAAAAGAAAAAAGAAAACCACCCTGAATTTGCTCAATGTATGGCCAATACCATGGGAAAAAAAAAACCCTTCACTATCACCGGAATATGCCACTCCCTTTTTTATTAGTAGTTAAACCTAGGTAAAGGCAGACATGCCAGTCTGAACAACATATTTCAAAAACCCCATATTTGTCTTAAGAGGAGCAGGTCCTGGAGAGCCTGCCTGGCTGCAGACAATCCTAGGAGAACATTATATCTAGGAGTAGCTAAAATTAAACTTACACAGCAGAGAAATGAGGTTCAAAGTATCTCCGTACCCTGGGGACCAAGCTGCCCCTGTTTGCTGTAAGAAGCATCCCTACATGATGGGTATTTTGTTTTCTGATTTCTCATCTGCTGCCTTGTCCCCCAATACAATCATACGGCCCCCATAGCCTGGCTGCATCTTTCATATAGCACCTTTGCAAACTGGGAAGCACAAGAGCGCTCCCTTCTCTCACTGATAGGTTACTGTCCAGTGTTTTGTCTATTTTTTTGGCTGTTTCTTCGTCCACTGGAGCTCTCTGCTTATTAGAGCTTCTCTTCTGGGACAATCTTTACTTCTAGCCCCCAGGCTCCATTATGAGCCCATGCAGGAGTTTTAGAACAGGACCCGGCTGGCTCCTGCTCCTCCATTAATCAGCAATTTCCACCACGTTTTCCTCACCTCCAACTTTCACTCATAGCACTTTCAAAAATTTTGCACAATGTTGAGCAGTTTTACAGCAATAAAATACAGCTCTTAACTAATCTATTATCCCTCTATGTCTGAAAATGTGAGCAAAATTGGAAAGTGGAACTCACCCACATTTTTCAGCTCAACTTGCAAATATGCTAGAGAAGAAATTATTTTCTCCTCTAACACTCTAGTCAAAAAGCATCAATTGGCAAGTTACGCTCATTTACATACATTTTCTATTAAACTTTTCTATCATAAAAAATTGCCTTTATGATCCAGACACATAATTTATTATGCAATGCACCACCACCATCATCATAGGGAACAGCATTTTACGTGTTTATACTAACAGGGAAGGTGATCAGCTTTAGCCTTCTTTTCATTATATGCATCATTCATCCTCCACCAAGATCTCTGGATTCTGTAGCATATCCATCATTATCTAACTGCCAACTGTTTTCAGAGGTTCCACTGCTTTAAGCTCATTATTTCTTCAGATTGGTGAATCTACAGAGAATCTTTCCACAACATACAGCAGTCAGCATGGCACATGTGTACAGATGAATGGTAGGGGTTTGTCCTTCACAGTCTCTTTGTACCTAGTTTTGCCCCAGAACTGCAGCATGTAATGAGCAGCAAATGCATACTCATGCATCTAAAAATAATAAAAAGTTAAATGGCATTAAAAATAATAACCAAATAGTGGCATTCTCGTGTGGACTGTCTGTTGTGAATAAATCTAGTTTTCAGATTGCTCAGTAGTTTGGGGTTACTGTCCTCTTATAATGCAGACTAAAGCACATAGACAAAAAGCGGTGCTAAGATAAGGAATTTCTTTCCTGTCCCCATTTACCTTGCTGCATTTAATTTAATCAATAGCTGAATGGGGAAGAGGAGGAGAATTGGATGGTTCAAGAGACTGATAATGGGATATCAAACCTTTCATCTCTGTATCATTGATTCAACATAGGAATTGACACACTGGATCAGAGCAGTGGTCCATCTCCTCAGATATCCTCTCTGACAGTGGCTTGTACTAGATGTGTTTCAGGGAGAGGCATCAGAAACCCTGTAGTAAGCATTTATGAAATAACCTGTCCATAGTACAGGTTTCTTCTTAACTCTGTCATTTACAGTTTCACTGATGTTCACACTTGGGGTAGTCTGTAACTCTTCAAAAATCTTTTAAATCCTATGGACTGCAGCACAGATGATATGTTTATTTAAATACACATCTAACTAAAGTCTGCATGCAGCTGAAGTCTTGGTCACCAAGTTGCAATCACTTCCAGAAGACAATTACATACTGCAAAAATGACTAACCTCATTGCACTTAAGTGTTGCCTTTCTAAATAAATAACCTCTCCTATATACAGTGTAGCCATTATCACTAGTGGCCCATCTAAGCCACCTGCTCTCTCATGAAAATGGTTTTAAACTTTTCAGTCTGTCTTGAAATGAAGGGCTTTTCATGCTTCTAATTATTTACACTGCCCATCTCTATACTTCATCTATTTCTGATACATTCTCTTTGAGACAGGATAACCACAACTGACTGTAGTGTGCCAGGTCAATGTGTACCACTGATTTATTTAATGACATTATGAGATTTTTGGCATTGTTTCTCTCCCAATTCTTTTGCATCCTAACATTTTGTTAGGATTTTTTGACCCTTGCTCCATACCAAGCAAAGAGTTTCATTGAACCATCCAGTATAAGGCACAAGTCTTCTTTTGAGTGACACCTGCAATGCATTTCGGTAGATCAAATTATTCCCTCTTATGTTACATTTGCCAACACTGAACTATTAGCCTGACCATTCAGCTAAATTTGTTAAATTTTACTGGTTTCCTTATTGCTTTTTTGATCTTGAATTTTCTGAAACATTTGAGTTTTCTTTACTGTCATTTTTACTTACAAGTATCATATGTATTTTGCTTACGTAAAATACAGAAAAAATAAGCCGATTTCTAGCCCTGCTATGGAAGCCTAGAAATTCACCCACATATATATACATGCATTAACTCTCTCTAGGTTCATAACGTTTTTTCTTTTCATTGTTCTCCTTTACTTAGCTTCTAGTCCCTTCTTGTGTCTTTCTCCTGTGGCTACTTTCTGGCAGCATTTTCCGAGAAGATTTCTTTTCAGAAATTCAGTTAAAATACGTTGTGTGGTTGGCATAACACATTCTGGTAGATTAGAAAAAAATGGGTTTTCTTTATGTGACTGTGTCACTTTCTGTCACACTGTTATGTCACTATTATATAACACTAAAATCACGGTCTTATTATTCTAGTCCTAATTTTAGTTTAGAGACATACAGAGTTGGCATTTCTAGGAACATTCCTAAAGCCGTAAAAATCAGCCTCAGCATTTGCTATTTAATTGACAATGGCTGCATTTAATGGGACATCGCACATTCTTGAGAGCATCTCAGATACTTTTTTCTTAAATACCTCTCCAAGTCTCAGGTGTCCTATCCACTCCAGTATCCTGAGGAAAAAAAATAAAATAGCGAATGCAGTTGTCCTGGCTGGCCTAAGTGAAATAAGCTAGTGGTCTCGATTCAGGTCTTAATGTAAAATGCAAACCAAAAACCAAAGAGATGAGGTCGTTGTTAGCCTTAGCAAAGACATTACGTACTTGCAGTATGAACAACATTAATGACCCTTTCACCGTGGGGAAGACTGTCGTCCTTTGATATTTGATTTAAGGAGTTTTGGCATCATACTAAACAAAACCTTTCAGCTTTTTTCTTTTGAGTTCTTTCCTGCATGATGAAGCAGAAATGCTGAGTCCATCAGGATTTTAAATATTCTTAACAAGAAGCGTAATGGTATGACACGCAGTATGTTAACTAGGCTGCAGGTGGAGAGCTATTTAGTGTCACTCTGTGTCTAAGACCAGCTAAAATGCTTTGTGTTTGTTTCTTTTGTAAAACAAAACTCTCTAATCCAGCACCTACCGCGAATGTGCAGTTCTGGCTCTGCAGACCTGAAGGCCACCTAGAGACAGCAGCTTCAGATATGCACAAGTCCCCATCTTCGTTCTCTTCTACGGATTTATCTGGACTGACATCTTCAGAGCGTAACAGTCAGCTGGAAGAAAGAAGACAGCTTAGTTACATTCAAGATTTGCATCACTTCAAAGATGTTGAGAATCAAGGAGGCCTCTATCTACACCCTGTAAAGGGGAGATGAAGGGACTAACAACCTGGGACACTCCATGAGAGCATGTCCCCCACTCTCAGCACCAGCCAAGTGTTCTCAGTGCACACCTCTGGGAGCTGTGGGCACTGGGCATTTCTGTTTTATCTCTGTAAACACATCCTGCACAGGCAGTCGGCTGGACTGAAGATTTCACCCACTCTGAGGGAAATGTACATCATTCTCAGCATTACTCATGCCATCAGTGGTTTTGGGTTAACCTGTAAAAAAATATGACCTGAAAGCCTAAGACTGAGTTTCAGATGAGACAGTTATTTTAAGGCTTGGTTTAATAAACCTAATTTATTATGTGAGATAACAGAGTTCTGGAATCAACTGCTTTATGGCTGAAGTTAGTAATTCATGTGAATAATGCTGCTAAAAGAAAGCCTGTTATGCGATTGGTCTGTAGCAATCAGACATGGTGCCTAGAAAGCAGCTATCTTCACTGTTTTTTGCTAAAATGCAGAATAGCCAAGAAGACTAGTTATCTCCGCTGTAATTATTGGAGTTACAGGAGCACAGCTGGAACGTCATGGCTCCCTACCCCTGCACAGCCTTTCCTATAGCTATAGCAGCATGCCACTATTGCGGACTAAAGATGAAGAAGTTTTGTAACTTGCTACTGTCATGCTTACAATAAAGCATACTCTCATCTTTAGTATTTCTGAGTCTTTTGGTGTCTATGTTTAAAGCATAAATGCAGCATTCCTGAACGCCACCCTGGGTAGATAAAAGTATACAACGTTTTCATAAACAGGATAAAGCACTGCAATTACACAGAATGCACTGACAGTGCCAGATCCAAGGCCAGGTAAATGTGAGTGCACCCTTTGACTGCTGGGCACACCAGAAAATACTTCATTCCAATTGATTAAAGTAGAAGATTGGAAGAAAAAAATGAGTTCTTTAAGCGAATAGCAGTGGAGCTTTCTCATGCATTAGGGCATAAAATGACACTCTGTGGGAGTCAGAAAGTAATTTTTCTCCTTCAAATAAGATGTTGCACAACTGGCCAAGCACAATTATGAATGATTTACCTACAATGTATAAGGTATTGCTTTTAAGTCACACGCACTGGTCATCTCTTCTGCTATAGCAGCTTCTCTGTCTCCTGCCTCCATATCTTACATTAATGTGGGTAAAAGGTAGTTGCCCTTTTGGTAGTATATCTGAAAGTGGCATAAAAAAAAAAAAACATTTTGAAATATGCTCTGATATTCTAGTCAAACTAATAGCTAGGATGCTGGGATGAATGCATCAAGTTTTTAGTAAGAGGTATGGATGCTTGGCTTGCATTTCAGCTTCAGCAAACAGTGTGAGTCACAGCTGTGAAGAGATGGAGAGGGTGAGCTGCTACAACAGTGATTATCCATAAAAGAAAATAGTTAAAAAAATGAAGAAATGACTCAACTTACGTTTGTACTCCCTCTCCCAAGGGAATGCTTAATATCTGTATTTCACAATGTACAACTCATGCAATTGGTGGCCTGCAATAGGAAATATGAAAATAGTTAAAGACATGTAAACAGAAATGGAGAGATTTTGCTGGGGGCAGTGGGTGTCCAGTGGTTGTCTAGTTCTTCTAGTATTTCATCAAGGATATTTGTAAATGGAGAGATAAGAGTCAGAGGCTCAAAGTATTTCAGAAACCTCTCCTGAAGCTGAATATTGGCAATGGCTGCATTGTGGCATCATCTAAAAAACACGTTGAAAAAGCTAAGAAGGCTTCTCTGCAAAATCTTGTATATCTTTGGCTGAAGAGATCACCTTACCTGAACACATGGAGGTTCTGCCAATAGCGTCTTCACTGTAAACACAGGCAGGTACACGCCTGTCAAACTTGCAGTCAGGGCTGTCTGCAACACGCAGTACTTGGAGGAAGGAGTCCCTGCAGCACTGGGTGTTTGGTGAGAAGCTCAGCAGCATGCTGGACCTGGTGGACAGAGCCTGCTGGCGTGCCCGCCCCACGGTACAGCACTGGGCTGGGGATGGCAGCAGGAGCAGGGATGCTACAGGGAAGGTGGCTTCATAATAGCATTTCTGCTTCAAGCAACTTCTTGTCAGCAGTCAAAATTTCAGGTTCATGGAGCTGTGGCCTCCTGAAAACTGCTGCAGGACTGATGTAACTGTTAGTTTATTTAGTGAGCTCTAATAAATACATGAGATATTCTGAGGCTTGCTTAGGGATGCTGGCTCTCTGCATGCACAGCAGAATGGCTGGTTTAGTGGATTTTCACTGATTTCCCATTGCTTCAGCACAATACAATGATCCTGGAGAAATCTAGCAGATGATAATCAGCTTCCTATTTCTCAATTTAAAAGCCTCTCATTTCTGATGTGTTAATAGTCTTCGTAACAAAAACTTGCTAATATTCAAACAACTGAAGGAATCATAGTAATTTCTCCCTATTATTTCATTCGTTGTTGGACATGAAAAAATGAATTGGACATTCTCAAGCCTAAGCTGCATGGAAGACAAGGGCTTTTAGGCACATTCAGCAACAGTAAACCTTTGTCTTATCCTTCCAGGTGGAAAAGTATTTGTGGTTCTTTTTCATGCTTTTAATCAAACTGGAGACCTCTCAGCTGACAGCCACTCCTCCTTTCATGAGCCTTTTTCAGGAGAGGTATGGCTTAAAGATGGTATAACCTCTTAATAACCTTAATCAGGTTATTTTTTATTATGTTTTAATTCATTATAATCCCAGTAAGTCTGTGGAAATCTAGAATTAAAATTTGTTTCTTTAATGACTTATCTTTAAAACATTAGCTACACATGGCATTAAAATATTATTTACCAAGAAAGAAACACATACATTGGTAAGACAAAACATTACCATGTCAGATCTAGAGGTTTTATTTAGGGAGAACAAAACAAAATCCGTAAGGAGCTCCCCTTTCTCCTCAGTCTGAGCCCAGAAGGTAATACTGATTTGACACTAACTCTTCAAGTTACTATTGTATAGCTACTCCAGCAACATCTTTTGGCAGCGTATAAGATGTCCTGCTGCGTACAATTAATCAGTATGCTGCTATAGCAAGTAAGTCATACTGCAGCTCCCAGTATGTGCATCATGATCTCGTTGTTCCGTATTAAACCACTGGTCAATGAGGTTGCAATGCAAGTGCAGGGGCAGTTCTTCCATATGCTTTGGGCCAAATTTTCTGGGCTCCCCAGTTCAAGAAAGATGAGGAGCTACTGGAGAGAGTACAGTGGAGGGCTACAAGGATGTTGAGGGGACTGGAACATCTCTGCTACGAGGAGAGGCTGAGGGAGCTGGGCTTGTTCAGCCTGAAGAAGAGAAGGCTGCGAGGGGACCTAATATATACTTACAAATATCTGAAGGGTGGCTGTCAGGAG
>Ga0065711_1049297_pt1 | contig 11373 bp, 4 predicted proteins | sample Hoacrofraction12_FD_59098 | JGI IMG/M metagenome (GOLD analysis project Ga0065711, IMG submission 59098) | Hoatzin crop microbial communities from Cojedes, Venezuela - Epithelial fraction 12 v2 (version 2) | ecosystem: Host-associated > Birds > Digestive system > Esophagus > Crop | place... | reverse complement strand
AAAAAAAAACCCCAAAAAAACACCAACCAACAACAAACCCAAAACCCCAAACCAAAAAATGCAGTATATAGCTGTCAGGCCATGAAAGTTTTTGAGTAAGTCTCAATAAGAAGTACCAAAATTTGAAATGCATCTGCAGTTTAGCCTAGACACTGTTAGCTGTGCCCACGTTGTATAGGAACCTTGTTGAAATGATCTTGCTGGCTTCAGAAAAAGCACTGTTTGCCTAGCAAAGCTTGACTTACATGAAAATTCATGGCACTACCTAACTTTGTGATGGCATGTAGAAGAGGAAAAGATGTTTCCTACCTTCATTCTGGTAAAAATACTGCATGAGATGATGTGGTCTGCAGATGTTCAAGACACACCAACCACATTATTATCAACCACTGGAATTTTCCAGGTGTCTTCTTTGCATTTTGATAGAGGGAGAAAGCCCAGCTGCAAATACATACTTTGTTGAAAGAATATACGTTCATATATTAAATGAAACAACTGGTTCTCTTAATTATAGGTTAGGGGGCAGTCCTGCTCACTGTGTACTTACTCATAAAGAAACCGGACAGAAATTTAACAGACAGCAGCTATTTGGTAGCACTGTCTGCTCAGTACATGGGAGCGACAGTGAGAGGTCATAAAGGAATATCTTCATCTTTCCTTCACCCAGAAGTAGTGCCTTAGCATTTAAAGAAACTTGTTTGCAGCAGTTTCAAATTATTCTCTTTCCTTACTTTCATCCCACATTACTATCTCCTCTCACCCATACTTTTCACTTTGGTACTGGTTCTGTGGGAACTAGGCCTCTTATCCTAGTCACACCAGTGCTATGCCTTTGTCCTCAGCTACTCGGTTCATTATAAGTATTTCCCAAAGTGAGGACAAGTTGTAAAAAAACCTCTAAAATGACATGGTTTTGAAAAATAAGAAAGATCTATGAATTAAATATAACCTTCTCAGCTCTTTCAAATGTACTCAAGCTTGGGTTAACAAGAAAGGTAACCCGCCATTTTCCTCAAATTTAAGGACACTCCTTTACATTTCACTTTCAGCTTTACTGCACAAAAGCCCACCACTTGGCCGTGACTACAAAATATCAGCTAAGGATTGATGATGTTCTGTGGGAAATTGTGAAGAGCAAAGACTTGAAATATGAGCAAAATTCAGATATAGCATGGAGAGGATTTAATTTTCTAAGTAAAGTTACACTTAAACCTCCGGTATGACTTAGATGTGGAAAATCCACAAGGTACTCTATAATTTGCTCCTGACAAGTAGAATTATTCTATCTAGTTTTCTACACGGTCATTTTTACTTAAATCTGTACATCATGGTTATCAACTTCTTATTTTACCAAAGAACCCAGGTGAAACTGTAGGTGGAGCTGGCTCTACGCTGAAGAGTGTCTTTTTTCCATTTGCTGCAAGTGATTAGCACAGCTGGAATGACTGCTGAGTGTCTGCCAGTGCTGAGGTCTTAAACATTATGCTGACTGGGTTTCTTTTATTCTTTTTAAAGACAACTTAAACTTTTTTTATTATAAACTGAAACAAATACAGTAGTATATGGCACTTTATGCATGCAGCTTGCACTGTAAGATCTGGAGAGACCTGATGTGTTGTTTGTGGTTAGAGGTGCTTTGTAACTCTTCTTCTAAATAGATACACTTTGTCACATAATAAATTATAGTTCTTATTCTGCAGATTTTTCAGATTTATGCCATGGGACTTGGTGTCATCAAAACTACATACTAAAACCATTAACAAAAAAATAGAAAGGAACTGTAGACAGAAACTGTTTCATCGTATGTACACATGTACTAACTATTCCAAGCTTAAATTTCCCAAGAAATTATGGTCAGCTGTAAAGTTTTGGTCGTGGGTTACTTCAATCCAAATGCATTATCCAGACAGCTGTAGTTTATCTTATTACGCTTTGCTATCATCTTCTGTTGACTGGATGATGTCATTAGCAACTTTGATTTCTATGGTTTCTGGATTTAAAGCTTCTTTGCCATTTTCCTCCTTCAGTGGCAGCTTCCTATCAGAAGAAAAGAGGAATCATGGTAACACATAAATAACACATAATCTGAAATTTAAGACTACAACATATATATTGCTTATACAGTTCACAGTGTTTCTAAAAACATAATTTATTGAAAATAACATATAATTATTTTATTATGAGCACTGAATACATTACACTGAATAATGTATAATTATTTTATTATGAGCTTTCAAAGAAATTCATATTAATTCTTTCCATTTCTATAAAGCCAGAAAAAGCAAAATGGCACATGATAAGAACACTGCTGCTGCCCAAAATGTAGTTACTTCAGAGAGACAAAGGAAACAACAGAATGCCAAATAACTTGACCCAAGACAGTACAGAGGTGTGTGTTCCCTAGGATACCGTGAAATACTTACAGTCAACCCTTTTGCTGAATCTAGATTACACTCTTTTTTTACAATTGTTTCTAAATGTAAATCGAATTGTATACGAAAGAAGACATATATCATTGAAGGTTATGTCAAGACATAGGTAAAGGAACTTCTTGTGGCACAAGGAAGTAATGGAAGTTATTTTATTATTTAGAAACTTTTACAATTTATTTTTTGCCAGCTGACACAATCTAGCTGCATTAATAACTTATAGCTCTTTTAAGACTAACTTAGTGAAAACTCTGAAGAGTTTTCTAATCTGTAATTCCAAAAGAGTCCCCACTCTTACTTTACAGGAAAGACAAAACACTGATTTCATTCAAAAAGGAGTTGAAAATCATTGATTCCCTACTGCCAGTGGTTAGCTGTCAAAAAATATAGCTGTCAAAAATATGTATGGTTTACTCTGATGTTCCTGTAATAATGCCTCCTGAGTATAATAGCTGTTAATCGTGCTTTCTGGTTTTCAACTAGGGAATAGTATACATATACCTTTTTTATTCATAATAACTGTTAAATGTTTCAGTAAACTTCTGCTGTGATTGTTTTGATGCCCCAAAGAGCAATATACTGTTCAAAACCCATCTGAAGAATCCCTTAGGAATGTCTTTTAATAACAAGGTTTAAAAACAACAAATAAAACAAAGCAACACCTAAATTCCTAGTCTTACAAAGTTTAGGCTGTCTGAAACAAACTAAGCAAGATGCTGTGTATCTAGAAGTTAAACAAGAAGCACAACCTATATCTGAGAGAAGTCAAAGAGATGGCTAACTTGCTCTATTACAGTAAAACTTGTGGGATATATATCAGCTGTCTGACACTGACTACAGAGGGAGGTCTCTAGTAATTGTCTGTTTCACATGGAGCACCCAAAGGAAGCACATTTCACCCCACAACAGGACACCTGAAAGAATGGAAACAGCAATCTGTGGATTTTTTTGCATATGATGTGAACTTATCAGTTCAGTTATCGTTAGACATTATACTTTTTGCCTATGACAACATTTTTCATATTTCTGAATTTTCCTCTCCATTACTTTCAAATATTAATTCATATTTAATACATCTTAACAAGTTTTTAAAGACAATATAAGGTCAAAGAATGGTGAATGGACTTTTTGATGAGGAAAACTTGTAAAACATTTTATTTGTTTGTAGTTGTTTTGGGTATTTTTTTTCCTTGTTTGCATTGAAAGCAAGGCTAATTTGATCAAACTTTTTGCTTGAACATGGATTTCAGTAATATCTAGTATCCTTCAACAAGGTTCTAGAAAATCTTCCTGTTTCAAATAGTTTGAAATTATTTGTAAAGTGCTCTTAATCCTATTCTCCAAAACCAATTTATTTAAATTTCCACACAGTAGAAATGTTAGATTTCTACACTGACTTAACAGATTCAGTCATTTTCCTCTTTTAATAACTAAATTAAGTTTAAATGTTCTAATTACACCAATTTTCTTTTACCTAATTTTTCTTTAGCTACATCTATTTGAAACAAATTTGTATTTTTCAGCTGGGCAGACTAATCCTTTCAAATCTTGCAGCATTTTACAATAAAAACTTTTTGGAAAAAGAACAAACAAAAAGACAGAGAACTTTAAAAGGTTCTTTTGCTTTAATCAGATGCTGGCTGTTATCAATCATTAATAATATTGACTTCCTCTATCGCTGCGTGTTGCTAACTAGAATATTTACTTTCCTATTTTATAGGAAAATGGCTCCTAGCCATTTTGATACTGGAATTCACCCAGCTTCATTAATACTAAGAAAAACTCAAGCAATACTAGAAATAGAATAATTTCAGACTAGGAATGTAATTATAGTACCACATTGCATGTGGTATTTTAATCATACTACAGAAATGTCATATGAAATGCACAGTTTAAATTGATTTCCTGCCAGCATTATTAAAACTTGTTGACTTACAGGTAAATGTGGTTTGTGCTCATCTGTCATGCGTAGATCCCATACCTGGCTTTGACAAAAATTATCTGAGGTAAGTTAAACGCAGATTGCCAAATAATATGCGGAGTAATATAATGAAAATACTCTATTATTGTCAGAGGAAGTCACCCCTTTATTAATTATTACCCATAAATGCTTAAAGTTCCAAGTATAATTTGGTATTATTCAAAATAATTCAAGTAATTATTAAAAATATTTAATCTAATTTAAACCTAAGGCTTATCTTGTATACCTTTAAGAGGGCCATAATTCGTCAGAATGAGTCCCACCTTGTAAGAACACTGCCTGTATGGAATGTCCTTGAAACTTCTCCTTATTGCAAGCTAAGCTCTTCCCTCCAAGATCACTGGTGGTCATTCTCGCCCTGCCCAGTATTTGCCTTTCTGCCTGATAGTACCTGTTGTACACAATGTGGTTTTGTGTTATTCCTGCTGAGAAACTTACTTCTACGCTATTGCATCCTTCTTTCCTTTAGTGGCATCTCACTTGTACTTCATCTTGCTTCTCTGTTTCATCTTTTATGGCCTGTGTCTGAGCAGAGGTCTTTCCATGTTCCCCTAGTAGCAGTGTCCATTCAGATGTCCTGATTGCACGATGGTCTATTCATCTTTGGTTTCCTAAGTGACACTGTCCTGAATCTCAGCTGACCTCTGTCCAGCTGTACCTTGGACTGCTGCCTTTTGCCATTGGTTGAGGGAGAAGAAATTATCAGGAAGGAAACTGTCACCATTATTAATATCTCTTAGCAGTCCTATTCTCCCAAGGACATAATACTCATCAAATTCCCTATCAGTTGTTCCGAAGAATTAGTTATTTTTTTGTGCCACCAGTGACTGATTCTTTCCCCCTCTCCTAATATAATAACATGGTTTTTATTTTAACTTTCTCATATTTCACTCCTGTCAGCTGTTCTAATGACTGGGACAAGCAGGAAGAACTGAACTCAATCTTCCCTGGTATCATGTCCCTTGCTAGATGTATCTAATTCGTATTTTCAAGATCTGGTGCTGCAAATAATCTTGAAGTATGAGAAAGTGTGGCCCCTGGTGCCTTACCCACTACCATATCCAAGGCCTGCTAGACTTGTACAATGTTTGAAACTACATTCCCCTGAGTCCTTAAATAACTGTGGGTTCTCTACAGTGCCCCTCATTACATATTCTAATCTGAAGAGCAAATATATCACTAGTCATTCAAGAAATTCCATAATTATTTAATTAACATACATTTGAAGCCTTCAGGTACATGTTCTTTAAAGAAGCACATGCTTAATGTGCAGTTACTTAACACCCACCACCCTCATCCCCCCGTCTACTACAAGTGCCAAGGACAGCCAATAGCCCAGGCTTCTTTCTTATTAAAGGTTCTGGCTTTTGCAGTTCTAGATAATGGCAAGGAAGGCAATCCTGTTTTATTTCCAGAAAGAGAAAAAGACTGTTTTATAAGAACATCCTCTCCTTTTAAAAAACAAGAGTGATTCCATCAAATAATCAACAGGTGAGTTTCTATATTTACTACGAAATGTCTTCATAGCCCTTACAGATTTAAGATCTTGCAAAGCAGGAGATTTTCACAGCACATGAAAAGCTTTGGGCTCAAACCAAAGATACTTGGAGCTTTCTTTAATAATTTCAAATCAATCAACTTTTGAGGCTCAGAAATGAAACTCAAGCATTCTTCATGTCCTTTAACACCACTAGGTGGGCTCTTAATAGAAGGAATGGTACTTTCACCATCTTTGTTGAAATATTAGTTTCTCTTCAAACTAAATTTTCAGAAGAAAAAAAAAAGCATATCAGAAGCTTTCATTGTAATAGTAAGCTTAGGAAAATACCAGCTTGCTTGTGCCCTATCACAAATTTTACTTTATTTTCCACACATGTTTTGAAAAGTGCTATTCATGTACCAACACCAGCCACTCTACTCAGTTTAATCTGTTCCAGTGGCTGCAGCAGCAAAACAGAGAAGACGACCTGACTGCCACTGTCCAGGATTCCTGAGCTCAAGTCTGGTTCCATGACTCAGAGGGCAGCCAGAGCCTGCAAGCCTGGATGAGAACCACTGGGGTTTCTGGGTTTCTGTGTTGAGAGCAGTTGCAGGGACGGGAAGGGGGCATGAGGGAACCGAGCAAAGTGGCTGCCCTTCAGCGCTATTAATCCAATTACACTGCATGGATTTTAGTACTGAGCTAAGCTTTCAGTAACACAGGTGAACGCAGGAAGGGACCATCCTGTGAGGAGCTGGACTTCTGGAGCACAGGATCATTTTGCCCTACATACAGAGTGTGTGTGGGGATGTGTATGTGACTCAGTCTAAGGCCATTCCTGAGAGTCAGGAGATTATTCCCACAGAGTCGTTAATACCTTCTGGGTAGGTGGTGAACATCAGCTGCACCCATCTAAAAAAATCCTCGTACCCCTGATCAGTCACCAATGCAGGGTCAGGAGGGCTGGGCAGGTGAGGTGACTGGGTGCCGGGGCTGAGCAAGAAGTGAGCAGGACTGTGACCTGCCATTGACAGCCATGGTCCCACATGGGGTTTGGAGGTTAACTGGGAGCAGCAGGGGAGCATCGCGGCAAGCTTCGGAGCAGTCTGAGAGCCAGAGAGTGCAGGCAGGGCCCTGACCTCACCTTCCAGTCCCTGAATGTAGCGGGCAGAGCTGGGGTGGCAGCAGTATGTGGGTCCATGTCCCATCGGAGCCAGCACTGGTCGTGGGCTTCTGATGAGTCTGGAGCTGATGTGTGGCTCCTGGACCATGCTCAGGAGGTATGGGTCGGCCAGGGAGGGCAGGGCAGAGCTGCCTGGGCCCTCCAGCCCTGACAGGAGGTCTGTTTTCACCAAGAGCACAGTAGGAGCTCCTTGGGAGCCAGGGCAGCAGGGAGGGCCAGAAAATTTCCCTGGATACTCGATAACCTCCAAATGGGTGCTAGTGTAAAGATACGCTGCAGAATTGCCGCTATCATGGTGTTGCCATCCAAGGACTGGATAATGCCCACATGTGGTTGCTCTCTGGGTCACAGAAAGAAGACAAAAATGTGTAATGACAACCTCAGCTGTTGTATGTGGGGTACTGTGATTTAGACTGATTATAGTAAAAAATCACACCAGTAGACTGTATCGCCGCAGCACATCATTCTGGTGATGCTGTGTATCTCTCTCCCAGGGAGCAGGAAGCCCAGTCCATCCTTGCAGCCAGGAGGAGCTTGTGTGAAACGCTGGGGAATGTCGGGCTACTTACTCTGGTTCTGTGAGGGGAGTTGTCTCATTTGGCTCATTTACTGGGCTCCCGTCTTCATGATTGGTAATTCTTTCATCCTCTGTTCGCATTTCCACTATCGGCTCTTTTGATCCATCTTTCCTAAAAATTATTAAAAGATTCTTAGTCTCATATCATCTTATAAACCACATACATCGCACGTAACTAATTACAAAGATCCCTTCTCTCAAGCCGGCAAAGAAAAGGCAGAACTAATTATCAGTGGCTAACAGCACTGAGACACATTTAACAGCGTGTTCCCAATTCCCTGAAGTCTTCAAAGCATCCTGTATCCATGGTTACTTACCTAACTCTGCAAACATCATGGATTAGCATCTCAAAAGAGCATTTTGTTTATAACTAAATAATAAGACAATGGCCTCTTCATGGGAATAAACTTTCCTAACCTAATATGAAAAATATAGGTCTTGATGCCTATTCATGCTTTATTTCTGGCAGTGTAAAGACCCTTCATGTTAGTATACACACTGCAGAAGCATACTTCGATCTCCTGAGACTGTGACAATACCAGCTGCCAGAATGGGGTAGAGTCCTTGTGTGTTAAGCACCTAGCTCCTTCTATTTGCACTGCTAGAAGAAACTCTTTGCTTGTGTGTCATATTCCCCCCAATTTTAGGAAGAAAATGTTAGTTTCTCACATGTAAGTAAATGAATAAACTTCGTGCCAAGTGGACAATTAATTGTAAGGAAGATGAGCAGTGAGTATTGTCACTACACTTTTGTTGCTGGCCATGATGTGGAAAGCACTGTTTGCTGCTACAGAAGTATTAGAAATGTTACTACTAATTAAAATCTTGCATATATTTTTATGTCTGAAAGACAGATCAAATGATTTTAGTGAACAGCATTCACATAGGATTGAGGAACTCATCTGTACAGAAAGTACAAAATGTTTAACAATTAAAAATTCCACAGAAGGGAAAGTGGTTTATAGGAAACACATTATATCATTTCTGTTCCAGGTGGCTGCATATATGTTAGATGCCTTGTGTCATTTACAATCATTACAAATGGAACATAATTAATGACTTTATGTATCCTACGATCAAAGAGTAACAAAGAACCATACCACAAACCCACTCAAACATCCAGAATGCAAACTGACATACTTAAAAGACAGAAATGTCACTGTGTTTTAGGGAATGGCAGTTGGCACGAAATACTTTTCAAGCCTGTCTTGAAATTTTAGCCTGACAGTTTATTTATGCCGAGAACACTCTCAAATATTTTAAGATCTGACTGACTGAAGATCACCCCAACAAGGAAAGAAATATAACTAGATAAGATAGTTGTTCTTGCAAAAGAAATGTCATTTAGGAGTTAACATCAAGTGACCAGCTTTATGCTTTTCTGGGACAGCATGGAATGGCATTTGGATATGAGATGTTGATAGCAAGATATAAACCGTTGTCAAGTGACAATTGAACTTTAGTTAAGGTTTTCCCATTCAGAAATGGTCTGTGCACCAGTTCATACTTGGTCACTTCTCAAATGTGAATTTAAAGCATAGGCTGAAGTGCTGTGCTCAATAGGAAAGGACAGCTGAGTCAGAGTCAGAAGCTTCGCATCTTGATTCTATTGACTCAGACACGCTGGCTTCACACAATACAAACAATGGTGTTATTCTTTCTCATACTCTAAGCTGCAGAGAATTAAGAAATAGCTACTTTATGGTATAACTTCTATTCAGAAGCATTATTTGATGTAAATACTGTGTGCCTGCTTTTGATTGGTTTTGTTCTACAGAGCTGTTTGCAAAAGGGTTGAGAATCCAACCAGGAAACACAATCAAGTTACCTAAGAGAGATGCTTACAGCTCCACTACCAGCAATGAAGCAGCCCCCATACAACTATGAATAATGAGGGCTGCAAAATCTGATCTGCTCTACAGGCATCTGGGGAAGGGTGGGATCTACGAAGCTGTAGGAGAATGAACTGCAAGGCCTGACTACTGGGAGAGCTACAGCACACAGGAATTGGACCAGTAAACATTATTTAAACCACACAAAGACAGTATTCTCACAGATGTTACAGTGTATGTATAAGAAGTCTGTTAGATTAACATAATAAGGAAATTATGCCTTTTTTAGTTAAAAAAAAGGAACTGCCTAAAATGAGGGACCATAAGTAATCCTCTCTCCAGCTTACCTTTTGACAGCCCTGTAAATTTTGGGTCTTTAAAGCATTATTATTTTATGCAATCGGTACTTGAACTGTTCCGCCCGAAATCTCACTATTCACTCTTATCTTTTAAGGAAACATATTTGCACATAAATGATCAGTTCATTCATGATGAAGTAGCCGCTATACAAGGGTATTTGTGAGAATCAGGATTGTTTTTTCCCCACTTATGTTTAGCACTCATTAACTGTTGCTATGAAGAAGAACGACACTCACCAGCATTTCAAGCACATCGAACGCAGCACTCCTACTTTAAACACCAACAATATTTTTTATTCCTAAACTCTACTGGCAAGAAACAAGATTTTCTATGAAGTGCTATATCTGAGAATAAAAACTTCTTCATGGATTTTCCGTAATACTATGTCCTTTACTCCCAAATTTACTGGCACTGCCACAACCATATACTGAGTTTTTGGGTATTAACAACTCAAACATGGATTGGTAGAAATGGAGTTACAATGACCTGTTACCTGTTCCTCGTGGACCAAAGATGTGCCATAACTATTACTGAATTATGATCTGTTTCCTTTCTGTTAAGATGCAGAAAGAGACCATCTTAAAGTGAGGTAGGGTAAATACCTTTTTTTTAGTCTATTTTTCTTTTAAGACAACATTTGATCACAAAAAATTCTGTACATTTCAGGGGAACACTTTTACAAGCACTAGAAATATTTTATGAATTCCCTTTCAAACAGCACAAAATAGCTGTAAAGTTAATGCAACTTTATCTTTTAATGAAGTTTCTAAAAGATGTGAATAATACTCACAAGTAAGCTGCCTTTCCTTCTTCCAGTTCTTTACTTTTTCCACCTGAACCACTCTTTTTGCCACAGATCCTCCTGGTGATGCACATTAGCAATCCACATTGTCGTACAAAGAAGCAGCTAACATCAGTCACAACCAGGATTAACAAAAGGGCTGCCACTCCCAGGCCAATGACAGTACCAAGTCCAAGACCATTAAAAATAGTGTCTTGAAGGAAAGAAAATTAAAATTTATTAATAAAATTCATCCGAAAGAATAGCATTTCCTAAAGCTTTTAACCTGTAGGCCAGGAGGCTAAAGGATGTTTAGAAATTAACCATTCAGAAATTCATAGAAATAAACAGCCCTAAAGATTAAGCATGTTTACAACCTGATAAAAAAATCACAAAAAATATCTTTTATATAATATTTCCCTAGTGCCAAAACTCCAGTATGGTCACAGAATAAATGAAATTATTTAATAAAAAATAATATCATATTTTAACATTCTAAGACTGAGAATATCAGTATGTGGCCTAAGAAAAACATTTTCAATGTTCAGCACAGTAATAGTTTATAAAAGTTGTCATTTTGGGCACAAACTGAAGCATAGGAAGTTCCGTCTGAACATGATGAAGAACTTCTTCCCTCTGAGGGTGACGGAGCACTGGAACAGGCTGCCCAGGGAGGTTGTGGAGTCTCCTTCTCTGGAGATATTCAAGACCCGCCTGGACAAGATCCTGTGCAGCCTACTGTAGGTGACC
>Ga0065711_1049296_pt1 | contig 11373 bp, 1 predicted proteins | sample Hoacrofraction12_FD_59098 | JGI IMG/M metagenome (GOLD analysis project Ga0065711, IMG submission 59098) | Hoatzin crop microbial communities from Cojedes, Venezuela - Epithelial fraction 12 v2 (version 2) | ecosystem: Host-associated > Birds > Digestive system > Esophagus > Crop | place... | reverse complement strand
ATTCAGCAAGACCTGGACAGGCTGGAGAGTTGGGCTGAGAGGAACCTGATGAAGTTCAATAAGGGCAAGTGCAGGGTCCTGCACCTGGGGAGGAACAACCCCATGCACCAGTACAGGCTTGGGGCGGACCTGCTGGAGAGCAGCTCTTCAGAGAGGGACCTGGGAGTGCTGGTGGATGACAAGTTAACCATGAGCCAGCAGTGTGCCCTGGCTGCCAAGAAGACCAATGGGATCCTGGGATGCATCAAGAGGAGTGTGGCCAGCAGGTCAAGGGAGGTTCTCCTTCCCCTCCTCTCTGTCCTAGTGAGGCCTCATCTGGAGTACTGTGTCCAGTTCTGGGCTCCCCACTTCAAGAAAGATCAGGAGCTAGTGGATAGAGTCAAGCGGAGGGCTACAAGAATGGTGAGGGGACTGGAACATCTCCCCTACAAGGAGAGGCTGAGGGAGCTGGGCTTGTTCAGCCTGAAGAAGAGAAGGCTGCGAGGGGACCTAATATATGCTTATAAATATCTGAAGGGTGGGTGTCAAAAGGATGGGGTCAGACTCTTTTCAGTGGTGCCCAGCAACAGGACAAGGGGCAATGGGCACAAACTGAAGCATAGGAAGTTCCAGTTGAAGATGAGGAAGAACTTCTTCCCTCTGAGGGTGACGGAGCACTGGAACAGGCTGCCCAGGGAGGTTGTGGAGTCTCCTCTGGAGATATTCAAGACCCACCTGGACAAGGTCCTGTGCAGTCTGCTGTAGGTGACCCTGCTTCGGCAGGAGGGTTGGACTAGATCACCCCCAGAGGTCCCTTCCAACCCCCACCATTCTGTGATTCTGTGATTCTGAGTAAACCCCTTGTTCCTGTGTACTATTCAACTAGATAAATATGAAAATTTGAATTTGTTTCCAATATGTTGTAAACCAAACCTGTGACTGTTACAAAGAAGTGAAAAAGTATATATTTTTTAAAACAGACATGTGTTAAAAACAAGGCCGGTTTTCACAGGATTCTTTCAGTATTCTACCCATTAACCATTTATTTTCATCCTGTTGTCACTGACACTTTTGCCTTCTAATTCTTCTGTAAAGTTCAGTGTTTTCATACTAAATATTTTTCCCTCAAGAAACAAGAATTCTTCCAGTTCTAAATTCTGTAACACACTTCTTAATTCATTTTATCTGCTCACCCTCACCTCAGGTCATCTCAGGTCAGTACTACTCACCTGCCTAGCTGGCCCACCCTGACTGTGAGGCACAGCAAAAGCCTTACCCACCTAACTGTCTAGGCTTATATTGGTAGATGGAACACGGACATGGTCCATTTTCTAATTTTGAGGCCAAATCTATGGCTTAACTGGGCCATATCCACACTAGGCTTGATCCTGCCTGTCGTAGATATCCCCCTTAGATTTATCATATAATTAGAAATTTCCTTATTCTTTTTGTTGTTGTTGTTGTTAAAATGGACAGAAATAGTTCGAAGGCTGTGCTGACACCTACAGGCCCAGCTTTCTCATAGCACGAAACCAAGGATGTGGGTGAATGTTTGTAGCAACATTTCAAGGTGCAAAGCCCATAGGGATAGCACTGAGTGACTAGGCAGGATGCACTGCAGCAAGGAGCTAAATTTGCCTCTGCTCCCCACTGCTCACACTGCCCAAGAGAAGCCCAGCATAGCCCTTGCCCACACTATGCCTGAATGGGGTGCTGGAAAGGACAACAATTGCTTGCTTCCTATAACTTTTTTAGCAACATAGATATATTCCCTGAACCCACACAATTTCAGAGCTTACATTTGTGCTTAGGGAGAATAACCTGAGGTTCTCTCTTTTAAGATGTTCCAGATCATAGATCATAGATCATAGATCATAGATCATAGAATCATAGAATGGTAAGGGTTGGAAGGGACCTTCAAGATCATCAGGTTCCAACCCCCCTGCCATGAGCAGGGACATCTTCCACTAGACCAGGTTGCTCAGAGCTCCATCCAACCTGGCCTTGAAGATCATTTGCAAGATAAAATGTCTGTCCTGCAGGAGAAGAGGAAAGGACAACTCTTGAAAACATATAGAAAGGCTGTCAGGAACTGTCAGCTTTCCTGCTGCTTTACACTTTCTCTGAAAGTAGCTGGCTCTAAAATGAGCTCAGGCTCTGCCTGTAAGATAAGAGCTTAATTCTTTGTTCCATTCAGGCAAAACAGAATTTGGTCAACTTTATAACTCGGAAGACAACACATTCTCTTTAGGTCTCCCCACTCAAAAAATCATTAAGGCAATTTCAAATACAAATTAAGAAAAAGTAGTGCAATATATAAATAGTCAGAACCTACAAAATATCACATTACAAATCAGAGGTCTACCCCATTTTCATGTTTAGATCACATAAATTTTGAACCTAGGAATTCCAAATTATTAGAATATCCCATGGTTCATCCAACATTGCTAACATACAAAAAATATTGAGCTGTCACTTCCATATCAGAATTCAAGTAATCTCTACTACTAAATGTAAAATTTTAATACACAATTGTCTATGCTGGCCTTTATGTGACTTAATCACAACAAATCTCATCTCTGTACTTTTTTTTTCAAGTAAGCTGAGGTTAATCAGGTTGATGTTAAGTACTTCTGTAAATCTCTTGGAATCATCATGGTTACCAACTTTCATGTTTTTTAAGAACAGACATTAATGGTGATGTTCTTTTAATAAGGTCTGTATAGCACATACATAAACCTTTAAATACAGATTGTAATCCTGATAATTCACTGACCTACCTTATTGCTCTAACAGGCTCCTCTACGCTTAAAAAACCATTGGCATCCGGTAAACAAGTAAAGCCAGCCTGCAGAATTGGAGCTGAAAATGCTACGAAATCATAGCAGTGAAGGCATCATTTGATGCTGGCATATGCATAATCTGGTATGAAAGGTTTACTCATTCTTCAAAGACCATCACCATATCACAGGTGGACAGATGTAGGTACCAAGATTTTTATCGCATTTAATCCTAGCAGCCCGTTTTCCACCGTTTGCTTATCTAGCTTCTATTTTCTAGTATTCAAGTGCTAATATACCTCACTAATTTAACTGAAATGTGCAAAAAGATTTAGTGTGATGGAAAATAAATTCTAATTTCAACTTGCACAGCATATCTGTTTTATTAATAGGTAAGCAGTTACTAGAATATACAGGCTCATCATTTATTCAGGAACATACAAAGGTATATGAATCACAGAAGGAGGTAGGGATATAGTTCCCATTACCACATTTTCAGTATAAGTAATACTTCATCAGATTTTATAAATCTAAGCTCTTCCATGTTTTATTTCTGCTCAACTGTTCATAGTTTTCCGGAATGAAATTTTTATTTCTACATGAACCTCCTAGCAAGTTTTGTTAACTTAAAATATAAGGGTTGCCATATACCTTCATAAACAGAACTAGCCACACTTCTGTGTGCTGTTATTAGTTTGCTGCATCAACACAGAGCAGATTATTTTTGTAAGGTACAGTTTCATAATGCCAAAGAAGCTCCAGAGAAGAATATAACATTTCAAAACTTCTGTCTGTTTCATGAGGAGCGAAGGGCCAAATGCAAAGTTGAGACTACAGTCTAGAAAATGCTTGGGCTCTTTTATTACCCTCTGAAATATTTTTCACAAAAAATGGTATAACCAGAAAAAGATGCATATATTATAGCAATAAACATATTGAAGATTATCATATCAAGCATACTGAACTGTCTTTCCTTTACCTGCTTTCTTCCCTGTTGCTGTACATTTTTATTTGCAATATCAAACATTGAGCTCAAGTTCTCTAGATTCTGGAAGTTATAGAAAGTTGTTCAATACAGTATCAAGACAGATGATAGTATACACATACAAAATGGATATTTCTAACTACTAGATTAGATTTTCAATGATCTTGCCTGAGTATAACTGTCTATTCAGAATGCAACATCTCATAAAATGAAACACAGCTTCAGTGATAATTAGATTGATAAATATTCTTATCTCTTTCTCACAGGTAAATAGTGATAAATATAAAATGTTTGCCATTTAGCAATCTGAATTGCTAATTTCAGTTTCTTTTCCAGTACTTACAGTAATATATTCTTTATTATTTTCAGTTCTTTGCACAAGGTAATTTTGGTTAATAACAGCAAAGTAATTCAAAATTGAATGAGGAAGATATGATATGCCGTAATATCATTCCTCATAATACCTTGTTTTTTACACAAATTTCTAAGATACTTAAAACAATCATTGAAGAGATATGCTTTTTTATTTTTTTAGCAATCATAAAATTAGAGTACAGAAATGAGAATGTTTAAACTCAGGGATAATTATATTTGTTATGCTGGCTGCGTTGGCATAGAAGCACCATGAAAAATCACAGGTAATATAGTTTCAAATATTCTTGATACATATGAATTAAACTGAAGTAAGACAGTTTAACAGACTATTCAGTAAAACATCCTTACACAAAGGGAATATTCACATCATACCACTGTCACTGAGAATAAACTATACACCAGACACTGACAATTTTAGCATTGCCAGTTAATGAAAAGATAAGAATTAGTGTACCGAATCTTCTACAATTAGGATGAATTATTTAAAAATCAGTGATGAGAAATAATATAATAAACTTGAGACGTAGTGGAAAATAGCTTTTTTCTATCCAGAGATTTTATAAATTAACATTTTCTGAACACTTATCAAGAGTTTTTAGGGAGTTTAAAGATGTATGTGCAACACTAAACAAAATGTTAATCTTAGTTTAGGAAGAAAAATTACCAATTTTTAATTTCTGAAATGAATTTTTAAGCATTACATCGTATTGGGAGTTAGTGAAAATACAAATAATTCAAAATTTCTGCATGTAAATAATATGAATAGGATTTTTTACTGAGCCTCTAGAAGTGACATCAAGAAGAGCAATGAAGTATAGAATGAGTACTAATAACAAACGCTTATGATATTGGCACATTTGAATTTTACAAACCTAGAAATTCAAAATTCTCTAGATGTATCCTAGGTGTTCCAAAAAAGTAGGTTTACATTCAGTACTAGTTTAGATAGCTGTCTCTTACTTTCATCTACTTTGGTGACATGCCCTACTTTCACCTGGAAAAGCCGTTTGTGTGACTGTACAGAAAACTTTTTTTCACAGTTTTCATTTCAGATGGCTTAGATGCCCAGTCTAGAACTATGCACAGCTGCAGAAATGCCCATGCTAGCACAGAACTGATGCAGGAGCAGGAAGAGGTAGCTGGGGTGCAACAGGGATTCACAGGATGAAACCAACACCAAAAAAAGTTGATGATAAGCCACAGCTAGGATCACCTGAAAGCCCCATGAAAATTACAGGAAATTAGGGTTGATAATGAAGGTATCTGTTAGATACATACAGGTAAGTAGTGTCAGTTTTCCTGTCCTTTCCTCCTCAAAGTATATGTTTAATGTCAGTAAATAGCATAAAAGTGAAGAAATATAAAATCTACAAGTCTCGCTGTTTGTATGAACTAATAATTTTACTTCTAAGGAGCACTCCAGAGAAATAAAAGGAATGTTTTCAGGTATATCTACCAACAGGATTAAGAACAAAAAATGTTTCTTTTCTTCCTATTTAATACCATTACAGAGCCTGTACCTTTTTTTCCTCTCTGTTTTTCAGCCTAGTGAAGAAGCTCATTTTGCCAATTTCTTTCTAGAAAGTCACAAAAAAGAAAGCGGTAACATTTTCTTCATTTTACTGCAGTGTTGCTTGGAGAACTAACCATAGGCCTTCTCTTTAGACCCACATTTCACATCTCTACTGTGAAAGTCTTCTGTGTTTTGCATGAAGATCCTCTGCTAGAGAGATGCCTTTTCCTCCATGATGTTGTGAGATTTTACTAAGATCAAAGCAGTTAAATTGCCATCTTTTTTTCTTGGTCCCTGTACTAATAGAAAAACCTACCTGTCTGCCAAGTAACACCAAATATATTATGGTTTAGGGATTCAATTTTCATTTGCAATAAAACAACAGCAGCAGCATCTAATACAGTAGAAAATGTGAGGGAGTGAAGGTGCAAAATGAACACGATGCTCTTTCCAAACTTCATAGGTCCAAGTCAGTTTGCATCTGTATTTTCGGAAGCTGGAACTCCTCTAAATCTTAGGTCAGAGAAAAAAACTATGTCAGACTGAAATTTTCTTCCGATCATCTTGCTTCTGTTGCTAGGATAGTCCTTTAGTTCCAATACTCAAATGGTAGGTGCTATATTACTGTTATATATGTGAAAAGTAATGTGGTGTGGAGGGCAAGGGGACTCTTAAATTACACATAGGAAATGTTTGCTTTTTTTCCTGAAAGAATAAATGCTAAGAAATTGCCCTGAAACCCTACTTTATAAAAGCTATGCAGCACAAGGTAGTAAGTTTCCACCTTATGAGCATTTCTATGGGATCCCAGCACATTCAAGCTCATTCAAGCACATAGGACAAAAATTAAGATTCACCTCTATTATTTCCTAACTTCCAGGTGCTTGACTTTGCGAAACTAAATTAAATTCTTTTAATTTCTTTTTTATATACAGTATTTTATAAAGGAATTAACTGGATCAGAAAGGAGTTAATAACTACATTGCTGCAACTTGTTTGCTCCTGGGCACTCTTCGCATGTAAAAGTGGAAATAATTTAATTAATTTTTGTTTCATTGCAGCAGCAGGGACAGCTGACCCTGTTACTGAATGAAGCCTTCTATTAATGAACAATTTATTTGATCAAATTATCATACAGGCTTAAAAATCTTTACGTTTGAATGATATAATGTTTCCTTTTGTATTTGTCTTCTATTTCTAATACTTAGTGGGGGGGGGTGTCTTCCAATAACAGACAGAAGCTTTATTTCCTCTCCCCTTTACTTCAGATAAAAACTGATTTTTCTTATGTATTCTCAGAAGAGAGAAATTAAGAAAACTCCCACACTTCGTGAGATCCAAAATAAAATCAACAATAGCAATGACTGATCTTTTTCAGTGGTAGACTAGCAAGCTATACAGACACATTTTGGGCAATTAAATGGTTCTCTGGCAGAAAATGCAATAATCACATGACTTCTGGATGGACACTGATTCAGCACAAGTGAACCATTAAGTGAAATAAAGTCTTCACTAGACTCACATGTTCAGGATGTTGACCTCAGTTTGCTCCCTCAATTATCTGAATACAAGACAGGCACTCACACACCAGAGAAAAAAACCCCGCAGCTAGTAGTAAGATGGACCCCCATCTTCCCATGCATATTTGAAGAAGGAAGCTTTCTGTCCTCACCAAGTAAGATAGTACCAAGGTCTAGCTACTTACTGGCTTCAACAAATCTGAAACTACTCCTCTTTGGAAACACAGTAGATCACAAGGTGAATCCTTGCTTTTATGTTATCATCCATGTGCAAACTAATCCATAACTTAAAAAACAGATCTAATTAAATACAGTATATCTGCCCACAAATCTGTCTTTCTTATGCCCTTAGATCACTAGAGCTGTAACAAAACTACACCTTCAGAGTTAAGTTTTTGTTGAATTAAGTCTGGATGACAGCACTGGGCCCAAGATATTTAGGGGAAAAGAATAACCTGGAAGTGTTACCCAGAAACACTGTTTTTTTCTTTTTCTTCCCCACACCCATCCATCCCCCCAGTCTGATCAAGTAACAATTGGGTTACTTTTCTTCCTCCCTATGTTTGGAGGAAGGGTGCAGGATCTGCCTGCAGCCTGGATGCCCTGGAGAGAAGGTAACTATATGCATTGACCAATGTATGGTAAATGCTACTTATTCCTCTGAAAGATGAGATACAAGTCATCTATATAAAGAACATATATAAATAAATCAAACATCTTCTAAAGAACATGTGACTTAATTGAAATTCATGTAATTCCATTAAAAGATATTTTGAAGGCCCTATGACTGAGAAATGACAAAATGGAAGGAAAAGGAAGACAGGCAAAGCAAGAACTGCACCGCTTTAGCACCCTTTGTAATTGCGGGTACAGGACTGCCTTAAACTTAGCTCTTTCAGTTCTTACCAAACTCTCTTAATTTTGGGGAATGGGAAGGCCAGATTCTGAGCTCTATTCTAATAATTTGTCACAGGGAGTTATGCTGGGTTTTTTTGCGGTTGTTTTTAACCTTTTATCTTGCTGGACTTCTGGTCTTTCTTTTTACTCTGTTGCTGTCTCTTCCACTAATGACTTCAGTTGTTATTTGTGTGAGGATATAATTTAGGATTTGATTAAAGGATATTCAGGCTTTGATAAGAAATCCTCTGAAAGTAAAAATTAAATTATGATGGTCTAGAAATTCAAGTACTGAAAATGAGAATAGCCATTGTTTCCTATCAAGTTTCATATTTAAGAAAAGCTCACAAACTCTACTACGTGTTTAAAACTAACAGAGATATAAGTTCTGTGGGGGTATCTGGGGAAACTTCTCACACTTCAGTAATGCAATACAGGAATGCATACACAGGTAAAGTGTAATTCTGCACACATTTCTATGGAGGCAGATAAATGTGAGGTACAGTACACAAGGCATTATTGAGGGAAGTAATTGTAGTCATGTAAAAGTAATCAGATGCTGTACTGAGGGAAACTAGAAGCAAGAGCTTGAGCCTGAAAGACGAAAGTGGGTCTTGTGGTGTTTGTAATCAAAATGTCAGATGAATTAAATGAACATTTAACAATTTTGTTTCCTTCAGGAAGCCCAAAGAACTTTGCAAGCTTAGAAAAAGAAAGAAAAAACTTCAAAAAATAATGACTCTTGCTTCATTATCTCTTTTTCTTTTTTTGTCTCCTATTCTTTGTGCCCAGCATTCATGAGATAGAAGTGAAAATGCGCTCTGTAATTTAACTGGTGAAACAGGGCCATTACCTGAGCATAACTTCCTTTCTGTACATCATATGTAAACTTACAGATGTCCAAAACCTAGAAACTTTGCTAGAAAGCAGAATTTTGTCAATGAGGTTTATTTGGCTGTAACAAGGAATATAATCAACAGATACTCTGGAAGGTCTTGAACAAATATCTTCATTTAGAAAGTACTGTGGCTAAAAAAATGAGAAATGCTTCTGCTACATTAGCAATAGGGTTCTATTCCTATAGCAGCAAAAATTTATAAAATTGGAGACTGCTACTTGCCTGTCTCCTCAAATGAGAGATGATCTTTTGATGAGTAGTAAAAGGGAGTAATGCAAATATAATTTTCTTATTATCCTGTTCCAGCCTCCTGCTTCTAATCCAAGAAGTATTCCCCTAGATCAAGATACAGAAATATTTCTACTCAAGTTGCAACGTGCTCTGTGTAGAGAATTAGATTTGCACCTACATGCATATTAAGAGTACACCACCAGGAAACTCATACTATTGTGTTGAAAATTAGTGGTTAGAGACTCAACAGGTTTTAAGAGTTTAAGGTTTCATATCAGTCTGATGTGGATGGGTTGACAAACAGAATCTGGTGACAGTCAACGCATGAGCTACTCCAAATTGTAGAGATTCTTCAACTGCATGAAATTCAGCAAGGCCAAGTGTAAGGTCCTGCACGTGGGTCCAGGCAATCCAAGTACAGGCTGGGCAGAGAGTGGCTCAAGAGCAGCGCTGAGGAGAAGGACTTTGGGGGTGCTGGTGGATGAGAAGCTGAACATGAGCTGGCAATGTGCGCTTGCAACCCAGAAAGCCAACCATATCCTGGGCTGCATCAAGAGAAGTGTGGCCAGCAAGTCGAGGGAGGTGATTCTGCCCCTCTACTCCGCTCTCGTGAGACCCCACCTGGAGTACTGCGTCTAGCTCTGGAGCCCCAACATAGGAAGGATGTGGATGTGTTGGAGTGGGTCCAGAGGAGGACCACAAAGATGATCAGAGGGCTGGAGTACCTCTCCTACAAGGACAGGCTGAAGGAGTTGGGGCTGTTCAGCCTGGAGAAGAGAAGGCTCCAGGGTGACCTTCTAGCAGCCTTCCAGTACCTGAAGGGGGCCTACAAGAAGGATGGAGAGGGACTTTTCACAAGAGCTTCTAGTGATAGGACAAGGGGGAATGGCTGTAAACTAAAAGAGGGCAGATTTAGATTAGATGTTAGGAAGAAATTCTTCACCATGAGAGTGGTGAGGCACTGGAACAGGTTTCCCAGAGAAGCTGTGGATGCCCCCTCCCTGGTAGCGTTCAAGGCCAGGTTGGATGGGACTCTGAGCAACCTGGTCTAGTGGAAGATGTCCCTGCTCATGGCAGGGGGGTTGGAACCAGATGATCTTTAATGACCCTTCCAACACTTATCATTCTATGATTCTATGATTCTGTGTTTGTATGATTCTGAGGGAAACAAAAATTCTCTCATGTTTTCACTGTCTTGGAAATGACTGAGATATTTCTTTTTCCTTCAGATTTCCACACACAGAAAAAACAAACCTTAATCAGAGGAGTAAAACATTTGGCAAGGCTATAAACATGTAAGTGTAATGATTTATAACAGAAATGACTACATAACCTTGATTACCTACAATTTGTCAAAGGGAAAACTATGGAGATTTGTAAACAATTGAAGTAAATAAACTGTCTTCCCCCTCTTAATCTGAACATGTTCTGAATTAAGAGTGCACATTGGAAGCAACAAATGGTTTATAAAGTTTAAAACTGCAATCATAACTTGTTTGTATAGAAAAGGTTTTTCATTTTGAGTAACACCTTCCCCTGCAAATCCTTAAAATTAATTCCATGGGATTATGGTGGATTAAGAGATTCTTCAGGGTACGATTGGCAGAATTAGGTCCTAAGAGACTTCTTGTGCTATTCTGTGATCCCTGAAGAGAAGGAGTAGTAATTACACTACTAAAATTAGTGAAGCTAACCAGGGTTTATTATTCAATATGCACTTTATAAAACATTCCCACATGGGCATAGGCACAGCCAAGATGACACAGTACTGCATATTTTTCTTATGGCTAATCCATTTGATGTATTTAACTTGATCCTTGTCAAAGGTATTGCTATATAATTTTATTTTGAAATCCAAGAAAATATAATTACTTCCATTACTGGAATATATTAAATTTATCAGCTCTTAAAATGACTCCATTTTCAGTTAGGTTGAGTTTTTTTGATTGCTTGTTTTCATTTCGTTTTTTGGGAGGGAGTTGTTCTTGGGGTGGTGGGGTAGGTTGACCATGAGCCAGCAGTGTGCCCTGGTTGCCAAGAAGGCCAATGGGATCCTGGGGTGCATGAAGAGGAGTGTGGCCAGCAGGTCGAGGGAGGTTCTCCTCCCCCTCTACTCTGCCCTAGTGAGGCCCCATCTGGAGTACTCTGTCCAGTTCTGGGCTCCCCACTTCAAGAAAGATGAGGAGCTACTGGAG
>Ga0065711_1009257_pt1 | contig 11373 bp, 6 predicted proteins | sample Hoacrofraction12_FD_59098 | JGI IMG/M metagenome (GOLD analysis project Ga0065711, IMG submission 59098) | Hoatzin crop microbial communities from Cojedes, Venezuela - Epithelial fraction 12 v2 (version 2) | ecosystem: Host-associated > Birds > Digestive system > Esophagus > Crop | place... | reverse complement strand
AGGGTGACGGAGCACTGGAACAGGCTGCCCAGGGAGGTTGTGGAGTCTCCTTCTCTGGAGATATTCAAGACCTGCCTGGACAAGGTCCTGTGCAGCCTGCTGTAGGTGACGCTGCTTTGGCAGGAGGGTTGGACTAGATGGCCTACAGAGGTCCCTTCCAACCCCTACCATTCTGTGATTCTGTAAAAGATTAATGTCTTTGACCTGCTGGGCTATGCCCAGAGATGCCAAAAACAAAGTGAAAACAAGTGAATTTCTAAATATGAAGTATTTCAGCCTCTTATCCCCTTCACTTTCAGGAGGAAATCGTGTATATCTTACATAGCTGATGAATGCCTGTGAAGTAAGTCCAGTGCTTCTGGCTGGCTTCTATATGAACAGTTATGCCAGTAATTCCAAGAAGCAGAAACAGCCACAGCAGCTATACCTTATACAGTGTATAACAAATCCAGTGTCCCAAAAGCATCAGTGTGTACAGGTAGAAAGCAGCTGTACAGTACGTACACAAAGTCACATACTTCTCAAAAGCTTTGGTCTTACTGCATCTGTAATATATAACACGTCTTTCAGAGTAGGAAAATATCATCAGTGACTTGTACATATGTTACAGTTTTTAAAATTACATTTAAACAAATCTTTTTAGAAAACTCCAACACAAAACGAAACACAGATATTAATCACGTAATGACTTCTGCTTTTTTCATTTTACAGTGAAGTGTTAGGCGAAGATATTGTCCCCATTCCAGAGATGGCAGAGGGGAAACTGAAGTTTGTGCCAATACATTCAGGCTTAACCATTGACTGTTAAATAGAATTAACACATGGGGAGACAGATGAAAGACTTGATGGCTTGGCTAGCTGTGGCTATACCAAGACCACTTACTCAGCTTACTGACTTCAGTCACAAAGTTTTAGGGCTGGTTACATGACTTGTGCAGGCTTATACAGCACATACATGGCAGAGCCAGGTGTATAAACCAGAACGGTCCCTTGGCTGATACTTTTTAAAACCAATAACCACTATATCCCAAGTACATTACATACTTGCCCTACAATTCAGTGAGTATAACAAGCCTGATTAGGAGAATACACATTGGATATTTCATGCCTAAGTAAGCAATACATTGACTATAAAGTTCGCTATCTGCTAAACACAGCAGATTATATTAATATCTTTATATTAATCAGATGAACCATGTTAAAATGAATGAAGTATAGCAATTCCCACCAAAGGATAACGTGATTAAGTTATATATCTCAAATAAATGGATAGGGATGTGAAATGGAAAAAAAAATGGATATGGAGATAGGAACCTGTCTGAAGTCACTAGGAGTTTTACCGTTAATTATTACAAGAATGAAGTAAGGCCCACTGTCTCAACATAGACAGAAGATGAGAGAACTTTTGTAAGAAATGAACAGATAACTTTCTCGGAGATAAGACCAAACATAATATTAGATTTTAAAAATATAAACAAAAAAAGAAAAACCACTCATGCACACCTATGCTTATGCAAAACACGAGTACAATACAGGCCTAATTATGATATCCTTGGGCACTGAGTCTCAAGCAGATGCAAAAAGTTAAACACACTGATGTGCTTCACTGAGTAAGAATAAAAGGCAATACAGCAGCTAAGGTATCAAGAAAAGGCAAGAACATCAGTGATCTGAGCATATACAAATATTTATTGGGCTCAGTGCTATTTTCAGTGTATTAATTGTCTAACATGCACAGAGTAAAACCCATCCTGTCTTTGTCTTCTGTCTTGTAACCTTACACACCGTTAGTCAGAACAGGTATTTTGAAATACGGCATTAATGACTTTTGAGACACAAAGTAATTATACAAAACAGTAAAAACAACCACTATAGTCAAGTTTATGTAATTTAAGCAGAAATACATAAAGACATGACTTTAAAGGGTTCATCAGACCAGTACTGAATTGTACCATTTACACGGAAAGAGAGCAACCGCTTCAGTTGCTTCCACAGCTTTCTTTTACATAACGTTATTTACATCATGTTATCCATGTAAGAAGGATGTGTACCACATTATCCAGCCCTGCTGTAAGTTAGGACATACTAGGAACACACAGTTGAGAGTATTTTCAGGAAGGTATTTTGTCTGTCACCTACCAGAAATTGTTGCTAGAAGACACCATTTCCTTTGTTGCCCCAAAAAAATAGCTTTTTAGCTACACAACACAAATCTCTTTGACAGTCTAAGATTACCTGTGCAAATGCTTAAGCCAAAGGGATTTTAATCATCAGCTTTAATGTGTTTGAGAACTAAATAATTCTGCCATTACTATAGCTGGTAAACTGTGTAAGCTCAACTGTTGTGTTACTCAAAAACGACCCTGAAAAAAAACAAATCATACAATCTCTAGCATCATCATTTGGAATATTGAAGGCATTTGTGTAACAGGTTTGTTTATGCAGCAGTAATTTTACTCTCCATTTTCCCTTGCTATTAACTAATAATGCAAAGCAAAATGTTCTCACAAAGAGCCAGCTGTAAACAAATATTACACCCTTGGAGACTTGTGTTTTCCCTTATGAAAAGCAATGCACTGGATAATGTTATGTATTTACAATAAAAGATACCCCAAAATATCACTGCACATGACTTTATTTAGAAGGAAGAGAAGATTTAGCTGTTCTGATGAATGTGCATACATGCGTGATAAAAAAAATGCACCCTGAAAACTGATGATTTGCTGATCTTGAAAATCCATGAAGAGTTATGCAACTGAATGACAGATTTGAGGTACAGAATATTATCCATATTATTAGTTGAACACTGGAATCTAAATTCTGATTTCTTTATATTGCTAACTTAGTCTTTGTAAGACTCTGTTTACAGCCTGACATCTGAAAACTGATACACTGAAAATGAAATCTTTCTTCAACCTTTATGGCAATTTTCACATTTTTTTTTATGGGCTGTCCTTCCCAAAATAATCCACTCACTGACAAAAAGCCATTTGAATAATCTTTACATATACAGGTTTCTGCAGAATGGAAACTAAAGAATAAAGAAGCCAGCTCAATACCTAAGTATAGTCTCAAATATTGGGATGCGTGAAGATTATGTTATTCACTGCACAAGTTTTCACCGTTAGAAAGAATTCCTTATCAGGGAAAAATCGATCCTGAGCCTGGAATGCTATACATTGAGTACAAGACATTTATCATCAAAGGTCTATGGAAATATTTAGCATTACTCTTGTTACAAGCAAAGGAAACAAAAGCAAATATTGCATTTTAATTAAGGATAAACACTGGTAGGCATATGTTATCTACAAGAACACCTATATGTCCAAATTTGACTAGATCTAATCTAAAATGAGTGCTGTGATTAGCCAAAATCCTCTAGACATTATCTCTGTGTAGGACTGTTTTATACTCTTGTTCTAAAGCTAAGTTCAATGAAACCTTGAAGAAGGATTTAGTGATGCTGATAGGATTTTCTCTTTTTGATAGATTGTCAGGTGAAAAAAAGCTATATTAATAGGAATACATTAGAAAGTTCCTTGATGGTGTACTCACACTACATGTCATATCTGTACTGTAGAAACGAGTTGTAAAACAATCCTTTATTAATGTACAAAGCACTTTTTCATATTGGTAATGCTACTTCAGATGCTCATAAAATGTGATTCTTTCTGAGTATAAGATACCAAATTTAAATTGCAAAGAAAGACTTGGGCAAAGATTAAAGCTAATGAATGTACTGAAATCTGTGTCAGCTGGATGAATCTTATCTAAAGATAATATCTGCTTCATATGCTTTCAAACCTCCCAATGCGTTAGTGACACTTCTATCTCTTCATGGGGTATTTTCTTTAGCAGCAAATGGATTATATACAATTACTGTTCACATACTATAACCCGCTGCTGCAACACACTCAATTCAGTATATGTGAAAGAATAAGGGTTCTTGGCATTTTTCATGTTTTTTTAATCCCAAATAATCCAGAAATAAAACAGAATCTGCAGACAATCTAACAGTCATGGAAAAAGGGGAACTGTTGGTATAAAATAAAATCCCAAGCTTTGTACTTTTACATGACAGTCATGTCTGAGCTACTGTGAACTGGTTTTATCCCTAATTTCAGCAACACCAAATAATTAGTATACATTAATACTACAGGGAATTGCTGCTGTCAAAACAAACCGTCTACCTGCATTTAGAATTAGATGCACTTTTTTTCTGAGACAGCAACTACAGCGAGACAGTTATCTTTCTAGGAACTGCTGTACGGTGTCCAAATGCAGGGGAGAAGGAGGACTGCTTCAAGAACAGGCAGACAGACAGCAATAGCTGCAGTGACAGAGACAAAGATGTGGATGGGCACAACAGATAAATAGCACAGGTAAGAAAGGAACAAAGCCCAGGCAGAGGAGGACGGGGTGGAGGTTGGAGGAAGCTGAAAGCAGGTTCAGCGGCCCATGAAACGGGAAGTCAGAGTACAGTAGGCTGTGGTTCATTAAAAAGAAAGATCTAGAAAAAGGGCAAGGTGGGGGGTTTGAAATACGTCAGGAGTGGAAACCAGCTTAAGGACAGCGAACACAGCAGAAGTGAGGAAAAAGAATATGCAGGAACTAAATGTTACATAAAACTTTCATGCAGTACATGTATATTTAGCAGTGATTTTACTGGGAGGCAGTGGTTTACAGTGAAACCACCAGCTTTTGCCTTTGAAGACAGGCACTTCAGCCCTAGGCTTGCAGTCACCATTCCAGAATTCCTATGTCAGGACGGAAGTGAGCTACCTAAAGGAAACCACCGTGGGTATCTCATGCAATAACTAAAAACCTGGTTATTTTTAGTGAACACATTGCCCAGTTCAGCAACTCAGCTGCAGTAGGGCCACCAGGCAAAGGAGAAGGAAAATTCAGCAGTCTGCAAGAGAACGGGATAACTCAGACCGGACACTTCTAAATTTCACTGTGAATGCAGAAGAGTAGCGAACCAAAAGCTACATAGAGGTAAACTGAAGTAAGAGATGCTGCACATAGGAAAATAATTAAGTGTTAATGAGTACAAACTGGCTGAAAGTAATTTCATTGGTTTTTATTAGGAAATAGGGATAATTCCACAAGTCAAAAAGATTGCTTTTTTTTTAATCCCTAGCCCAGGGCATTTACTTCTCACCAGCCACGGTGGGAATCCCACAGAAGATCTGAGCCACATCCTCAGTTCAATTGACCTGTAATGATTCACATCTGAGGCATCTCAGAGGGTGACTGAAGTGAAGAAATACTACTAAAAAACAAATTTAAAGGGAAAATATATTTTAAGTGTCCCACAGAGCACTGAGATTTCAAAATGCTCCCATTCTGCACTGAAACAGTAATCTTAGGAAACCAAGAGCAGGAAACCATTAAAAAGGAACAAAACCAGGAAATCTCATGCAAACTGTCCACTTGTAGTCTGCTTATCCCAGCACTGCTCTGGAATGTGAAAGAGCCAGGTTCAAATCCCTGCTCTGATTTTCACACAGCAATTCAAATCTGGAAAATGCTTTTCCAATCCAGAAAAGCTTCTTTCAAATCCTGTGTATTCCAGAAAATCTCTGGTTATGACCAGCCAATATTTTCTGATGAAAAAACATTTGTCAAAAATTTCTGATATAGAATACCTCTGCATACATGATATATCCAGAAAAAGTCACGCAGAGACAATATATAGTATTACGGTAATGGTTAATATTTCCTCTCTCCTAAGATAATAGTCTTTAGTGGTTTTAAAAGAGACTGTCTTAACTGTATATAAAAGATAATTAAATTCCCTGCTTGTTAAAGAAGGGCTGGGCTCAGCAATTCATAAAGACACAATGTGGGTATACCAGCAGTCACACCAAAATGTGCAAAACTTTTTAAAGTGTTGATTGCAAAATGTTGAGGTATATTACTGTCATGGAAGAATATGGCTTTCATATTTGGCTAGAAACTTAGATCTAAGAAAAACAGTGCCACGGCTAACTTTAAACTGGTCATTTGTGATCACTCAGTTAATTTTTTTTTTCATTGTATCTTTCATATGTGCTCATGCTCTTTCAAAGAAAATACACTGATAGTGTTGATGCCACACTTACATTTCAACACAGGAGCTCATCCAGATGAGAACCTGATTGTGGTTTAATTGCAGGAGTAAAATGACTCAGGCAGTATTGACTAATATTTTAGCAGTCTTTTTAAGGTAAATGGTATGTTTGTACATTTTTCAGAGTTTGTAATACCTGTCTGAGAGACTGGAATTTGAAACAATTTCCTGTCTCCCCCAGTAAACAATGTATTTAAATAGACAAATAAGAGTTCTACAAACGTGTATTATGTGTAGGCTGTCTCTGAAGGAACTGTTCTAGTCTGATAGCTAAATATCTATCTATAAATGCTCTAAAATCCATATTATAGACCTCGAAAGTATAATGGTGCTTCCTGAAGTGGTTCCAGGCTCTTGTGCAAATACATTTTTAAGATGTGTAAGATGTATACCATTTATACTAAACAGTGTTTTTTTGGCTGTAATAAAAGAGCGAGTCAGGGTGGGGCTATTAAATGTACACAGTCCCCCACAGAAGTAACTTCATGCACATTTCCAGTTGGGTTTGTCACTACACACATGAAATTATGAGGGCAAATGATACCTTCTAACACATACCTGTGCTTTTAGTAAGCAGTGGAAGGTCTGATCCTTCATATTTACCCAATTGCATATGCATGACACATACTCATTCTTCCTGTTTTTAAAATGGGAAATACGTACAGCACTCTGGACTAGGATTTGGCAGACTACTTTCCCACCCAGAACAATTTGTCTCACTCGTAAACTCCATGGAAAATGGAGTTTATATTGCTAAATCCTTTTTAACCTCAGCTATAGCAGCACAAGAGACACCTCTGAAGTATTATTCTATGCTAATTTTACAATCCAAAGCCAGTCTTTGAGGTGCATGTTTGCTTTTTATTGGCTCTCCTTCAAATGAGAATAATTCTGAATTCACCAGTCATGATTAGTGCCTGTTTTATGTAGTTCCAGAGTGTCACCATGGCTGAATGTAGGCAAAAGTTACTGTACGCACATCTTCTCTCCTCATCTGCTGCTCTTGCTGTTTAGGCTGAGACTCAGAGACAGAACAGTAGTTCACATGCTCTGAGCATGTGCAAATCAATTGTCTGTGTTCAAAAGATTCACGGAAGTACATTCTTTACCATTTTCTAAGGAACCAATGCGGCTTTAAAACTCAGATTGGTACAAAACTTATTACAAGATTAATTTTAAAAAAAAAAAAAAATCTGACTTCATTTGAGCTTCCTTCAGCAATACGAAAACCGAAATAACCCAAACCCAAGCAGCTGCTGCACCTGCCTAGCTCTAAGCATCTCCAAGTCTTTGGAGCCGAGTCATGCACTAAATAAAATGTCTATCTATGCTTTTGACCTTGTTTAAAGCGAAGTTTCCTTCTTAAATCCATTCCTAATTTAATCTCACTGGACTAAGGTCTCAAGGCAGCATGAACACTACTTCAAAAGATGCCTTGAAGAAGGAATTCTGATTTAAAAAGGGACACAAGTCCTATTTATGTATCCTGAACTAGATCTATAACAGCACTTAAGTGTGGCTTTAGTCTCTACTTATTCTCTAAATAGACCCATCTGATATTCTTCCAATTCTTCTTCAGTGAAAAGCTGAGAATAGTTAGTAACTGTTACTCTCAATGGTTTCCAAGAGGATTTTCAAGTAATCATGATTCTATTAAAGGGCAATACCCTGTTTACTTTAATGGGCCAGACTTTGATCAGATGCACATGAAATACCTGGGCAAAGATTAGAAAATCAGGTCATCAGCTTTCAAGCCTTTTGAGGGTAGGGAAAGAGGGGTATTCCTCAGTGCCACTAAATCTACATATAATTATTTGTACTTAAGACAGCTGTGCTCTATGGGGAAATTTTCAAGCTGAAAATACACTCCAATGCTTGTCTTCGTGTTTGAGTGAAGTGGTTGGTCCTGAAAGCAATGTGACACATTTGATTCAGAGTTATCAGCTGCTGCTAACATAAACAGTTTTGAAAATCTCAAGTAAAATACATCTGTGATCATTTGGGCTAGATAAAACAGAACGATATGTGGCTATTTTGGAAAACAATGAGCAATGAGCATTCACTGGAGTTCAGAATTTAATATTATTCAGACAAATCAGTGAAAATATTGGGTGTACTGCTATCTCAGACAGCTAAACTGGAGTGAAAGCACATTCTTCTTTTCATCCCTATTAGGAAAGAGCAGTTCTTTTTCCACATTGTATGAGGCCTGCTGTTCTCTCTTTTTTATGTGTATGTATTGTGCATTTTATAGTTTTACAGTTCGCATAAAGGGTCAAATCATGAGAGATGATGAGTGATTGCTATGCATACTGGCTTAAATAGGCATTCCAGAAAACCTGCCTCTGTTTAAGATTCAGTTGTCTTTACATATTGTTTACACCAATCTCATTGCCATTTTTTTGAAACAAGGGGAAAGCAATTGCCTTGAATAAAATATTATTTCCTACTGTGTACATAATTTGGAAAGCACTCTGCTTTCTTTCTACTGCAAAAGAACTTGTCTATAGTCAGTTAATACATTTTTACTTACTAAGTCTTGTACATCTAGCACAGAAAACAGACTCGGTGAGGTTGGCTCTTTTTCAGACAGGGATGAAAACCTAGGACTTCTGTTCTAAAAATTACCAACTGACATAGAAGATAGAGCCAAAAGCTGAGACCCACAGTTATTCCTGGGACTGCAATAACTATGAGATTCTAGAATTGCCTGTAAGGTACTAAAGAAACTTGGGATTCAGAAAGCATAAAATGCTGAATTCCAGCTTCCTTGATATTTTGTTATCCTTCAGTCAGCTTAGATGTTTCAACCTATGTAAGCTGACTCTGCAGTCTATGCTTTTATTCTGATGGATTTGATGTAACTAGTGATGCAAATAGCTGGACAGACCAGCAAGCAAACAAAGCGAAAAGAGTGGACTCTACAAGGGTGTGCATTAGCAACTTCTTTTGGAGAGTTGGCCTTCCTGACAAAACGGGCTTATTCCTCAGTATTTTTCCATTCTTGTTTATATTGCGTGAAGTACTGAGAACATTCTGTCATGTTCATATTTTGCCCAGAAATTATTTGCAGATAGGCTGTCTTTGAGGGTTTAGCATGGATAATTTCATACCCATGGATGCCTAGCTGTTATCTATCTAGAATCTCAGCATTATTATTTGCATGGTATCTCTATACTCTTCAACTGTCATTAAAGTGTTTTGCATGATACCTGCTCTTAAGAGATATACTATCACGTGCTCTTATCTTGATTCACATTACACTTATCCTTAGAAGTTGTGGTTTTGCCAAGAGGCTTCCTGAGGCCTTAATCCTGCCTTGGTAAAGGAACTGACTCTATTAGTGAAAACTGTACAATGGTGCATACTGAAAAGAATGATAGTTACAAATAATCCTACTAGCTATTAATGAGATTTGCCGCAGTTTATTTAAGAGATAGGATAATATTCTCCAAGAACGGTAGAAGTATTAGCAACTGTCTCAGATTTTACTGACATAAATTAAACTGAGTATTAAATTCAATGACAGCAACATTTTGATAAATAAATGTTTTCAGCTTAAAAGCATGGAAAATCCAGCATTAGATTATTGAACTGGATGAGCAATATAATTACTACTACATTATCAGCCCTGTGAGATGGTGAAAAAGGTTTTCAGGGGAAATCTTCATTTTTCACAAATTTCATGGATACAAAGGAAAAACATCACTTTTCATTAGCACAGTTGTAAAAGTTTGCGTTATAAGCATTAAAAATATGTTTTAACTTCAAGCTTTAAATGCTGTCATAAAACTTATGCTGAAATCAGCTAAAACACTGCTTCTGAGGACTTCTGTAGCCTCCTTACTCGATGGGTAAAATACATTATTCTGGAATTATTCAGCTTAGCAACTGTTTACTGACCATTCCCCATTCAGTAAACTATTTGTTAGGTGCTTNCACAATTTTTGCTGGTTGTACACTTATCCTAAATTACCTAGGGTCACTTTTGCTTGCTAACGAAAATGATCAAAGAAAGATTTTGTTCAAAACCAATAATATCTGTAGTTGGAGATACAGATCCCTCCCCAGCACCTCCACAGACACATGCAAGCCATGTATGTATACAGAATGCTGGAAGAGAGAGACAGAATGCTAAAAGAGAGAGTGAGTGCAAGTAAAAAACTAAGCTCTGTGAGCAAGAGCTACCCTTGCACACTAAAGGTAAGCAAAAATTAAAGGCAAACAAAAATGCTCCCTCTGCCAAAAACTATCCAGCCAACCAACCACTTCAGGGAACTGCAATCCCAACAACAGAACGGTACATGCCCACCCGTCCTCCTCCTCTGACCCTCCTGTACCTGTTCTTCTGTTTTCTCTTCTCTGTGTTTCTGTACCATTTGAGAAATCTTGTTAAGAGAGCACATCTTATTTATTCATCTACCTCTTAATCTCTAGTGTTGCACATAATAAGATGAATCTGTGCTCTTTCAGTGGCGCACACCTATTTCCAGATACCTGCAAAACATTCAATGAGTGGGCACAACTGCTGCAACAATGCTGTGAACCCAGCATGGTAGGATTTGGCTCTTGAGAATGGTCAGACCTTTAACACTACTTTGGCTGGTTACCATTTGGGGAACCTTTGTGAGCTCTCCAACCATCTGACAGCAAATGTTTCCTTCAAGCTTGGGAAGTTCAGTGCTACCAAGCCAGGCACATTCATCAGCTGGGTCACACTGCAGGGCTTCAGTTGGATGAAGTTACAGTAAGGCAGATGTGCCTCCATTTGGTACTCCCTTGTGCCTGGGAATCCTGCAAACTTCACACAAACTTCCTATCTGTTCAGCTGCCAAATATATAGACTGTTGTGTGCAAACTGGCACATTACAGTTTTGTTTAGATGAATAGTTAGCATTTAAAATACATTCCAGACAAGGTCCCTGGCAAACAATATGCAAAGATCTGTGCTTTGATTTTTCACATTTGTAACCGCATATCCTCCCCCTTGTTTTTCTACTACAGCTCAAGTTCACAGGTAGGTAGTACGTTGCTCATTCATCCCCATTTTCTTCCCTGCTGTCCCTGAACTCATTAGCCTTCTTCATACAGCCCAAGTCCAGCATGACTTCAGTTAACAACTTCGTGTTTATCAGTGTAGTGCCTAGAAGTAAACTTCTGTGCTGAAGCTTGTATACAGAGCACTACAGCCAATACACTTTCTCATAAAAATGCACAATCTTAGACAAGCTGCACAAAAAAAAAAAAAAAAAAAAAAA
>Ga0065711_1049295_pt1 | contig 11374 bp, 6 predicted proteins | sample Hoacrofraction12_FD_59098 | JGI IMG/M metagenome (GOLD analysis project Ga0065711, IMG submission 59098) | Hoatzin crop microbial communities from Cojedes, Venezuela - Epithelial fraction 12 v2 (version 2) | ecosystem: Host-associated > Birds > Digestive system > Esophagus > Crop | place... | reverse complement strand
TTTTAACACCCTTCCCCCCCCCCCGCCCCCAGTCGAGAAAAACACTCTCCTCTTGCTCCTTCCTGTAAAATGCTGCACTGTGTTTCCATTTCCTGACCAGGTGGCTAGCCAGCTGGTTTACTTGGTTCTGTACCATCTCTTAAACTGCATAAGCTCCTCCTGCTGCCCAGGGATCAGACAGAGCAGGAAGCCCTGACCTTACAGCAAAGCTGGGTGAGAGCTGGTTGGATCAGGCGTTTCAATGAATGGATACAGGTATGGAAAAGACCTGCAAAGCATTTGAGACATGTAACTTTCAGAAACCTTTCCCGGCAGCAGATGCACATGCAGGACAAGAGGGCTGGAACAATCTCCCTCTGTATTCAGACACCAGGGGACCTCAGCCTCACAGCACCGGTGCAGCTTCAGTACCACAGCAAAGCTTAGTGCCACTGCCACCTCAGTGTGTTTGCAAAGCCGTTCTTGGGCCAGGCAGGTCTCTGTGCCAACAGAAAGCATTACTACCATTTCTTCACTTCTAAAAGGCCATCAAATTCAGACTATATACAACATATATAGAAATAGCTTTTAATTAAAAAACAAACCTTGCATCAAAGATTATTGTATCAGACATTGAGCCAAGATTCAAGTTTAAGACAAACCAGTGTTAAAAAAAGTGTTTAAAAAAATAATCAGGATGTGCAATAAACTACAATGTAGCAATAGGTTGTAGTGTTGAAACTTTACTGTTTTCAGATGCCCAGTGTATAATTCCTGTCATTCTGACAAAAAAAAACAACCAAACAAAAAGTCACTAAAACTGGGTCATCTGTACAGTGCCATTCCAGATACTACATGTGGAAGAAAATTTTGCACAAAACCAGAGACTCCTATAAAATTGCCTTCAACTGTCCTACACAGAAAAAATTCCTGTTGATTGATGATACCTACATTCACTGTTTTATCTTTTTTAATACCTCCTGGGATTGCAGATATGTTCCAAACTATACTAGTTAGATGCAAGTTTAAACAACTTGCTTTTGTTTCCTCACCGCGAACTCGTTGGGAAATTAAAAATCTATCTGGAATCACAATGGAAAACTTTGGGGCTTTTTTCTTTATTTGCCTTCTAGATATCAATCATCTTTTCAGCTAGTCACCAAATGTTGGCAAACTTATGAGACTCTCACAAGGCACTGTACAGGAATTTGAACAAGACTTTAACATATTAAAGCATAATATTATGAGCCTCATTAGCTACTGAAGAACTAAGGAAGTAAGATGACCCAAAACACAATCTCCAAAGAGCTGCAGCACTGATTTGACTTGACTCCTCTTTCCTTCCGTTTCTCTATACCCACGCAACTGAAGCAGAAACGCTACTTTCCAAGTGGCAGGTATACTGACTATTGAAATGCAGTGGTCTATTTCTATCTTATTGCTTGAGGACATCTATGTGAAACATGCCCTGGCGCTACTGATTTTAAGCTAGATGCTAGGCTTCCAGAACGCCTGGTTTGAAACTCCTCGTTCTCAGCTACCCTTATCTGACACATATGGGTTACAGACATGCATTTAGAGAGGCAGATTTTTGCCCCATGGTCATGCCACACAGAAAAATAATCTGAGGCTATCGCTTCTCCCCACTATTTTTTCAAGTAGTTTTTCTGTGTTCAGTTGAAGGCGTTGGTTAAGGTAGACAGCATATTCTGCTGCACCAGACTCCACTAGAACCAGAAATGCATTCAAAAACAAACAAAACAGAAAATGATGATTATTAACAAATGTGGCAATATGACAACAGAAAGTGAATGGTGCCAGCAATTTATGTGCGCCCACTCCTGACACTGGGAATATTAGACTTCCAGCTTGAAATAATTACTTTCTCTTGGGGTTCAGGAAGAAGAAAGTGTTGTCTTTGGGATTTATCCTGCCTGTTACAAAGCAAGAAAGAAAATATATTATATGCAGCTAACATACAGGTTTTGAATTGTGCTGTCGTACGCTGTGTGAACAAGAGAGATTTTACCTTACACTTTTCTCCACCTTAATTGGCTTTCTTAATGAACCACATTATTCCCTGTCACCTTTGTTTTCTTGTATTGTTCATTCCCAGGCAAATATTTTCACAGTCTTCTGACTCTTCGGTAGATTGTTTTCTTGGTGGATGGCCATTGTCTGGCAAACCAATGGGTGTGCACGAAGTACAGAGAGAGTCGCTGGGAAAAGCTGCACTTGACATTTCAGTCTGATTCATTATTTGATCTTGGCACAGTAAAGCTTCTACCTCTTCATCTTTTAGTGGAAAAACTCGAAGTTCCCACAGCCCAGACTGAAAGGAATCAGAAGGGTAGGAGTGAGGGTGAAAAAAAGAGAAGAGGGGAGAAAGGGATTTCAGTTGATTCTGAACTGATTAGCTATGTGCAGAATGATCTGCTATCAAGTAACAAATGAGTCTTTCTTTACAATGTTTGCAGGGCTCTTCAGATAAAGAATATGACGCTGCTAGGCACCAGCTGTCAATATAAGCTGGCTTCTTACAATTTTGAACTAGTAACAGAGCTACAACTGAACAGGCACAGTACAGGAAGGGGGAAGCTCTTTTCCAGGGTGCCAGACCATCAGGATACCTGACATCATAACAGTCAGCCCCATCTGGAACCTTGGCCAACATCCCTGAGAAAAGATCCATCATCCCAGAACCCAGGCCTGCCATACTTTGCTCTAAAACACGTGCCGTGTGTGCTGCGCAATGAAACTTTTACCTGTTGACAAATCTTGGGCTTAATTCATAAAGCAGAGCAATCTAGTTCCAAACAGGAGTGCTACTCTCAGTCTACATAAACTGAGGCGACAGCCTGAGGTTCTAATCCATGAGATGGGAGAATATGTTCAGGTTCTTTGTTTCAGGTTAGAGATAGTGGTCACTGGAGACCTGACCAGACCCGGAAGCTACTGGCAGCACCCACCTTCGCTTCCTGGCTCTCTCTGCAGAGTTGTGCAATCCCTGAACAAACAGAACTGTGGGCTTCCGAAGTCAAGTTGGGAACAGGTTCAGCAGCACAATGCAGCGAGGCACAGGAGCTGCCGTGGTGATCTTTCTGCACCAAATCTTGGCTGTGTCGTCCGTCAGCATTTTTGCTGTAAGATCTAGTGCAGGATAAGAGACGAGTCTTAAGAGCTAACCCCTGCCATTTCACATCACCAGAAACAGTTCAGATCTTCTTTTCAAAGCGTTCAGTTTCTCCATACATGCTACCTGCATTCTACTTATTTAAATCAAAGAGCAGATGAAAACACACGTGGTTCTTGACAACCTCACTGTCACAAGCCAAAAGCAAAGAGTGCTATGTGGAGAAGCCAACTGGATAAACCAGGGCTAGAATAGGCACACTCTGGCAGCAAAATGGCTGGTCCCAATCCTGCGCCTTGCTCCGCATGCTCACCAGAACGGTAATTTTGGACAGAAGTCAGTAAGCTGGGGCTGTTCCCACTTGGGGGAAGATGGCATAATTTGCAGGAGCCTGTGGAGTCCGAACTGCACTGTCAGCAGACTGTGCCAATGCAACTCGAGAAGAAACAGCAGGTCCTTGAGCTCCCCCTTCCCACCTCTACTCTGGACTTAGCTCCAAAGCAGTCAAAATAATTTAGTAAAATTAAAAATTTTGACCTCGACTTTAATGCCAATTTGAACTAGATATAAAATAATGGCATGCATCTTAAATGCCAGGTGGAAGTCTGACCTTGCTCATGTCAATGGGCAGTTTTACTTCTGAATTCAAATAGCACTAAGATTTCACCATGGAGTTCACAGAGTTTCAAAATTCAGGGTACATATAGAACTTGTATTTTTCAGTACACTTTCTGAAGCTTTTTTATGTTCAAAATAGCTTAAAATAGAATTCCTTACTATGGTTTATCTCTGAATTTATCCTGCATTATAAAAACTATCCTTGCATATATATTCATAGGGTCATCGTTCACTTGCAGCCAAGAGTAGACACAAGGATATGATAAACAGCAGAAAAAGTAATCTCAGCATTTATATGATGCTTTTTGTCCTGGCAAATTCTGAAAGTGATTTATAGGAATAATTTTCCCAGAGCCAAACTGCAGTTACAGCTTTATGATGTTTGTTCTTATATGCACTACTTTTTGCAAGATTTTTAGGGGTTATAATTAAAGCTGATGAGCTTTGCACCAGACAGCAAGCCTGTGATAATTAAACTTTCTCACACAATGACTTTTCTAAGCATAAGGTCCCTGGCACAGCCCAGGACCCTTCAGTAACATGTCTGTGAATGCAGTGGACTTTCATCTAAGTCAAGTGAGTGAAGAAGGGCTCATGTTACGCTCAGTGGCTAAAGTCATAACTGGGAGTGCCACAAACCACCAGAGCTGTGTTCAGTATGGGAGTAGGATTTTTATTCACTGATAGCAGGTCACTAACATGCTTAAATTTCTGTAAGTATGCATGCTTCAGAACTGCACGGCCTTCCCTTTCCAGCCACAAAACCAAACACACCCAGTACTGTCCCTGACAAGTTAATTAACGAGGAGTGCCCTCATTTTAAAAGTTCCCTGTGACAGCATTTCTGAAACTGCTGCACCAACAGCCGACACCAGTGGTTCAATAGGAATGCTCTTATCAAAGTCAATACACCTGCCTGCTATTCCTTTTGGGCCAGCGGCTCTGCTCCCACAGTGACCACCTTGCTCTCTCTCTTTTTTCATATTTTGTATGACGTAAGGAAAAAACTTCATCTGACAGATCTTCTACCTGTAACGAAATACAGGGATAGCTGCTGCCATAATTATGAACATCACTAGAAACAAAGGCAGCCAATATTTTATATAATTCTTCACCAAAGAAGAGGAGGCAACACAATGCATGCTTGCAGTACAAAGGCACATCAAAATAAATGCATTACACTCTCACTAGAGCTCTAGTATATGGGATGCTGTCACTTTCACTTTATTCCTTTACATGTCTGGATGATCTGAATGGATATACAAATTACAACCCCCCACGCAAAACATTTTTCTCTATGGTGAGAGACAGAAAATTAAGAGGACAAGTATTCATTTGCAAATCAAGGCAGTATTAAAAGCACATAATAAAGACAAACAAAAATTCCAGGAGTTTCCAGAGACTGCTTTAGGAGGCTGAGAGGCAGCAGGATTTGCCAGGTGCTCTTTAAGCACAGAGAAATAGGTCTGAGATCACCAAGGACTTCAGTAGCTCCAGACTGAGAGGAACTCGGCAAACCTGAGGTGCCGCATTCCTGCTACAAAACCAAGCAGAAAATGGCTTCTGCTTTGAAGAGACTATTCCTTAGCAAATGATTTGCATGACCCTGGTACAGCTTAAAAAGGGCTCTAATGTGATTACTTTAACTGCTCGTAGTCAGACGAGGCAGCTTTTTAGGTAAAACTCTTCAGCTGTAGCTATCACATCTGACCTTCACTTTGAAACAGCCATCTTCGTTTTTCTGTTGGCAGCACACCAGAAGTTTGCTCCCTGGACACAGCTAGGCAAAGAGCACTTTGCTGCCCTTCCCCCTCACCCCCCAGAAGGCAGGGTGAGCTCTTGGCTGGACCCCTCCAGCACAGCTCAGAGTTATTTCAAAGTGCTCCAAACCATTCAAACTGTTCAAAGTTCACCTAAAAAGCTAATGTTGGCCAGTGCATACATGTGCTGCAGCCATGAATTTCATGCCAGCCACTCCCAACTTAAAAGCAGAGAAATTCTAGGAAAGAACAATTCTTGGTCATAGGAGCTGTGAAGCTGCACCTCCAGATCAGTCCTGGACAAGAATTATACCAATAATCGGGGTTCACAGAACAGAAATAAAATTTTTCCTATAAAGCAAAATCCTCAGTGGTGTTATACAAGTAACATCATTTATCTTCCGACTGAGTCTGCTAAAATACAGAACTAAATGCAGAGTCTTCACTGCAGTACCAGATAGAGCCATACAACACAGGTTACACTGTCAGCTGGAAGTACTCCACTCCAGCCAACTAACGACCCTGAGGTTTTCTGCAGAAGTCATTCTTTGTACCGAGTCTTGCAGCAGTGAGGTAGTTCATGACCATTCTGGGTACAAATGCAAAATACTACAATGCATTTATGCTGCTGTAAGCATACCTGGTAGTGGCACTCAGCTTGCCAGAGAGCACATTTCAAACCTACTGGCTGGTCACGAACTACAGCCCCACAATGAATTTCAATTGGGCAAATGAAAAGCATCCCAAAGACTTCAGCACGATCTGCATCGGCCACAGGACCTGGAACTGTAGCTGCCTGGTTCCTGCTCACCCCAGCACTCAGCAGGAACCTTCAGACAAACAGGCCTGCTTTGTTTGCCCATCTCATGACTGCTTTTCGAAGACTCCTCGTTGCTTTTATTTATTTATATTAAACACAAACCACTTTGTTAGCTGCTGGTTTCCTTTCATGCAAGCCAACTTAATGGGTTTCCTCCTCTCTCTGGAATTCACCAGCTCTGTCACTTGGATGGCATTGGTATGGGGCTCCAGTTCAGATTCTGTCTTTTCAAGGTCAATGATGTATAGCGTGAAAGTGAGAATTTTATGAACTACAAAAGTGCTATTCCCTCAGGGAAAATACAGGATTTTTCTGTGTGCTCAGATTTCCTTTGAAGTGGAAACAAAAGAAAATTTTGAAAGAAAAACTTAAGACTTTGAAAATACTTTTCTTAGCAAATTGCCAAAACTTTTCATGCTGGGAAGAAACTTCATTTTTAACAAGCTTCCTTTCAAAAATCAAAGTCCACGTTCCTCTGCACGCAAAGAGTATTGAAAAATATAGAAATAAGCCTTACTGTTCTTTTTCCATAGCTGATGATATAGCAGATTTACCTACTCGTTTATTTAAAATGAGTTTTACCCTACTCCATTGAAGACTAACAAGTAATACATTTTCTTACTTAAAAATTGCTCTTTATTCTGTGGATAAAATCACACTGCATCAGAGTAAAAGGTCTCCACTTGGTTCAGTACAGCCTCTGCCCTCTCCAGCTTTGTAACACTTTATATATTTCCTCTACCAACTTTAGGTTAATTTAAAGTTGCCATAACTGGAGAAATTTGTTATTTTTTTTTCCCCGCTAAGGTTAGTTTGAAAGAGGACAAAAGCCATGAAAACACTTATGCAAAACTAATTACACACAGAATTATTCCAAAGTATTTCTCACTACTAAAACAACTACAAAATAAACTTGAACATTACTTTACGACCATGCCTTGCCAGAAACTTTAACCTGGACAAAACAAATTAAAACCAAAATAAAACAGGAAAACCTGCACCACACCCTCCCATGCCTTAAAGCAGTAACAAACTGCAAATTCATACGTGCAAACCAGGAAACTCAAACACTGTGTTTCCGAAAACTAAGTATTTTTAGAGCAAGTAATAGAGTAGACACAGACAGCAGATTAACTTTTGCACTGCCCAACTGCTACGTTTGTCAAAATTTCCAGAAACAAGAATTAGGCACCCCATAAAGGTAAGCTTTTTGTACGCGAATAAAGGCACAGTGAATAGGCTTGATTTTCAGAAAGTACTGAATTCCCATCCTTGGCAGCATGGGTCCTGTAGAAAATGACAAATCTGGGACCCCACATTTTTTTGTAACTTGTTGAAACTTTGGATGCAAGTCTATTGCATGGGTACAAGTTGTTAGACTGAAAGCCTTTAAATGAAGAAAAGAGAGAAGAAAAAAAAAAAAGGGTGGGGAGGGAGAGGGAAAGATGTCAAGTGGAAGAAAGCCCTAACTGCTGGTTGACACAAGGACAACTCCAGAAGTTTTACATTTAGCCATGCAGAAAATACGCAGAAAAGAAACTATTACACAGTACCACCACAGGCTGCTACGCAGCAGAAAGCACAGGAAAAGCTTACTTTATATAAAAGCAGAAAGTACATTTTGCCCTCTCTTGTCCTTCACGAATTATCTACTGAAGCTTGCCTTGATTTCAGTACAAGGAACGATTTCAAGAATGTCAGAGTATCATTGGAGAAAGGTAATGCTGCTGTTTTCTCCTGTATTTTTTCAAGCTTGCTCAGTAACAAATCTAACTCACCCTAAAACCTAAAGCAAGGAAGTGGAAGAATTATGATCAGACAACCACGTTTTCTCAGTACTCTGAAAAACATCCAAAGCAATTAACATGATGCCAAAAGAAAGGGGGAAAATTGGCAAACGATGATTTAGACAAACAAGATCTTTAGAATTTTTCTGTCTGACATCTCTTCCCTCTCATTCTACCCAGCAGCTGACAGACAATATAGAAGCAGTGGACCACAGCAGGAGGCAAAGCTGCTTTACTATTAACTCAAGTTATTTCCTGGCCAAAGGATGAATAATACAGGATCAACTAGTCACGCCAAATACAAATGTATTGGGAGGACTACTAAACAAGTGATTAGCCCATGAGCTTCGCAGAGAGATACGTTGAAGTCCCGTCAGCAAAATAAGCTAGAAGTATGTAAGGCAAGTCATCTGTACGGGATCTGAAATCTAAACAAGAAATCCACAAAGCCATCCAAGCAAGTCCCTTGAAGCCCTGAAGGCAAACCACTGTTGAAATTCTCTTTTTTTCTCAACAGATACCAGGACAAAGAGAGAGCAATGAACAGTACATTCTCAAGGGACAGTGAGCCCTTGCTGGCTTATTAGTTATTCTCCAAATGGTTTAATTAAATGTCCTTGCAGGACAGTGTATGTAATTCGACCTTCTCACTACAAAAGATCAGGCATGTTTCCTGCTAGCAGAGACAGTACCAAACCAAAAGGTGGTGGTGGAGGTGACATATCTCTGGCCACCAGATTTCACAAGAATTTCCCAAGTGCATGAGAAAAGGCACTTTTCAAGAGTAAGGTTTGCTCTTCCTTCCATTCCAAGAATACAGTTCCAAGTAAGCGCAACTATAACCAGGTAGGGACCTGAGACCATGATGTTCTCTCAAAGGCAAGGTTCATTTCCATGGATCAGGCAACTACAGATCTAGTAAAACTCTGAGGAAGCTAGCACCTTTGTGGAGAGTGTATTTTCTACCCCAAAGGAATGGCGTAATGATTGTTTACTGTGTTTAGCATAACCTTCTATACTGCTATCCAAACGCAATCTTTTTCTTCTACTAAGGCATTTAAACCCTTGTTGTAGAGATTCTCTGAAAAAAGAGCTCAAGAACAGATATTGTGGATGAAGGTATGAATACAAGTCCTACATTACAACAGTTGATAGTGCCCCGTAGCAGAGGCTGGAGGGAGACTAGAGAGGTCCAACGGACAGTAAAACTGGCAGGTTTCTGGAAAAGGAGACACAACAAGATTGGAAGGACAGAAAACCAGCCTAGAGACCTGCTAGTACACAGGAAACGCCTTGAAGCCCTGATTAGGGGAGAAAGGAGTCCCCAGCTGCAAAGCCCACGGACATTCCCTGGAAGAAAAACGTAGACTCCCATGTCTGGAGGAAGCAACAGTAGCACACGATGTGCAAACCTAGTTCAAGAGGCAAGCAGGAAATGCTGAAGGTTACATTGTTCCTGACAAAGCAGAAAGGAAAAAAGTTTGCTCCCAGCAAGAGGGTTGCAGGAAAAAGAACACTGAGAAGAAAACTGAGGAAAAACCTGCTGGGCCCACAGGCAAAATAGCCAGTTACCTCCTGAAGAGACACAGGCCATGTGAACTGGCCATCAAAGAAGAGGATGAGAGAGAAAGACAGCGGTTATAGCACAGGTGGCCCCGATGAGACAGTTGCACTGGGAGACCCAGCATCACGATGCCCAGGAGCAGGGGAGGCAGAGGCCTGACCAAAGAGACCCTCTGGGGGCACTGACTGCGCCAGCATCAAGGCACAGAAGAGCCAAATGAAGAAGTGAACAATGATTATTAATGGAGATAGTCACATTTCTGTCATCCACCACAGGGTCAAGTAGGTTGGGATAAGACACAATCTGACAGATAATACTCTATTTTTGAAATGTGAAACTTACCAGGATTTGCATGAAGTCAGTGACTTTGGAAAATATATACTAATTATCCCAATTATATATTATACCTAATGTAATTAAAAACTGATGGTTTAATTAAAATACAGCCTACCTCTTCTTCATCAGTATGAGATCTTTCTAAAGGTTGAAATTCAACAACTCTCCAGCTAGAAACGAAACAAGAAAAGTCAAATTAATTTACCTATGTGCTGTTTCATTATTTCGGCAGTAGAGACAACTCTTCTTTCTACACTATATTGTTAGTTACTCCTTCTTCAACACTGCTTGTGCTTCAAAATTTATTTCAAATAAAATAATTTCAGATTTAAGGTGCTGATACCAGATGCCTGAAATTTAGATTTTCCTTTCCCAACCCAGTATCTAACCTTTCTTTTCCCAAGTCAGTCTTTAAGTTATCCAGTAGAGTCTTAATAACATTATTAGACTGAAAGACAATATAAAAGCAAATACAAATTAGAGATTTAAAATATGGAACCACTGCATTTAGCCATTTCATGCAATTTGCTAGTAAGCCACTGAATTACAGCACAGGAGATCAACTACCCTGACAATCTAAAGATTTTTCTTTTTTTTGGGGGGGGGGAAGAATCTAGAATAGTGAATTATAGGATTACACTGTATGGAAAAAATTAAGCTTATTCTACTGTATCAGAATGGATAAATTTTAAAAATATATGCTAAAACCATTTCTGTTTACTTCAGTGAAAATAGTTAAGTATTTTCTTATGAACCGTAACACATAAAAGACAGCAACCTCTAAATTCAGAGCATGTCAGCCTTATGGAAGATTTGAGGCCACAAACATGACTACAATTACGATGATATAAACACACTTCTTTTTCTAGCCAGTCTGTGCATCTGCCACCTCTCTGTGTGTATCAGACTATTTCCCTCGTGCTGTCAACAGTCCCACCACTCCAGTCACACAAAATGAAATGTACAGAAAAAAAAAACCCAGTGCATGAAAAGATCATATTAATATTATAAAATTATATAACTACATGTTAATGATATTCTTAATGTTCTCATGTTCATTTTGGTATCTTCTTTGCAACTAAGGAGGTCATGAACAAACCTTGGGGTAAGGATTTCTTTGTACTGTAGTTTCTCCAACTTTGATGGTGCCACCAGCGACATTGGAATAACAATGTTGTCTATATCATAGGAGCTTTCACTTCTCAATCTCCTCCTGGAGTTATGCTGTTATAACATAATCAGTACAAGAGGAGATTCATCAGCTCACATCATAGGAACTACATGATAGCTGACAAACATTAGAAGTGCACAAGGAGGAAGTCTGTGACTTGAACACGTTTTCTAGTGACTTAGTAACTTCTGACTGCCCCCCCCCCC
>Ga0065711_1049294_pt1 | contig 11374 bp, 3 predicted proteins | sample Hoacrofraction12_FD_59098 | JGI IMG/M metagenome (GOLD analysis project Ga0065711, IMG submission 59098) | Hoatzin crop microbial communities from Cojedes, Venezuela - Epithelial fraction 12 v2 (version 2) | ecosystem: Host-associated > Birds > Digestive system > Esophagus > Crop | place... | reverse complement strand
TAGTTTTCAAGATTTTTTTTTTTTTTTTTTTATGTTTTGGAGTGTGTATGTGGGTTGGCTCAATCATATTCATGGCATATTGTGCAAGTATCAGATAAGTAAAATAAATGCTAATGATATCTCCACATATTAGTCCAGATGTTTGTTCTGCATTTGAAAAACTTCAGCCTTGTTTCAGCACTCCTGTCTTCTGTTTGCTTTGGAAATAAACCAAAGCAAAGCGAGAATTGAGCTCCTGGGCTCAGGTGCCAAAGTCTGAGAAGAGACCACATGCAGTGCCTTGTTGATGCAGATTCAGAGGGGTTTCACATACTTTTCTGCTTAATTCACAGAATATTATTTCCGACTCTCTGGTTTATTAAAGCCTTTTACCATTGAGAGAGCAGCAAGGTAATGCAGAGTGTGTGAATTCAGGTGTAGAGTGTTTCAATAGCCTACTAATCATAAAATGTAATTTTCTATTTTAGTTCCTAGTTCGTCGTACTAAATGGTTTAGAAAATTGTATTAGGTAATTTTCTCAAGTGTATTTGGTGTAAATTGCACTAATATTGTGAAGTGCTTTTGTTTAACATATTCTTTGCAAGTTAGATAAATGAAGGTTTCTGAAGGATGGAATTAGATGAAATTCATTATAATGAACAAGATTACATTAAATGTGGTTGATTCTTTGTACTAGCAGTGTAAGCCAAGTAACTTCTCCGTTTCTTGTGACACTGGTTTTGCGTGTCTATGCATTGAAGGAAATTTCTTGAGTCAAGTAAGAATCATCTAACACGTTTCTCCTTGAACCTCACAAAATTGTTCTCATTAACCAGTGATGGTTTTCCCATGAGCGTAGTGATGGTCTTGCACAGTTTGTAGTTTCAAAAAATAGAAGGAAACCAGAGAAAGAGACCACAAAGGAAAACCTATATGGACTTTGTGACTTCTGCTTTAATGATCACTGGCCATGGACACTGGACTTGCCATGTGGTCCGAAACGCAGATTGTGTCCACCTTTTGCACGCTATGAGTAAGGAAGAAAAAATACTTTTACATTTGTCAGTCCTCTTGAATAGTAAATGGTAACGGGACCACAATTCATTCAAGGCCTAAATTGGGTGCAGGCACTACCAGTTCTTGTGCTTACAGCATTAGAAGGCAGAAGAAAATAAGCCTTTGAGTTAATTTAATGTCCTCTCTGATTCCTTAACTGTTCTGAGCAGATCCAATGGACATCAAGTACACTGAGAACATACATAGAAACTGCTAGTGGTAAGGAGTTCCCTTTAATAATGAACTTAAAATTTGGGTTTCCTACTGTTACCAAAGCAGTGGTTCATTTACAAAAAAAATCTGGTATTCTTTTTGTGTCATCCTTACATCAAAGGATTGCTGGAATTTAATGGAATGATAGAAGTATTAGAACAAGGCACATCACATAATTTACTGGACTTGAGAACTGTTTGAAGTCCAGCACTACTTGTTAAATGATAACTGCAACCACAGTAACAAACAGCATCTTTCTGTAAGTCGAACCTCCAGAGAGGAGAGGAAAAAGAAAACCCCACATGAATTTAAGCAGTTTTTTAGGGCTGGACTTGAAAACTGTAATACAAAAAGTCTTTTCTAGAAGTATTCTTTAGTAGCATGTGCACAGTGGTATTTCACTCTAACTTCAAGCATAGACTTTTGTCACAGAAGTATGATGTTCAAGTTAGGTCCAAATACAAGGAAATTGATAAATTTTCTTAGTATGGATCTTATATTTTTCATATACTTTCACTTAGTAGGCATATGAGACCAACTGGATACTACTTGCTGTAGAACCCTAATTTCTTTGCTTTTGAGAACGAATCCTACTTTGTTTAAAGAAGGTGCTGCACAATCATTTCCTAGTGAAGGAAAGATCTGTTTGAAAAATAGATCAATTTTCCTTCTTGACTTCCTGGTATATCAACAAAGAACACACTCAGTCCATCTCATAATGTCATATCAAAGTTCAGCCATCCATGAGTTAAGGTTGCTGCCTTCCCATGCAGCACTACCATGCAGTACTACCAGCTGGGACACACCATTCACCAGGCACGGTTTATAATAGGCCTAAAGAGGCCTGAGGCCTCCTTTTATGAGCCAGTTGTGTGACTGAATGGCCATGATAACGTCATGCTAGATCAACTGAGTGACAATCATAATAGAGGAGTTAGTGTTAAGTGGTCAGGTTAGATATCTGAGGAAAGATGACTAACATTTAGAGCCTGGCATAACATTTAGACTTCTGCCACTCAAATAACCAGATTTCTTCCCTTTCCAGTCCTTGGCCATTGAAGCTAAGGTAGCCACTTTTATTCAAAATGATTGTGTAAAATAATTCAGTGATTGACTGATAATTAGAATTGAGCAAATTAATTTAATAAAGTGAACAGTTAATTCAACAGGTACTTGACATGTGAAACCTTTCTTCTATTCTTTTGCCTTACTATAAAATGTTACTTATGTATTCTAATAAACACTGAAAAGATTTTGATTGTCCTGAATAATAAATCTTGAAGAAAATGGGTCATACTGATAATGAAGCTTCACACTGCTTTTTTTCTTCTGAAAATGAAAATAGTCTCAGAAAAATTAAATCAGATCATTTTTTCAGAAAGCAGTAGGAGGTGATGTTTATCTTAACAAGAGTTTTGATTTTGATGTGCTGGCCTTCATGTTTTCAATTCCTTTTTCTGGTTTAGTGCTAAATCGTTCTTAAAATTGTGTTCTTTGTATGTTGGTGTTAGATGCATTCTCATAACGGCTAGTCACAAGTGATACTGTTGTTACTATTAGAAATAAATATTTTCATATCAAAGAGAATCTAAAGTAGACCTTGCCTATATCAGTTTACAGACTGTAAGTAAGGGTCTGCAAACAAATCATGAAAGACAAGAGACTGGTTAGTCTACAAAGTGAGGAATGTCCCCAAACCAGAGGCGAGTCTGTGAACACACATTAGATCATGCTTAGAAGGAGGCAGCTGTGAAAGGTTCAGTGCAGCTTTCAGGGCTGGGCTTCAGGGGATGTGAGGGTTAGGAAGGACAGGACATGTGCCCTTTACCATACCATTCGTTGCATAGAGCTGTGGAGTGTCACTGTGTTGAAATGAGCTTCTGATGAATCATTGTACTGTTCAGTTGCTCTCTGTCCCTTATGACCGGATAGACTGGTTTCAGTCTCTGAAATAGCGTATTTCAGTAACTTTTTGTGACTTTGACTTCTCCCTAAGTGAACTTTCTATCACTATAATCCTGCAGTTTTTTCTTCCTCTGGCTTCTGCCACTGGAATCCAGTAATTAAGTTGGATCTCATGTGTTTGTGGTAACCTTTGCTTTTAGTCATTTTCTACAAGATGTTTTTTATTGTGATTCATTGACTGCATGTTAGTTCATAAACTATTCCCTCTATCTTATAAAGTAGGGATGTGTTTGTTCATAAGGGACCAGAACCATAAGAGGACTAGTCGAATTACTGGTATAGAATGAAGAAATATTCATGAGAAAGCAGAAAGTAATCACAATCTTCATGAACAAGCAATTCATGTGATGTTGTGGTAGACCTACATCTGTTCTAAATTATCATAAGACAAAGTTTTAAAAAATCATCTGACAAAATATATTAATATACATCAGTAGATTCAATCTGCATACCAAGGACTGGTAGGGAATACACTTCTGCCCAAAATATAAAAAGAAGTACAATATGAATTCTGCAGAAAAGATTAATTGCAGAATTGCACACACTTCTTTCTTTAGGAGTAGTTTGAGATTGAACTGTGTCTACTCTTTTTAACTACTATTGATGTTAAGTCAGCTCTCAGATCATGAAGCATTTGCTGAAGGCAGCTGATTATTTATGCATGTCCTGTTTGCTTCATTAATCATTTTTTATGTATGTTTCTGAAGGCAGAATACTGGACTAGATGGACCACTGATGTGCTGTATTATGGCAATTACATTATCCATTTTCCTTCCTACATACTGCTTTTTAGTCACAGTTTCCATTTATTCAAAAAATACCTATCATTTTGATACAAGCTATTAAGTTTTGTTCTTATTTTTTAACTGTTTTACTAACTTTAACTCTTTGTTACAGCAGAAGAAATTTTTGCTGGAAAGTATGATGAAATTTGGAAAGGAGAGTCTCTAAGTGATCTTCATGTGCTATGCTTATTACCTATAGATTATTTTCAGTGTTAAATATGTCCAGATTAATAACAAGTGTGATGAAATTTGGTATTGTTTACCAGGATGTCATTCTGAAGTCATAGGGATTTGTGCAAATACCACCTCTTAATTGCTACTCGTTCTTGATTTTCTGATTTAACATCTTTTTCCAATATTTCTAATTAATATCCTCTAAAATATATTATTATAATAGAAAAGAGAGTCATATTAGTTATTTTTTGGCTCTCCAGAACACTCTTATGATTCAATTTGCTTGAGGTTGGTGCAGTTGTTACATAAATTGTCTGTAATGGTAGCCAGCTTATTATTAAAAAAGTTAATTAATGAGAATATAAACCCTGGGTAGTTATTTTGTTTCTTTGCTGTATTTTATATTTATAATCTTTTTTTTTTTTGTATCCTCAGCTTTAGCAGAATGATGTGTGTTTTATATGTATATCTTTCAAACAAATACTCACTTTTCTTAAAATGCATAGTCATCAAATTTAAATCTTTATTTGTCAGAGTTTTGGGGATTTTTCTGAAGTGTCAGATTAGTATTTTTCTGTCTCTGAAAGATAGCTTCCAATATGGGTCACAGTTCTGGTGTTTCTTTCTGCACAGAAGTTGAGTACTGCATTTACATGTTTATGTTTCTATTTCAAATCTGAAGCATTTCTTTTGCAGAAGATAAAGAGATTGACTGCTCTCTAGACATGTTGAGAATCTGAATATAACATAGAATAGTGCACATAATAAATTGTAATTTAAAAATTTTGTTCTATCAATCAAGTAGCTGTGTCACAGTATGTGGGAGACTATTTTTTTGATAGCACCTCTATTAGATAATAATATATCAAATGTGATCACATGTTGGGACAAGTAGTTTGGCAAAGAAGAGTTGACGTGTGACTCTCCTTGCGAGTTAGCATGAAGTGCTGTTTTACTTTTAATACCATGAGGGGGACATATCGAGCACTGAGCCTTCGATTTTCTGAGACAGATTTCATGTGTAATTACCACCATTTCTTTGACTTTGTTGGTCAGTGTCTGTAGGTGTGACAATACTACTCAGCGCTCAGAGGAATTCATGTAAGAATTATTGTATTCATGGGGCAGCTTGGCAGAGTTGTCAAAATTTTACCTGAAAAATCCAAATCAGTGAAGGGAATAGTGGTTTATAATAGTTTTCCCTCAGCTGTGCTTGACTGGTATTTAGTCTGTGTAGTGAGTCGACCTTGACTGGATGTAAGGTGCCCACCAATCCTCTCTGTTGCTCTCCTCCTCAGAAGGACGAGGGGATGAGAAAATAAGATGGAAAAAACTCATGGGTCAAGACAAGGCAGTTTAATAAAGCAAAACGCAAAGGTCACTTGCAGAAGCAAAGGAAAACAAAAGATTTATTGTCTACTTCCAATCAGCATGTGATGTCCAGCCACTTCCTGGGAGGTAGGGCTGCAGTACGAGTAGTGGTTGCTCTGGAAGACAAATGTCAGAATAATGAATGGTCTCCCCTCCTGCCCCTCTCCTACTTCTCTTAGCTTGTATTGTTGAGCACACATCATATGGTATGGAATATCCCTTTCGTCAGTTTGGGTCAGCTGTCCTGGCTATGTCACCTCCCAAAGTCTTGCCCACCACCAGACTACGGGAAAGGGGGAAATGTTGAAGAGATGGCCATGAAGCTGTGCAAGTACTGTTCAGCAGTAGCCAAAACACTGCTGTGTTAACAATACCTTTCTAGCTACCAATACAAAGCACAGCACTGTGAGGGCTGCTTTGGGGAAAATTAACTCCACCTCAGCCAGACCCAGCATAATCTGGGAAAAAGTACTTCTCTATTCACAGGATATTTTCTCCACCAAATTTCAAATCTCCCGTGAGCAAGGGCATTATAAGCAAAATCTTTTCAATGGGGGTGAGGAAATTTGTAATTCCTCCCAAAATATTTTTCTGACACCAAAATCTTATCATGACTTGGCGTGCTGGAATATGTAATTTACATAGCGATGTTATGATGTACCCATGAAGATGAGGCTGATGACTCAGATGCTGTAATACGCATTCCATATGATTTTGAAAATTTTGGCAAAATGATTAAACTTCCTAACTACCTATAATTTTTTTCTCTGTAAGTAAGCACTGGCTTTCATGGAGGTTTATAATGTCATAAATATTAGCATTTTTTTTTCAGGGTTGTATATAATGGTTTGCTTCTTAAAAGCTAGTAATATAGTTTTTAGCACAATTTCAGCTTCTGTATAATAATGCTGTCTTGCCTTCAATTTACCATATGCCTCATGATTTCTTCAGTATCAGAATTGGTAATTAGGTTCACGTAAATGGAAAATAGGGAGAGACATGTGAATCTCTTTGAGAGTTAGCATTGAGGTACTGTGCATTCCCATTTCAATGTATGCATCCACACCCAGAAAAGCATCTACTCTTCACAGTGTGTTTGACAGTCAGCTAACTACTACATACAGTACAAAACGGTCTTGATAATGTAGCAGTAAAATTTTTCCTTTAACATTTCCTACTACGTAGCAGAGGTTTTTTTTTAGATTATTTCAGTATTTTATAGAGACTCTTGAAATTACTTAGACAACATTTTCAGCAACCAAGAAACTTAGTGAATCTGAAGGTTACATTCTTTACATTCTGGCCTAAACTTTTCTATACGACTTTACAGCATGTATACACATATACATTTCAAAAGATGTTTTGTGTTACTATAATATGTTCCACAGGTGCTGGAATAATTATTTCTGAGCTAAGCTTGAGTATTCCAAGGAAAAGGTATTGGAATATATTTCAGAGAGAAAATGAAAGTAGTTATCTATGTTATTTAGTTAACAAATCATATATTTCAATGGTAGTATTTTCTATCCTGAGTATAATGTCATTCATTTCTAGCCTAAAATGGTGAAGAAAATGTTTTTCTATGTATAATTAATTGCCTTCTTGAATTTAAAGCTGTTTTTTTTTCTCCTCAGAATTGATTAAGAGAGTATTACTGTAACTTGAACATGGGAAATTTTCGCAATCTGTGGAATAGAGAATTGAAGAAGTTTCAGCTTCATTATATCCAAATACATTTTCTACATATAGAATTTCTTAATTCGACATTTAGAAATCTCATTAATCATATCACATATTTTTTTTTCGTAAAGAACCACTTCTTTCATTGTTTACTCAGAAATTCCTGTTATATTAAAGAGATTTTAATCGAAGTATAGGTAAGAAATGTAGACCCTAATGTTTGTATACTAGGCTTTTGGGTTTCTCCAGATAGAGTATCTTTTGTTTAAAAGTTCAAACCCCAGGCTTTTATGAACATACAGGAAAACCTTTCTAGTAGGTACATCAACAAACTAAAATTGATGTATACCAGAAGAGACATTTTATTTCGCATATAGTCAGGGTATTAAGTTACAACTTTCATCTTACATTTCCATTAATATAATGTAAGAAAAAACTATAAGAATACTTGCACCTCCTGAAATACTACAGAATAAAACCTGTTCTGATTACATCTCTTTCATATAAACTTGTAAAGAATTGCTAGTGGGAATAATGTTTTTTTAAAAGTGTATTTTAAAAAAACAGACTTACACAAGAATTCAGATCAAGTGAAATTTAGTTTTATGAAAGGAACCCGCTGAAGTGTTTCAAATCACTTAAAGCTCAATTAAACTCTGTTATAAGAGTCTGAGTAGAATTATATGTGAATTTCATTCATTACTGTTTTACCCTGGTTGATTAACTATTGAAATACTCTGCCTAATTGCCATGTCCCATACTGAGAAAATGTGTTCATGATCTTTGAAAAGATTCCTAAGAAAGGCCTAAAAAATAACTACCACTTGAGTTACTTAGTCTCTTTCCTTTGATCAAAGGTAGGATAATCACAGAACACTGCACACATTTGTAAGAGCTAGGTCTGCTGAAGGATTGAGGTATCGAAAGATGATTTGGCTGAAATGAAGGTAACTAATTTCAAAATTGCAGTCCAGAAAAATCTTTGCTCAGATGTCACTGCTTAACTCTGTTCCTAAATTCACTGGGAGCTTCTTACCTGTGTGGGTGGCTGTTCTACACATACCATGCCTTCTCCATGTGCCCTGAGATGCTCATGCTAAGCAGCTCAGCACTTAGCATAGCCTGGCTGCTGTCGTGGGCTTGTCAATTCTCCATCCTTATCTCCAGAAAGACCCAGATATATGTATGCAAGGTTTATGAATTATCCTCCCTCCTAATGCAGGAGTCTTATGTACGTGCACATGCAACTTTTGATCTAATGCAACTTCAACATTTCAGTGGAGGCCTAGCAAATCATCAGATATTTAGGGTCTGCTCATAATGTGCTGCTATGTGGCAATTAACATATATGTTTGACATGTAAACTTGTAGGTAACTTCCGTTTCGTTTACAACTCTTAGAAGTTGTTGTCTTACAAAAGAAAGAAAATATTGTATTTGTGTCCTTGAAAAAAACACATAGAAAAAACTTGGTTAGAACAAACATTTAAGTGGTCATGGTTTTCATGTGATTTTCAGGATCTCTTGGAACCCAGTTATGTGAAATATTTCAAATTTCCCATATCTCAAATGCATTCTGAAGTTATTTTATCCGTGCTCATTCATATAACACCAGGTATTTTTGTGACCTAGAGAAGTCACATTCATGTTTCTTTCTGAACACATAGGGTGACATTTTGGTCACAAAGAAGTAATTTGCATCTGTGTTGAATTTTAATTGGCTTCATGGTTTCTCATTAGTGGTAGACACACACCAATTAATGTCTATCCCAATAGCTGTATTTTGGTGCATGAGAAAACATATACATGTGTGTGTGTATGTCTTTAGTTGTTTGCAAGTATTTTCAATATTTGGGGTTTCATTTGTTTATACAGATACTTGTATGTTTTATATATCCTCCAAGTGATAGAGGAGCTCATAAGGAGAGGTACGATGCTGGACCTTGTTCTCACCAACAAGGAAGGGCTGGTGGGGAATGTGAAAGTCACGAGCAGCCTTGGCTGCAGTGACCACGAAATGGTGGAGTTTAAGATCCTTAGGGCAGCAAGGAGGGTGCACAGCAAGCTAGCTACCCTGGAGTTCAGGACAGCAGATTTTGGCCTTCTCAGGGATCTGCTTGATAGAGTACCATGGGATATAGCCCTAGAGGGAAGACAGGCCCAAAAAAGCTGGTCAGTATTCAAGGATCACAGAATGGTAGGGGTTGGAAGGGACCTCTGTGGGTCATCTAGTCCACCCCCCCGCCGAAGCAGGGTCACCTACAGCAGGCTGCACAGGACCACGTACAGGCGGGTCTTGAATATGTCCAGAGGGGGAGACTCCAAAATCTCCCTGGGCAACCTGTTCCAGTGCTCCGTCACCCTCAGAGTGAAGAAGTTCTTCCTCATGTTCAGACGGAACTTTCTATGCTTCAATCACCTCCTCCAAGCTCAGGACCGATGCATCCCGACCAAGAGGAAGTCAGGCAGAAACACCAGGAGGCCTACATGGATGAACAAGGACCTCCTGGCCAAACTCAAGCAGAAGAAGGAGGCCTACAGAGGATAGAAGCAAGGACAGGTAGCTTGGGAGGAATACAGAGAACTAGTCCGAGTAGCCAGGGAGCAAGTTAGGAAAGCTAAAGCCCTGACAGAATTAAATCTGGCCAGGGATGTCAAAGGGAACAAGAAAGCCTTCTACAGGTATGTCAGTAATAGAAGGCAGACTAGGGAAAATGTGGGCCCTCTCCGGAAGGAGTCTGGAGACCTGGTTACCTGGGATGTGGAGAAAACTGAGGTGCTTAACGACTCTTTTGCCTCAGTCTTCAACAGCAAGTGCTCTAGCCACACCGCCCAAGTTGCAGAAGGCAAAGGCAGGGACTGGGAGAATGAAGAACAGCCCACTGTAGGAGAAGACCAGGTTCGAGACTGCCTAAGGAACATGAAGGTGCACAAGTCCATGGGGCCTGAAGAGATGCATCTGCAGGTCCTAAGGGAACTGACAGATGAAGTTGCCAAACCACTCTCCACCATATTTGCAAGATCATGGTGGTCTGGGGAGGTCCCCAATGACTGGAGAAGGGGCATCATCACCCTCATTTTTAAAAAGGGAAAAAAGGAAGACCCAGGGAACTATAGGCCAGTCAGTCTCACCTCTGCCTGGCAAGAGGATGAAGTAGATCCTCCTCAAAACCATGCTAAGATACATGGACAACAAGGAGGTGACTGGGGACAGCTAACATGGCTTCACCAAGGGCAAATTGTTCCTGACCAACTTGGTAGCCTTCTATGATGGGGTTACAGCATTGGTGGACAAAAGGCGGGCAACTGACATCATCTACCTGGACTTGTGCAAGGCATTCAACACTGTCCTGCATGATGTCCTTGTCTCTAAATTGGAAGGTCATGGATTTGACAGATGGACCACTCATTGAATAAGGAACTGGCTCGATGGACACACTCAAAGAGTTGTAGTCAAATGGCTCGATTTCCAGGTAGAGACCAGTGATGAGTGGTGTGCCTCAGGGGCTGGTACTGGGGCTGGTGCTGTTTAGTATCTTTGTTGGTGACATGAACAGTGGGACTGAGTACACCCTCAGCAAGTTTGCCAACAACATCAAGCTGTGTGGTGTGGTTGACACGCCGGAGGGAAGGGATGCCATTCAGAGAGACCTTGACAGACTGGAGAGGTGGGCCTGCGTGAACCATGTGAAGTTCACCAAGGTCAAGTGCAAGGTCCTACACGTGGGTCGGGGCAATCCCAAACACAAGTACAGGCTGGGCAGAGAGTGGCTCAAGAGCAGCCCTGAGAAGAAGAACTTGGGGTTACTGGTGGATGAGAAGCTCAACACGAGCCGGCAATGTGTGCTTGCAGCCCAGAAAGCCAACCGTATCCTGGGCTGCATCAAGAGAAGCGTGGGCAGCAGGTTGAGGGTGGTGATTGTGCCCCTTTACTCTGCTCTTGTGACACCCCATCTGGAGTACTGCATCCAGCTCTGGAGCCCCCAGCATAGGAAGGACATGGATGTGTTGGGTGCGGGTCCAGAGGAGGACCACAAAGATGATCAGAAGGCTGGAGTACCTCTCCTATGAGGACAGGCTAAGAGAGTTGGGGTTGTTCAGCCTGGAGAAGAGAAGGCTCCAGGGTGACCTTCTAGCAGCCTTCCAGTACC
>Ga0065711_1010720_pt1 | contig 11375 bp, 5 predicted proteins | sample Hoacrofraction12_FD_59098 | JGI IMG/M metagenome (GOLD analysis project Ga0065711, IMG submission 59098) | Hoatzin crop microbial communities from Cojedes, Venezuela - Epithelial fraction 12 v2 (version 2) | ecosystem: Host-associated > Birds > Digestive system > Esophagus > Crop | place... | reverse complement strand
TAGGCTCATCCCTAGTGAGCTGGGCAATATCCCCTTCCCCCTTCGAACCTAGTTTAAAGCCCTCTCAATGAGCCCCGCCAGCTCGTGGCCAAGAATTCTTTTCCCCCTTTGTGATAGCTGAGCTCCACTTTACAAGAAGAAAATCAGCAAATCCATTTACAGCATATTTTCAAATCCTAAAACTTAGGGATTCCATAGGAACCATAAAATAAAAGAGAAACATGGGATAAAAAAAGTATTTAACTGTTGTATGGAAACATCCTGGTGAAAAATTAACTTACCTAAGGTTTTACATGCAAAAAGAGCCATGGCACTCTGTAGTCTGTCTGGTCGGACAGCTTGGACCACAAGCACCTTAAAATAAAATATATTGAGGGGAGATGAGTTTATAAAAGTACACTCTGACAATTTAAAAAGCAAGACTCTTCTAAGAGGGCTGAAATCTTTATACTTCTCTTTAGAACAAAGTTATTTTCTCTAAATCACAGAATGTGATATAGAGCTATCTGATCACTCCTTTCCAAGATAATCTAACACAATCGTTCTTTTGTTAAGTAGATTGTCCTATTAATAGAATCAGAAGATAGATACATCTTCTGTCCATTTATAAGCTGGAACTTTTTCTAGAATGTTTTAGAAAAAAGGTAGCTATATGGGTAGCTAGAATGACAGAAAGCAAATTTAGCTTTATATTAATAATCTAAATTCTATACATGTAGTTAGGCAGTAACTTCCTAACTGGAATGTTTCTGATTCCAGTGCAGTAATACAGTAAAATATCAGTTTTGAAAGGATTTCCTTTGTTTAAGGACACCTTTAGAGTTTTACATCTAACTTCTTTTTCTGAGACATTCTGAATTTCAGACTTCCCAGTTCTGCAGATGCTTTTACTGTTCTTCAAAAGACTACAGAACATGAACAGCTTAATCAATTCAGAAACAAATTAAATCAGCAGTTTCCCTATCAGCTATCTCTTTTTCAGTTAACTTCCTGCAAATGCTCAGTGCAGGCAACTGCAGGCAACTAATTGAACTTCAGTACAAAATATTTTTTTATATCACCATGCTTTCTCCTACCCCCTTACTTAGAGGCCTGTAAACCGCACAGACCTGTGAACCTACCATCACATTCCAGTTTCCAAGTCTGGAATATCCATTGTTAGTTTTGGAGGAAAAATTTAACTTCACTAAATATTTAACAAAGCACTACTTTTTAAGTCTGAGATTACACTAAATGCTATTGCACCATTTTTAAGTTTAACATACAGTTTGAAAGAAATTAACTTATGAGTGGCATATACATTTAACCAGGTAGTTCCAGTATATTTCATCAAAAGAAACATTCTTAATACTCTCTGTGCAAGAAACTAGAACTAGATACGTAACATGCTGATCATTCCAGATCTATTTTCCCATAAATGCAGAAATTTTATGACAACACATGAAACACATAAGAATTTGTATTTTGCATTTCATCAAGTCAAACAAGACTCAGACAAATTCCTTTCCAAAATGGTCTGTTCTTAAATTCCACGCGCGCTATTTTAGAAATTCTCCTCCTCCACAAAAACTCCTAATAGAGCCCCTAAGAGCCAACCAGCCTGAAACTACATTACCCTATACTCCATTCCTTCTTTGGATGGGCCTTGATTTTATACGAAGTGACTTCAAATGAAAAATCACAGCGTTATTTGAAAATAAGTAACACAACCATTTCTTCCGTAAAAACAAGAGGGATGACTTTTTTCTCTTCCAGAGGAGAAGGATCCCCAGGTGGAGGAAGGAACTTGCATCCCCCTTATTCTTGGTGAGCTCTTTAATCACCAAGCTTTCAGGAAGAGCAGAATTTCATCACTATTACTCTAAAAAGCAGTGGCTGCTACTGAGTTTTGTGTTTTTCAGTCAGATGTGTGAGCTGGCACATTTAATGATGAACTAAATTAATGATGCTCAACAAGCTGACAAATTCTGCAGTAACAAAGCAACCATGAAAGAATTTTAATACCTATTCAGAAAATTAATTCTGTGAATATTAATAAAGAGCCTGTTACCTTACAGGGTATGCTTAGTTGCAGCCAATATGCCAACACAAAAAATACTCATATTAGAGGGAACCAAGTATGTATTATGAAAAAAAAAATCCTTAAACTAAATAAACTAGTTAAGCTGCAAGACAGTGTAGATGTTGTCACTGCTTACAATTCAACCAGGCCTGAAGACCAAACTCCCAAGATTTAAAACTTACTTTTAATGCTGAACTCATAATTATTTTTAAATAATTTAATATGAAAAGATTACCTGCTGAAATAAGGAAATTCCTTTTACAATAGTAGATGGAAAGTCTTGTTCGCACACAGAGCTTTGAGAAAAAGCGTGCCACAGACCTTCATCTTCAAAGCAAAGAGTCTGATAAAGACCTGGGAGAGAAATCTGCAAAACAAATAATGTATATTTAACAGTAAGGAAGAAGAGCCACTTGGACATTGTATATTTTAATTAATTTCCAAATACCACTATGACCCTAAACCTGTAAATACTTGTACGTATCACACAATTTTATCGTTGGAGATGAAGAAGAAAAGGGTAGGTTTTAAAATTAATTATTTGTTTACCTGTTCCCTGGAAATGCTAAGTCTGCATTTGCTCTGTATTTTTGTTTTTGAACTTCTAGGTTCTTTGTTTTTGAAATCTGAGCTCTACCCAATTGTAGTCCTTTCCTTTAATCATCACCAGGTTCTTTTTCTGTCAGTACATGCTGCTGTGCATTGGGTTTATGTGGCAATGATTTGGTAGTGGGGGGGCTACAGGGGTGGCTTATGTGAGAGGCTGCCAGAAGCTTTCCCCATGTCCAGCAGAGCCAGTGCCTGCCAGCTCCAAGATGGACCCGCTGCTGGCCAAGGCTGAGCCCATCAGTGACAGTGGTAGTGCCTCTGCAATAACATAGTTAAGAAGGGGAAAAAAAACCCCCGCTGCAATAAACAGCAGCGGAGAGAGGAGTGAGATGTGAGAGAAACAACTCTGCAGACACCAAGGTCAGTAAAGGACGAGGGGTAGGAAGTGCCTCAGGCACCAGAGCAGAGGTTCCCCTGCAGCCCATGGAGCAGCCCGTGGTGAGGCAGGCTGTGCCTCTGCAGCCCATGGAGGTCCACGGTGGAGCAGATCTCCACCTGCAGCCCCGGGAAGGGACACCACGCTGGAGCAGGTGGATGCCCGAAGGAGGCTGTGACCTCACGGAGAGGCCACGCTATGAACAGGCTCCTGCCAGGACCTGTGGACGTGTGGAGAGAGGAGCCCACGCCGGAGCAGGTTTGCTGACAGGACTTGTGACCCCGTGGGGGACTCACACTGGAGCAGCCTGTTCCTGAAGGACCACACCCCGTGGGAAGGACCCACGCTGGGACAGTTTGCAGAGGGCTGTCTCCTGTGGGAGGGACCCCACACTAGAGCAGGGGCAGAGTGTGAGGAGTCCTTCCCCTGAGGAGGAAGGAGCGGCAGAGACAACGTGTGATGAACTGACTGTAACCCCCATTCCCTGTCTCCCTGCGCCTCTCAGGGGGAGGAGGTAGAAAAATCGGGAGTGAAATTGAGCCCAGGAAGAAGGGAGGGGTGAGGGGAAGGTGTTTTAAGATATGGTTTTATTTCTCATTATCCTACTCTGATGTAATTTGTAATAAATTAAACTAATTTTTCCCCAAGTCAAGTCTGTTTTGTCCGTGACATTAACTGGCGAGTGATCTCTCCCTGTCCTCATCTTGACCCACGAGCTTTTCGTTGCATTTTTTCTCTCCCCTGTCCAGCTGAGGAGAGGGAGTGATCAAGAGGCTTTGGTGGGCACCTGGCGTCCAGCCAGGGTCAACCCACCACATACTGATTCACCCAGTTACTTTCTGTTTGTTTATTTGTTCTCTTAAACCCCTACACAATCATGCTTGCCACACTACTATCGCAATTGTTCCTAATCCCTGGTGAAAAGAAATGAAAAATAATGAATTCTGCATTCAGCTGCAAAAGTCCTTGCCAAAGACCAGTCAAAGTTCTCCTTCTTGCTGCTGAGCCACACGCAAGAGAAGAAGGGCCTAAGACAGAATTTCAAGGACTAGTATTTTCATTTAGTTCCCTTCAGGATCAGAGCACTTCAGCATTGACTGTTGCAGGATGAATCAAAGCAAGAAAGTGGTTTTTTGCTTTACTTTGAAATTACTTGATCTGAGCAATAACAAACTCTGAAATACCTTTAAAGATGTGCATGGAATCTGATACGTAAAAAATTCATTTCCCAATTAACAATTTATGGTTTCTAATACAATATGAAGTGGTTTGTGAAAGTCATGACATAAGAGAAACCTGCAACTTAAATATTCTTTGTAAATCTTATATCTATAGAAATTGTAGTACCTTCAGTAGGCTTACAGTATTTTCTAATCTAAATAAGATGATAGGTTCATTCACATGCATTGAAATTCGTTGTTAGATAGAATAGAGATGTACATGAAAAGATTCAGAAAAATGGGATTAAAAAAAACCCACTTTTTTTGAAGTGGGTATATATTAAGTGATGGTTTCTGAAGAAAGAACAAACAGTTTAAAATAACAAAATATTTCCATCTGACAACTACATATTTGAGTATTCAAGTACAAATTACTATTTGCTGAAATCAAAGGCTTTTTAAGTTAAATTCAACCCACCACGTGATGTATACCTTCAAAGATGCTACTGCCCAGGCTCGGTCCTGTTCTATCCAAGATGGAATCTGGTCACGAACACTTCTTTGTGAATCCTTATTGAAGCAAGTCACGTTACAAACATGAGTTACACAAATTTTTGTGAAATGCTATAATCAGTAATAAGATTGCAAAACCCATGTTTTTAATAAAAATAGCACTCACTACAGGAATTTTTCTGTGGTCTTTTGCTAAGTTCATAAATGGCATAACAAAACAAAAGCTAACAATGATTTAAATTTGAGATATACTTTTCACATGAACATTTGCTTAACCACATGAGCCTGAATGTATTTTATCATTTAGAGTATCTGCATGACACACTCAACTCTAAGCAGTTTTCTTTTCCATTAAAAACAAGTAACCCAAGTGATTGGCTATCTGCATATGTACTCTGTGGAACTGACTTCAAAAAATAACTCCATTGCACATATTTGCTGTCATGAAGATGGTTCTTCACACAAGGGGCAATTCTGGGGTAAGTCACTAGGGCAAATCATCACTTCTGGACATCTCTGCACTGGTAAAGTTTGGCCACAGCTCTGTTTTTCTGCTCCTTAGATGCTGGGGATGGTGGAAAATCTAAGGATGAACAACATAGCTTAAATTCCAGTGGAATTTCTGTATTCACTGTATCATTTTTTTATAAAAAAATCTTACAGTACACATTAACCAGTCTGACAGCCTCTGTATGAAAATGTAACTTGGATCTCCCAACCACTGAGCAGCTTCAAGAGTAACATTAAATGTTCAGCAGAAAAAAGGAAAGCTTTCTTGTGAAAGGATGTCTCAGCCATGAGTTATGAAGTCTGAGAAAGAACAAAAGTAGGAAACTCAGAAGAAATTGTAGGAAAAAACTTGAGATGGGTCTGCAATATACATTCCAGTTAGAATTGGGGTTGAATCATGTATGTCCACAACCTTTCAAAAATCTATGGGTTGTGTGTTAGGCGGGGTAAAGGTAGGACTGGTGTTAAATTTCATTATACAATCAGATCTCCCATCACTTAAAAATGACCTACAGCAACAAAATACTTGACAATCACCAAGTTCACTGACATTTAATTGAATTATAAAGACTCCATAGTGATGAAGAGGGTCTTCTATATTCACACTAAAATGCAAAACCTGTAGCGTCATGTAAGGGCTAGAGAAACTGAGGATTTAAGGATCTTCTTAGCAACTAGCTGCGTAAGTAAGAAAACCTGAGTGATGCAATTTTAAGTGACTTGCCACTTCTGCGAGCATGCATGTGAACACAGGTGGTGTCATGGATATTTTAAAAACAAGGTACTCACACACTCGTCACTGTCTTGTACCACTGCATATATGAGATACCCTCACAGATATCTAAACAAGGCTAAAGGTTAAAAGTAATGGCGAATTATTAAAACTGCAGCTAAGCCTGATAGAAATGAGTTAGCCTGATGGTGAATGAAGGAGAAGAGATTAGCAAAAGCAGAGGCAAAGACTGAGCTCATGGTTCCTGATTGGGCTAATGTTTCCTAAACGCACCTTTATAACCCTTTGTCAAAATATTTGGTTCAAAGAAGGGCTATAACGGATAAGACTACGGACAACTTAGCTTTTCTTCTCTACCCTTTTCTACTGGAAGCTTATTTTGAAAGTATACAGATTCAACAGAATTAAGGGACACTTAGTAAACTACAGCATGATTGGTCAGGCATGCAACAGAAGCTTCCCAAGCCAGCTCTGTCACCTAGAAAAATACATAAACACCTCTCCAGATGTAGAACTCCAAGGCTGGGGAAAATAGCGTGTCAAAGGTAGTGAAGTGTGTGGATAATTCCGTCTATCCATACAAAAAGTACAACTCATATATGATACTGCTAAAAAGAGACTCAGAAACACTGAATTCAGTCACAGAAGAGGTCTTGAAACTTCTCAAACATACCATTGAAAAAACAAATTGTAATCCTGGTGACAGAAAAAGAGAAAAAAAAAAGCAACACAGGCAAAAAGTTATGCAAATTAGAAAATGAGTTGCCATGTTCAAAAAGTTCAAAAAGATTTTATATTTTTATATTACTACATGAGAAGTTACTTGTTCCTTTAGTGTCTCAATACCATTAATTAAAAATACAGTAAAAATACAACTTTAATTTTTCAGGATTTAAGTAAATGTTCCTTATTTCAAAATACAGAAATAAATGTAGCTTACTGATTTTCTTATGGTATCGCCAATGATCACACCTGTAAAAGTCTCCCATTCCTAGGAGGAATAAATGAACAACTCAGATAAGTCACGAGACATCTTTAACAATAAAGATTAACATGTAGTAGCATGTAGGCAAAACAGGAAGATAAACAAATAAAAGTCTAGATTCTGAAAGAGTTATAAGACATTTTTAAAACTCTAGGTAATACTACCAGTACGTAATTTCTTTTGCAGAATACAAGCTAAGTAACTGCAGTGCTTTATCAGAAAAAGAAAAAAAAGGAGAAGCCCTATCCTTTCTCAGCACGCACAGCTCCCACCCAGACTGCCTAACTATAGACTAGCAAGAAGTAACATACGTGGCTGGCAAGGACACCCACACTGCCTGACAGGGCATCAACAGCCCACATAGAACACATAGCTACAGAATCTGTGTTCCAACGGTGTGTCATGTTATAGTATCCAAAAGATGAAGTTATTACAACAGGAAGAATACTTAATACAATACATTGGTATTATGAATACTTTGGTTGCATTAAGATTGGGAAATATAAGTTCAATTTATGTGTGATTACATCTTTTAGACTTGATATCGGTATCCAGGAAGACAGCTTTTAATCATTTTAAGACAGACTAGATAAGTATTTAAAACGTACTAGAAATTATATAATCATATATTTGGAGATGGTAAGAAATACATTAAAAAATCTTCATAAGTGTTGAAATTTTACATAATCAATATCTGTAATTCTATGATAAAGAATTTTCTTTATTGTTAAAGACAATAGTAATGATCCAAATAAAAAAGTCAATCATCTAGCACAACTCTGACACAGACCACAGCATAGCTTTTAGCACCCATCAATCTATCCGAATCTTGAAACTACTCTCTTTTTCAATTACAAACTGATGCTCGTCTCCTAATTACAAAGAAAATGCTCGTGCAAAGAAAAATACATACAGGCTCCCCAGTTCTAAAACCAGAAATTGTGTCATATTTTTATGAAGCAGAAGTATAATATGTAGAGACATGTAAAACTACCTCAGAAAAATCTATACATATTGATTCAAAAAGAGTATTTCTCTACTAAGAGCCAAGGCATTCTATAGTGTAACGTTAAAGCTGTACCATAAATTTCTCATCAATATATAAAAAATTCAAAAATGCAGAACATTGAACTCTGGGGACAGGGACTTAGAATACTAAATTCTCTAGCAGCATAACATGCAAAATCTAGCTTCATCACATTAAAAGCTTTAAAAGAATAATCACTTTAGCATTACTTTCCTCAGTATATATTTTGCACAAGCACTCTTTCCTACCAATTTCATTAAAATAACTTCTACCTTTCAGAGAGGTACGAAAATGATTGATATTATTTGCCATTTTAATTCTTAAGTACCCAGATACTGCAGGAATGTGCATTATATGTAACCTAGATTAAGGTGGTTAAGAGCTCTAATAGCGAACAGAAATGCATGCTAAATAATAGCAACCTACGCATAAAACAGTGCATACAAATACTTAAGAAGCCTAGGCAGCTAGGCTTTAATTTAGTCAGAAAACTATTTGCAAGTTGCTGCCTTCATGACTTTATAAGCTCAAGGATTAGAAAGATAAAGCAAGATATTTTCAGAAACTGAAAAGAAATAATAAAAATGAATTAGGGACGTACTAATAATGAAGAGTAGCCAGGGTGTGCCTCTGCCAACAAGATTAACTTATTTTTATCAGGCAGCTTCATTGCTGAGAGACAGTGGGATTTCACTTGGTCAGTACCTCTGTCTGCAATAAAGCTACATTGCATTCAGCACATGAAAAACTTTCAGCCAACCCTTGTACCTTAAACCCACATCCTTCATATAATCAAGGTCCATTACTTCCTTCAAATGCATTATCTGATTTTTAACTGTTACAGCATAATGGACTCTCCTCTAGCGAACTGATGTCTACTACCATTTGATACTTCTGGTCTCCATCTTCTAGTACAGAAAGCCATAGCTTTGTCTCTGCGTTCCATGCAGGTATTTTACATAATTAGATGTGTCTTGACTCAAGCTAATCAGCCACTTTTAAGCAACTGTATTGAGTCAGTTGTGCATTTTGTCCTACTGCAGGCAGACTTTATAGGATTAATTTCACTACACTATAGACAGCTATAACTCTGGCATCTACATTTCAGCCAGCTAGTCTAGTCTGTCTATAAAGGCAATAGAGAGAAGAGAGCAATTTTAGCGGTAAACCATCTAACCGATTTTACAAAATTCATTTATGAAGAAACTAAATATTTCTTTGACAGGTTTGGGTTTTTTTCCCCTTTTCATAAAAATACAGTCTAGGATAACCTGCTCAGATTAATTTTAACAGGTGTTTAAATTTCAGCTACTAGTTCAATTACCACTGAATATGTAAAACTGCTATGAACCTCTGCATTGGGCAAAAGCGTTATCTAACACCCAAAGAGAGGAACATCCTGTTACTGAGATGGGTGTTGCCCTATGGAAATAAGATTTAGCAGTACTTCAGCTCTGCTGCAATCTTGTTGGGAATAGGGTAGCCTCTAAACCACAGGTAAATTCCCCACATATTAGGCATTTTCAGATTAGGCCTCATTCAGACCACTGTCAAAACTGTCACATGACATCTCTCAATTTTTTGTGAATATGCTAATAACGCAGCACTTGCCTGAAAACTGAGCAGCCATTTTTATTAAATGTGTTTTGAACCTACATCAACTGCATCCCACATGTTATCAAAAATATAAACCATGACAGGATAATTCATCTTTCCTCTCAAAGATAGGCCACCATGGTGCAGACTCGAATACTTATTTGGCCAGACAACAAACAAGAAGGGCACTCTCTGTAAAGTGCACTCTTGAAGACACTGTTGTAAATGAGGGCATTAATGATCACTGGTCCAAGGATTTCTTGGACACTGAAGACTCGATGGCTGAAATGCACATAAGATAACTTCATCAGTTCATCTTCCAGGAAGACTCTTCGCTTTCAGTGTCTTCAACTGCAGGTTGCAGAATCACACTTTTACTTCATTTCTCCCTACATCTTGCACTCCTTTTCTGCATTTCAATACCAAGGCACAATGCGCAAGCAACCCTTGGTCACAGTGAAACAAGTGTGTATCTGTCACTTTACTTACACAGGAATATTCAATTTAACTGGAAGGGTGGATAAATGTCTAGCCACACGGTGGTGGGAAACATTAATACAGAGCCTGCAAAAACCTGTAAGAACCTTCCATAAACATGTTTTTCAGACCCCTATTTAAAAGGTAACCATTTACCTACCTTTCTCATGGTAATATTCACTTTGAACCTAATAAATATAATGTTGACATCCAAAAATAACTATCACAAAAAAACAGCAGCATGTAAATCTAAAATCCTGCGTCCTGCACTTACTCACAAAACTTTTTGACTAGTCATTTACTCTTCATATTAAGTACATTGCTTGGAGATTTTCTCCTCTTATACTTACATTATCTTGAAAAAGTTCAGGGTGCATTCCTCGTACAAAATGTAGAGCAAACATTAGCTGATCAGCCTGTAACAAACGCAGTAAAAATATATACATGTGTTCATCAAAAGTCACCTTTCTGCTTTTTTTAATTAACAAAGCTCATTAATAAAACACCTCTAATTCCATAGTAGCGACTTAATGACACAGATCGTAATTAAAAATTGCTACATATCTCTGCAACTTAGAGACAAACACTAACCAACCCTGTATCTAAGTACATCAAAATTCAAGTGAAAAAGAAAAAAAACAGGTACTTGCGATCAAGCAAACATGCTAAACTGAATCCATTATTTTTCAGACTGTGCACAGGAAATGCTTGAAATCTTCTACAGCAGATTTTTCAAACAGAATTTTGAAAAAAAAAAAAACCAAACAACTGTAACCTTCTGCCTTTTTTCTAGGTTTGTCGCATGACTTGAATTTTAACCAGCCACTGAGCATTGGAGCTATAAACCAGGAATAAGGATTTAGTAAAACCATAGAATAAACCATGCAAACATTAAAGATACTATTTACAAAAAGAATATTGGCTTCTTAAAACAGAGATTCCTATTTCCATACACAGAAACCTTCATAGATGTGTTTTACGCAAGTTGTGCTGGAAAGCACAGGTTACTAGAAAATTAAGTCAATGTGAAATACTGGAAGCTGGTACTCTGGAAAATCAGGACCACTCAGAAACCTAGATTGAGGCCTCCAATTTTCAAAGTCTGGATGTAATCTGGAAGATGTATTTTAGCAGACAATAAAAGATAGTATAGAGTACAGTGGAAGATACTATAGATATTAATAGATGTGCTCCAGACACACCACCCAAGTAGCAGAATACAAAGGCAGGGACTGGGAGAATGAAGAACCACCCACTGCAGGAGAAGATAAGGTTCAAGACCATCTAAGGAACCTGAAGGTGCACAAGTCCATGGAACCTGATGAGG
>Ga0065711_1049292_pt1 | contig 11376 bp, 10 predicted proteins | sample Hoacrofraction12_FD_59098 | JGI IMG/M metagenome (GOLD analysis project Ga0065711, IMG submission 59098) | Hoatzin crop microbial communities from Cojedes, Venezuela - Epithelial fraction 12 v2 (version 2) | ecosystem: Host-associated > Birds > Digestive system > Esophagus > Crop | place... | reverse complement strand
TCGGACGGGTCGCAGCACGCAGCCTCTCTGAGGGGCGGGCGGCCGTGTCCCAGTCCAGAGTTCGATGGGGTGACGTTAAATTATACTCTAGGGCTTCTTGCGATAGCTGGTCCCGGTCGGTGCCGGTGAGCGCGCTCAGAAGGTGCTGCTTGTGCCGCTTCCCGCAGTCTTTGCTCAGCCTGGGGGCCTTTAAATATCAAATAATGCGCTCTGGACTCAGACCAAAGGACTGATGCGTTTAGGGGTGCCGCACACTCAGACGCTGATCTCCAGCCTTCAGCAGCGGCCCGAGAGTGGGGAGAGCCCGGCACGGCCGCACCGGCAAGGAGAGCCAGGCCATGGAGCCCAGAGAGTGGGGAGAGCCCGGTGTGGCCACGTCAGTGAGGAGAGCTGGGCCATGGAGCCCCGAGAGGGGGAGAGCCCAGCCATGGAGCCCCGAGAGCAGCGAAAGCCCAGCATGGCCGTGCTGTCAAGGAGAGCCGGGCGCTGGAGTCCTGAGAGCGGGGAGAGCCAGGCCCTGGAGCCCCTCAGTGCTGCCATGGGCCCGGCGCTGCACGAGGCGTGCTCTGGGTGCGGGGCCTGGGCTGGAGGCCTGAACCGCAAACCTCAGTCCCTGGAGTGTATTTCACACAGAAAAGCCTCTGGTGTCGTCCGTAAGGTAGCACCCGGGGCAGAGGGGAGGACAGTGAAGAAGGAACGAAAATGCTGGCAGGAGGAGAAGCCTACAACGTCTCTGGTCTTGGGCAGCACAGTGCGCGCAGTTGCCCAGTGGCTCTCCCACCTTGCTGTTGTTCCAGGGAATGTGGCAGCAGTGGTGGGACTGCGTGGTTTCCTGAGAGAAAAAATGGCACAGACACTTTCTTCTTGACTGCACAATGCTGCTTTTAATCAAACAGGGCCCGTTCAGTAAGCTATCCCACATCCATTTTCTTCAGCCACCTTCGGTAGGAGATGATGGTCAACAACACTTTCCGGGAATTTTTCCTTCGTGAAGGTAAAATCATTTTGGTGTACTATTGAATCTACAGTTTGGTGCTGCTGGAGCTCAGCAAAGAGCAGAGACACCTCCACCAGTATTTAGCAGCGCACCGATTTTTGCTTGCTCTGGCTGAGCTAAGGAAAACTGATGTTTTGGTTTAAACTGGCTGTGAAATGCTGCTGTTATGCAGCTTTTCTCAGGTAGGCACTTGCTGCTCTGTTCTGAGCTATCTAGACCATGATGTGATGAAGCCTGCAATTCACAGGACATACAATAGACAGCTTCTAGAGAAAAAAAACCAAACTCAAATAACTAAATAGTACCATTGCTTTGGGTAACTCACTGGCCTGTCCTTGCTTGTAGAATGAGTTCCAAATCCTCACATAAATATGCAGCACCATGCGTCATTCCTGCACGCGTTACCCCTCACGCTGTGTCCTCACCTGTGACCGCAGTGACAGGACCCCGGCAGCTTTCTGGGCTGTGAGGAGGGCGTTCGTGCCCAGTCCCTCCCCGGGAACTCCTTGTCGAAGGGGAATGGGCCGAGGCTGAAGCGCGTGGGGCCGTGTTACTCATGTGACCAGAGGTCTCATGCTCAGGCAGCTGTGCTGTGGCAGCATCTGTGTGGTGAGGGTGCAGACAGAAGGGAGCACCGGGAAGATACTGGGCGGGTGTAATGAGCTCGAGTGATTACAGTACTGCTGTTGTAGCTGCTCACGCCAGGGCTGAACTGTACCCTGTGGTGGAGGGCAGTTTTGTTGAAACAATTGCAGCTGAGGTTTGCAAATGAATAAAATGGATTGCCATCACTGGGAAACAGAAGTGGTATTCTCTGTAGGAAGTAAAGGAATTGGGTTTGGTTTTTTTTATTTGCGATGTCCGGAAGTTATGGCCAGCCGAGCAAATGATCACTGCCCTTCGAAACACGCTCCGGGTGTTTTCCTTCATGGCTGTGGCTGGCATAGCTCTCCTAAGGCATTTTGGGGGCTGTTCTAGAGCAGCCAAGACAGCTTTCCTGCTGCTGAAGTGTTTCCAGCACCACAAGTATACCCCATCCTCCGCCTCCTTGCGATGGGGTGTTTCGCTTCGCTGTGGTCTTGGTAGCAGCGGCAGTAGCTGGAAGGCTCAGGTGTACTTGTGCTCGTTTGAAAACTGGCAAGAGTAGCCCCATTGTGCAAAGCAAGTGTAGGCACATGGAGAGCTGTGTGAATAAATATGAGAGACCAGGATAAGCAACATAGAAGTTGAATTAAGTTAAGATGATCACCAAAGGCTTTAATCCTGTGTGATCTGCATGGAATGTCCATAGAACTAAGATGAAACAGTGCACAAAGTGACTCAGAACTCCTCATATGCCAGATGTCTGCTAGTTCTCAGATCTTTCATGACAGTTTGAAATTGTGCCTGTGCCCTCCTCTGAGGCTTCTCAGTTTGCTGATAGTGGAACAAACAGTCCAAGAATTTTACTTTTGTTTTTTCAGTTCTTCTGTATAATCTTGTCTACTCTTCCCAAATATTGCCGTAGTGCTGTGTTCCTCTTCAGCAGTCCTGGAGTCTGCGCTTAGAATTTGTGATGAAAGATAGTCCATCAGTATGAAAGAATATTTGTGAGTTAGTGCTATTAAAACCAATGCAAGAGACTTAATGGCCGTTTAATCCCCACTTCTTTATTTAACTCTCCACTACCATAATATGTTTTCCCCTTGATGGAGCAGTATTTATGCCTCATATTTTATGCATAAAATGCATTCGAGTTTTCAATTCAGAACAAAAGTAAGAAAGTAACATTACCTGTGGAAATGCATTAGCTAAATTCTTTCCTCATTGTTCCGAAAAGGAAAAAAATGAGACAGCAAGTAGCCATAATGTCCGTCTACAAAATTTCTAATTTTCAGTTTTAGTCATACTTACTAGGTGCACATGCGTTGCTCGTGTTACTCTGCTGGATGTGATTTTCTGCTTACTGCAATGTTTTGTCCGTATTGTCCTCAGTGAGGTGTTCAAATTAAGTGCATCATTTCCAGAAAGATGCTCCAGTGTACACCCAAAGAAATAATTTGCTGTGAAGCTGAATGGAATAACTTTACTGCTAAACTATAGAATTTGCAAAGTTTAATAGAAAAATGGTCTAAACTTAGGATTACTGTAGGATTGCTAAAAGCATTCGAAACAGTTGAAATTGTTGGGGTTTTGTCAGATTTATTTTTCCTGGCTGTTACCGTCTCTTTTATCTCTGCAGAAGATGCTTACTGGTGTCGGCTGTAGTTTAGCAGGTGAGAGTAGTGTTGTGCAGTGGGAAATGGAGAACTAGCTTTATTGTATGACTTCTTTTTTTTTTTTTTCCATTACATTATTTTGCTTTTAACTTTTGCCCAAAGAAAATTCACTTGTCTGTTAGGCTAGAAGAAGCATCTACATACCCCTGTTCCCCAGGCAGGATCAGCTGTATTTATATGATTCTCAAAGGTATTTTAACCTGTTTTTAAAGACTACTGTGACAACGAGATGTTTGTTCTTCCACATATGCATATAAATGTACATTTCTATTTAGATACTTTAACCAGGGCAGCATCCTCTTAATACCTCTATATATACATCTTTAAAATCTGATTACTCTTTACACTGTTACATTTGGCTGGTGAGGTCATTTTAACTTGTTAATATAAAGAGATGTGGCTACTTCACAATTTGGTTCTATGTACTAAACTGCTGTTGTTTCACTAACATGATGGCTGCGTTCCATCCGTATCATCTAGTCTCCGAATTCACATGGCGTGCGCTACTGTAATATCTGTCTGGGATCCCCTTTACCAAACTGCAGACTGAGGCTCAAAGCACCAGAACCCTTCAAAAATAGAGAGTTACCTGTTGAATTAATGACAGTTTTGTTTATATATTTGCATGAAATGGACGGGCAGTAAGAACTGCTTCAGGGATTGCTTGAAGACTATGAGCTGCTTTGTTACACACACTGGTTCACTGGTGGACCTACAAGACCCCGGAGATGCTGCCCTGGGTCAAAGCAGTTGAACAGCTCCCTGTAGTGAGAGGCAGCCTCTCAAATGGTGCAACACTCCTCAAGGCTTTGTGGGATTGTACCCCTGGACTTCATTCCACTCTGCTTCATGTCTCATTTCTGATGATGGATTCATCAGTGCAGCTGGTAGTGGTGAAATGACCTTTTGTAATCCCTCCTCTCTGTAGACATTTTTTGAGACCAACAAGTTGAGATTCTGCCTACTCACAGTCTCTTCTGCTATTTTAGTTTAAATGACTAGGGTTGTGTTCTTCTGTGACCTGTCCTGGGAGACTGCAAAAAGACATTAATTCTGAAAACAGCTGTGCTGCCTGAAGACAGCACTGTCCCAGCTGCTTGGCCCTACTCACAAGCTGGAAGCTTCCACCCCCGCAGCTCTGTTGGCAGATGGGATCACGCGAGTACCCTCCTCCAGACACAACAAGTTAGGCTAATGTCATGCTCCAGTGGTGAAACTGGGAGAGCAGAGACCTTCGCGTTGTGGATGGTGATGAACCAGCTTCAACTAACACAGCGAGGTCAAGAGAATATCTATAAATGGCTGCTGTCCTCATTTACAAATAAACATTTTTTTCATTGCTGGACTGTGTACAAATACTGCAGAAACAAAACAGCCTTTCAAAGCAGAATCTGGAGCACTTTGCGATACAGACCTCAGGTTAGCACTGTTTGTCTCGAAGGTCCGTCGGATAGGCTCATCACATGGGAGACTATGCAAGATGTTCTTGGAGGTTATTTTAGTCAGATACAGCAGAACTGTTCGTAGTAATGGGCATTATGATGTGCTTTACTGTATAGATCTTATTGGCACCAAAAAATGCAACACAGTACACAAAACAGCAATAAGATTTGGCCTTTAAGGAGGCCTGTGCCATGTCTGCAAATTTCAGAAGCAGGCTGTTTGTATCTGTGCCTTATATGCTGGATAACCTAAATTCCATTGTCATCCAGATATTTACCAGATTATCTAGCAGGAACATCTTGAATACTGAGGCACACTCCTAAAATCTTAACTGTTCTATCGGTGTATCAACTTCATATCTCTTCAGCATAATACACATTAACTCATTCCTAACATAGGATGTGATTGATCTTCATGCATAGTGTTGGAGTAAGGAAAAGAACAACTTTATTTGTAAGTTAAATAGCCAGCATACCTCCGTGAGAAGCGTAATTAAAACTCAGTCACAGCAGCATTAGATTTGTTGGTACTGGTACTCCCTGACCAGTCTGGACACAGAAAGTTTAGTCCATCTTTGAATGAAATTCCAAATGAAGGAACATAACTCTTTTGTTGCAGATATGTTGAGTCATCCACTGAGCAAAGATAAGAGTGATCAGCGAGGAAATTATCCTCCAGTCAAAATTACTTGTTTGATGAAGATTTTGGAGGTGTGCAGTCTGCTGCTTCAGAAGTGACTGCAGCGTAGTACAGAGAGATCTGAGCTAGCAGTACTTGAGTACTTGAATTCAGGCTTTTGAAAAATGTTGTGGGAGGAAAACAATATTAACTTTTTTTAGGACAATGCAATCATGATGTATTTATTTCATCATATGAAAAGGTGACATGGGGTTATTGCACAAATAAACTCAGGTGTTCATTTGCTGACTGCATAGAAAATTTCAGATGCTTTTTTCTTGCCAAAAGTAGTTCAGCGTTAGATCCTGTTTGTCATCTGAAAGCGCTGAACAGTTTGGTTCTAGCATTTACATGGATGAAATTAATGAGACCTCCATCACATTAAAGTCTACTAATGAGCCACCGAGTGGCTTGAGTAAGTCACTCGCTCACCTTTTTACTCTTGCATTTATAACTGTACAGTTGTTTGCCTTCGTAAGACAGGATGGAGAGCCTTGTTGTCAGAGCAATGTCCCTGCAATTGTGAATGGCATGATGAAGAGGTGGTTAAGAAACCTCTGTGGCTGAGAAAGCCTAGAAAGCTTGGAAAGTACTTTGGGAACAGTTGCTCTAACCACTAGGCTATTGCATAAAAAGATGAAAAGTGCCTTTTCTGCATCAGGGTCTTCATGTTCTATCGTGTGACCAGACACAGGAACTCATGGTCAGGTGCCTGTTCAGACACGCTTGGCGCATACTGTGTGGCATTCAAGGACTTCTGACCAGCATTCAGATGGGCAAGTTGCTTAGCAGATAGCCAGGCTTCTTACCCAGTCTCCCTTAGACATTCAGTGCCTTCCTTGCTTTTTGACCTCATGGCAACCTTGAGCACCTTGGTTAAGTATCTAGGCAAATCAAGAACCCAGTCTGAATACTACCTGTGACCTACCTACCTTGTTGATGGGTTTACAATGCTTTCTTATTTTACTGGTAAAATGAGCTGTCAGTACATATGCTGTCACTTTAATGGTCCTTTGTGAAAAATAGGTGCCTTTCCCTTGCTAGAAGGACAGCCAGTAAGCATACTGGGTCGGCCTAGCACAGGATTTCTGGTAAATGTAAATAGTTGAAATCCGGGTGTACCCTGATCACCATGAGCCTTGGAGAAAAATGTGCTCTCCCTTCCCTGCCAATGGAGCTGCCACTGCACAGAAAAAAATTCATCTTGCGTTGAGCCTGAAGGAGAGAGAGCATGTACGTGTAACTCTGCAGCGTAGTGCTTGGGGCCATCACATGAGATTGTTGAAGTCTTGGATTTGGTTCATTGCCTTGAGGATTTGCAGGCGGTGTAACTGATGCCTTGAGTTGTCTACTGCCTCCTGGCACAACTTCAGCAAGGTGGAGTGAAGAAGGTATAATGTATGAAAGGTCCTTCACGCTACACACTTGGGAGTTGGAAAAGGAGTTGAACCCAGATGTCCAGTTTCCCAGACAAAAGCACAATTTGCTGAGCCAGTCTGCAAAAAGGTATTGTCATTGTCACTACCTGGTTGACAAGAACCCTTGTGTGTGTGAAAGATGTGGGCACATTATTCTCAGTGCTAGAATGATTGTAAGTATTCTCATTCAAAACTGGATCTGAGTCACAGCAATAACTTTTCAGTGCACAACTTACTGTGCACAAAAGTGCTTGGAACCAGTACCCAGGAAGGCTTTATCAGCAATTATTGGTGAAATGTTTCAGATGTGGTTTCAAAGTCATCTGCTCTAGGCTCGACTACATTCATGTCTCTTTGAATGTGCTGCATGAAGAAATGAGAAGTAAGCTTACTCAAATGGCAGTTACAGAAACTGCCATTTTGCAGAAACTGGACAACATGGCAGATGTTAAAAGACAATATTAGAGTTCTTAACACTCATGGCAAATAGGAAGAATGACTGGGAAACTGTAGGATGTAGTACAGAGAGGACAAGTAGAGATCAGTGCAGTTGGGAAGGAGTGACCAGGTGACAAGATCCAAGATGGAGAGTGAATGGCTATCCAGAGAAGAATGTAGAGTTCTAGTAGATCACAAACTGAACACAAAATAAAGTCTTATGTTTTAGAAAAGACTGTTAATATGATGTTTAATCAGGAATACAGCCAGCAAAACAGGTGAAGTAATCTTGAGGCTCAACTAAGTTTTGGTAAAGCTTCAAATAAAACACTTGGTTAGGGCTACTCTCCAAGGAAGATACAAGCTGGCTGGAGAGCCTGCAGACAGAGTAACAAAAAACATCAGAGATCCTTTACCCCATCTTTATAACCTATAAAGACAGATAACTGTCTGTGAACATGTAAAATGCTGTTGCACAGAAGGGAATAATCTGTTCTTTGGGCTCATGCTGGGTAAGACAAGAAATAATGTGCTTAAACTGCAGCAAAAGTGATTAAAGCAAGACATAATGTAAAAAAAAGCATTGGCAAGGGACAATGAAATCACTAGAGTAGATTGCCTGGGGAGGTGGTGAAGTCTTCGTTACTGGAGGTCTTTAAGAACAGGTTGGACATGTGTCTGTCAGGAGTGGTGGGTTTGATTAAACTTACTTTGTGGTAAAAAGATGGATTATCTGGTCTCTGAGGCCCCTTCCAGTTTTCTGTGATGCTATTGTTTGTTTTGTATCATTGGAGTACTCTTTCCTGTGGTCTTGGCGTGCTGTAGGAGACTTAGTAAGGAGGATGCAATCATTATTCTAACCATTGTGGTGTAGGGAATGCTGCCAAGTGTGTGTTGCTGTTGTTTACAAACTCTATGATTGAGAATGGAGACTAAGGAGTTTCCAACTGGGCTATCGGGGACCTCTTGAGTTCATGCGCAAGATGTTACAGACACAGCAGAAATAGAATAACTTAGATGTTTTCATGAAACCTCCAGATCATGTATGTTTTTGCCTTTCTCTACAGTTGCTGGTCAGTGTCATTATTCATTTTCTAGACTAGAGTCTTGTCAGGTTGTTTGTCTCCTTTGAAATTCTTACACATGCTAAATCTGACTCCTTCCCTGCAGCAGTGCTGGCACGGTATTTCCTGTAAGCTTCGCGTTCTCTCTTGCTGAAATTTTGTAAGCTGACAGAAGGGTCCGGTGTTTCATTGGAGATTTGTGGGGTGTCTTTATGCTTGACCAGAACTTTGGAATGTTTATTATGCATTTCTTCTTAGGGGTATCTTAATTAATTTTGTCAGGGGATGTTGCATAATACGATCAGTAAAGACTATCTGGACTCTTTTCTGTATGGGTTTCTTCTTTATGATGATCTAATGTTCACTCTCAACAGATGAGAGTTTCTTTTGGGGGAAATTAATTAGGTGGATGGAAGTATCCAGCCCTTCATCTGATACGTGCAGTGCTATGGTTTATCTTTACATGTAATCAGAGAGAAGTGCTACAATCCACATAGTCACTTCAGGAAACTTTCAGAATAAAGATCTCTATTTTCTCTTTCTTGGCTGTGGAAATATTCTCTGCTCTCTTCTTTTTCAAATCACTGACTTTTGTTTTTTAGCTTGTCTCATTTGGTATTGTGGAGTTTTTTGCAGACTTTGCGAAGAGGACATGACTTTTTTTCAGGAAGTCATCCTAACAGTGTCTCAGTGACTGTGAAAATATTCCTAGGTTGGGCCTCCTCTCCAACTCACCATTTTCTGGTAGTATCATTTGCCAGGGGCATAACCATGCAAGAAACATTTGATTTAGAGTAGCACATACAACATTTGTTCCACTCAAGTCTTCCAACATCCTGCAACAAATTTAAACCTCTCTAAGACCAAGAGCCGAACCTAAATTATATCTTAAGTGAAAGGCAGTAAGATCTAGGACCTGTATGAGCGTGAATTTGTTGAATAAAACTGTGAGCCTTCTGAAACACTAACTGTGCTACAGATGAAGATGAAACAGATTGTTGTGGTTCCCATCAGACAGACCTGGAGGTGAAACTATGTCATAGGCCTTGATCTAGAGTTTGTCTTGCGCTGAGCACGCGAACAAGACTTACCAACCAGTCACCCACAATACCACTAGAAATGCAAGTGCACATTTCCTACATCTCATCTGTAGCTGAATCCAATTATCAGTTTCAGGGGAAAGCAGGAAAAGCCTACAAGCTAAGTTGTGTGGCAGGGGAGCAATGGCCCATGGGGTCTTTCAGGGAACATACAGTCAGCCAAAAGAAAGCCCCGAGGCAAAGGGATCAGTTCCATGTGAACAGAATATAATCAGTTGGAAAGCCAGTCTGCTGTCAAACTCCCTTGGTGACAGCAGATGTAATTCTGCTTCAGGCCAAGCTCTGTGAAGAACTGGAGGAGTATTCACAGCCCTGCTGTCAGGTGTTTGTTCAGTATTTAACAGTTCTTCACTGGGACTTCTGTCCGGTGCTGGGCAATGATTCTTGAACTTCTGGCAGACAAGAATACCACACAACTCTTGTTCCATAACACTGCTATGTTCCTGTCGTTAAAAGAGTGCTACCAGAGGTATTCGTCGCTCCCCCAAGCAACCTGTTGCATTTTATTCCTGTCTTGCAGCAATAGTATTAAAGGTAATGTTGGGTAACCTCACTCATGTCCGATCCCCAGTGCTGCATTTGGCAGTGCTTTGGGAAGCACATTTGCCAAAGATGACTACGTCCCTAAATGATTCCTGACTGCATGCCCTTAGTAATAAGAGAAAATACATGACAACTTTGTTCCATGTTCATTTGTCCCTCCACTGCTGCCTAACCCTATCCACCTTCTTATTTGCTGTTACTGCTGTTACTGACTAAATACCTCAAATCTTCTATTCTTTTTGTATTCCACTAATAAATTTGGAGCAGTGATCACATCTTTGAGTCACATTTTCCTGATGGCAGTTCCGTCAGTACCTCCACTAGATCCTTTGCCTGTTCTGGTATGTATTATTTGAGGAATTGCCATTTCCTGAATTTCTGTTTCTTTTGAAAGTAGACATTTCAACTGCAAGTTGCTGAACAGCTTCTCCATCCTGTTCCGTCTGAATTATTTATTTTGTTTTAGTATTTTGTACTTTTTGGCAGTGCTAAGGTTAGTAGTTTTTTCTTCTTGTAAAATAGATTTTGTGAAATTTTTAAGTGATGTCAGTTTCCCTGCTGCTTAATTTTTTGCCATTGTTCCATTTCATTAATACAGTTACTATTTCATTTTCCCAACCAAAATTCATTCCGCTACAATTACGTCCTGTGAATACAGTTGTAGGTCAACTTTGTCATTGTATCTTCTGCCCTGTATTTACCTGGTTGGCTTCTATAAGGTGAAGCTACAAAATAAAAATCAAGAGGCTTCTTTCTGCTGAGAGAAATAGAGGACTTCCTGGCTCAAGGTTTCCATATTTGACATGTTACTTCTGCTCAAAATTTCGTAATCGTAGAAACACTCAGAATCAGTTTTCAAGAGCACCTCTAAGTCTCCACTTCGTGTGTTGAATTTTGTTTACTGTGACATTCCAAAACTTTTCTCCTTTAGGGATTCTTCTACAGACTGAAAATGGTTCCAGCACTTAGCAATAAATAAAATTTTCTTCCTTGTGGGTAGCGGCAACACTTGAAATACTGGACTCACAACCCTTGCAAAAAAAACACAAGAAAAACAAAAGATGTCTGAAGTCTTCCAGTCTTCCACTGTCTCCATGAAGCCTGAGCTTCTCTTCTCTTGTTAACCTGTTCATAGAATTGTTGACAAAGATGTCAAATATCTTGACATAGGAGTGAAAATACTACTGAATAGAAACAACATGATCTTTCCTTTAACATGTATGTTTGCAAAAAGATCTCATACACAGTTTAGGTCTTGTTTTCTCATGGATTTGAAATTAAAAAGTTTATCAGTTAAAAAAAGAAGTCAAACAGAACGGACACTGAAGTGGTATGGTCAGTGAAACATGCACTGAGACAGTAAGCATTTGAAAGGCATCTACCAGACTTCTCAGGCAGAGGTTTACCCCATCCCATCCCATCCTATCCCATCCCATC
>Ga0065711_1049290_pt1 | contig 11376 bp, 9 predicted proteins | sample Hoacrofraction12_FD_59098 | JGI IMG/M metagenome (GOLD analysis project Ga0065711, IMG submission 59098) | Hoatzin crop microbial communities from Cojedes, Venezuela - Epithelial fraction 12 v2 (version 2) | ecosystem: Host-associated > Birds > Digestive system > Esophagus > Crop | place... | reverse complement strand
CAGTCTGCCCACAAAAACGTGAACACAAAGTCAAATCAACCAAAAAACCAAAAATCATGATTAACAACAAGAAAATCTCGCAAAGCGAGTACCTCAACAACTGCGACGCCAAAGCCGCCGAATTCATCGTAAGCAGTACGCTATGTTAGTATGCCCCAAAACTGTTGCCTTACATTTTGTCAGTGTTTTTCGCGGAAAGTTACGTTTTGCAGGGTGATACGCAGTGTGCAATGGGTTGCTCGGCGTAATATTCGGTAAATCAGTCGATTGTGCGATTGCAAAGTGTCGTGTGCAAAAGTAACTGTTTTTTGATAAAAAAGGGCGAGGTTGATAGTGAAAAGCATGGGGATGGAGGTGTTTTGCAGGGCGTTTTTGAGTTTTTGCAGAGTTTTTAGCATAAGGGCATTTTTGGTGGTTGCAAAGTGTAAGCGTTTCGCGCAATTAGCAATTAATAATTGGGAATATAGGAGACAGGAGTACCAGGCACTGCGTGCCCTAGGAGTCAGCCGATAGTGCAGGTGCGGTGGAAGTTTTCAATTAATAAAATAATAATTGGTGCGGTGACATGGGATGCTGCTCGGCGAAAGCCTCTCCCCCTGCCCCTCCCCCATAGGGAGGGGTGACTAGGCGAATGCGCGAATGTGTTCTGACGAACGTGTGTTTTGAAATTCACGAACGTGTATAATTACGCTGACGAACGTCTATTTTTGGTCCGACGAACGTGTAGAATAAGGTGGGTGTTGCCCATTGCTTTGCTTGATGTTGCCCATTGCGTTTTCGGGTATTGCCCATTGTGTTCTCGGGTGTTGCCCATTGTGATTGGGTTTCGATAGGTGATTGGTTGGTGTTTGATGGGATGAAAAAAAGAGATGAACCCGCTGTGGGGGTCATCTCTCTTGTTGGATGCGTGTGTATGGATGTGTTTTATCCGAAATTGTCAAAGCGTATCATGTCATCTTCCACGCCGAGGGAGTGGAGGAGGTCAAGCACAGTCTTGGCCATCATGGGAGGGCCGCAGAGATAGTACTCTACGTCTTCTGGTGCCTCGTGCTGCTTGAGGTAGGTGTCGCCAAGCACTGGTGCCACGAATCCTGCTGTGTATTTCACTCCTTGTGCGTCGGCCTTGGGGTCTGGGCGGTCGAGCGCGAGGTGGAAGTGGAAGTTGGGATATTCTTTCTCAAGTGCGAGGAAGTCTTCCATGAAGAATACTTCGTCGATGGAGCGTGCTCCGTAGAAGTAGTGCATCTCACGGTCGCGTGTGTGGAGAGTCTTGAGCATGTGCATGATTTGCGCGCGCAGTGGTGCCATGCCTGCTCCACCGCCTACCCATATCATCTCTCGCTTGGAGTCGAACACTGGGTGGAAGTCTCCGTAGGGGCCGCTCATGGTTACTTTGTCTCCTGGCTTGAGGGAGAAGATGTAGGATGATGCGATGCCTGGGCTGACGGGCTGGAAGCCTACCTGAGGCTTGGGCAGGAATGGCGGTGTGGCAATGCGGACGGTAAGTGTGATGATGTCACCTTCGTCGGGGTAGTTGGCCATGGAGTAGGCGCGCACTGTTGGTTCGTCGTTGTGGCATTTGAGGGTGAAGATGCCGAATTTCTGCCAGCTGGGGAGGTAGAGGTCTCCGATGAGGCTCTTGTCGATGTCCTTGTCGTAGTCGATGTCGTAGGCAGGGATTTTGATTTGTGCGTAGGAGCCTGGGATGAAGTCCATGTGTTCTCCTTCGGGGAGCTTGACCTTGAATTCCTTGATGAAGGAGGCCACGTTCTTGTTGGAGATGACTTCGCATTCCCACTCTTTGACGCCCATGACGCTCTCTGGCACTTTAATGGCGATGTCGCCTTTGACTTTGCACTGGCATCCCAGGCGGTAGTGGTCTTTGATTTGCTTGCGTGTGAAGTGTGGCTTCTCAGAGTCGAGGATTTCTCCTCCTCCTTCTGTGACTTGGCATTTGCACTGTCCGCATGAGCCTTTTCCGCCGCATGCTGAGGAGAGGTAGATGCCTTGCTCGGAGAGTGTGGAGAGGAGTGAGGAGCCTTGTGGCACTTGTATTTGCTTGTCGCCATTGATGGTGATGGTGACGTTTCCGCTCGGGACGAGGTATTTCTTGGCCACGAGGAGGATGATGACGAGTATGAGTATGATGGCGAGGAATACGCCAATGCTTGTTAGGATGAATGATGTGTCCATTTTCTCTTTGTGTTTTTGGGAGTCAGGAGTTAGGAGTTTCGTTCGCTTCGCTCACTAGGAGTCAGCCGTTAGTTTGAGCGGTCTGCATTGCTATTGGCTTATCTCCTATCTCCTATCTCCTTATATTCCTTTATCCTTTCTTTGTGTTTGTCAGATTTTGAGGCCTGAGAAGCACATGAATGCCATGGCCATAAGTCCTACAGTGATGAATGTGATGCCGAGGCCCTGAAGAGGTTTGGGCACGTCGGCGTAGGCCATTTTCTCTCTGATGGCTGCGAGGCAGACGATGGAGAGCATCCATCCGAGTCCTGAGCCGAGTGCGTAGGCAATGGAGTCCCAGACTGAGCCGATGGCTTGTGTGGATGTAGCTGGGTCGAGGAGGATGCGCTGCTGCATGAAGAGTGCTGCTCCCATGATGGCGCAGTTTACTGCGATGAGGGGCAGGAAGATGCCGAGCGCGGAGTAGAGTGATGGTGAGAATCGCTCTACAACCATTTCAACGAGCTGTGTGATGCCTGCGATGATGGCGATGAAGAGGATGAATGAGAGGAATGTGAGGTCAACTCCTCCGTCGAAGGTGAGTTTCTCAAGGACTTTGGTCTGCAGGAGGTAGTTGACGGGTACAGTGATGACGAGTACGAATGTCACTGCGATGCCAAGTCCGAATGATGTCTTGACGGTCTTGCTGACTGCAAGGTATGAGCACATTCCAAGGAAGAAGGCGAATATCATGTTGTCCACGAAGATGGAGCGGACGAGTAGGCTGAAAAAGTGTTCCATATTTGTTGAGTTTATGAGTTTATGAGTTTTTGAGTTTTTGAGGAAATCAGGAGACGTTCGCTTTGCTCACTGGGAGTCTGCCGTTAGCTTAAGTGTTCTGCTATGTCTATCGGCCATTCTGCCTTTACTCCCTTTTACTCCTTTTATTCCTTTTACTCAGTTTACTCCTTTTTCTTTCCTTTCCTTGTTATTTTTGTTCTTTGTTGATGGAGCGGTGTGTCCAGATGACGCATCCGAGGAGGATAAGTGCCATGGCGGGCATGGTCATCATGCCGTTGTTGAAGTATCCTGCGTCGTATGCTGCCTGTGGCACTACTTGGAATCCGAGGAGTGTGCCAAAGCCGAGGAGCTCACGCACGAATCCTACGATGACAAGTACCATAGCATAGCCCAGTCCATTGCCAATGCCGTCGAGGAATGATGGCCAGGGTGCGTTCATCATGGCAAATGCCTCAAGGCGTCCCATGAGGATGCAGTTGGTGATGATGAGGCCGACATAGACGGAGAGCTGTACGCTGACGTCGTAGACGTAGGCTTTAAGGATGTTGCTCACGATGGTCACCAGTGCTGCCACCACAACGAGCTGCACAATGATGCGTATGCGGTTGGGGATGGTCTTGCGGATGAGCGAGATGATGACGTTGGAGAATGCTGTGATGACTGTCACGGAGAGTCCCATGACGATGGCAGGCTTGAGCTGGCTGGTTACGGCAAGGGCGGAGCAGATGCCAAGGATTTGGACTGCTATGGGGTTGTCGAGGTTGAGCGGGTTGGTCAGCGCTGCCTTGTTTTCTTTTGAAAAGAGTTTGCTCATGGTTGTGTCCTCTTTATGCTGCGGGCTGCTGTGCTTCTTCTTGCTCGACGCTGGTGGTGTCGGCAGGCTGTGCTTCAGCAGCTGTGTTAGCGGGGTTAATGTTTTTGAGTATTTCTGCGTAGCGTGCAAGTCCTGTGTGGAGCATTTCGTTTACGCCGTTGGAGGTAAGTGTGGCACCTGTGACGGCATCTACGCGGTTCTGGTCCTTGATTTCGGGCGATTTGCCTGCTTTGAGGACTGAGAGCGCGATTTCAGCGTCGTTGTCTTCAGCATAGAGTTTCTTGCCGTCGAATTTGTGCTGCCACTTGGCGTTGTCTTTGATTTCTGCTCCAAGGCCTGCAGTCTCGCTCTCATGGTTGAAGTAGGCACTGCGGACAGTCTGTCCATCGCTTTCAATGGCGACGTATCCCCAGATGCCTCCCCACAGGCCTGCGCCCTTAACGGGAATGACATAGACGGTCTGTCCTTCTACGTTGCAGATGTAGAGGGGGCGGCAGGTGTCGCTGAATTGCTTGGTCTCAATGGCGAATCCTGCCTGGTCGTGCTGCTGAAGTCCGTTCTTGTCGGAGGTCTGCAGTCCGTCTTTCTCGGGTGTGGCGTTGTCTGCTCCATAGATGGGGTCAGCAACGACTACCTCGGCGTAGGTCTTCTCCACGTCTGCCTTAGCGACTTCGCGGAGGTTGAGTGACTTGAGGATTTGCTGCTTCTTGTCGATGGCCACGTTGGCGTCCTGGGTGGGCTTGAGGGCGGATGCCACGAAGGCAAGGAGGAATGCTACGATAACAACCATTACCGAAGCATAGATGATAGTATAGGTGTTACTATTGGTATTCATGATGTTCAGTTTTTAGTTGTTACACATTATTTATTTGCAGCGCGCTTTGCACGGCGTGTGATGTTCTTGTTGACTACGAACCAGTCGATGAGTGGTGCAAAGGCATTCATGAGGAGGATGGCGAGCATCATTCCTTCGGGGTAGCCGGGGTTGAGCACTCGGATGAGCACTGCCATTGCGCCAATGAGGAAGCCATAGATGTATTTGCCAGTGTTGGTGCGTGCAGATGTCACGGGGTCGGTAGCCATGAAGACTGCGCCAAATGCAAATCCGCCGAGTGTGAGGTGCTCATACCATGGGATGTTGGCAGCGGTGTTGTCTTGCATGCCTGCTGCGTTGAAGAGGAGGGCAATGATTGCGCCGCCTGCAAATACACTGAGCATGGTGCGCCAAGATGCAACGCCTGTCCAGAGGAGGAGGAGGGCGCCGAGTGCAATGGCGATGATGCTGGTTTCACCTACTGAGCCAGGGATGGTTCCAATGACGGTGTCGATGAAGTTGTAGCTGATTTCAGTGTTGGCAGCTGCTTCTCCGAGGGGTGTTGCACCTGTGAGTGCGTCAACGCCTGTGAAGTCGCCTCCAAAGCCAAATGCGCTGTCTGCCTTGACCCATGTGGAGAGGTCGCCCGTCATCTTGGTGGGATAGGAGAAGAAAAGGAACGCGCGCGTTACAAGTGCAACGTTGAAGATGTTCATGCCTGTACCGCCGAAGATTTCCTTTGCGAAGATGACTGCGAAGGCTACTGCCAGTGCAAGCATCCAAAGGGGCGTGGTGATGGGGATGATGAGGGGGACGATGAGTCCAGTGACGAGATAGCCTTCGTGGATTTCTTCGTTTTTCCACTGTGCTACGGTGAACTCAATGCCGAGACCCACTACGTATGATACGATGATTTTGGGAAGGAGGGCAAGGAAACCGAACCAGAGGTTGCTCCAAAGTCCGGGGTCAGTGCCTCCGAGCTGGAAGTGCTGATAGCCTACGTTGTACATGCCAAAAAGGAGGCAGGGAATCAGCGCGATGTCCACGAAGAACATGAGACGCTTGGAGTCGATGGCGTCGTGGATTTGTGCTCCTTTAGCCTTTGCTGTGTCGTTTGGAACGAGCATGAAAGTCTCGAATCCTTCGAACAGTGAGCGGAAGGCGTGGAGTTTGCCACCTTCTTCAAAGGATGGCTTGATTTTATCAAGATAATTTCTTAAAGCACTCATTGTTTGCTTGTTATTAGTGTTTATTCATCATTTTCTTTACGCAGCATGTCAAGTCCTTCGCGTACAATTCGCTGGAGTTCAAGCTTGGAACTGTCAACGAACTCTGCAACGGCGAAGTCTTCTGGTGCCACTTCGTAGATGCCAAGTGCCTCCATGCGGTCGATGTCTCCTGCGATGATGGCCTTGATGAGCTGCTCGGGGAAGATGTCCATGGGGAATACTCGGTCGTATTCGCCAGACATAATCATGTGGCGCTCACCACCCTTGATGCGTGCGTCGAGGGTATATTCCTTCTTGCCCTGGAGCCAGGAGCAGTAGGTGCGGCTGGTGGAGAAGTCCTTGAATCGCGGCATAATCCATCCGAATGCCTCGTCGGCAGTGTCGCCTTCGGGGATGGCTGTGACTTCGGTGGTGTGTGCCATGAGGAAGTCTTCTTCAGTGACGTGTGTACCCGTAAGGGGATTGCCGTCGATGATGCGTGCCTTGACGTCGGTCTTGAGGTTGCCTGCAACGATGTCTGCGATGGGCTGTCCGATAAGTGTCTTGACGTAGGCAGGTTTCTCTATTTGGCTGCCTGCAACAGCGATAGTGCGTGTGAAGTCATCCTTGCCGGTGTTGAAGAGGCGTCCGATGAAGATGATTTCCTCAGCGCCGATGGTCCACACGCGCTCGCCTTTGTTGACGGGGCTAATGTGGTTGATTTGCACGCCTACATTGCCTGCGGGGCATTTGCCGTCGATGATGGTGACAGTGCAGTCCTTGGCGTTCTTGAGAGCGTCTGCTGCCTTGGGTGCCACGCCGAGATAGACGGGTGCAAGTTTAGCGAGAGCTGTGACGCCAGTCTGGAAGTCTGTTTCCTGTCCTTTGAGCACTACGTCGAAGTCGGCAGCCAGTGGCATGTCGCTGAACGTGGATGCGAAGATGGCTTTTGGTGCATCGTCAGGGTTGGCCACAACGGCGTAGGGCCTTTGCATGAAGAAAGCAAACATACCTGCGTCGAGGAGGGTTTGCTTCACATCATTGGCAGAAAGTTTTTCCACGTCTTTCTTGCCAAAGTCCACATACGTTTGCGTAGCATCGGCTTCTACCTGGATGCTGAGCACTTTTCTTCGCTCGCCTCTGACAACGGCCTTGACAGTGCCGCTGACTGGTGAGACGAACTTCACTTCTGGATGCAGCTTGTTGACGAACAAGGCATCTCCGGCTTTGACCTGGTCGCCTTCTTTGACCACTACCTTGGGCTTTACTCCAACGAAAGCATCGGGAACGAGTCCATAGACTTTGGATGCTTTTGCGGAATGCACTTCGGCAGCGGCTTTACCAGCGAGGTTGATGGTCAAGCCCTTCTTCAGTTTTATAACATTCGCCATAATCAAGAGTTTGTTATTTTTGATACAATCATGTTCATTTTCCTTGCAGCACGCGCTTGTGGAGGAGCTTGAGCTCTGGCAGCGCCTGCTTACCTGCACGCTCTCCCATGGAAATCATGTCGGCAACGGCTGCGTTGCTGAAGCTCATGACGTCGTAGGTGCCGAGGTCTGGATTGATATAGACATCGGCCTGCGTGCGGTTTTCATTATATTTGGTTCGGTCGGGGCGTGAGAGGAACCACTCGACCATGCCAAGCACCCTACCCTGCGTGCCTGTGGAGTATTCCACATCTTTGTTCTCGCGCTTGTTTTGGGTGAGGTCCACGGCAATGACTACGTCTGCTCCCATGGCACGGACTACATCAACGGGGAGGTTGTTCATCACTCCACCATCGACGAGGACTTGTTCGCCCATCTTGACGGGCTTGAACATGCCAGGGATGGCCATGCTCGCGCGCATGCAGAGGGGCAGGTTGCCTTGGCTGAGCACCTTCTCGCTCATCTGCTTGACATCGACTGCCACACACCGGAAGGGAATGGGCAGGGAGTCGAAGTTGATGGAGTCGGGCTGCTTCACCATGGAGTTGAGCAGCGCAACAATGTTGTCGCCCCTCACTGCGCCGATGTTGGCGAGGTCGGGGAACTGGAATCCGCTCTCTCCTTTTTTATTTTTGGAGTTTTTGGAGCGGTAGATGGGGATGCCAAGGACGTAGGTTACTCCGTCTTCTTGCTTGAAGAGTTCGTCCTTGAATTCCTCTTTCTGGTCCATGAGGAGACCCAGCCACTCCTGTGAGCGGAAGAGGGTGTCGAGGTCGGCAGAGCGATAACCTACGGCATAGAGTCCACCAATGATGCTGCCAATGCTTGTTCCTGCGATGTAGTCGATGGGGATGCCTGACTCTTCAATGGCCTTGAGCACGCCGACTTCTGCCGCACCCTTTGCGCCACCTCCACCCAGCACGAGACCTACCTTGAGGCGTTCAGTTTGCTGAGAGAAGGCGTTGAGTGCAGGCATGAGCAGGAGGAGTAAGAGCAGGGCAGTTTTGCGCATGTGCGTTATTTCTTCAGGGAATCAGCAGGTGTTTCTTCCTCTACTTTCACGTCTTTCTTGCCGCCTCCGCGAGCAATGTCATAGCGCTCGTTGAGAAGTTTGACTACTTCTTCAGTTACGTCGTAGGACTCGTTAGCAAACAGCACGTTATCAATGCCTGTTGACTTGCAGAAGATAAAGTCGTAGGCCTTTTCCTTGCCATAGACGTTGACGAAGGAAGTGATGGAGTCAACCACGGCCTTGAGCGCACTCTGTGTCTGAGCGTCGAGTTTTGCTGCAAGGCTCTGCTGGTCCTGGAGGAACTGCTGCTGGAGGGCCATGATGCGGTTGTATTCGTTCTGAGCCTGTTCTTCGGATGTGAACTGGTTTTGCTGCATTTTGCGCTGGAAGGCCTGCTGCTGGTTCACCACGTTCTTCTCTTTCTGCTTGAGCGTGGCCTCGATGGACTGCGCCTTCTTCTCGTAGACGTCGATGGTGTCTTTGTATTGCTGGCAATACTCTTTGAGTGTGTCGAGGAGTACGAATGCTACTTTCATTTCGCCAGCCTCATTGATGGGCGTGGTCACTTCTTTGCTTACTTCACCTTTCTTCTGGCCGCAAGCGCCGAGGAGCACAGCAGCACACAGGATGGCAACGAGGCCAAATGCTTTTTTCATATTTTTAAGTTTTTGAGTTTTTAATTTGATGAGTTATTGAGGTTTTAAGTTTATAAGTTATTAAGTTTTTGAGGTGTCTTTCTCCTTATATATTATATAATGTGTAGGTTATTTCACTCTTTCTTGTACGCCAGGGCGTTTGTGCCTTGCTGCGAAGTCTTGACTCTGTGCGCAAGAGATGCCTTGGTCGCGGAGGGCTTTGTTGCCTGAAACATGGGTGTTTGGGAACCTTCCATGCTTCTTGAGCACGATGCCTATGGCTAAAAAAAGCACGGAAAATGCAATTATTAGCACAGAAAAGAGCAAAAGTTTCAACATATTTTTCTAAATTTGCAGAAATTTGCCGACAAAGTTACGCATTTTCGGGTTAACAACAAAAGATAAAAACTCAAAAAGTGAAAAAAAGTTACATTTTTTATTTATAAAACCATGACAACACAATTGGAGCCAAAGGCGGTCTTTGACATCTTCCGCCAAATCAATGGTGTTCCGAGACCATCGAAACACGAGGAAAAGATGATTGAGTTTTTGAAGGATTTTGCTGCTGCGCATGGCCTTCCTTGCGAGGTTGACGCTGCGGGCAATGTACTGATACGTAAGGGTGCTACGGCAGGGAAGGAGAATTTGCCTTGCGTGGTGCTTCAGGGTCACATGGATATGGTTTGCGAGAAGGTTCGCGACCTTGATTTTGACTTTGAGAAGCAGCCTATTGAGACGTATATTGACGGTGAGTGGATGCGTGCGAAGGGCACTACGCTGGGGGCTGATGATGGCATTGGCGTGGCTATGGCGCTTGCTGTGCTGATTGACGAGGAGTTGGAGCATGGTCCTATTGAGTGCTTGTTTACTCGCGACGAGGAGACGGGATTGACTGGCGCGTTTGAAATTCAGCCTGGTTTCATGCATGGTGATTATCTCATCAACCTTGACAGTGAGGATGAAGGTGAGATTTTCGTAGGCTGTGCTGGTGGCGCAAATACGGAGGTGACTCTGCCCTACTCTACTGAGGCTATTCCTGCTGGTTGGTTGCTGCTGAAGGCAAGTGTTGACAAGTTGACAGGCGGCCATTCTGGCGATGACATCAATAAGCGCAGGGCAAATGCGAATAAGGTGCTTGTGCGTTTCTTGTATCAGTTGTGGCAGCAGCATGACGCAAGGTTGGTAAGCATTGACGGTGGCAATTTGCATAATGCTATTCCTCGCGATGCTACGGCTGTTTTTGCTGTTCCGATGGCTGATAAGGAGGCTGTGCGGATTCTTTTCAATGTGTTTGCTTCTGAGGTTCAGTCGGAGTTTCACGCTGAGGAACCGAATATGCATCTGACGCTGGAGAGCACTGAGGATGGCAGTGCTGTTGCGATTGAGCAGGGTGTTGCGAAACGTCTGATTTTTGCATTGCAGGCGGTGCATAATGGCGTTTTGGAGATGAATCAGGATATTCATGAGTTGGTGGAAACTTCGTCGAATTTGGCGAGCATCAGGACGCTGAAGGATGAGGGGAAGGTTTTTATTGTGTCGAGCCAGCGTAGCAGTGCGACTTCTTCTCGCATCAATATGAGCAATACGTTTGCTGCTCCTTTTTTGCTTGCTGGCGCTGAGGTAAAGACGGCTGACGGCTATCCTGGCTGGGTGCCCAATCCTGAGTCGAAGTTGCTGAAGATTACTGTGGAGAGTTATGAGCGGCTATTTGGCAAGGCGCCGAAGGTTCGCGCCATTCATGCGGGTCTGGAGTGCGGTTTGTTCAGCGAGAAGTATCCTGGGCTGGATATGGTTAGTTTCGGCCCAACGCTCAGGGGTGTCCACTCGCCTGACGAGCGTCTGCTGATTCCTACTGTGCAGATGGTGTGGGACCATTTGGTTGATGTGATTAAGCATATCCAATAGGGTTCTGCTGCTGCGAGAAAAGAGTGTCGGTGTCAAGTGATGCTGGCACTTTTTTGTGGCGACTTGAGGGTCTGTTCATGAAAAAGGGTCGAAAGGGTCGAAGGGTCGACCCTTCGACCCCTTCTTTTTTAGTTGCTTGATATGCTCTACTTCTTAATTGTTAAAATATATTAAATAATAATTATTATATAATAAAAAAAAGAGAAGAAGGTGGCGATGTAGAAAAAGCATAGGGTCGTAGGGTCGACCCTTCGACCCTTTGGGTTAGCACTGGGGGGGGTAATTAACAATTGAAGTTAGAGAAGTTAAAGAAGTTATCGGCACTTCGTGCCTAGAAGTTAAAGCCGATAGCGCAGGTGCGGTGGCAGAGGATGCTGCTGTGCGACCCTTTTCAGGGTCGGGGTACCTTGCTCGATTGCTATCCCAGGGTCGACTCGCAAGCAAGCTTGCTCGCATGACCCTGGGCTTTTTATGTTCCTGTGCAAGTTTTTTCTGAGTTTTTTTCGTTATTGACTGATCTTGTTCCTGCGCTCTGCGCTATGCGGGCAGGGCGAGTGGATGGGCGTATGCGGGCGAGAACTTCTG
>Ga0065711_1049291_pt1 | contig 11377 bp, 11 predicted proteins | sample Hoacrofraction12_FD_59098 | JGI IMG/M metagenome (GOLD analysis project Ga0065711, IMG submission 59098) | Hoatzin crop microbial communities from Cojedes, Venezuela - Epithelial fraction 12 v2 (version 2) | ecosystem: Host-associated > Birds > Digestive system > Esophagus > Crop | place... | reverse complement strand
TCTGGCCCCGCTCCCACAACTCCAGGTCTGTCCTGTGCTGAGGGCTCCAGAGCTGGACGCAGGACTCCCGGGGGGGTCTCAGCAGAGCGGGGCAGAGGGGCAGAATCCCCTCCCTCGCCCTGTGCCCACGCTGCTGGGGATGCAGCCCGGGGCACAGTTGGCCTGCTGGGCTGCCGGTGCACACTGCCGGGTCACGTCAAGCTTGCGTCATCTCCAAGAAATATATCTGTTCTGTATTTGTCACTGGAACAAAGCCTTCAAGCCTCACTTTTTCTCCACTAGGCAAATGACCTCCTCACTTCATGCTTTCCCAATAAATAAGGACATATTCTCCTCTGAGCAGATCGGCTTTGCTGATACCTGGGTTCCCCTGGCCTTGGAGGACCTGCGGATTAGGGTACCCTCTTGGGGCTATGGGATCCCTGCTCCTTTCAGTACAGCGGGCAGGAGGCTGCTCTATGTCCCGAGCTACTGAAGAGGAGCACGCACTCCACCTCCATTTTGTGAGGGAAAGGGTTCAGCCACTTAGCTGCCAACTCCACTCTGAAACAGAGTGGAAAGTGCTAGAGGGAGTGAGCAACAGAGAGGAACCAGCGTCCTAGCATGGTGTGAAGCACAGGACTCTGCTTGGCGTTACCCACGGGCAAGCCAGACAACCCATCCTGCAGCCTCACCGCTGTCCTCTGACCGCGGTCAACAGGCACATTGGTAAAGGAGACGCAGCTCCCCTTTTTAGGTTTTTAAGAGGCTTCTGACAAAATTCCACTCCAAAGAGCCTGACAGAAAACAAGCAGCCAGGCAAGGTGCTGGAATGGATAAAAGGCAGAAAACCAGTGCGGAGTAAATGCAGCAGTGGGGAAGCAGCTGAAGCTCTGCAGAGGTCTGCCGTGGGACCTGCACCCTTCACCATCACCACAGAGGACGCGGACAAGGGGGCGAGCGGTGAGGTGATGAAGCTTCCTACGGACCCGAAGGTGGGCGGGTCAGCAGGAGTGAGGGCCAGCTGCGAGGGATGACGGGCTGTGCGACCGGGTCATGAATCAGCAGATGGAGAAGCGTGCCGATACAGCGGCGCAGGTGGGAGTAAACAACCCACACGCTGCACATGCAGCGATGGGCTCTGCCCGTTGCCACCCCAGATCCCGAGCCCTTCGCATGCTGCTCCACGAAAAGGGCAACTCGGTGCTCAGGAGCAGCCAAAAAAGCAAAATAACTGCCAAAAAATTACTAGGAACAAAGCAAAAAACAGGGGAAAAAAAGTTGCTTCCTACATCTGGGGGAACTGCAGCTGTCAGCACACCCACACTGCGAGAGATGCATCTCAGGCTAGAAAAGACACCTTCCCAACTGATGCCACCGAGCTGGAGACAGGACCAGACAGACCTTTGGTCGGGCCCCATATGGTGGCTGCACATGTGGTTATTGAGGGAACTGCTGTTGGGTTCCTACGGGGAAGCGATGAGCCCCTGGGGGTGGGTGGCGGGTGGGATGGCAATGCTTAGTGCTGCCATGACTTTGGGTTTGTCTGTGCCCGTTTCCTCAACCTTCCAACCACGGTCAGGGCTGAAGGTCTAACAGACCAGTATGACATTTTTTAATGAATACCAATTAATGTATCATAATGGAAAAAATGACAAAACCCCACAAACATTTATTAAATCAGTTTTTAAATGAGAATATTTGGTCAAAATGGCATTGCACATATGGATTTGTTGATGCTTTTTGGGAAACTAAAAGTTTTAAGCACTTTAAATACTTTGCTTTTACAGTAACAGATAAAAATAATTTTACTTAATTTGATCATGGAATGGCATGACTAAATTAAGAATAAATCAATACAGCAGATAGTTTTAAAATCCACAGTAGAGGTTATTTTAAAGAACAAAACCAGGGTATTAACCTATGAGGTCAGAAGGTCTGAATTTGCTTAAGGCTACAGAATAAGGGAAGTAGGTATCTGGAAATGGGGAAAACTGCATGAACACAGATTCAAAGCAAGACGATTGCAGTCTCAGTTCACACCCCCTTTCGATACTGGAATAAAAATTACCTAATTATACAAAATAAAGCGTTATGATAATCTATGCAGGACATTCAAACTTATCCGATCATCTCACCTTAATTTCAACAGGGTAGGAAATAGGTCTATTGGCTTGCAGGCAGTCAAGATGACTCTCCTGTCCTCTTGTCTGTGGCAGTCTGTCCTGCACCACTGATACCACCAGATCATCCACATAGCTGAACTTGTACCAAATAGGCAGAAGTTTCTTGTAACAAGTACTCCCAAATCCTAAAGTATTACTCACAGATACAGCGTTTTCCATCACTAATGGTTATCATATATTAAGTCCTGTTTTATCCTCCTTTCCTGGAGGGGTTCAAAAAATGTGTGGATATGGCACTTGAGGACATGGTTCAGCAGGCATGGTGGTGTTGGGTTGATGGTTGGACTTGATGATCTTAAAGGTCTTTTCCAACCTTAATGACTCGATGATTCTACGATCCTGTGCTAAATATTATACCTAAGCTTACTAAGGTTTGGAACTAAATAACCTGCACATATTTGCTGAATATATGCTAAATTCTCCTCCTTAGCATACATATGCCTTTCTTCTTCTGTCTTTTTCTCCAGTAAGGCTTCCTGCAAAACATATATATTCTAATTCATGTTAGTGATACAGAGAGAGCTGAAAAATTATCAACTCCATACTGCAGCAATTTGGACATTAATCCATTTAATTTATCTTCAGAGGCAACTGCTTAGAAATTCTATTACAAATGCTGCACTCAAACAGGCCTCGTTAAAATATGATATTCCAATTTGAATTTTGTGCAGTGAGGAGTTCCCCTAAATACCATCCTTTTTACTATTACTCAGAATGCATGACTGGAGTCCAGAGTGAAAATGGAAGATACTGGGTGCTTATTACTGCATCAGCATCATGGTACTGGAAAGTAAGAAGCATAAAAGCATGCAAAGAATAATCCTGATCATGAGATACATATTCTTGATAGTATGGAAAAAGAGATTTTTTTCGCCCATTATTCTGCATTCTCTTCTTGAATAAAAACTGGACTGAAGCTTACAGTGAGTTACCTGGCAAGGTCACTGGGAGTTTTACCATTTACTTTGCAGAGACCAGCATCTCTGTGGAAGCAGACCTTCCCTTAGAACAAAAATAAGCTACGATCCACATTGTATTCTGTGCAAATTTTGATCAGAGTCTGTGCAAATTTCACCCTGAACAAAGGTTTGAGAGATGATCGTTCTGGTGAAAATATCAGACTGGATTCTCTGTGGGAAACTATTGTATTAATTAGCTAGGGATCTGAATGTCATGCATCTTTCTTGAGTAACAGTTTTATCTCCAAGGCAATTCAACTACTTATACTAATATAAATAGCACATTTATACCAGCGTGTGTGTATATATATATATATATATATATACACACAGGTATTTATATTAAGAGGTAAGTGAATTCATGCTAACTGTGGAGGCTATGCTGGCTGCATTTTTAGCAAAAACAAGACAATGTTCCTTCCCCCTTATGGAGCTTTCCAAAATTCAGAGCTCCTGGCTTCCAAGTAAACACAGTTTTAGACAGAAGATTTTGCTTTAGCCCATTGGTTTCTTGCATACTGAATTCTAACTCCAATTGATTGTTCTCTTAGAAGCTAAAGCATGAACCTGCTACTGAACCACAAACACAATGCTTTTTTTCAGGTCCTAAGCTCAGAACAAGATAGTTGGAGCATCTGTTCTCTGTCAACCAATAACCAGATATTACCGTGGACTTGAGATGGACTCGGGTGTGCTCACAGTGGTTGGAGTAACGCATCTATATCCAGAGAAGTACCCACATGATTTGCTGCTCAAGGATTTACCAGAAGAAAGAAGAGGATGCCTCCTCACCTCTCACCAGCAAGCTCAGCAAAAGCTGGGTCTCCTTTGAGAACAAAGCTACATTTCACTAGACCCATGTTGGCACCAAGGCACTCAGTATAACTCCAGGCAAAAATACACGACATGCAAAAATTGTGTTTTCTATTTTCTCCCTGATACTTGCCTCTTCCTCTTTTGTGTGAGAAAGGCTTTTGCAGCTTGCTATTCTTCACTTGTTTCAATCGGTTACAGAAGACAGATTCACGCCTTTTTCAGCCATAAATACAATACTATCCTTGCTGAGATTTATGCTAGGGAATTTGAGGTGTGTGGAACAGGCACTTCCAGATCATATTTCCTCACTTCTGTATTCTCCATGACTGAATTACAAGGCTTACGGGACTCATGGTTTTTTTGTTATTTGACGAGATTTTTGGCCAGAAAGAGTAATATTAAGCAAAATGTATAACTATTACTTCAAGAAGAATCAAGATATAACTTTTGTATAACCAAAGGGTGCTAGGTCCCATGGCAAAATTCATCGCTTGAGCAGAACTCACAAAATTTCCAGGTTAGGTTCATCTGCATTATGTCCAGGTAGAACTGGAACTGGGCAGTTAACGTCGCAGGTGGTACCTGGCTTCTCCAATACACGGTGCAAAGACATTTGGTGGGCAGCTCTGCCAAAAAGCAAGCCATCTCTCTGCTGCTTAAAATGCCGTGCTTTCTCTTGCCTTTGATCTTACGCTGCAGCGGCTGTCAGCAAAACTCGGTGAAGATCACAAAGTAAATATACTCATTTATTGGCCAAATTCCCGCTTCCGCAGGATGCTATCCAGGTCTGCAGTGGCATCTCGCAGTTTATAATTAACAAAGATTAACTGGGCTGTGGACTAAAGGTTGGCAATGCTATATATGAAGCTATAACTGCGAAATTGCTGGGGAGTGCATGTTGAGCTATCACAGACTTCTACGTGGGAACTACTTGTCTTTTCTGAACTCTGGCTCTTACACCGAACTGCTTCTGTGCTACAAATCCTGCTGTCTACAACTGTCAGCCATTAGGAAAGAGGGACAAAATTTCTGGCAGCCCAGAGGGCAAAACTCTGCACCCTGGTGTGCATCAAACCCTGCCCAACCAGCTGGTCAGCAGAGGGATCACCCCACTGCATTCGGCACTGGTGTGGCCTCACCTCGAGTGTTGTCAGCAGGTCTGGGCCATATAAGAAGGATGTGAAGGTCCTTGAATGTGTCCAGAGGAGGGCAACACAGCTGGTGGAAGGGCTGGAAGGCATGTCTTGGGAGGAGCGGCTGAGGGCTCTGGGCTTGTCTAGCTTGGAGAAGAGGAGGCCGAGGGGCGACCTCATTGCTCTGCCCAGCGTCTTGAGGAGGGGACGTGGGGAGGGAGGTGCTGAGCTCTCCTCCCTGGTACCCACGGACAGGACGCATGGGAATGGCTCAGAGCTGCACCAGGGGAGGTTCACACTGGACGCGAGGAAGCATTTCTTTCCTGAGAGGGTGGCCAAACACTGGAACAGGGTTCCTAGAGAGGTGGTTGATGCCCCAAGCCTGTCCATGTTTTAGAGAGAGACATTTGGGCAATGCCCTTTACAGCACGCTTCAACTTTTGGTCAGCCCTGAACTGGTCAGGCAGTTGGACTAGATGATTGTTGTAGGTCCCTTCCTATTGAAATAGTCTATGATCTATGATGATCTATTCTTTTATAAGAATTATAACATGAAAATAGGAGACAATGAGTGACACATTCTGGTGAATTAATATTTATTTTTACTAGTTCTTGTTCCAGTTTCTCATGAGAGAAATCTATAATTAAATAAACGGGTTAGTAATCTACTTACTTTTTGAGAGCAAATGCCTAAATTCATTCAAGATGACTAGAAAATGCACCTTGCTTCATTTAGGGGTGAGTGAAATGTCCTGCGATCTACAGAAGGTCTGAGAAGATGATCCAACGGTCGCTGTTGTTCTTAAGTTCTGTCACTGTAAATGAAACTATTGTTTGTCCCCAGTGTGCACATATTGGATCATTTCGGCCACTAAAGTAAGGAAGCTTGGATAAATCTTTAATAACTTCTCTTTCTGCTTCGTGATGCATTAAAGCTCCTGCTCTGGCATTAGTTTAGTAACATCAAAATGGTCTCATTTTATTTTTGTATCATTTGAGGAGGGGACATGCAGTGCAGAAGTAATGAGTCACCTTCAAACCTATAGCTTAAGAGTTTGCACCGGCAAGATGGTACACAAAATCAACAGTGGGACACGATCAAAGATGAGCTGGTGGGGATCCCCAGTGAGTAAGCCTAGCACAGCTAAGAACAGCTCATTTTGAGGCTGTTTAAAGCCTAAGAAAGCATGGTGCCATTTGGGAAGGGAGCCAGGTGTTATGCAACAAGAAACTCCTCACGCCTTTGGAACAAGATCTTGGATATCTGCTCAAATACGCTGTTGTGTTAACTGAAAATACTGCAAGGAACAGGAAAATTCAGCAAAAGTTGCCCTGGGGTAAAGCCAGACTGCAGTTAGTGCTGATGTGCCCTTACCACTCAGTACCCACAGTAAACACGGAAAAGGGTACCACTCTTCCATCAGGGAAAAGTCACACTGACTTTACCCTGTAATAACAGGGTGTCTGTTGGCAGGTTCCAGGGAGAAGCAGCAAATTTACACCCCCATTTACTCCAGTAGCTGCAAGCAAACTTGTTACCATTGCCTTCACCCCTGCACCATTCACTCCATTCCAGCTCCAGTCAGGAGCGACAGGAAACTGTCACCACAGCTATGGAGCAAGCACAAGGTGCGTCTGACGGTCTCTGCCCCGGTCATGAATGTTCACACCCAGGACTGTCTTCTGTGCAGGAAGCCAAGCTGATCGAAAGCGAAAATTTTGCAGCAGCCAGCGCGCATTCCTCGCCAAGGCCACGGCAGTGGGGAAGCACACACAGACCCACAGCCCTGGCTGAGCCACCGAACCACCGGCCTCTCCTGCTCTCCAGCTGCTTCTCTTTTCTAGAACGCATGAGCACTGCATAACTCCATAACATACAGCTCACACATAAAAAAGACCAGTGGGCACAAATCTTGCTTCTGCAGATGCTAACTCCAGGGTGAAATTTTCACAGGGTCTGTCCTAGTGCTCCTTGTCTACAACCAACCACTGCCTGACTACCAAAACCTTGAGATGCCACCAGCAGAACACTGCTAATAGTTATACAGTATTTATCTAGAGATATATTTATGCAGCATTTCAGCTTATTTCCCAAAAAGGAAGGTTTAATTGAAATCTGAAGCCATTGACTCCAGTAAAAGAAGCCCTCCTGCACCTCTAGCGCATCCATTTGTGGCAGTGCCATCCTGTGGCCAGAAAACATGTGTGGGAAGTCTGGAGGTCCATCCCTATCTACTGCAGGTCTTTTCTCGCCTGCTCTGTGAAAAGATGTGCTGCTTGTTTTTAGAGAAGTTGCTTCATTCTGCAGTTTCTCAGCTGCTCCATCTGCAAAATGAGGATAATAAGAATGGCATCTCTCAAGGAAGCAGACTGCCACTCACAGAAGTTTTTGCTGTGCTTGGGATCTTCAGTTTGTGCTTGCTAAAGAAGTGAAAAAGATTTATTACTGAAGTGATTACAGTGTTGATACGCTTGTGATGAATCCCCTGCAGGCGCTGCAAATATATTAAAGGCCAAGTTCATTTCTCATTTGCACTTGTACAAATTCCCTGCGACTCCAGTGATGCAGACAAGGTTACCCCAGCTAAGCATGTGGCAGAATCTGGTTCCACAGCAACTCAGTTTAGACATTCATGTGTAATAATTGAAAGCAGACAGGTATCATTTGCCATATAAGCAGCTTTGACTATCACCAGTCACTCTTCCCGACAGAAGAGTGCAGAGAAAACGTGCTACATGGGGAGGCTGCAATATCATTTCCTCGGTGGTGGAAGCCTAGGAATAAGTATCTCTAAGAAGGGACTAATTAAGTAGAGGATGGGTTTTCTCCAGCAAGGTGACTGTCCTGCAGCTACTCATGAAAGCTGACGTTGCCTATCTCTGGAAGATGCCGAGATGCAGAGCAGGGATGGAAACATCCACCTCCCCAAGGAAGGGAAGTCAGTCCTCAAAGTACACCGTGCTTTCATGTACAAACAGGGTGAAACCAGTCAACTGACTGGTCTGAGAGGAATGGCCACTGTGATAGCGATAGAAACTGGTGAGAGAAACACCACCAGCAAGATGAACAAGCATGAATCGGGCACCGAGCCTACGTTTCTCAAAACATGAAGCGTGTGCAATGGTACCAGGCACAGAAAACGCAAGGTATGGTTACTGCCTGCCCGAGCGATGCTTGTAGATACAGTTGTCTTGAAAAGTGCTGGTACAGCAGGCTCCGAGCACACTGATGATTCAGTCTCTGAAATAATTCGAAATGGCCGTCACGCTTCTGAAGGCGCACAAAGTCCTTATCTCCCTTTTAAAGCAAAGAAGCTACTGCACCAACAGGAAAATAGAGGGAATGCTGGAAGGCTTTACAGCGATGCATATCAATGAAAGGCTCCTCTTGGCCAGCCATCCTGAAGTGAGACGTATTCCTAGCGGTCCTGTCAAAGAGCCTTGAAATGCTTTGATGGTGATGGGTAGGGGAGAAAATAATCATAACTACAAAGCAGAGGAAAGATTTTGCTGTCTTGCTCTTGCAGCACTGGCTACACCTTTTCAAGGGACTTGGGCTACCAGAGAACTTTAGGAAGGCAAATCTTTGCCAGAGATAGGGCGGCCGGACCAAGGGAAGCAAGCAGTCCACAGTACGCCCACTGCTTCCCTTTATTTTCGCCTACAACCACATCTTGGCTTTTTCATATGGCTCTAAACACCAGCTGGCAAAATTAGTCAATATTAGTCTGAAAGGAAACGTTGTCAATTGATTTGGGAAGAGCAGCTCTCAAACAAAGCCAGTCTGTTTCATTAAAAGGAAGCAAACAGCAAAGGAAACTCTTGCCTGCCTCTGTACAACCACTGGGCCCTATCATGCACCATCAAGGCAATTTAGATTTTGCCACTGATGATGGAGGAAAAAAAGAATCTAAAGTAAAGAAGGAAAAGTCCAGCTAGGTCGACAAAGTCCCTGGTGGGTGGTGACAGGGCATCTGAGAGCTGGTATGCAGAGCGGACATGGAAATGCTTGAAAGCATCCAATTTTACGGCACAGGAAAAGATTGCCCTGCTTCTGTTTCTAAATAAGGTAGGTAATAAACTGTATTTGAACTGGTAGAAGAGGAATGAGACGACCCACATTTCAAAGTTGGAACCTGGTGGGTGATTAATAGCTATGATTTATAGAGCATGTGCAGTGCACCAAAAGAAAGGGAGACGTGCTCCCTGCCCAGAGGAGCCTCCGACGCAAACCTTGACAGAAACACCCTGCTGTGCACGGGGCTAACTCCAGAGGCGTTTATTTACTGTGATTATAGTGTAATGCAGATCAGGTCTGCTCTTCTTTTGACCAGAAAACTGAGATCCCTTTTCCTGTCTCTACAGCAAGAGGTTTTTACGCTGGAGGAATGCAACAGCTGTATTCTCCATGAATTTAAACAACAACCTTCAGGTTCTGCTGATTTTCCACTTTTACTTGCTGATTTTAGTTCCCTTCCCCCTCTTCGACATTTCTGCACTTTCTCACTTTCTTCTGCACAGAGTTATTGCTACTGGTTTTTTCTCTTCCCCTCTTCGATCCTCAGTTTTTCAGTATTACTTTTTTTCTACTCCATGAGCTTTCTATAGAGTCTCACATTCACATTTTACCTCTTACTGTTCAATCACTCCCTTTTCCGAGTTGTTCCTCCTCTTTGCCTCATCTCGCTCATCCGTTCTGTCTCTCCTTCTTCCATTCCTCTCAGCCAACCTTTTTCCTCTCACCAACCCCATTCTCTCAACCAACTGCCACATCCCCCGGCAGATCCTCCCAAACCAGTGGCTTCCTCCTTGCCCTTTCTTCAGGAACTGAGCTCTGTATCCAACTATCAGACGGGCTCCCGTTCTGAGAGGGGACCTTATAAATGCCTGTAAATATCTTATGGGTGGGTGTCAGGAGGACGGGGCCAGACTCTTTTCAGTGGTGCCCAGAGACAGGACAAGGGGGAGGGCTACGAGGATGATGAGGGGACTGGAGCATCTCTCCTATGAGGAAAGGCTGAGGGAGCTGGGCTTGTTCAGCCTGAAGAAGAGAAGGCTGCGAGGGGACCTAATAGATGCTTATAAATATCTCAAGGGTGGGTGTCAGGAGGATGGGGCCAGACTCTTTTCAGTGGTGCCCAGCGACAGGACAAGGGGCAATGGGCAGAAATTGTAGCAGAGGAAGTTCCATCTGAACACGAGGAAGAACTTCTTCCCTCTGAGGGTGACGGAGCCCTGGCCCAGGCTGCCCAGCGAGGTTGTGGAGTCTCCTTCTCTGGAGATACTCAAGACTCGCCTGGACGCTGTCCTGTGCAGCCTGCTCTGGGTGACCCTGCTTTGGCAGGGGGGTTGGACTATATGGCCCACAGAGGTCCCTTCCAACCCCTACCATGCTGTGATTCTGTGATTCTCTTCCCCCTCCATCTCACTTGCTCTGCCTCTCCAGGACATGGCCGGCAGGTTTCTACCCAAGATCGCAGCTCCTCGCCCCACACCTCCCCACCGGCTGTGACCCAGAGCTTCAGAGCTCTCTGGGAAACCCACTGAGAACATCACTGCCCTTTTCAAGGTCCCCACCCATGATCCCTGAAAGTCTCCAAAAGGTCCCCGCGCTCCCTGAAGGGGCCCCCTCCCCCCCACTGCTGTCGGGCTCCCAGTTGTCCCTCCTGGCCGCAGTCCCACGACCCCACCACTACCACGCAGCTGGATGGGCAACCAGAGGTGGGGACAGAAAGCGGGGTCACATCTGTCCAGCATCCTCCCTCCCTCCTTCCCGGGGGGCTTGAGGGCTGCTCCTGGTCCCCGGAGAGGAGCTCCCGGAGGAGGAGGAGAGCTGGATCGGAGTGGGGGACACGGGTGGGCGCTGGTGATGCCCGGCGGCGGGCATCGCACCGGAGCATCCCCCGTGGGGGTACCCGCTCTCCCCGGAGCATCCCCCGGTGGGTACCCCCTCTCCCTGAAGCATCCCCCCGTGGGGTACCCCCTCTCCCCGGAGCATCCCCCGTGGGGGTACCCGCTCTCCCCGGAACATCCCCCGGGGGGTACCCCCTCTCCCTGAAGCATCCCCCGCGGGGATACCCGCTTTCCCCGGGATACCCCCCCGTCCCCGTCCCGCTCCCATCGCCGCCGCTTACCTTCCACTTTGGTGAGGGTGAGGACGGGGCTGTTGCAGGCGCTGAGCGGGGCCACCCTGGCCGAATGCTTCTTCATGGCGAGCTCCGTCGCCCGGCGGCAGCTCCCCGCCGCCCCGCGCCTACATCCTCGCCGCCTCCGGAGCACCCCACTACACACACACCCCCCCACC
>Ga0065711_1010439_pt1 | contig 11377 bp, 7 predicted proteins | sample Hoacrofraction12_FD_59098 | JGI IMG/M metagenome (GOLD analysis project Ga0065711, IMG submission 59098) | Hoatzin crop microbial communities from Cojedes, Venezuela - Epithelial fraction 12 v2 (version 2) | ecosystem: Host-associated > Birds > Digestive system > Esophagus > Crop | place... | reverse complement strand
ATATTCAAGACCCGCCTGGACAAGGTCCTGTGCAGCTTGCTGTAGGTGACCCTGCTTCGGCAGGAGGGTTGGACTAGATGACCCACAGAGGTCCCTTCCAACCCCTACTATTCTGTGATTCTGTGAATCAACATTAAAACAAACAGTATTAATGATGTATTAGGTTATGGTAACCCCTATTCTTAAGAATAAATTTGAAACATAGTTCTAAAGCACAATTGTACAAAAAGCTGTTAAAGAATAACATTGATCTTGAGTTGTCCTGGAATTTGTTTTTAGGTATTCCTGCATCCTGTACAAAAACACTTTACCGGAAATTTGTAAAATGTGGCTTCTGCCAGATTACATTAGAGTTACATTGTTTCGCGGTTTGCTGTGCATACATATGACAGCTGTAGAGCAGCTTCCAGATTATTTTCCTAATGTAAGAACATGCAAAAAAGCTAATACACAATTTCTGGTTTTGTATGTTTATAACTTAACGTGGAAGCAGGTGGATTGTTTCATGTACTGTGTTAATACTAAAGAAATTTATTTGGAATAGCTTTGAAATATCAATCATGGTTTATTTAGAAGTACAATATTTGAAGCAGTAAATATATTAATGTTTAGCCCCAAACCTTAAAATACTACAATTTTAGAGCTTTTCTAATTCATATAGATACATAATTTTAATGAAGAAAGTATTATGTGAATTTAATGTTAAGAAGTTGGTTTTCTAGATGTCACATGAATGCTACTTCTAGAAAATATATTACAATCACCGTTGTGTGTGAAGAAAGAATTGTATGTGGTTCTTCTTTTCTGTGAAGTTTTGGCACACATGGCTGTGTTGAGATAGGACCAAAATGGGGTTTTACTACCTGTTTTACCTTTGACAGCTGTCAAACGATTCAGTCTTTTCCTTTGAGAAAATTTCTCTGTGAAGCCACCAGTCCTCTGCTTCTCTGTGTTGCCTGATGGGGTACTGATGGGGGTACTGAGTGCAACCTTCCTGCCGCTGTCGTGGCTGATGTAGTCCAAACACCGTGCACCTAAGGACTTAGGACATGGGAGGTCTTGGCCCAGAGGTGCTCAAATGCTGATCTCTGACTACAGAAATAGCTGTGCTGCTTTAAGGATCTATTCGTCGCTGCTAATACCCCATGTTCTTATGTACTTACCTAAATCTGTTTTGTGTGTTGTCATTTTCTGGTATAAAATATCATGTGCTAATAAGGTCTCTTCTTTTATTTATATATATTTTTTATTTCTCGTGTCAGGATAGTACTGGCTTTTTTCCCCAGTAATCACAATATAAAAAACTAAATTGTTTTCATCAGATTATTTTATGTTTCTGAAATGCTTCAAATGGTATAATGTAACAGAATATTTAGAGAGGACCGTAGGCAAGAGTAACCATGGAAGGGAATGAATGCTGACATCAGATGGTAGGGAATTAACCTGAAGTAGCCCCAACCAAAACCACTTAACAGGAACCATAAGATGAAAAATACATCCTTAATTTTTTTTTCTCATTATTCTGCCGTTTTAACATTTGGACAGCTAGATCTTGAAAAGCATTCTGGAAAATAGTAAGCATACTGAAATCTGAAACTTATATTTCTCAATGGAAAACTCCAAAATGGAGAAGAAAAAAAAGAGGATTGGGGGGATGGGGACAGCACACCAGAAAAAACACACCCAGTGTATTTTACTTTCCAGCAATCAAAATTAAATTGCATAATTAGTTATTATTTAACCAACTCAAAATTTTAGCATATTTTAAGCATCCTGTGGAAATGAGATGATTGATAGAAGGTTTCATGGCAAGAATTCTAATTTGCTGGCTGCTTCTACCGTTTAAATCTTTTTCCGAGATGCTAGTAGATGAACTAAATGTTCTTTGATAAAAAAATGTGATACTCCAATATTGAGATGTGGGATGTTGTTATAAACCCATGCTGAGAACACAGTTTGTCATGTAAATTGTTAAGTGTGTGGATTAATGTAGTTGTGCTGCATCTCTTGTGTATTTCACATATAGAAGACGTCTGCTTTTACTTGACGTATTAGAAATGTCATGAACCAGAAATTCACTGTGCATTTAAATTAAGAATACAGTAAATGTAATTACCTGCCGTGTTTGAGAGCTGACTCCAGCACTTGAATAGCTATGGGCTGTAAAATAGACAAATGGCAGTTTTAATCAGTTTGTTTTGCATTGCCTTGATTTTTGAAGGTGATCTATTCCCCTGATAAAGTTATCAAAATCATTAAATTGAACCAAACATTATTAAAGTTTTCTCATTCTTTCAGAATAATAAAAACCGTGATTTAAATTGTCAAGCAAAGTTTGGGAAAATAGTTATAAGAAGTTGAAGTTGGAAGAATGCCCCTCATCTGAGATCTGATACAGCATATGTCTGATGCCCAAAATGTGCCACATTTACTTTCCATTCTGAAAGGAATGCAATTCACAGGAGCACAGAAAATGTCATTTTATGTTGTATTGGGCATGACAGTGGCTGGTACCAGATGCTGAAACTGCAAGCTCTGTTTTATTCTTATACCTAGTAGCCAGAGGGACTATCTCCTTTTCTTAGTGTTTGGTTTTTCCACCTTAATGAGCTTAGAGATGATGAGCTTCAGTGTTGGCTGCTTCTACAGGAAGGAGGAATTCACACATTCTCTCCATCATGCAGCTGCTATGTGCATCTTTCTTTTCATATTATTCCAGAAAAGCTTTTACTTGTAGCTGGCACTTCCTCATGCTCTCTCTTTATATGTATACATATATATATGTACACACACACACTCTTATATATGGATCTGTATGTGTGTCCGTGCCTGTAAATGTGCTTATATACTGTCTCTGAGTCGGTCACCTCAGCATCAGAGTTTAATCAGAGTAGCACTGCATATAGACAGTTTAGAAGTAGATGAAGATAGCCATGTCAGTGCACCAAATTAATGTGGCTGTGTTTTTTCTGGGACCTGTGGTGGTATTACACAGTATTGTGCAGGGTAGATAAAACAAAGTGGATCGATGGGAGGTCAGGTACCCCTAATGATTGTGTGGTGCTCCATACTCTTTGATTCAATCCTGAAAGTCTTTCTCTTGAACCAGGGGAGGGCAGTTAGAGAAGGGAACAATATTATTCTATTTCACCTGAAATGGGGGGGGGAATTAAAGAGGAACAGGGTGTCCCAAGTTAATATCTGATTCTTTGTGCTGACCCGTCAGCTGATGCAGGGATTGGTAAAGGAAGGTGGTGTGGTAGCAAATATAGAAATCCCACAAGTTTGAACTACGATGTGTAGTCTTGGCTCAGGAGACCATTTTCATGTAGTTGTTGTGATATGACATTTTTGAGCACACATGCCCATACATCATTAGAGAAATTTTTTTTCCCCAGTTCCCTATTGAATTATCAGAAAAAAAAAATGTTCCATTACACAAGAGAAAAGCACAACACAAGTTTTATAAAAATGTCAGTTTGTAATATATGCAAATATATGTATAGATTGCTCCTAAGTCTTTCATGAAGAGAGTCAACGTCTCAAGAGACACTTTCAGCAAAGAATGAGTAAACAAATGCTTAGGTGCCTGCTGTTGTGCAGGCATTGGTGGTTGTCGACCTAATGACATGTTTCAATCTTACTCTAAAACACAAATTGATGTTTCACAGCGTTGTTCAGTTTAATAAGGTGTGCTGAAGGCTGTGTCACCAGATATTATGGATTGATAGGTAATAAAGGAGAAGTAAACTGAACTGGAGATGTACTGACAAGAGCGTCACTGTGAAGCTCTGCTAACGTAAGTGTGAGCTCTTCAGATTGTAGCTTAGTCAGTTACTGGTAGAGGTGGAAAAAGGTCCTGATTTGGAAGTGAGAACTGTTGACAAGGGCAGTGGAAGGTATTTTGTTACCTAGTGAAGCCTACATCCAGTGCTTTTCCTGCTTTTGTCATCTTCCAGATCCTGTTATTTCGGTTGTGTTCTCTCAGCTTCTCTCAAACACATGAAATGGGAAAACAGAGTTCTAGAAGAGGTATCTGCTTGCTCCAAGCACACCTTTTCTTTGTCTTCTCCAGCAGCTTAATATAGTGAAGGTGAATAGGCCTCTTCACCGCACACCTCTGTTATCTGCTTCTGCTGCTGGCTTCAGTATGAGCTACCAGTACTGCACAACACTTCGGCCAGTCTGCTGCTGATCTGCTGCTCTTGGTGCTGTGGATGCTATCTTTGGTCTTGCGTGCTTTGTCTGCCTTTGCTGTTTCTGGTCAAAGAAGCCATCCTTTCCATCACCAAGCGACCGTACAGTTGCCTGTTTGTAGTTAGGTGCTCATGAATGTTAGCTTGTAAAACTACGTTCAGTCAAATACGCTTTCAGGACACTTGAAGCACTTTCGCTGTTAACCGTATTTCCTCTTTTCACACTTCAGCATAGGAAAGCAAGTTGGGTGTTCCTGCATTATCTGTCTAAATCACATCTCCAACCTGTTCTGGTAGGGCTTTCACTGCTATTGCCTTAATGAACACAGAAATGAAACTCCAAAAAACTGTCATGGGTACCTCTGCCATACAGCCTCATCTACAGTAAGATGTGAAAGTATCTGTGCTAGAACTGTTTCTAGCAGTTTGCAGTAGTTTGTAGAGGATGTTTTTAGTTTCTAGATATGTGTAATTTTGTAATTGCTTTATACATCAGGCATTTATTCCTGAGGAACTTAATTGTGTTTTGGAGGCATACCTGGGTAATGAAACTGTACTTTAGGAATTAAAGCTGTGGAACATACATGTCTGTATTATTTTATATATATATATTTATTTTTTTTTAACATAGTTTGAAAAGTTCTATTTAGCGCCCAGGAGAAAAACATGAAACAGCTCTGCATTTTGTTTTTCAGTGTGCAGTGACCTGGAATTCAGGGAGGTTGCGAACAGATTGAGAGACTGGTTTAAGGCACTTCATGAAAGTGGAATTCAGAATAAGAAGACTAGGATTGTTCAAAGGCCTGAAAGAACCAGTAAGAGAATTCTACTTGTCTTATTTGATATTCTTTTTGATACTTTTCTGTACTTCTGTATTTCCATTGCAAAGACTTGCCTTATTCTTACGTGCTTTAAATAGGCATGTGTATGACACCATAGCTTTGTGCTTTTCTAAGGTTAATTTCTTATTTATGACTTAGTACTCATATAAGATGTTCACTTTAAACTTTCAACGTTATGTGGCAAGACTCTTGCTTGTAAGAATGTATGGCAACTACCATTCACAATGCTTTCATTTGTGAATGCTATCAGATTGTTTGATAGAGCTTGATAATTAGCTGCTGTATAAGGAGACAAAACAGAAGAAAGAAGTAGGGATTTTGAGCAACTTTTCCGTAAGGAAAAAATAATTGCTGAATGGCTAGTCCCAAGAAATAATGTACAGGAGCTGTAATTATGTGTGACCCATCGTTGCTAGTTGATGCCGCTCTAGGTACTGGTACAGAAAAACACAGGGGAAAAAAGCTTGTATGTAAAAAGGGATTTTCAAGGATGTACTTCAAATTGGAAAAGACTCAGGAGTACTAATAAAGTGGAAACTGTAGGGAGCATAATTTGTTTCTAACCCCCTGAAATATATGAATAGTTTTTTTGTTGTGGAAAGTAGTAAAGGTTTAAAATGTAATTATCAAAGGGCTTATTTAAAATAGTAATTGAAGTGTGCAGTAATAGTTTCAAGAGTGATGTCCTACTGTGAAGGAGAGTCAAATTAGATTTCATAAGCCGTAAAACTCTACCTTTCATTAATATTAAGAGCAAACTATGAATTCTTCCAGAGTGTTTCACAGAATTTGGCCACCACAGGCTACCTACCTTAGTTCCTTCATTATTAACTTTTTAAGTATTTGGGATTTTTTAAAAGTTTTTGTTTGATTGTCATTTGTAGCATTACTTTTTCTTTTTTTTTTTTCCAAGAAATCCATTTATTTCATTTAATTGGAAGTGTCATTTTGTGTGATTTTTCATACTAAGGAAATACGAAAAATTCTGTAAAATACGATTCATTAAAAATGATTCTGTGTTATCTGGGACTGCTTCTCTTAACATTGAGAAAAAATGTTTCTGAGGTAAGGTGGTAATACAGTAATGTCACTTTTTATTGATATTGAAAAAAACACATTTAAAAACATGTATTTCCAACTGACATTCTGGTTGGTGCCTGTAACTGGCACGTGGTCTGCTTCTCATGCAATAATGACAACAACAGAAATACAAAGTTTGCAGCTCTTAAGTAAGCATTTATTGTATAGTAATAAATGAAATGTATCTAATAATATAGCTAGTGTTAGCACATTGCTCAGTTTAAGGTCAGCTCAAACATAAGGTTCTGTTTCTTCCTCTCTTTGTTGAGGGTAACACACCCAATACATAAGGTCAAAAATGCAGCACAGCTGTTTAGAAGCTTGATACAGTAAAAGTTTAAGAAGAAATTTGGGCAGTGATAAAATAAGCAGCTGTACAGCTATTAACTACTATGGCATACATAAATAAAAAGTCAGTGTTTAGAGTAATTGGGTTCTATGTAATACAAGAATGTAAAGTTCATAATTAATACTTTTAATACATTGAAAGGCAATCTGAGCACAAAGTTCTTGAGAGTGTGAGATTTTTCCCTTAGACATTTTCCTTGGCCTTTTCTCCTTAAGCACACGGGTGGCATTGATAAGATCTAGTATCTATGCTTGAGACAGGTATTTGCATCATGATGTGTACGTGCATATATTATATTTATTTTATGACTTGTTTGTTGGTTTGTAAATTTTTACTTGATAATAGCAATCAAAGATGATATTTAAACTTCACATCTAAGATTTTAATATATGTGACTAAAAATGCAAGAGTCTTGTGGATTTTTGGACCTTGTCAATTTTTGGACCTAGAAATAGGTTGTGTGATCCAAAACGGTTTGTTTATTTTCAGACTTTGATGGTCATTTATTATAACGTTAGCAACACTTGTAGTATTGAGTGGTGTCTACCTAATGTTGATTTTACAACTAATACATCCTAAATGTTCATGTTTTGGCACTTCATGTACAGTGTAGAAGATAATAACCATCTGCTTAGATTATGTAGAGCAAAGCAGTTGAGGTGTGTGGGTATTTTTAGAACAGATTGTTGAATTGCATGAAGTACTTTGGTGTGTGAGCATAAGGAGCTCTTCTGCAGAAAATCACAGAATGGTGATTTTCACAGAATGGTAGGGGTTGGAAGGGACCTCTGTGGATCATTTAGTCCAACCCTCCTGCCAAAGCAGGGTCACCTAGAGCAGGCTGCACAGGACCACATCCTGGCGGGTTTTGAATATCTCCAGAGAAGGAGACTCCACAACCTCCCTGGGCAGCCTGTTCCAGTGCTCTGTCACCCTCAGAGTGAAGAATTTCTTCCTCATGTTCAGCTGGAACCTCCTATGCTTCAGTTTGTGCCCTTTGCCCCTTGTCGTGTCACCGGGCACCACTTGAAAGAGTCTGGCCCCATCCTCCTGACACCCACCCTTAAGAAATTTATAGGCGTTTATAAGGTCCCCTCTCAGCCTTCTCGTCTTCAGACTAAACAAGCCCACCTCCCTCAACCTTTCCTTGTAGCAGAGATGCTCCAGTCCCCCCATCATCCTCGTAGCCCTCCGCTGGACTCTCTCCAGTAGCTCCTCATCTTTCTTGAACTGGGAAGCCCAGAACTGGACACAGGACTCCAGATGTGGCCTCACCAGGGCAGAGTATGTTGTGGTCCCATTCTGATTAGCTTCCTCCAAAGTTTTAGGGTCTATGGGATCTTTTCCACCTAGCCTGAGCTAGTAAAGGGATCTTTCTAAGGCAGGTAAAGAGAGATTATTTGCCTTTAAAAGCCTTCAGATGAGGGTCTTCTCTACGAATACAGTTGTTCCAACTGAGGGGAAAAAAAACGGGTTTCTGGCCCAGTTTTCAGAATTTCCTTTTGGAAGCCTTCAAAGTCATGACGGTCTCTCCTTTGACGGTGTAAGAAATTCACACATACTTTAGGAGGCAGCTGAAGTTTTAGGCACAAGTTAGACTGGATCCTACCCTACCAGTTTTTTGAGAGATGGAATCAAGAGGTGATTTGGATGGCTAAGACTAGTCTTCGCAGGGCTTTTTCTCATCAACATGTAAGGAGTTATAATCTGTGTGGGAAAAATCTGTTTTCATTCTACTACTGTCTTTAAATTCCCTGTGAACATGGTGCTGTCAGAAATGCTTGACTCACACTTGTAACATGGTACCAGAAATTAATCCTTAACAGCTACAATGTTGTACAAAATATTAATTGATTACCATGGTGATTTTGAATTAGATTTCCTCTTTCAAAGAGTTATACCTCATCAACCTTAAAATAGAAGTAGTGTTGTTACAAGAAGTGTGAAAAGTTTACTATTTGTTATAGCAGTGCTAGGATGGAAACATGGAAGTAGGCTTTAGTATGTTTATTTTCTTTTTCCTAAAACAAAGCAAAACAAATTGTAGAAAATGGTTACGTGTAAGACATTAATTTTGTCCTATCTCCTCTTCTTTTCTTTTTCTCTTTAAAAAAGAGGTTTTCAACAAAACTTAGTGTTTCACAAAAACATTTGCACAATAGCTGTTTGGTGGTTTAGTACTGTGGTCAGTTACTCAAATTGCATGTATATAATTGTGAAAAAAAATTGCTTTCGAATATAAAAGGTCTGGTTTGAGCAATATTTACTCAATTTTATAAATAGCCAATATTGACTAGATTGAATTAATTTCAAAGGCTACTGCAAGAAGGCAGTCCATCTATAGACAGAAAGTGATCGAATGAATATATGAAAAGTAATAGTTTTCTTTCATTTGTGGATTTGGGGATGCAAAAATTGTTTAAAAACTGGTTTCATTAATGCAACTGTGTGGTTTTCCTGGCATGCACATTTCTGAACTTTAGAATTTCTCATCTGAGGCAGCATAAGACACTGTGTCTTATGAGAAGTTAACATGTCTGTGGTTTAGAAGAAAATATTAGGTCACTCTGTCCCTGTAAACACACAAAGAAACAAAAATAATGATGACCATTCAACGTGGTAATGTCCTTTCTAATACCATTAAGAAATTCTTAAAACTGTTCTTCAAGACCTAAGCTTTCAAGTAATATCCCTAATGAAATCCTTCAAAATCAGTCTCCAAAGTCATAGTAGGTCTAAGACAACATGCCTATTAATTTTAAAGTATACCAGGGAGTTCAGTCCCTGTTTTGGGGATGTCTGGGAGCTACATCCAGAAATAAATCTTGCAAAGAACTGATTAATCATGTACAATGACTTTATACTTGGCACGTGACACTTAGCGATCTGTACAGAGCAACAGCTATGACAAAAAGCCACCTGAATGCAGCTCCCCTTTCAGAATCCTAGTTATTCTAGCAGATCCCTGGAGTGGGTCATTACTGCTGGGGAGTTAAAAATCTGTTTTGACACCCTTTCCCCCAGGCTGTCCTTTGTTCTTGTCATAGACTTCCTTCCTCACTGAAAAAACATTCTGCATTTAAGAAAGCAGTTTCTGACATCCTTTGTGCTTGTCTGTTTGCATTTAGAATTTTTCATACTTCAGTCTCTCTGGTGGCACTTGAGAGAGGATTTATTAAACAGCTTGGGCATAGTCCTTCTGACCGAGGTAGATGTGTTGTAAGTTTATAGAGCTTTGCTGGTGCTTTTCAGAGTTGTTCCAGGTATGAAATAGCCCACATTGATCTGTAAAATCATTAATATTATTTCTAAACAAACCAAACAATACTGTTCTGCTGGAGCCATAAATATGCTGATAAGAAGTTTAAAATGTAAGGTGCCTACATTGTTGTGTTTTTACAAGTTGCATAATTTTGTTTAACTGACAGGTTTTTTTTCCAAAGCTGAATCTTACTAGTAACGTAGACTAGAATATTTCAAATAATTAATAGGCTTTTATTTCCAAAATCCCTTTTGTGTCCAGACATATTCAGATTGCATCTATCTAGAAGTATCGTTACTATAAATGCTATATAAACATTTAAATCTTGTCCTCAGGCCATTTAGGGTCTAAATAGATGACACAAAGGGGAAAAGAATACTTTATCCCTATACTGCAATAATACCTCTATTATTCCCTTGTGGATGGGGAGATAAGGAATTGAAAAATGAAGTGAGATTTTGTGCACCTATTTAAAGTCTCCTACAGTATTTGTTCTCTTTCTGTATTAATTTTGTGTGATAAAAATCTATGGAATTAATGCATCAAATGCAAAGCTCAAAAAATACTGTAGTCCCACCAATATTTCTGCTAACAGGCAGTCTATTTCTAAAGAGTACTTGTGAGCCTTGTCATGATGGAAGATGGAACACCAGAGGCCAAAGGTAATAGAGAATCTTCTTATGACTTGGGAATAATATGATTATCTGGAGTCTATTACACTAATAATTTCAAAAATAATAGAAAAATACAAGAACTCTGAAAGAAAAATTGCTTATAACTGGCCTGTCTAGAACTAGCCTGGTGAGATATTATTACACTAAAATTGCCAAATACCCTTACAAACTTGCAGCAGGAAGTAGACCAATTTTGTATAGAAATGTGTAAATAAAATTAACAATTTCAGATCTTTGCTTGGAGGTTTTTGCTTCATTCTGACTATCCTAAGTTCTTTGTCGATGAAGAGGCACAGCTGATGTTATGCAGAGATATATTAAATTTCGCAGATCTTCATGGCCGAACCATATTTAGAAACCTGTAAGCAGAAAAGTAAGTTTTTGCTTACTCCTGTCAGTACTCTCCTGTACAATCACTGTGGAGTTATAAGAGATAAAAAGAATTGCAGCTTTAAACATGATTTTTTATGTCTTGAAAATGCTGAGTGCCTGAGAATTTGGCTGCTTCCTGAGGTATCTCAGAAAATGTCCTGTAAGCTGGGCTGCAAAGTTGCACAGACTGGCAACCTGAGCCATAGTTCTAGTTTGCTGGAAGGAAAAGGTTTTTGTAATGACTTTCTGCGTGTGTCAGGTTAGCATAAGCCCAGGCATCCTTAAAGCAAGAGTCTAGAAGAAGAAATCCAGCCTAGGAGTAATTCTGAGCAGGAATTTTAAGTTAATCCATCTTTACTTAAAATCAAGTCTTTGAAGTTTGTTTTGACTGAATCTTTTGTACAGAATTATCCTTCTACACAATGAAACATATATAGATGTTTATTGTAGCATTTTATTTTTTTTCCTTTGTCAAGTATCTTCTACTTTTCCTTAAAAGTCACTGCTATTAATAAAATGGTCAATGGTCAGTCTGGTGTCCCGCCGAATAGATCTCATCTGAACTGTCAATATGTTAGCAAACCAGTAGCCTCCAACAATAC
>Ga0065711_1049289_pt1 | contig 11378 bp, 8 predicted proteins | sample Hoacrofraction12_FD_59098 | JGI IMG/M metagenome (GOLD analysis project Ga0065711, IMG submission 59098) | Hoatzin crop microbial communities from Cojedes, Venezuela - Epithelial fraction 12 v2 (version 2) | ecosystem: Host-associated > Birds > Digestive system > Esophagus > Crop | place... | reverse complement strand
CCCCCCCCCCGGTCAAGTACTCTGCAGGATTATAGCTAACAATTCTTCCTTCGCAGTAGGCATTGCTGTACAAGACACTCCCAGACTGTCTACACAGCTAGTCCTTACACTGTTCTATAAGGCTGCCCAGGGAGGTTGTGGAGTCTCCTCTGGAGATATTCAAGACCCGCCTGGACAAGGTCCTGTGCAGCCTACTGTAGGTGACCCTGCTTTGACAGGAGGGTTGGACTAGAAGACCCACAGAGGTCCCTTCCAATCCCTACCGTTCTGTGATTCTATGATTCTGTTCAGTGGGAAAGACACGGGCAGCAGGAGACATTAAGCTTTTTCACACAGATAGAAAGCACTATATCCTACTTGTGGTCCAGTGACCACTGCAGTATGGAGCAGGGCTGTGGGATACATGCAGTGGTCTACCTGGACTGCCTGCGAAGACAATGCACACAATTGTCCCCCTGCCACGTGGCTGAATGTGTGATGAGCAGGGTCATCCTTATCTCGTGGTCTCTCTTTTGGGTACGTATACTTTCATGGGAGATGATCAAACAGCCCACAATGCTAGGAAACAACATCTTTGGGGTGTTGTCTGAATTTTTCGGGTATCTACTTCTCTAATATAGATCTTGTGTTACAAAACCACCCTATTTGACTTCAAAGATGTAAACTCAGGTAATAGAGCAGTACATCTAGAGGGACAGTCCACAGTGTGCACACAGAGGCTCAATTCAGTGTCCCACATGTAGCTTCTTGGTGTTGTATGAGATGTTCCAAGTGTCTCAGATACCCATGGCCTCACAGATGGGATGCAGAGCCCATGGCAGACTTCTTCTTTCTGGCAGATGGCAGCCAGGCAGGATACTCTAGGACATGTCAAGTGGCTCTAGGTGCTGAGGTGTGGGGGAGGGAATTGAGTCTGTGGCTTGAAGTCTATAGGTGAAATACTAGAATTCATCAGTATTTAACTTGGTGACATAGACTTCCTTGCCTCCTGTCAGATAAAGATGCTTGCTAGTAGGTGTCTACATGAAAGTGGAGTATCTCTGTCTCCCGACCTAAAGGAGGTGCAGTTAGATGGAGTATGAATAGTGACTCACCTCACAGGAAGAAGAGACTTGGATGCAGTGAATGCAGCTGCCAGTGCTGAGAAGGACAAATCTCTCACGGACCATATGCTATGTTTGCCATCTGTATGGGAATGTTCTGAACATCTCAGGGCTCTCAAATTGCATCAGATACTTATGGTTCAGGAACTGAATCGTACTTGAAATCTAGAAATCGGCTAAGAGAAATCCCTGTGCTCAAATGTTGCTGATGGGACACTGACTAAAGATAACAGAGGGGCAACAGAAGTAGGGGAAACTGTCTAGTGGTTCAGGAACCGGGCTGTTTTTCTGGAAAACTGACTCTTTACTGTAGTTTCACTTCTGACACGGTTATATTGCCTCTCCATATCACTGCTTCCCATGTTTTCTCTATCATTTACTTGTTGAGGGTAAGATTGATGGGTTGGGACTGACTAAGGATATTTTGTCATGTTGTGTGATGTCAGCTGGCATCTTTGTAGTGCAGAGACAACTCAGCTGCAGGCCTTGCTGCCAATAAGCTGAGTACAAATGCATGAGGATGACTGAGGCTGATTCTTGGTGGCGTTGTTTGTTTCTACTTTCTTCCTCTAACGCTTAAAAATAACTTTGTTTTTAGGACAAGATAGGCGCTGAGAACCCCAGATGCTGGCCTTGGATTTTGATGTAATGGAATGTCTTCTCATTTTTCAGCCCAGATTCCCATTACAGAGCTACAGAATGTGCTGTCCCTAAAGTTATTTGGATAAATGCTTTTTTGTTTGTTTTGTCTTGTTTCTTCATGGGAAGAGGGTGGCCTCTGTGGAGATTCAATGCACTCAGGAAACAAGAAACTGGAATCTGAACTATGAATACCTGGACATTGTCATTCTTTTCTGATACAGAATATACACAGAAATACAAAATTGTTAAGGGAGAGGGGAGAAAAGGGGAGTAACTTTTTCATTACTAAATCCATCAGAAAATGTATTTGTCATTTAGCCATATCCTTCCCCCCTCTTCCTTCCAAAGCAACTGGTCCTTTCTCATTGTGTTTATTGCATATGTAAAAAAAAAAAAAACCCCAAAACCAAACAGTTGTAAAAGAGTAAGGCAGAAAAGAAACTAAACCAGTTGTATAAATCTCATGTATGCAAGAAATACTCTAAATCTTTAGAGAAAAATAGTAAAAGTAGAATGCCCAGCTATCAGCATGGCATTTGTTGAATGTTGTTCACATGTTTCTCAGCTTTGGAAGATACCACATGTAACATATCAGATGTAAAGGAAAAAAACAAAGCTAACCAGAAGTGTATGCAATGTTTGATAAAATGCATCCTTTCCCCACAAAGATTGCTTCCCATTCCAACAGGCTAACCTATGAAACAAGTAAAAAGTCTTTCCCAGTACAAACTGGAAATTGTTCTTGTATACATACCTTGGTCTTGTAGCTTTTCACAGTAAAACTTGGGAATCTTTGTCACCTGGTTTTGTCATTGTTTCTATGTCTGTGTGAGGGAAGGGGAAATGGAAAATTAATGCTCTCAGGAGAAGCCTTAGTAGAGGCCAAGGAAAGCTGAGAAGCATGAAAAACCACATGGATTAAGTTGGCTCATTTTCTGGGAAATAATAATTTAAAAAGTAAAAACAAAAAAAAAAAGCTATACCCTTTGGAGGTGGGAAAAGGAGAAACTAGAGGCTAGTACTGTTTGTTAGGAAATACCAGAAAACCTGAATATGCGACACTCCGTTTAGGTAAGAGGTACTGTTAAAACAGACAACTTGGGAACTTAGTGGATGGAAGGTAATTAGTGGAGCATTGTAACAGCAGGATATGACCTGTATAGCAATGATGGAACTGGTCATCCCTGCAGAGAAGAACTACTATGAATGAAAGAACACAAACAATCAAATTACATGAATATACGAGCTGTAACAGAATGTAACCATTGAAGAGCTGTAATAGAAAATCAGCAGTTGGAGAGCTAAATGTAGTATCAAGCTGACGGCAATAAAAGTAAAAAGCTAAAAGAAATTCAACAGGCTAGCACAGAGGGAGGAATGGAAAGATGCTAATAATGACAGGAATGTCTTATAGCCAGCCTCAGTTAGCTGTACAGAAAGGTGCAAACAAGAGGCAAAAAATAATTGTCACTGGTTTTAAAGAAATCATTTCTGAAGCATCAGTCCTGAACAGAGAGCCATGTCTTGAACAGGCCAATCGTAAGGCCATGAGATTAGCAACTGGGTCTGCTTTAGTGTGCCAGAGATGGACACCAGAGATAGTCACCATCAGTGGTCCATCTCCTCTTCAAGGCTCCCTTTGTGGGCATCCACTTTTATTCTCATCATTGACTCCAGTGATTTCCTAAGGCCTATTTTGTCTTGGGACAAATACCATTTCATAGGCATCTTGCCTTTACCGTCTCGTAAGTACATATTTAGACCCCAATAACAGCTTAATATTGTTTTGAATCAAAAGTGTACAGATGTTGGAAAATGCAGTTCTTTCTCCCTTTCCTGCCGGTGCATTCTAACACTTTGGAATGCCTTCTGTCTTCTGTGATACTCTTACAAGGGTATCTCTAGTTTAAAGACCCCTTGAGCTCTAAGACTCATACAGCTGAGGAGCACTGTGAGGGCTCAGTACAGGAACACTCTGCTAGAAGTTACCATCTGACTACCTCCTCTTTGTCCTTCACCCCCTGTTGTTTTGTCACCAAAACTCATCTCTAAATTGGGCTATTAACATCAAAAAATGAGTCTAACCTAGCATCAAGCCTGTCAAAATTTCCATCAAAATCAAAGCATGGTTGCTTGTTCTGAATTCTTCTCAGAGAGATTTAGGTACCCTACCAGGTGCATCTTAGGTGGAGGACAAATCCTAATCTCTCCAGTGTGCCATCAGCTACTTTCTTCCTCAACTGCTAAACACATAGCCACCACCCTGCTGCTACTCAGGCTCACAGTAAGGGATGACCTTGGGGTGTTATATCTAGATCTTGCAGAACATTTCAGCATACATTACCCAAACAACATCTGTCCTCATCCAGATAAAGGTGAGCATTTCGTCTGGGCATACGGGTGGCATTCACCCATCTAAGTGCAGATATCTGTAGAGCTGGTGTCTCCATCTGTCCTACGGTTCAATGCTTATTTTAATGGCACAAATTGTATCTTTACCATGAGGATTACACATTATTAATGATTTTGGTACTGGTTTTGTTGTTGTTGTTGCTAAAAATCACAGTAGAAACACCCTCATCACATGAATCCAGCAGCTGGATCTTGCATGAGGCTCACAGCTAGTTCAGGAAAACTTGCAGGGCTGGTAGTGCTGCAAGTGAGCAAGCAAGTCCTTTGATGGAGCAACGAGAGGCAAAGACCAGCAGGCCAAGCACAACCACCTGAGTTTACGTGCACCAGCCAAGAGTGCAAGGCAAGAGGACTGCCAAAGTGCAGCACATGGGGCAAACTGGGCTCCCCAGAGTAAAATAACAGCTGGTGTTTCACCCCAGTTGCATTAGCAGGGCGCTTTGAGGAAGGATCTGCAGGTCAGTCCAGGGTGCATAAGCAAAGCTGTGTGTGGGAGATGGCTGGAATTGTGCCTATTGCTTTCTGTGTCTCAGGACGTGCTGAATTTTTGTTTTCATGAGCACAAGATTGACTCACAAGCAAATGGGAATAAATAAGCAGTATCTCCCCCTTCCCCTCCTCCTCTCCTTACTCCAACCCCAAATTTTAAAAAAAACTGAACACCTCCTATCTAGAGAATGTTTCTTTAAAAAAAATGTGGGCAGGAGACATGCCAAGTTTCTAGAAGATCTTTTTATAGCAGTAGCATCTGGCTCTTTGGGAGACTCCGTGGGGAGTTTTGTTGGTGACTTTACATCTGCTGTGGTTAAGCTGCTAATGGACTGGCTGTCTGGGCTGCTGCCTGCTCTGCTGATTTCTTAGTACCGTGCTTTGGTTATTTGAGCAGTTTGAGCCTATTGACTTCTTGCCAGAATTACATAGTGCATTCCAGCAGTAACTTTCATTGCGACACCCAGTCACGCAGAAGGGGTTTCAGATGGAGTAAGGATATTGGCTGGCATTTCATTACCCTCTCCTTAAATCCATCCAAGCCTGGATTAAAGCAGGGGGTAAAGTGTGCAGATTTTTGATCCAGAAGCCAAAAGGAAAGTGAAGACTGTAATATTTTTACAGTGATGTCCACAAGCAAATAAACAAATAAATACATCTATTATTTAATCTGGACGGTCAATTAAACTTACTTTGCCCCCTAGTGCTATGTACCAGATCATATTTTTACTTATTCATCACTCTAAAAGCTATTTTTTAACCTTAACAAATTAATTGCTGCTTGGGGTGAAAACTTAAAATGCATCCATCTGCATCATTTTGAAATTAAACATCTTTACATTTTCAACATTTTCATCTATGAACAGAACTATTTTTTTTCAGCCAAATCTTTTGTCAAAATTACACCTTATTTTAAGCCTGAATTTCCGCTATAATGTCATTCTCTCAAGAATTTGCAGTTTTTCCCAAGGCTGGTTTCAGGATTCATTTTTCTTAGCTGAACCTTTTGATTTTTCATAGCTTTTGCTATTATGACGAGATTAATTGCCCCTTAGAAACACTGTTATTCCCTCCACTGAGAATAAAATGAGCCTGAACAACCGTTTCAGGAATAGGCTATTTGAACTCAATTCGCCTAAACAGTGTTGTGCCTTGTCATTTGCTGTCCTCTAGGTTATTTCCCCACGCTCTAGCTGTTTCTCAGAAATATGCATACCTTCTACAAGTCATGTTTTGAGTTTTTATGGAGGAGATTCATCTTATTCAACTCATAAGCTCGAAAAATTTGCTCACAGACAGACACTGTCCCTTCATAGACTTTGCCTACATGCTACCTCACGCCTTCCCCTCCCCACCAAGGTAAAGGACCCCCAAGATAAAAGAGGTTTATTTATCTGATTGTAGCAGCAGTGTTTTTGGAGGAGTAATCATGCAAAAATACCCACAAATCCATATTTATGTGTAAAATTAAAACCTGATTATATGATATGGATCTTAAATATGTATATGAGTGTTCATGCAGAGATGTAACAACACTGCACAATGCAGACAACGTGAGCTATGAATTCACCAAATGCCTTGTGATACCATGTAGTTATTTTTTTCCAGTTTCATTTGACACAGAAAATTCTTTGGATTCCCTAAAGTTCCTGAAGTAACATATGTCCATCTATCCTTCTCCTCTGGTTTATCTGGTGAAGTTGTTGAAATATGTCAAAAGCCTAGCAGAACAGAAAAATGAATGTTTTCATTTATAAATCCGAAAGTGCCTGTGTTTCCAAACTAGCTGTTCTGTGATTGCCTTCACTTTCCTGTAATAAAAGTGCCACGGGAGAGTTATGATACACACCAAAGATAAAAGACAGGAGAAATAAAGAAAGAAAAGCATACATGTGTGTAGGTACGTCTATACTGAATTGAAGCAATTGTGTGTCATTTGGGACAGCACTAGCATTTGAAGCCGTGCCTCTGTTCCCACCAGGAAGAATCAATGGGTGCATAGGAATAAGCACACAAACACAGAGATAGCACAGAATCACACAGAGTCTCTCAAGATGTGGTTTGATGTTTCTTGAACGAAGTTCCTAGTTGGATGGTATTAGGCTTTTGGGACCCTAGTAACAGATATTAAAAAACAAAACAAAACAAAACAAAACGAAACAAAACAAAACAAAACAAAACAAAAGCCGACCCCAGAACCCATGGTCTTGCAACCCGAACTACTTTGCTGGTTTAAACTCAGCGTGTGTCTTCAGACCAGCTCAAAATTACCAATAATTTCACTTGGTTTAGGCAGATTTATGGGGCATAACCTTTGTCTACCACACTGACTTCATGCTGGCTCACCAGAAATAAAATTGCAGTAGTATCTTTCTGTAGCTTCTGTGAAATAGGTGTAAGAGCAGCAACTCTACACACACTCCGTATCATGCACCCCAGACACAGTACTGCAGTTGCACACTCTGGTTTTCTCTGAATGAAAATCCATACAACTTTCCGCAGAAACTCAGCCACTTCCAGATGCACTCACAGAAAAATGCACAGATATATATATGAAAAGACACTACTTGAAAATCCTTTGGCAACTGCCATTCCAGAATGCGCCTTTTGTTTACATGAGTTATCTCTTCACATTTGTGTTGTATTTCAAACATTCTTAGCTGTGTGAGTATGCACTTGTGCCCAGAATGGACCAAATTAAGTCTTGATGTGGGCATCACTGGAGCACCAGGCAGGAGTAAAAAAGATTCCCATTGTAGACAAGTGCTTTAGGGCCAGAAGAAGAAGGTAGAAGTCTGTTATGCAGCGCTTTTCTGAGTGAAGAAAACAAAACAGCCTTAGGGATTCCTGTCCTCATCTAGGCAGACACACACTCAACCCATCCCTGCTCCCACCAGAGTGTGAAAAATCACAGCTGTAGTACAGAAGAGGTTTCACATCACCTGAGCTGAGCAACCTGAAAGCCTAGAGACTGATGCTTCTGCTGATCATTTTAGTTTTGAGGACCTTATTGTGTGACGATGCTTAGTCATGTCTTCCTCCTGCCAGACTGCCTATATTTTAGCACATCACCCATCGGAAGACCTTTAAAAAAAGACCTCCCCCTTCTCCCTTTATCCCAGTCAGCACAATTGCAGAAAAATTCCTTCCAACGGGTGCGGAATCCATGACTAATTCCTCTCCTCTACCATCTGTAAATACTGAGGGCTGATAAATAATGGGAACAAAGCTATCTGGAACATGTCAGGATGTTTCAAGAAATCATAAATGGTCACAGAGTAATTCCATGAAAAACCTATCTTTGAGAATCAAGTATTTTTTGAAAAAAAATGTTTTTGAAGTGCTTATGGTGTGCAGAAAAACATACAATTATCTTTTTCATTGCCTCGGTTCATCTTATGCGTCTGTGCTGCTAGTTAGTGGGATTTATTTATTCTCACAGGGTGCTGAAGACTGAAATGTCACTGCTGATTTTCATAGTAGTGGGGTCAGTTCACTCCTCCCAAGGAGGTATGTACGAATGAGTTTCTAAAGCACATAAATAATTTTGGATTCAAAATCCCCATAAAGACAGTTACAGCACCAGTGTCCAAAGAAGACAGAAATCATAGAATCATAGAATCACAGGATCTTTTAGGTTGGAAAAGACCTTCGAGATCATCGGGTCCAACGATTAACCTAACACTGCCAAGTCCACCAATAAACCATGTCCCTAAGCACCATGTCTACACATCTTTTAAATACCTCCAGGGAGGGTGACTCAACCATTTCCCTGGGCAGCCTGTTCCAGTGCTTGATAACCCTTTCAGTGAAGAAATTGTTCCTAATATGCAACCTAAACCTCCCCTGGCGCAACTTGAGGCCTTTTTCCCTCTTCCTATCACCTGGGAGAAGAGACCAACACCCGCCTCCCTACAACCTCCTTTCAGGTAGTTGTAGAGAGCAAGAAGGTCTCCCCTCAGTCTCCTCTTCTCCACACTAAACAACCCCAGTTCCCTCAGCTTGTCCTCATAGGATTTGTTTTCTAGAACCTTCACCAGCTTCATTGCCCTTCTCTGGACATGCTCCAGAACCTCAGTGTTCTTCTTGTAGTGATGGGCCCAAAACTGAACACAGTACTCAAAGTGCAGCCTCACCAGTGCCGAGTACAGTGACAGGATCCCTGCCCTGCTCCTGCTGGCCACTCCATTCCTGAGACAAGCCAGGATGCTTCGGCAGGAGGGTTGGACTAGATGACCCACAGAGGTCCCTTCCAACCCCTACCATTCTGTGATTCTGTGATTCTATGCGGGTGGCCTTCTTGGCCACCTGGGCACACTGCTGGCTCATGTTCAGCTGGCTGTTGACCAGCACCCCCAGGTCCTTTTCCACCAGGCATCTTTCCAGCACTCCTCCCCAAGCCTGTAGCATTGCATGGGGTTGTTTTGACCCAAGGGCAAGACTCGGCACTTGGCCTTGTTGAACCTACTACAGCTGGCCTTGCCCCGTCGATCCAGCCTTTCCAGATCCCTCTGCAGAGCCTTCCTACCCTCAAGCAGATCAACACTCCCACCCAAATGATCTCACGTAACTCAGACACCTACAGTGTAGATTTGCAGACTGGAGAACCCACCATGGTCAACAAGGAAAAATATTCAGTCCTGTGTCACGATTCAGCTCTTCTATTTTAGATATCAGCAGTAGAATAAAACACCTGATGCTCAGCACTCCTGTTAATATGTTCTCCATATTTCTACTACCAATGTAGAAAGCTTGAGCAGACTGACTCTTCCCTAGATGCCCGTATTTGATTGGGTTTTCACTCTGGTTACCTCATTCTGAAAGGACAGGTCTTTGAAAAGGTATGTGTTCACTACATATTTTTGTTTGTTTTTTTGTTTGTTTGTTTCTTGCCCAGAACAAGCTCCTTTGCTGAGCTGAATGCCTGAAGCTTCAGTTCCTGTCTTATGCTGCTTGGGATATATGTTTGCCCTGACTTATATTTCTTCAGCACTGTAGCATGACGAGTGCAAATCGACTGAGGGAGAGGACTTCCAAATACTACATTTAGAAGGCGAAATCCAGATTTAGTCTGTACAGCTAATTTATTGTCTCCATAGCAGAGCAATACAAAGCAAGCTTCTGCTCAGATTCACACTGTGATTAATTTTTGGGAAGCTCTCTCCAAGGTCCAAGATATGTAACTTCTCCTATATTCCCACAAAAAAAAAAAAAATCAAACCAGCAACAACAAACCCCCCCTGAAGTTCCTAAAAAGTTTTGCTAGTTTTTCGGCCCTGTGGATAGAATATATGCTTGTTTGATATGCTGGGGTTAGGTCTGATGTGGTGTTTTCTGCAGAGTGGAGACTGGACCTTTGGGGGTGTGCACATAGCCACAATTTTAAGAGGTAAAATTTAAAATAGTGATGTAATTCTTTACATAAGAGTGGATCTTGAGATTAACTGAGTTGCCTTGGGACCACCCAATGGGACTGAATTCTGCCCATCACCTGTGAGTATTTCTGCATCGTCCATAGTAATACTACTATATTAATAAACCACCTGATCATCTGCAGGCAAGCATGCCCACAAATCCCTGCCTTACTCAAGCAATCATGCTGCTGGACTACGGAGGTCCCAAAAATTTCCTGCAGGTTGTACCACTGGGTACACACATGCTGACTCTGACAGCAAAGGCAGCAGATTGGAGTGGAAGGACGTGAGGTAGCAGAAACACTGTGGCAGCGGACCGCAGAGATCTCTGCCTCCATCAAGTCCTCTTGGAAGATTAATTTCTTTTCTCTGGTTCAGCAATGCAAAATTCCCCCACGAGGTCCCAGGAGGGGCCCTGTTTTACTGTCCAACAAATGGCGTCTCATACATTTTGAAAAGAAGAAAGTGGAAAGAGAAGGCTGGCGCATGCACGTGGGAGACAGTTAGCAAATGCAAAATATTTAAGACATTCCAATATCACAGGCGTGATGAGCAAAGCCCAGAATGAACAAAGGCACTATTAGTAACTACTACTCATCATTAATTGCTATTAATTTATAAATCCTTAATAATCGCTGTTCTTGCCAAGGATCACAACCATTGACTGGGGTCATGCTGTGCTTTATGTTAGACCAAAACAGAACAAAAGGATGAATGCTTTACTGTGACATTCACAGTTTAGTTTCTTTCAAAGCCATTGTTTTCATCAAAATGCATATTTATGATGTTTGCCAAGTGATTCATGATACCAACAAATAGAAAAGTAAGCAACTGACATAAAAATATCTTCTTAAGCAACATTACGGTGTGCAGAAAAATGGATGAAAAACGACAGATGAAAAATCTTCGAAGTAAAGTGCAAATTTCCATGACTTTCTGGGGCCAAATTCAAAATGAAAAGTGGCAGAAAAATTTCACATTTCTGTTTTGGAGAATGGGGATGAATTCTGGTCCGGGATAAGTTATCAACACCCCCATAAGCTGGAGTTTGGCTTTCTGACACTTTTCTTTACACCTGTCCTGCATTCACAGTACAGCTGACTCACATTGCCACGTCCCGCTCAGAGGTGCAGTGTGGGCATGTCGGCTGTGTGAGCATTTCATCCCCCGAAGAAACGTTCACAGAATCACAGAATCACAGAATCACAGAATGATAGGAGTTGGAAGGGACCTCTGTGGGTCATCTAGTCCAACCCCCCTGCCGAAGCAGGGTCACCTACAGCAGGCTGTAGAGGACCTTGTCCAGGTGGGTCTTGAA
>Ga0065711_1010898_pt1 | contig 11378 bp, 9 predicted proteins | sample Hoacrofraction12_FD_59098 | JGI IMG/M metagenome (GOLD analysis project Ga0065711, IMG submission 59098) | Hoatzin crop microbial communities from Cojedes, Venezuela - Epithelial fraction 12 v2 (version 2) | ecosystem: Host-associated > Birds > Digestive system > Esophagus > Crop | place... | reverse complement strand
AAAAAAAAAAAAAAAAAAAAGGGAAGGGATACAGGGTTTGATTTTAATCCCTGCTAACACAGAGGAAAGAATGCTTGTGTCACAACTCAGTGAGTGTAAAAATTAAAAAAGGCTGAGACTATTGTTTGAAAACAGGCAAAATAATTAAAATTATTATGGAATAATCACATATCACACAACAACCTCCCACTCTTCTGAGCAACAATCCAAAACAGCTCCTCCAAAGCAGGCCCAGGGGCAGAGGTTCTGTATATCATTCAAAGACCATCTGTCATTCAATTCCTGTAGCCCCTTTCCACTATTCTAAGGGCAGGCTGAAATTTAGTCCTGGCATTTCTTTTTCCATTTGCTAACAAACAGCAGTGATGGCAGATAAATATGGCAAACAATAGGCGTTTGTAATGAACTGGAAAGGGATATGGATTTTTGGAACCAGCACCAAGAAGTTCCTGGTCCCACGTGATGCTCTGGGGACCCCCAAAGCCTGGTTCTGCCATGTGGCTGCACAGACAGACATCTGCAGGCTGCGTTAGGCTTTCAAGAATTCAGCCAACCTGCTAAGGGGCTGATTTAAATAAGATCAATTTTTTTCTTTTTTTTTCTTTTTTTTTTTTAAAAAAAAAAGAGGAAAGACTGAAAGCTAATTCCATTCCAGGGTACGATAAAGAGGGACACAAAAGGATCACAGATATACAGCACAAGCGGTGCAGAGAGCCCCCTGTTTTAACAGTAATTTTTTTTTTATTCTCTGCTTTTCTTAACTCATTCAACATTTCCTATAGATACTCATAAGGAAAAGCAGCAACGGATCCCGCTCTCCTGCCGCTCTTTGGGAGCTTACGCTTGTTAAATGTGGTTTAAGCCAATGCTTGCTTTATCTTTATTTGTTGTGTGGAGACTAAAAATGGAGTGTGTTTTCATGGAGCTGAACCAGAAAGACAGAATTACTGCTGCACACCTTGAATCAACATGGTTTCTTTTCACAAATTAACTGTCTGCGAAGTACTCAATTTCCAGGATTGGAGCGATACAAAAACGCTGCTGGAGAGGAAGGAGGACACGGGGACGTTGTGCCTAGCCCAAGCCAGCTGGCACTAGCCTCCCTGTACCTTTGCCCTGCCTCAGAGGAGCTACCTGGGCAACAGGAATGCCCAGGATGACCCAATCCCTCCCCATGTGCAACAAAAGGAGAGGGAGGGAGAAATAAGGAAAGGGGGGAAACTGGGCTGTTTGAGGTTCATGAGATGTGAGGACACCTTTCAGCACCCAGTCTAGCGGCAAGGAGTGTTGGTTCTCCTGGTTTGGTTGGCTGGTTTGTGAGGAAGCCATGCAAAGGGCTATGTGGCCCCTGTTTGAGGGCACAGACTCTGAGACTAACGTGGGCCATAGCCCAAAGGGGTTTTGGACTCATCTGGACATTGATGGCTGCCCAAAGCACCATGTCTGGAAAAAGTTCACTGCTCCCTGAAGGAAGTTATCAGGAAATCTGTAATACATCCCATCAGACAGAGACTGGGACATGGTGGCCTGTGTCCCCATCATCTGGATGCTTGGCTGTGGCATCACAACCTGTCTAGGAATGAAATGGCATTCCTGTAGAAACATGACTACACAAAGTGCCGTAGTCCACAGCAAGGCTTCCTGAGGCATGGACAAAGCTGAACTGCCCTGGATGGATGGGTGAAGGAAGAGAGGGCAGCACTCTGGCCAGTCTGTCTGGTTTCCTGCACCGTTGCCCACCCCAGGCATGGAAGCCAGGGAAAGGGGAACTCATCCTGACTCCCTGTGCTCCCCGGCACTGCAGAAAGGAAAGGCCAAGTGAGGATTTGGGCACTAGCAGCCTCCACCCAGTGCCCTTTCCACCTGTGCGTGAGGCTGGTCCAGCCATACCCACCACCCAGTAAACCCTTCAGCGGGGCTCAGCTGCCTGCCCTGGCTCTGCCTTAACCCCGGACAGAAGCCAAGGGCCAGCCGCAGCAGTCTGCCCTGGCTGGGGTGAACAGAAAAGTCTTGCAAATGAAGGATTTTTTGCGGTTATTGCCTTTTTGCAATAATTTTCTTGTGCACATACAGGCTCATAAACAAGCCAAGCTTTCTCCTGCATACTGGGAAGGGGGAGTGTGACTCCTTTGATGCTGCCTTTATATTTAGAAGATGGGAAGTCTCGAACACGACTGGAAACGGTAGAGGGAGGGCATCTGTTTACACAGATATAACCTGGGTCCAGCATGAAACTGGACTAGAGTTTCCAGTTTTAATATAGACACTAGGCAAGCCTCTGAATAGCTCCCTGTTGGTGTCTCTAACTATAAAGTATAGATAATTCTTAACAACAGGTGTGCTATCAGGATTAATTAATTAATGTAATGTAATTAATGAGAACTTGAAAGCAAGGTGACATGAAATGCAAACTAGCACTATAGCAATCAGTCACTTTTTCCACGTTGATTGTCTTTGCTAGAAATAAAATGCTCCTCTAGAAGAGCTTGTGGCTGCTTGTTTTGAAGCGGAAAATGATAAGCAGCATGTGTGAAACAATATGTTCTTAATATTGCACTTTGTTAAGAACTGATGACTTGGTTAGATGGTTTGCAGACGATTGAGACAGGACCCTGGCCTCCAGAGCTTTCAATATTGCTTTATTTAAGCCTCTGCACAGGCCAAGTGAAAGCAAAGACTCAATATTTCTCAGAGCTGAGACCTGAGGGGGATACAGCTGACTGGAAAAGAATTTTTTAAAGCTAAATTTTACTGAATACTTCAATTTCTATAGACGCCTTAGCTGGGAACTCTTTTCTGTACAAGTCAGTCAGATGGTGAGAGAAGTCCTTTCTCTGAAGGATAAGGCTTTGTATTTCTGTCAAGAAGAGCTGTATGCTGGGGAAAAAGCTGTTGGCACGATAACAAAATGTCAAGTTAGACGTTTGGATTAGAAATCATGACTGGAGCCGTGGAGGCTGTTGAAGATGAGACTGTTTAGATGATGGGGCTTCAGATGAATCTAGGTTCAATGTGGAGTAGCATGGAGCAACGTGCCAGTGACACGGTCAGGTGCACTTTCAACCACTCCCCATACGGCAGGGTTTCCGAATCCTCATTTAACAAAAAATATCTAGGTGTGACTGTGACTTCTCAGCAAAAGCAGGAGAGGATGTCCATGAAGAAAGAGGACCGGTCTGTTTCTGTGGCTCCCCTCCTGCCAGTCCTCAGACCTGCTGGTTTTCACTAGCAAAAATGCTCGTAGATACCTGGCTGTAGGCAGCAATATGTTTGGGTATTCTAGTACTGGGCATGGTATAAGCAGACGGATAAACCATCTTGTTTTTCCTAAGCTTTTACATTGCTTTAAGAGAATAACAATGAGTTATTGCTACTTACCTATGCTAAATGAGCCAGAGATGAAACTTCAGGCTTCTTCCCCAGTCCCCTGGGCCATCTAGATACCTCATGATCATTTTCAAAGGGTATAATTTACATGAGATTTTTTTCCTGCCTTGTGAGCCATAAATTTATAGGGAGCCCCTCTGAAAGACTTACTGCTTTTGTGAGGCCTCAGATGAAGTCAATCAAGCCAACTAGTATAAAAGCCAAACTCCCAATTAATTCTTTCCCCGAGGACCACGTTGTTTGCTGTTAGATTGCAAGGTCTGTGGGGCAAGGGCTACCTCTTTCCCGGGTGGAGAGGGGCCGTGTTGTATGGGAGCATTTTTCAGTCCATGGCTTGAGTGGCGCATGTGCCCTCTAAGGAGGAGAACATCGCTCTTGCGTGCTGTTCAAGCCCTTAGCAAAAGATAAATAAATAGCTGAGGGGTAAGTTTCCTTTTCTCCTCACTTGGTACTCTCTGTACTTGATACATTCAATTATTTTTGGAAGCTGCATAATCATCAAAAGTTGTACATTTCAGTGTTCCCAGACCAGATTAGAGAGGATTAAGCATCAAGGGGTGGCAGTTGGTCAGTCTACTGCACATTTTTAATGCAGAAATGTTTCTAAACCAAAAAAAATGAAAGGTGGGAGATGGTGGCAAACTCCGACTCTTGCATCTGCTCCCCAGAAAGCCGGTGCCTCCGTAGGGAGGGGGCGAAGGGCAGGGAGGAGGGAGGATGGGGCAAATTCCCGGAGCCGGTGTAGGAAAGAGGCCAGGCTGAGGCTTTCACAGCACAGCTGAAACCGGGACAGTTTAAGTCAGCGGCTGCAGCAGACCCTGGCGAGTGCCAGGGCTGTCAAAATGCTGGCGCTGGGTCTGGTGCTCGCACACAGCAATGCGGCGGTGGCAGCGGTGGCGGTGGCAGGGAGCCCTTCCCTGGACCCTCACTGCCAGGGCGGGATGCTCAGCCGCCGAGCTCACCCGCTCCCTGACCTCTCATTGGAGACCGGCCACAAGAGTGTCAATTAGTGCTAATTGTGAGGGTTTTCATTTGTCATGTGGCCACCTGTCCGCCAGGAGCCGGGCTGAGACCCCCGGCAGACCCTAATGAGCAGCTGTCAGCCCCCAGCCACGCTCACGCTCTCGTGCCCAGGGCTGCGTCCGAACATGCCTCAAGGTGAAGGTACCTGATTCCCGGGAAAAATCTGTGTCATCCCCGTCATGTCTTAAGTGTAACCTATATTTGAAGGGAATATAAAAGTGTCTTCTTTTTTTTGGCTAATTGAATTACACCCACCTCTGTAATTCCAAGATGTGTATTAAAGAGTGTAATTAAATGAAAGCTCAAGTCACTAATTAGAACAATTCTTGAAGGGATACGTTCTCCCAGTGACACCTGTGTAACCTCTATATGTGAACGATACGCATCTTGGCATTGCAAAGTAAGTGGTAACCCTTATGGAAGACTTTTGTATAACAAAAAAAAGGAAGAAAATTTCTGAGGTCAGTCTGATTTCACCACCGTGCTCTTTGCTGAAAATCTTCGTTTGGCAGCGTATCTTCTGAACCATCCCAGCAGGGAGACGGCCATTGATGTGTGGATTGAGGGTTAATGTCGGTGTGGGAAACCTTGACACAAAATCCTGCGATGTGCTGAGGAGGACTGAGGGCATGGACTTAGTGCTGCAGCCCTAGGTATGGTAATTCCCAGCCCTCCTTCTCTCCAGCTGCATTTATATCTCCTCCTGGTTCTGCAAACATCCTTCAAATTGTTTTAAAAACCAGTTCTATAACCAAAATGTCTCTGCCTGTGTGTGTACATATAAGCAAGGTTCCCTGATGCCCAGTGTAAAGCTCCTGTTTTGGAGAAGAGCCGCAGCAAAAGTCTGTGGCTACGGCCCGGCCCAGGGACCAGCTTTTCTGTAATTGCTAACAGTGGGGGCATCCAGAGCTCCTGCGTGGTGGCTCCCAAGTCCTGCTTCACAGCAGAATGTGTGAGGGGACACGGCTCCTTTTGGCCTGCTTTCATGTGGTTTCTGGTGCACTCAGGAGCTGAACGTGCAAAGAATTGGATGCAGCAGCTGGTCTTTAGTTCCCTCATGTAATTTTAGGGCATGTCTGATAACGCTATTCCAGAAATGAGTTGGAAACTTTTGACAGTCAAATGTGGTAGACATATCTGTGGATGAGCATGGGCCAGACACTGACCTGACAGCCCAGACACTGGGAATTGATCACCTTGGCAGAGGTGGCGATGACACACTGCGAAACTCAGCTCACAGACGGGCGATAGTGGCTACATTCTCTATGCGGGGCAGCCATCTCACTGGGATCAGGTTTGGAGAAGGGAAAAAAAAGGCATCTCTCTGCCTTTGCTTTCTTCCAACAGCATGCCAAGAATAGCTCTGCAGGGACTGAGTGGGGGAAAGCTGATTACACCTTTTGATTGATGGTGCCTTACACGGTTAGAGAGATTGCATACAGGAGCCTGGTTTACTTGCGCACCAGTCCTAGAGACAGGCCCAGAGCAAAGCGCTGGCCTCCAACACCTCAAGCTTTTAGGAAATTCAGAAGAGGATCTGAATTTTCACCTATAAGTTGCCTTGTACCAATTCTTCCTTTAACCGTGAATCTACTCCCTGCTTCTATCTTCCCCTCCCTAAGGCCCCTTCTTAACAAACTGTCTCCAGAGTAATTCAGGATGCTGAAGCCATTGATCACTGTGTAAATCTTACAAGGCTGAGCACGCTCCTCCCCAGTGCAGCGCTCGCTGCTGGGGCTGCAGCCGTGCCCTCCGCTTGGCACGGAGTTGCCCTGGACAGGCAAGCAAGCTTTGCCCACGGATGGTCCCTCTTATCTGCAAGAGCGCACAGCAGGCATTAATAAATCCTGGGGCTGCAACTGTTTTCTGGATTTGTTATTTATAAAAGTTTCTATGTCCTTGCCTGTTCTTTACTGTAAAGAATGCTACAAGGTAGAGACATTCTGTAACAGCAGAGAGCCCAGGACAGTCCTTAAAACAGAAGGACAATTACATGTAAACACACAAAATTAAATGCAGAATTATATATTTGAGTATATATATTAAAAATACCTGAGTGAAGACAGCTGCACCATTTACAGATATATTATATATCTAATTATTGAAATTAACCCTCTTATACTTAATGATTACCAAAACACCTTTTTTGTCCAGCATGGGCATGGAACCAAGTATTGAAATGACTATGGAAAATGGTGTCTGAAAAATAAAGTTAAAAAATGATTAAATAAAAGTTAAAGTGAGCAGAGTTAGCAGTCTTAACTAGCACAGCTGCTACCTTCATCCAGCATAATAAACGCAAGCCTTATCAGTATTAACAGTAACCCTTGTGCAGCAATGTGTGTAGCTGCATGCCAGTGCTTTTACAAAATACTCCCCACACGAATACAATGAGGCTAGATTGCAAATCCTTTATCCACAAATGCTGTAAGGCTGGTGAAATATCTTATCTACTCACCATATATTTTCTGTGCTTTTACTGTGGTGGCTTTTTCACTTTCCTTGCCAAACTTGTAAACGCATCAATCCCCCACTGTCTTACTTGTCCCAGCTATCTGTACATTTTGGTGTTCGTTGGCACCTGAAACTCTAAAGTATGGGGGAAGACACCATCATTTTAAGTATAGCTAGCCTTTTAGGAGCAACAACTACTGGGAATATTTAAAGAGAACAGTTTTATATCAGTTTTTTTTTTAAATGAAATTTATTGAATTTTGTGACCTACTTTTCTCCAAAGTGACTGAGCATCCAGTCTGAAGCTGATGGAAACCATGGTTGCTCAGAGACCTCAGATAAGCAGCCAAAGTGTAACGTGGGCTGAAATTCTAGTCTTACTGTCGGCATGCTAACTTATTCCCAAATTCGAATCTCTCTGCTAAAGTAAAGTCTGAGAAAGAAACTGTGTTTGATTCACTTGAAGTGAGAACTTGGAAGGCTGGTAGAAAAGCTGCCTCCAGTGAGATGGGAGATAATCAGAGCCCGGGTAAAGATTTCACTCTTCAGAGGTTACTGACAGACTGCTGCTGAAAGAAAAATAAGGAAAGGGAAATATCTCTAGGAATTCAAAGCCTTCATCTACAGTATTGCATCAGCATAGCAGTATTGCAGTATGGCTTTGACCTGAGTGACTGGGAGGTCCAGGCATGGGCTGGGACATGGCTGCTCCAGGGGCTACGAAAGCACTGAAGAAGAGAGTTCCTGCCCTGGACTGTGACATATAGGAAAAGGGCCAGGAGATACATAGGTACAGATAGACATAGGACTGCAGGACCAGCAATACTGGTCATCAAGAAAAACTGTGGTTCCAGAGCAGGTGAAGGAATCCAGGTTTTGTTGTGTTATGCTTGAAGTGGAGATCAAACAAACCCCTCGGTGCCAGAGCGTACAGAGCTTGCCTTTCACCTCCTGCACCAGTATCCTTGGAAACTAAGTAGATCTTAGTTAGATCTTAGGATCTAACTAAGTAGATCTTAGGACACCTAAGGACAACGCTGCCAAGGAACAAGGAAACAGCTATGGGCAAAGACTTTGGGAAGTCTGGCTAGTGGGAGAAGCAGTAAGAGGATGGAGGAGGAAGACGAGCCACCAAACTCAGGGGACACTGACTGTAGTCATGAGAGTAGGGCACAGGCTCTCTGAAAGTCTCAGCAAGAAAGACACAGGGATTGATCACTCACATAAAAGGAACCGGATAGATCAAAGAGGATGAGAATAAAGAAGGGATCTAGTAAATGTAGCTGTTGCAAAAATACTTCAGGTGGAGGGGAGGAGGGAGCAAGACTTTATTGCACTCCTCTACGCTGCTCCTTTTCCAAATCCATGTGCTTTAACACGATTTACACACCCTTTAGGTTCTCTTTTATGAGCAAAACCTTGCACAGCTGGATAGTATTTTAAGCAAGATGGGTCCAATTTCTCCTGTACTTACACTATGCAGACATCGCTGGAACCAGTGAGAAGTGAAAGCATTTGTCCGAAGGCAGACTGGGGCTTCTAGCTCCGGAGCATGGCATTCCAGTTGGGCTGCTTTGTTTGAAAGCCAAGCTCAAGCAGCTCCATTTTGTCTTCTCTTTTTCCATTTTTCCTTTCTTGGGTTCATGTACTGCTTTTAAAACTGAACTGTGAAAAAATTTTTAAACATTTGATATGGCATCAAGGGAAGAATAGTTCTGTTGAAGGAAAAGAAACAGTGAGAGAAAAAAGAACCCTTTTTTTTTTCCCCTGGACTGAAAATACAATAAAAGCCTAGTCCTGGTGCGAGGCACTGTTATTCAGCATGTTTGCTGCTGTGAGATGACAAGTGTGGGGTGGGGGGTGAGGATGGAGTTTCAGTTAATTCCGTGAAACTATGCTGATTATCTGAGGTGTCAGATGTATATGTGTCAAGAAGCATTTGAGTCTTCGCTTCTTGTCAGATCATTTTTTAAAACAGGGTGCCTGGGGCCCTTCTCATCAGCAAAAACAGGATATAAGCCTTGAAGATGATTATCAGTTTTAGAAGAAGTACATTTGTATACTTTCAGAAGTCTGCTTGAAACGTAACCAGGCAACTCATTTGGGGAAGAAGACAAATGTCAGCCCAAACTCAAGGCTGAACTGCAATGCAGGCTTTGTAAATTCTGCCTTTGAAAGTAAAGACAGTGGGTCAGCTTTTGGGGCCAGGGAAGCTGGTACAAACTAGATTCACTGTGTACCCTTACAGTGAGCGAAAGGTAGTAGATTTAAGTCTGCTGCCTGGCAAAAGCAGAAGTTGAAGTAGTAGGTGGTCTACTTTAGCCAGTATTTCCTTGCAGGTTTCTGGTAGATTATACTTTTATGTCCCTTGGATGTATGACTTCGAGACTCTTGTAGTTTCATATAGCCAAATTGTGGAGGACACTATCTCCATGTGAGTTTAAAGGTCCGATTCTTAACAGCATCGAGGCTCTGGTACATACTTTTGATGTCCACATTAGGCACAGTTACAAGGACGCTGTTTCTTGCTATGCCTGCTTTAAGGTTCCTTTTGCAGATGTGCTTCTCCATAACTGCCAGCTCAGACAGGTCTGAGACCCCTCTCCAAACACTCAGCCCTGTGCAGAAGGTGGAAGTGTCCATACTGCTGTTTGGAAATGCTCTGTGCTCATTTCCCACAGGTAAATGACAAGGAACAGTTCCAAGCTCTCAGAAGAAGAAGTTGCACACTACCTGTTGTGGGCAGGGACCGGTGGCTTGTGCTATCTCCAAAGAGAATTTTATCCTTCCTTCAATTCACCTGTGAATTTGCCTAGAGGTGACTCCTGAAAGTTCTTCTTTTCCTTCTTAAAAACTTCTGGGTGATAAAGTAATATTTTAGACTCTTCTCCATCTGTCTGGAGCCAATTTCTTCAAGTTAGTAAAATCTACCTAGAAACAGGTGTCTTTGCAACACCAAGGCTGCAGACTCTCACTGGTAACGCACTTAGAGGAGGTGGCACAAACAAACCCATTCGTCCCCCCATGCTCGTGCCCCTTCCCAGCTCAGCCCGCGCAGGCCTGGGGGAGAGCAGGGCATTGCTGTGCTACAGATGAACCAAGGCGCTGCCTTCAAACCTCGTCCTAACGAGTGTACAGGGCACTGCTATTTTTCTTAGAAATCACGAGCTGTCATTTTGGTTCTGCCCCTGCCTACCAGCCTACCACCCTCTGTCTGGGGGTGTTTGGATGCAGAGGGGCTTCCGCCACAGCCTCCACTGGCCCCCGCACCTTCAAGGAGGCCTGATCCTGGGGAAGGATGTGTTGGAAAGAGAAGGCAAACCCACGTGGGAAGCCTCAAAGGCAGAATTTTTCCCCTGCTCTCTTAGGGGCCGTGCTGCCCGGGCGCTGCCCACACGCTGTTGGGAAGGAGGGTGAGGGTGAAGGGTCCTCTCCTACCTCCCCTGCTGCAGAGGTTTGTCCTGGCTTGTTTGATGCGGCAGGTGCCTTTCCTCTGACTTGTCTTGCATCCTCAGTGCGCCTTTGTAGGGAAAACTGACAGCTTTTCTTTTAAATGCTTTTGAGTACTGAAGATCATCCCCTACTTTAAGGTTTTTTGCTTGTTAGAGCAACCGCACGTTCTTACTTACATTTTCTGCTCCCTCAAGGTCTCCTATTTACAGACAATCTGTCTCTGGAATGATTCAGGATGCTGAAGTTGTTGATCGCTGTATAAATCTTCACAGGCTTCACAGTATATGCAGTAAACATGTATGAGTCTAAAACCGCATTGTCCTGGCACCGCAGACTATTCCTTATTAAAAAATCAGTGCTTAGAAAACATTAGACCTTTTCATTTGGGAACTGGAGGAAAACACCAAAACTGGTTGTTCAAAATATGACATTTTCTGAATTTATTGTTCATGCTTCTTGCCACACTGATAGGCTTGGAGATGGATATCTTTTGTATCTCCCCAGAAGAGACACTAAACCGGCAATGAAATTTTGAATTCATCCACAGGAGTACAGCCTTCAAACTGCTCCACGAGGGTGGAACCAGGCTGGGATGAAAGGCCATGCCGAGGGCCGACAGCCGTCGCAGGCTGTCCTGAGGCGGCGGAGCCAGAGGGAGCATATATCCCCTGTCGCTGTCACTGAAATATGCAGCTTGCTTTGCTTTGTCACAAAACTCGGTCACTACATGCCTGGTCTTCGTACAGGCAGGAGGACCTGGGGCACAGGACAGTCTCCTTCACTCCTTCATTCTTCATTCTTCACCTGGTGAGAATTTCAACCTTTATAGAATCACAGAATCACAGAATGGTAGGGTTTGGAAGGGACCTCTGTGGGTCATCTAGTCCAACCCCCCTGCCGAAGCAGGGCCTGCTACAGCAGGCTGCACAGGAACTTGTCCAGGCAGGTCTTGAATATCTCCAGAGAAGGAGACTCCACCACCTCCCTGGGCAGCCTGTTCCAGTGCTCCGTCACCCTCAGAGGGAAGAAATTCTTCCTCATGTTCAGACGGAACTTCCTGT
>Ga0065711_1009254_pt1 | contig 11378 bp, 5 predicted proteins | sample Hoacrofraction12_FD_59098 | JGI IMG/M metagenome (GOLD analysis project Ga0065711, IMG submission 59098) | Hoatzin crop microbial communities from Cojedes, Venezuela - Epithelial fraction 12 v2 (version 2) | ecosystem: Host-associated > Birds > Digestive system > Esophagus > Crop | place... | reverse complement strand
AAAAAAAGTTCTGCATCAAGTGCATCATTCATGAAAATACGTAATTGTAGCTTCTAGTGAGGATACAGAGTTTTACATTGTGATTGACAGTACTTTCATCTAGCAGTCCCTTCACAGTTTTCATATTACTTTAAGATACGAAAGCTCTTACTAAAGGCCTACAAGAAATGTTAATAACATGGGTGTATGAGATTTTTCTAGTATGCTGGATGGGTGTTTCCCATAGGAAAACAGCTTTTTGGGACTGCAAAAGGTATAGTCCAGCCCCACAGCAACAGGACACTAGCCATGTCACCCCACAAAAATGTTTAGCATGCTCTCAAACTGGAAACAACATACAAAAATCACAATTCATCTTTGCAGATAAATAGTGGCAGGAAAGGAGACACAGAACACTATCACGCAGTCACAATGGCACAGCAAGCTCTCACAAAAAATATATCACCCAGGAGGCAGATTAAAAAGAACCTATAAAGTGTGATAAACAGGAAAATTGCAACAGTAGAAGAGAAAATGAAAGCAATACATTCACACAATCTTAATCACTGAATTTGGGCCTGTCCTCACCTCGCCAACGCCCCCCTCCCTCCCCTCCTCCCCACCCATCTGCATTTGCTTAGTCTTGTGGAATTCAAACTATTATCTTCTTTAAATATTTTTATAAACACTGTCCCAAAACTGGCACTCAATTAGATTGATCTTCGTTATTAAGATGACACATGGAATGCAAATTGCTAAAGCTGCCCTCTTTTGCACCATTAAGATTGGAGCAGAGACTGAGACCTGGGGGCTGATTATCAGGGTCTCAAGTCATTCTCCCTCACTTTCTCAGTCTAGCAGACATACTGCATGCAAAGTGGAACTCGTCCATGGGAAATACTGAAATCAAAATAAACCCTCTCGTAATCACTTACAAAGCTGGCATTTACCTTGCTCCTGGAAGAGCTGAGAGATATCTAAGCCTCATCAAAGAAGAGATTAAAAGATGTTTCTCCCGTGTCTCAGGAAAGTATCCCATGTGTTTCATTGACTACTGTCTGATGGATTATTGCTGTCATAATCATACCTTGTCTTTTGTGAACAGTGGAAAAGGCGAGATTTTCATTTATCCTCATTAAAATAATAAAAATCCAAGTATAAACAGTTTTATCCAACCGGGAAGCGTTTACATTCTGATGTTTTCAGTTCATCTCAGTAGATACTTCACACTTCTCCATCCCTCAACTACAGCTGCAAATAACCCTTCCCTTTTCAACTGCACAAAAAAAAGAATAAATTAACTCCCATGATTTATATATATTAGCAACTAACTTGAAATGATGTGAGGAGGTATCACACTGTAAGAAGTGAACCAGCTGGGGCTGATGACCAAGTGCCCACAGAACAGGATTACAGGGTTTTACCTGGGCCTAGCATTGAACCTGTGCTCTGGGCTAACCGTCCCTCATCAGCTTTAGGTGTGCTCTTGGTGGGCATCTTCCCATTTAGTTTCATCCGAAAAGAGCTAGTTTGTGCAGTCCAAAATTGCTTCGTGACACAAACCAAAAGGCAGTAACTGGGGCAGAGACCAGTTTCAAAATTAATCTAGTGATTCAAGCTCACACACTTAAGTACTCATTGCAATTTCAATTTTTTCATGCAGGTCAGCCAAAAAAGTGTGCATGGCATGTCCACCTTTGTTTGTATATGAACAAAATATTCTCACAGCTCTCACCTGTGCAGAGAAGTACAAACGAGAGGCTCAGTCCCAGCTGGTTCAAAGGCAGGTAGAACACAGGTGCTGCCTTTACAGTCCCTACTCACACTACACCTGGCTCTTCACTTCATGATCCCTTTCTCACCTTCTAAAGCATAAAATCACTCCAAGATTAACTTGCAAAAAGCTATTATGTCAAGAGCTTAAACTTCTTATGAGGTAAATTGCTATCAATCTTTGCCTCATAAACATCGGCTTCCATGTGTAGGCCTCTGCTTCTAAGTTCTCTACAAAAATTCACTAACCAAACTGGATTAATAAAAATCAACTTTTTTTTTCTAGCTGAAAGGCTAGAATGAGCTACAAGGTGTAAGCGTACTAAGACTAAAATCACGAAGTATATTAGACTGAAATGTATTAAGACTGTTATGGATATATCATCAAAAAATCAATAAGAGCTTCTATACACAAAAATTATTTTTTCTGTTAAAACTTTTAGATATCAGAATGTATTTCTACATTCTTTGGAACAGCGTGCTGACTCTTGGTTTTGTTTCTTCAAGAAAGTAAAGGGAGCTCTTCATTTTTTTTCCCCTCATGCATAACGAAGTTACAAGAAAACCCTGAGAAATCACAGCTCTGTGGCTGAAATCAATCATATTTTTATCTATCTGTCTGTTCAGGATACAGCTCATCACTAAATTCAACTTTTGACTGACTTGTTACGTTTTAGAATAAAAAGTTTGATCAATTTACATTAAAAAATATGATTTAACTTTGAATCTTAATTTTTAAAAAACGACTGATTTAAAATTATTTTACTTGGCACATAGGAAAAAATACTTTACAGAAGCATCCAAGCGTGTCATGCCACAACTTCTGGGCAGGACACAGCTTCTGGTACCTCTAACCTCTTGTGCTGGAATATATCTAATAATCCACTGTTAATATACTGCCCTAGTTGGACTGTGGTATGCCTCGGTGACAGCTGATACTTAACCTTGAAATTCTGCATGTATCTGCCAGTGAAGATGCAATTATAGAATTCCAGGCTGAAGCAAGGAAGCAGAAGTCTCTAACATACCTTAAAACATTTGAATAAACGCATTCTCTCCACATTCTTACTTGAGGCAGTAAGACGAAACCCCTGGCTCAGACTAGTTTTCAGCTCATTGAGTTCGTTTCGCCTCCTTTTAGGCTAGATGAGCTACCTCAGTTTCTGCTCTGGGTCTGAAGCGGGAACAGGTTCAGTTTATCAGGAGCTGAAGGTTTGGCTGGAGTTTCCAAGGGCAGCTTGTTGACATCACCATTGCACATAGGTATTTCCCCTTTTTTGCCTCCCAGATGTATTTTTGAGACATAAAGCAACCCATTCTACCACACTAAAGACAGCTAACAACCATAGAAGCTTTCTCCTTATTAGCAGCACTCCAGATGAGAGCTTTCCATGATGATAGTGATGAAAGTTTATGGTTGATAAAGCAATGCGTAAGCCATGCCTATGACTAGTAGGAAATCAAGTAATCAATGGATTATATTTATGTATGTACAGCACTAAGACATGAATCAGTCATTCAAACTGTGAGTTAAAATAAAAACCTCTCTCTAGATGAGCTAGTGGGATCAGCAGTAATCCTTCCCAGCTGGAAACGTGCACACCACAGCACTTCACAAAGTTCGAAGAATACAGACTAAGGGTTCATTTACACACTGGTAGTCAAAGAACACTGAGCTCCCTTCCAGCTGATAAATGTCTCACAATTCTTGCAGCCTCTGAAATAAATCCTTGTAATTCAAAATGTGCCATTAGTATTCACAAAATGTGAAACAGTCCCCCAGAATGAGCAAACTACAACACAGAACAGTTACTCAGCAGCCTTTGCAATAAGTTAATGCAAGATCTTCTGTTTACTGACAGTTACCAATTAAGGGCCTGGAGTGTACACATTGCTTCATTTCAAACCCCTGTAATTTGTATGAATAAGGTATCCAGGAGAGGAAGAATAAAAATGAAGTGTCTGTTAAAATGCAACAGAGATATACCTAATTATAAACTACCATCGGATTCAGCTCATTCTTGAAGAAATTCAGTATTAGTTTCCTAGTACTAGAGCTTAGCAATTGCATGGTCAAGTTTTTCTAATCACCCTCCTAACTATGCATCTTCTAGTTTTCTAAGGGGGATACTGCTACAAAAAAAAAAAAACATACATACCAATGTATTGTCTTGCAACTTGTATTATTTCTCACATCCATAACACCATTAAGAGTAAGATTTTACTGCTTGCCTTTCACACCCACTTTTCACAGGTGAAAATGGTTTCATGAAACTAGCAGGAGAGAATAATCCATAGAGTAAAAGGTTCAACATCTGCCAGCCAGCATAAAAACAGATAAGCAAATCCAAAGTAATGCCTGGTACACATCCTTCACAATCTCTACCATTTATTTGACTTCTATAACTAGACACGCAAGAAAGTTAATCTCATCCTAGTTTACAAACAATCAAGAGCCAGTGCAAAAGCCAAGCTGCACTAAATCAATCAATATGCAAATCTAGTGAAATATGCTCTAAAATATTTTATGTAATCACTGAACAAGCAACCGAGTTGCCTTTTGCAGGCACAACAGTTATCTGTCCGTGACTCCCAGGTGCCCAACATACCTAAACAACAGCTAAGTCGCAATCCAATAGCTCCCTGCCCAAAGGGGTTGCTACATCTGAAACACAGAAAGATTTTTTTCTAAGTTTTCTAGCTTATGTTTGACTTCTTGTACCCCCAAGTACACATTGATCTTCTCACTCTAAGGTAGTCCTAGAAAGGATTTATGCCTTGCCTAACTTACAAACAGAAAACCAGTTTCCAAACATATACAAATATATATGCTCACAATTAGTAAACTGACTCCAAAAAGCAAACAAACAAGCCTCATTCTTTACCTGTACAGATGAGCAATATCATCAACTTTTAAAAAAGCAGAAATCTTACCTGAGAGCTGTTGTTCAAAGGCAGCCCCTCAGCAGACCACCTCCTCTCCGGAACACACCCCACTCCTGCTCTCAGCAGAACCAGCCCCACCCAGGGCTTGCCACTTCCCTTTCAAAGGCTCGCTCACAGCTGCGTTGCGTTGCTGCCCATCACACCCACCCACCACTCCCCTCACCGCCTGGAGCGTCTGCCAGCCCCTAAATGCACTGTGTAACTGCCCTGTGTATCTATGGCATGCATAAAGCTGACAGAAAGCATAAAATAAAACAGTGGTGGATTCAAGGTACCTGCTAAAAGGGTTGTGTAACTCTGGGCTTGACCCTGCTCCCGCTGAAGTTGGTGGTAACTTTCCCCGTTGATTTCAATGCAACAAGGTCAGTTTTCCTGCCAGGGAGCTGCAATATTCCACAGTGTTCAGAAAGGAGTGTCAGGAGAAAAGACGCGGGGTTCTGTCCCACAGTGACGGTAGCAATCAGTCTTTTCACTATCAGACACTTCAACCACGAGAACTGCTGCAGATGCAAAATCTCTTCTCAACAGAAGAAAATATCTTTCTTCAGCCCAAACAGCTGAGTATCCTTACCTTTGAGAGGGACAACTGCAGAAGTTTTGCTACTGAGCTTGCTAAAAAAACAGGATCAAGACTTTTTTCATTCAAGAAGTCATATCCTTCCTCTCCACTGAATCCATATAATGAACAGAAAGGCAATAACCACTCATTTACTCTATAGCACCCCTATAAAAGTTCTATAAAATGTTTCTGGTGGTTTCCCTAAACACCATTTTTCCTCAATGGAAACTGGGAAGGTGTTTTATAAATTAAACTTTTCTTTTCTACCCAAGTTCAGTCTGTTTTGTCCATGACAGTAATTGGTGAGTGATCTCTCCCTGTCCTTATCTTGACTCTCGAGCCTTTTATCACATTTCCTCTCCCCTGTCCAGCTGAGGAGAGGGAGTGACAGAGGCCCCTCTGGTGAGCACCTGGCATTTATCCAGGCCAAACCAAAACAATTTTGGTAAGTCAGCCAGGAGACTGGAGGAATTCAAGATAAGGATAGTAATGGAGAGTTACCGGGCAAAACATGGACTGAACAATATGAAGAGAGTGGAATCATTGTGGAGAATTATTTTGTTGTTGTTGTAATTGTGGTGAAGTGACAAGGGGTGGGTTGTGTGTAAATTGCCCACTTCTGTTTGGTGTTGTGATGTTATTTTGATGTTGGTGTGGGGAATTCTTTTTTTGTTAATGTGTCTGAATTTTGTGAAGATTGTATGATGAATGTGGATTTTAATGATAATTCTTAAATATGTGATTCACAGAGGAGAGGGGTGGAATATTATGGGTTTACGTGGCAAGGTTTTGGTAGCAGGGGGACTATAGGGGTGACTTCTGTAAGAAGCTGCAAGAAGCTTCCCCTGTGTCTGATAAAGCCAGTGCCAGCTGGCTCTAAGACAGACCCACCGCTGGCCAAGGCCAAGCCCATCAGCGACAGTGGTAGCACCTCTGTGATAACATATTTAAGATGGGCAAAAAACTGCGGTAAAAGGGAAGTCAAGAGAGAGGAGTGAGACGATGTGAGAGAAACAACTCTGCAGACACCAAGGTCAGTGAAGAAAGAGGGGGGAGGAGGTGCTCGAGACACCGGAGCAGAGAGTCTTCCGTTGCAACTCGTGATGAAGACCATGGTGAGTCAGGCTGTCCCCCTGCAGTCCATGGAGGTCCAGCTGTAGCCCGTGGAAGGGACCCCACGCCAGAGCAGGTGGATGCCTGAAGGAAGCTGTGAACCCGTGGGAAGCCCATGCCAGGACCTGTGGCCCCGTGGAGAGAGGAGCCCACACTGGAGCAGGTTTGCTGGCAGGGTTTGTGACCCCGTGGGGACCCACGCTGGAGCAGCCTGTTCCTGAAGGACTGCACCCCATGGGAAGGACCCACGCTGGGGCAGTTCATGAAGAGCTGCAGCCCAAGGGAAGGACCCTCGTTGGAGAAGTTTGTGGAGAACTGTCTCCCGTGAGAGGAACCTTCACGCTGGAGCAGGGGAAGAGTGTGAGGAGTCCTCCCCCTGAGAAGGAAGGAGCGGCAGAGACAACCTGTGATGAACTGACCGTAACCCCCATTCCCCGTCCCCCTGAGCCATTCAGGGGGAAGAGGAGGTAGAGAAGCAGGATTGAAGTTGAGCCTGGGAGGAAGGGAGGGGTGGGGGCAAGGTGTTTTAAGATTTAGTTTTATTTTCTCATTATCCTACTGCGATTTGATTTGTGATAAATTAAACTCCCTTTTCTCCCCAAGTTCAGTCTGTTTTGCCCATGACTGTAATTGGTGAGTGACCTCTCCCTGTCCTTGTCTCGACCCTCGAGCCTTTCACCATATTTCCTCTCCCCTGTCCGGCTGCGGAGTGACAGAGCGGTTTTGGTGAGCACCTGGCATTTATCCAGGCCAAACCAAAACAAAGAAAGAGACTGGAACTTTTCATGCAGGGATGGAAACTCAACCTATAATCGTCTGCACAAGATGAAAGTCTTGATAAATCGATGATGCCAAACAAATGCAGGCAGCTGTTTGCCCTCCACATCTGAAAGCTCAGTTTCTCAAGTTTGTCAGATTCAATAAACACGATCCATTAGATGATGGAGAAAATGGACCCTGCTACATGTAAGTAATATAAAAAATTCATTTGAGATGCTGGATTTCATCTCAAAAGCATGGCTCTTTTCTATTGAGAAGCAGTAAAAAGTAACACCATTTGCTTTAGCATAATAGATACTTCACCTGGATATGTTGTTCTTCATACGTAGCTGGATTTTACTTAACTCTAAAAACTGGAATCTATACTGTACCATCTTCATCTCTGCACAAACTAACATACCCCTAAGCATACATAATTCAATAATTGTGCCAAGAGATTCTGAAAATAATAGCAAGTAAAATAATAAATATTGCATTTAATAAATAATAAATATACGGGTAGATGTGATTTCATGCAGAGTGAGCTTGAGAAAGACATGATTCATTGGCTGCAGCAGTAGTCCAGGGAGACATTAGAAATTCCAGGTACGAAGGGGGTATTTATTTCTTCTGCCCTGTGTGGATATATAAGTCCCAGTTCCCTGGCTCAAGAAGTTCTGCACCTTTGAACCAGCCAACACTACCAAACTCCTTGAAGGTTGTGTAAGCACTGCTTTCTCCATTTTGCAGAAGAAAAAAAGTTAAGATTAAAAAAAAAGATAAAGACAAAAGGACCAACGACTGCCATCAAAGTACCAGACATGCTTCAAAGGGGCCTAACTCCAGAGAAAGAGCTAAAGAAGTGCAAAGGTGGGTAGAGTGAGGAAAGGTTGGTCAGGGCAATGAAGAATGAAATCCGGTTTCTAGCTGTGACTCCACAATAAGCCTGGCAACTCTTTTAGAGACTTCTATTTTGAGCTCTTTATCTATAGGAAAATTGTCTGTTCTCTGAAGGTGTAGGAAGGTCAATTCATTTATGTTTGTTAGATGTGCCAGGGCATTTAAATTGCAGTGCCACAAAACGAGAAGCTTTATAACAAACTGATGCAGTCATGACAATTATGCTGTTTTATTAGTACTAGCCAGCATTTATCCAAAGTAAGGTATAAATCCCTCATGGTATAATTTAAAAACTCTCTCTAATCTTAAGAGTCCACAGTCTAAAACCTTGATCCAACACACATTTAGAACATGCATTCTAGAGCCTGTGCCAACACCCACAAAAAGAGAAAGAAAATATCTCATTTTTCTCCTTTCACTGCCCTTTCTTTTTTCTTCACCTGAACTGCAGTACAATCAATATCTTACAAAATCAGAACTGATTATCACAACCCCAGATTTCATTTGCTCAGAAAGCGATAAAATTTTAACATAAATCTTTCTAATTGTTCACCGTAACAAAAGACTTGAAAGGAATTCTTCATCCACAAAGCTACTTTTTAATACCAACTTCTGTAAACCATACCGAATGGCAGAGAAAAAAATATATAAGACTTGAACTTCTACTGCTTGTGTATCAGGCGTCTGGACCCTAGCAACTGGATTATTGCGAGCTCTGTCTGACATCCCTCATTTTCTCCATGCTCTACAGAAATCCAAGATGGTGAATACTTGCCCTAGACTTAAGGCAGTGAGATGAAGGAGAGAGGTAGAAAGAAGAGGAAAACTACACTTGAAATTTGTTGGGTCATACCACTGTATCAGATACCCTTTACCCCTCCCAGGCTCTTCCCTTCCATACCTGGACAACCTCTTCCCCCTCTCCCCTGGCATGTATGCAGGAACACTGTCTCCTCAGCTCCTTTCATCATTATCTCTCAGTAACATGAAGAGTGAGTCCCCATCATGATCCACCTGAAACACACTATACAAGTAGTCTATTTAATACACCTGGCAATGAAACAGCCTTAAAAGGAAGGTTTGAGTTTCAGAAATTGTCTTCTAATAACCAGGAAAAACTGCCCAGGTTTTCAGTACCTAGGTAATTCAAGAGTACTTTTGTACTCACCACATGGATGGTGTATTGCACTTAGAGATCTGAGGACTAGGAATGCAAGATTAAAAAAATTAAAACACAAGCCATAAGCCTCCATTACCATCAACCCCATCAAAACCTCTAAATTCACAGTCTGTTTGAAAATGAACCCTCCTTTCTAGCTGCAAATAGCAAAGTCCTGATGTGGTTGCCAAGAAACCAGTACTTGCAAATCGCAGAGTTCACATTTGAGAAACATTTGCACTTACTAACATTTATGAAAGCAAAACTGAAGGATATGGGAAAAAGCAATATAAATTCCTCTTATGATCTATCAGTACTGTCCTAAAACAAAGCACACACCCCAGACCTCCCATCCTCAGATTATTATGTTATTTAAGAAACGTTTGTGGACTTCTGTTCCAGCTGTTTCTCTGAAATACTGAATTGATTACCCATGGACTCTGACACACCCGGACTTTATGGGTTTTACTTACATCTCTTCGCAAATTATAACATGGTCACTAGGGTCCCCACCAGCATCAAGCTCTTCTTAACTCATTGTCCCACTTTGTGGATTACTGCACTAGTTCACTGATTAAACCCAGAGTTAATCATGATTATTGTGATGTAAAACACCTTGGGAGACATGACATGAAAAGTACCAAAAAAATGCAGCTGAATTTGATTACTCTGTATCTTCTCAAACCCATTTATATGTTAAAGACTCTCTTTTATTACATTCAATATTACATTTCATACAAACTCCAGTCTCAATCTAATTTTCCCATGCCATTTTTAATTATTAATATTACTGTTTGCCACCAGAGATTTGACAAGGTTGGGTCCTCTTTGTGCTAGGCCACGTACAAATATAAAATAAATGACCATTGCTGGCAAAGATAATTCATAGGTGTAATGGCCAGTAAAATACTTGAAAGACTGATGAAACAACCATTTCAGTCAAACAAACAGAAACGTGGAAGGAAACCAAATGACAGACTATCCACATAACTATTTTAAACAAAATTGGTCCCTGTTTTTTAACTTCCTCAAAATATACATATTCACTAGCTCTCAGTCAAGCGATGCTGGTTTTATTTTACGTATTCGTTCACTTCTATGAGATTAAGAAAAACTAAAATGTGCCACCAGAAAAGTTACAGGTAGTTCTCAAAATCTAAAGATTGGAGATTTCTGTGATTCATCAGGCCACTACTATATTTACTCCATAGTAACTCATTGCAACAGAATACTTCTGATATACCCTGTAACAGCTTTCAGCTGTTGGGATTCCATAGGCACATGCTTTAAAATAGGACATCGTAAGATGCTCCTTGACACTCCCACTGCTCTGGAGCTATTTTGTAGGTGATTAGGTGATCCTTGCTTCACTTAATCACTCAGATGTGCTTCATCACTTTCACTTTTTCTTAGTTTTTTCTACTTTTCTTTTCAATTTTGTCCAGTAGGAGTGTCATTGAAGAGGTACGAAAATGGAGAAGGCAGTTACTGAGTTAGCCAGAAGGGGAGATGTGTGTAAAGTGTGAACAGTAAAACTCTGTGAAGTATTCTGCAAATCTTTCAGGAATAAACAGTACTTCAGAAAGGGTACATGGCTTCAGAAAGGGCTTGACACACCGAAGTTTTCCTAAGGTGCTTTTCAACACCTTCTCTAAAGGATGAAATCAGACGACATTCCTGCCTCCAAAGAAAAGCTTTTCCAAGAGGAACAGATGTCAATAAAGTCTGGTTGCTGCGTATCCAACAATACATACATTAGATGACACTTCCTTTCCAACACCCATTTGCAAGGGAAGAAAGACCAAATACTTGGTATGGCAGACCAAATAATATAGCCACGGATTTACAAACATATCCAAGAATAAATTTACATTTTCCCTTTAGGAAATGTTTTCTTCGCTTAATCAAGAAGAAAAAAAGGATTATTAAAAAGTCAGGATCATGGCACAACTTTGGCTTAGTTCAGTTACATCGACTGTACTAGTTCTTGTATCCTGAATCCAAGCAGAACATCTGATTCTTGGTTAATAAAAATAAATCCCTATTTTTTAATGAAAAAAATAGTCCTTCCTCTACTTAAAATTTTTTGTCATCCCTAGCAGGTTACCTTTACCACAAAATCTGACTAACTGTAAATCACTTTAGGTTGATAATAGCATGGGCCCTGCAGTAAAAAAAAAAAAAAAAAAA